>ERZ857757.1144-NODE-1144-length-22324-cov-12.743141_pt1 | contig 22324 bp, 17 predicted proteins | sample MGYA00519764_ERZ857757 | MGnify/ENA primary metagenome ERZ857757 (study PRJEB31778, sample SAMEA3449359) | human gut metagenome | biome: human gut; feature: human-associated habitat; material: faeces | place: United Kingdom | collected 2010/2012 ... | reverse complement strand
TCGACGCCGCGGATAAGAGGGGACTGCTGCCCATGTTCTATCTGGAACTGGTCAGTGGATTGCGCAAGGGCGAACTGACCGCTCTCCTGTGGAGTGATCTTGACATCGCGGACAAAACCATCTCGGTCAGCAAGCAGTACGTCAAGAACCCCAACGGAGAACTAACACTCTCGCGCCCTAAGACGGAAACTTCGGTCAGAAAGGTATCTATCCCGCAAGAAGCAGTTGACCTGCTGGTTGCCGAACACAAGAAGCATCCCGACAACCCGTATATGTTCCCGTCGCCCGTCACCGGCGAGATGTACTACCCCGATTCCATTGTGAACTTACATAAGAAAATTCTAAAAGACGCAGGACTGCCGCACATCAGATTTCACGATCTCAGACACACATTTGCTACGTTAGCCCTACAAAACGGCGTGGACGTCAAAACCGTCAGCAGCATGCTGGGCCACTACGATGCCGGATTCACCTTGCGAACCTACACCCACGCTACGAGGCAGAAGCAAGACGAGGCCGCACAGACCATGGGCAGCTTTATGGCGCAGGTGATGTAAACGCCGCGAACGATAAAAGTACCGGAGAGAAAGCAAAAGCCTCCTCTCCGGTACTCTTTGGGTCTATCGGGATATTTCCCCGTGTGGGTCACGGTGTGGGTCAGGCGGTTGCCCCACATTTTGCCCACACTTCTTTCAACATTTTTACAACAAAAAAGCATCGAAAACCGAAGTTTTCGATGCTTTTTGGAGCTGCTGGGCGGATTCGAACCGCCGACCTCATCCTTACCAAAAAGCCGTGGCTGCTTTTATGGCGTACCCATTCATGCCGAGAAAGAACCTCCAATCCCTTGTGCTGCAAAGGATTGGAGGTTCTACTTGTTTTAGTGCGTTTTATTACATACCGGGGTGCTTTGCGTGGATTTAGGGTGTTTGTTGGAAAGATTGTTGGAAATCAGCCTGCGTCACACCACGTCAACGCAGGACCGTAAGGAACACCGGGGATATAAGTTGATATTTTCCGGCTCACATGTTATTTGCGTTGCTTTTTAGGTTTGATATGGTATAATTTTTATAACACTTTACGTTACGGTCAGGAGCCACAGGAATCGCATATGGATATCAACGATCTGAAATTGTTTGCCCGTGCCGCTGAGTTGGGCAATATCACCCATGCCTCGGCGGAGCTGGGCTATACGCAGTCTGCCGCCAGCCATGCTCTGCGGCGGTTGGAGCAAAATCTGGGAACGCAGCTTTTGCAGCGGCTGCACATGGGCGTCTGCCTGACGGAAAACGGCAAAGAGCTGCTGCCCTATGTGTCCACCATGCTGGCCGCGCAGGAGCAGCTGCTGCAAAAGGCGGCAGATCTCAGCGGCAGTGTGTCCGGCGTGGTATCGGTGGGCTGCATCAGCAGCGTCGCCATCCGCTGGCTCCCGGCGCTGATCGAGCGCATGGCCGCGTGTTATCCCTCCGTGCAGATTCGGTTTCAGGACGGCGACTACGAGGCCGTGGAGGAATGGATCCTGAAAAAGAAGGTGGAGGTGGGCTTCCTCTCCGCTTCCACCCGCCTACCTTTCCGACTGACACCATTGGTGGAGGACGATATGCTGCTGGTGCTGCCCTGCGGCCATCCGCTGTGCGAATCAGCAGAGGTGCCGCTGGCGTGTTTGCGGGAGGAACTGGTCATCGTCCCCGCCGAGGGCATCGACTACGATGTGGGAAATATTCTCCGCCGTGCCGGATGTACCGTAACAGACAGCGCCAGTGTTAACAGCGACTACTCGGCCCTGACGCTGGTGGGACAGGAGCGGGGAGTGACCATCCTGCCCCGGATGCTGCTGGGGGACTATGACGAACAGCGTATCCAACTGCGCTGTCTGGAGGGCCATCCCACCCGCACCATCTGTCTGGCGACGCTGCCACAGCGGCGGCTGTCTCCGGCGGCGGAGCTGTTCTGCCGGTATACCACTGATATGTTCCATGCCCATATATAGAAAATGCAGGCAAATGCCCGCGTTTTCTTTTTAATATCGTCATGAATCAAATTCATGGCGGCTGGGAAAAATGTCCATTTTACAAGTTTCCGCGCACCTGATAGGATGTCCTTTGGACGGAAAAGAGCGTCCTACCGGGAGGCAGAAACACATGGGCAAACTGCAGCACACATTCCTGCGCTACGCGCAGATCACATTAGGGTGCGCCCTGTACGCACTGGGCTTTTGCTGGTTTTACGCACCCAACCAGCTCTGTATGGGCGGCTTTACCGGCCTTGCGCAGGTTATCAGTCTATTCCTACCCCAGATACCGATCGGCGTTCAGGTGCTGCTGATGAATCTGCCGCTGTTTTTCCTGATTTGGAAAAGCGTAGGCCGCGATTGGGTCACCGCTTCACTGTACGCTATGGTGGTCAGCTCGCTGTTTATCGACCTGCTGGACAAAGCGGTGACGTTCCAGCCCATTGAGCTGGTGCTGGCCTGTGTGTACGGCGCGGTGCTGGTGGGTGCAGGCTGTGGCCTGATGCTGCGGCAGAACGCCACCGTAGGCGGCACCAATCTGGCGGCGCGGCTGCTGCGCCTGCGGTTGGAGCGGGTCTCCATTGGCACGCTGTGCAGCCTGCTGGACGGCCTGATCGTGGTGCTGTATGTCATCGCCTTCCGCAACCTGAGCCATTGCCTGTACGCGGTGGCGTCTTTGTATCTCATCTCCCTCATCATGGATCGGGTGGTGTACGGCGGCAAGCAGTCCAAGGTAGCCTGCATCATCTCCGACCGGCACGAGGAGCTGACCGCCGCGCTGCTGGAGATGCACCGGGGTATCACGCTGCTGGACGGTGAGGGCGGTTTTACCCATCAGGCCCATAAGGTGATCCTGTGCGCCTTTGCCAAGAATCAGATCATCGACCTGAAAAAGCGGGTACAGCAGGTAGACCCTGACGCATTTATCATCGTGTACGACGCCAACGAGGTACTGGGCAATGGCTTCGGCGCCTATCAGCCCGGCAGCGTATAACAGTATCTTTTTTCTGCAAACGACATAAAAGCGGTACGCTCCAAGGCGTACCGCTTTTATGTCGTTATGTTCGTTTTTGGCAGCGCCGCATTCAGCACTCCCCCGCAGCCAACAGCTCCAGCACCCGGCACAGGCATCGCCATACTGTGTCTACGGACGCTGCATCCAACCGCTCCCGGGGCGTATGAACATCGGTGATGGTGGGTCCCATCGCCACGGCATCCAGACCCGGCATGGCTGCGGCAAACAGACCGCACTCCGCTCCCGCATGGCTGATCTTCACCACCGCGGCGCTGCCTGTTGTTTCCTGCCAGGCGCGGCAGCAGCACTCTCGCAGAGGTGACTCTGGAACGAATTCCCAGCCCGGGCAGCCGGGGCGGACGGTGACATGTCCGCCCAGTACCCGCACCAATGCGCTGATACGGCGATTCATCATCTCCTGCTGAGTGTCCAAGGCACTGCGGATGCAGAATTCTCCTGTCACCTGATTCTGAGATGTTCGCAAAATACCCAAATTACATGAGGTCTGCGGGAGTCCGGGTACGTCCATGCTCATTTCCATCACACCCTGCGGTGCGCATTGCAGCAGACACAGTAGCCGTCTGGTACAGACCGCGTCCATGGCAGGCTCCTGCACTTGCGCAGGCGTGATATGGACATACAGCTCCGGCTCCGTGACGCGGTATTCCTGCCGTAATTCTTTTTCCATCCGGTCGATCACCGCAGTGACATCTGTGCCCGGTACCGTCTGTATCCGGGCGGCGGCTGTGTCAGCGATGGCATTGTCTGCCTGTCCGCCCTCCGCCCAAATCACCCGGACACCTCCGACGGTATCCAGGTTGTCCAGCACTCGTCCCAGAAGCGTCAGGGCACATGCGCGGCCCTTGTGGATATCCACGCCTGAGTGTCCGCCGCGCAGACCGCCAATTTCCAGCTGCCACGCATCGCCGTCAAAGGTCTCCCGCATCACGGGGAGTGAAAACGTCATTCCGTTTCCGCCAGCGCAGCCGGCAAATATCTCTCCTGCCCGCTCCGCATCCAGATTGATCATTCTCCGTCCACTCAAAAGCGATTTGTCCAGAGCCTTTGCCCCCTGCATGCCTGCTTCTTCGTCGACAGTCAGCACAGCCTCCAGCTGAGGATGCACCATACGGTCATCGTCCAGCACCGCCAGAATCATGGCCACGGCGATACCGTCATCTGCACCCAGCGTAGTCTCGCGGGCCCAAACAAAAGCACCGTCTGTTTGCAGCTGCGGCCCGCAGCAGGTCAGGTCTACCTCCGCCTGCGGTGTGGCGGCACATACCATGTCCATGTGCCCCTGAAGGATCAACGGGGCGCAGGCGGCCATTGCCCCCTGTCCGGGCTTTGTAATGACCACATTTCCTACAGCATCCCGTCTGCAAGGAAGCCCTCTCTGCTGTGCAAAGTCCATGCACCACTGGCTGATGGCCTCCATGCGGCCGGATCCTCTGGGGATAGCGCTGACCTTTTCAAACCAGTGAAAGACTGTCTGGGGGACTAATTGTTCCAGCATGATTTTCTCCTTTCTACGGTCACACTTACAGAGCCAGCTCCCTTTTCAGATTTTCCGGATTCAGCGGCAGCAGCTCCGGCAGTACAAACAGGCCGTCCCTCTGCACCAATACACCGTCGAAATAAATGTCTCCGCCTCCGTACTCCGGCTGCATCCGTCGCACCATATCCCAGTGTATCCGGCTCTTGTTGCTGGGGCCATAGCTGTTGCCGGGTGTAAAATGAAAGCTCCCGGCGGCTTTTTCATCAAACAGGATATCGCTTGTGATCCGATGGATAAAGGGATTGGTACCCATAGCGAACTCGCCAATATGCCGTGCGCCGGCATCCGTGTCAAGTATCTGCATCAAGCGTTCGCGATCTCCAATCTCGCAGGAGGCATCCACGATACGTCCATGGGAAAAGATCAGCGTCACCCCAGTAAACAACTGGCCCTCCCAACGAGTAGGGACGTTGTAGCGGATATGTCCTTCCACGCTGTCCGGTACCGGCGCGGTAAAGACTTCACCGGCGGGGATATTTCGGGTTCCATGGCAAATGCTGACGCCCATATCCCGAACGGAGAACTGCAACTCCAGCTGCGGCCCTGTTATGCGCACCTGATCCGTTTGCGTCATCAATTCCGCCAGCGGCATCATGCGCCGGTGGAACTGCCGGTAATCTATCAGACAGCTGTCATAATAAAATTGATACAGGTCGCGGGTAGACATGCCCGCCGCCTGTGCCATAGCGGGACTGGGCAGTGCCATAGCCAGCCACCGGGTATGGGGGAGTCTCGTTTCAAAGTGTACGGGGCGGGTATACAGGCTGCGGTACAGCTGCGCCTGCTCCACCGGTACCTCTGTCATGTCACAGGGATTTTCACTGCGGCGCAGAGAAATGAACACATCCATCTGCTCCATGCGCTGACGGTCCCAATCTGCCTGATGGCGGATGGTATCCTCATCGGCGCAGCTGATCCATGCCGCTTCCAAGGCGTCCCGCATCTGGTGGTAAAAGGGGCGGCCACCGACCTGGTGTACAGCCCGAATCAGCTCTGCCCCCATTCCTTCGTCCGGATCCGTCAGTTCAATAAGCACACGCTCTCCGGGTTGCACAGCGCAGACCTGCGTGACAATCAATGCCGCAAAGCTCCGGTTGATATCCTCCATAACATTACCTCCCTGTCTCGTTTTTGTGATGCTCCGCCGTCAGCTCCCGCAGCCAGAGATCACCGCGGTAGCGGCGCTTGTAGGCAACATACCGTGCAAAGTGATCCAACCCCTGAGTCAGAACGATTGCCATGGTTCCCAGACCCAAACGCAGTCCCAAAAGCCACATACCTCCTACCCGGATGGCCCATGCGGACACAGAGGAAAAGATCATGGCATACCGGGCATCGCCCACTGCCTTGAAGCCGTTGGGCAGAATAAAGCATCCCGGCAAAAACAGGATAAACGGTGCATATAGCATCACCATGTGCTCCACCAGCGGTATCACCTGTGCATCCCGACAGAACAGGAGTGTCAGAGGCGTTGCCAGAAGCAGCGCGGCGGCAGCTGTCCACACGGCAATACTGCGGCCTATCCGATACAGATACCCTACACAAGGCCGCACAGCCGTAACACCGCCCCGGCCGGCGGTGCGGCCCGTCAGCGGTGCCGTCAGAAAATTCACTGCCATAAATGGGATGAACAGCAGGTTGGTGATGGAGTTAAATACCTGATTGGAAGAGATCACCACCGCCCCCATACCCGCCAGAAACACCTGCAGCACCAGTCTGGTGCCGTTAAACAGCAGATTTTCCAGCGCGGTGGGTGTGCTGATGTGAGAAACGCGCCCTATATCCGCCAGCGTTGTCCGGTCTAAACGGAAGCTTGGGCGGGCGTAGAAGTTCCGCCGCAGGACAAGCCCCAGTGCAGCCGCAGCGCCGCTGCCGACGCTCAGCAGATACGACAGGCCTGCCCCGCTCACGCCCATTTGCAGGTGCATTGTGAACAGCAAATTTCCTAAAATGCCTACGACATTGGAGAAAATACTCACCATCATGGGCCGCCGCGTGTCGCCGCAGCTGCGCATAAAGCCGCTGCACTGGAAGTATACAAACCACAGCGGCGGTGACAGTGCCGTGAAGCCATAATAGAGCAGGGAGTTGGTGACAACCTCCGGCTCGGCACTGCCGAAAAGCAGTTCTACCAACGGTGCGCGCAGGAAAAACATCAGCAGGGCAATAACGCCGCTGATGGTCAGACCCAGCAGCAGGGCGGCTCCGGCCATCCGGCGACAACGCCTGTCCTGTTTAGCACCGGCGGCCTGCGCCACCAGTGCGGTTCCGCCCATAGCAAAGGCCTGAAACACGATCATCAGGATGTAGTTGATGGTACCCACCTGACTGACACCGGCAATGGCGGCGTTTCCGATAAGCCCCATCACAATGACATTGACATTGTCCAGCAGGGTGGAAGCGAACTGCTCCACCAGCATACCCGGCATCATGCCCCGCAGTTCACTCCGCAGCTGTGGATCTGCATCCTCCGCCGGATGCAGCAGAGCCTGAAAAAATCTGTTCATACCAGATACCGTCCAAACCAGTCCAGCATGACGTCCACATCGTGGAGCAGCTGAGATACGCGGCGTCCGCCGTGGCCGCAGCCGCGGTTTACCATGAGACGGGTATCCACTCCGCGCTCCAGCAGGGCAACAAACATCTGCTGCGCCTGCTCCAGCGGGCAGTACTGGTCTTTTTCATGCTGGATAAACAGCGTAGGCGTCGTCACCTTGTCAGCATATCGCAGCGGAGACTGACGCCACAGCGCCTCCATATCCGTCCACGGCGTGGCTCCCAGTACCCGGTCACCGTACCAGCGCTCCACGGAAGTTCCGTGCATGCTGATCCAGTTGATGGGCGACATTCGCGCCGCCGCAGCCCGGAATCGATCTGTATGGCCGATGGCCCAGCTGGTCATGAAACCGCCGTAGCTCTGTCCGGTGATGGCCAGTCGTTCCGGATCAAGATCCGGGTACGCCGCCAGCACAGCGTCAGTAAAGGCCATCACATTGCGAAAGTCCTCCTCCCCCAGACGGCCTGTCACATTCATAAAGTCCAGCCCGTAAGAGGTCGAGCCCCGCGGATTGCAGAAAAACACAAAATATCCCTCGTTGGCCCACCGCTGGTGCTCCATCATGAAGGCATCGTTGTAAAAGCCGTGAGGTCCACCGTGAGTATTCAGAATACCGGGATACTTTTTCCCCGGTGTATAGCCCACCGGCTTCATGACCCAGCCATACACTCTGTCGCTGCCGTCCACAGCGCACAGCGGCTCCGGCGTGCTGAAGGCGTAGGTGTCGTACAGGCTGTCGTTCTGGTGGGACAGCTGCGTCACCTGTCCATCCCGCCAGCGGTAGATCTCCGGCAAACGGTTGCGGCGCCAGCCGGTAAAAATCACATCTTTTCCCACAGGGATGGGGCAGGTCGGATTGACCCCCGGCGTGGGGATGTCCTCATAGCGCAGACCACCGTCCCAGCGGGACATCACGGATGCCGCTTGGAACGTCCGCTGGAACAGTGTAATGCCTTCCCTCTGCCGAACGGCACCCAGTTCCCACTGCGGGGCGGCATCCACCCGGACATCTCCACCCTGCAGGGATACAGATTTGATTCGAATGGAGGCAATGGCGGGGCCGTCCTCAATGGCCCACGCGCCGTAATATATCCGTCCCTCCCGCTGGGCGATGGAAAATACATAGCAACTGTCCTGACACAGGATGCGCGTCTCTCCGCTGGCCCACTCATACCGACAAATGCAGGCCTTGCCCGCCGCGTCATGCGTATAATCATAACCCACGAAGCATAGGCCGTCCTCATCTGCCAGCACATCGTCGCTGCAATAGGGCATGAACGTCTGCATGGTGGGTGTGGTGAGCTGCCGCAGCTCTCCCGCTATACGATCCCACAGGAACAGTGCCAGGCGGTGCCGGTTTTCGTAGGACGCGCCGTCGCCCCAATAGGGATACTCGTCGAAAAACATCCACTTTTCCTGATCCCGCTCACCCTCCGGATTCAGGTCAGTGTCTGCTCGGATAAGAACGCGGTCCTCCCCCAGCAGGGATGCCCGCGCCCCGGCGATCGGAACGCGCATATACTCCAGCGCTTCGCCGCCGTCCACGGCGATCCGATAAAATACCGTTTCATTCGCCGGAACTTCTCCGCCTCGGACGGCAGAGAACACCACGTGGCGGCTGTCCAGCCAGAAGGCTCCGCTCTCCCGGCCGCCGCCCGTCAGTTGGGTCTCACGCCCGGTTTCCAGATCCAGCAGCCACAGGAAGTTTTCATAGGCATCCCGGTCAACGTTCATGTGCTGTACGGTATACAGCGCATACCGTCCATCCGGTGATATTTGCAGGCCCTGAATCGTCCGCAGAGCCTGATAATCCTTGTTGCAGAATTTTTGCATAAGCACACCTCTCGATAAACACATATGGGCAAAAAGGGGCCACAGGCCCCTCTTGCAGCAGTTTTATGGGATCAGCGGACGGCGCCGGCGATAGGTGATCCGCGCCGCGCCATTCTGCACGATGGCGGCAATATCCGCCGTATACCCGGCTTTTCTCAGCAGGTCAACGCCCGCCCGGACATGGAGCAGATGAGCCTGTGCACAGAGCCGCAGCCAGTCTCCGTGGGCCGTTTCGTCCGCAGCCTCCGCTGTGAACATCACGCTGAAGGTCCACGGCCGGCTGACGGTGGGATACGGATGGTGGGGGTTATAGGGAGACGGCACCCAATAATCCAGCATAGCCCCTTGCCACTGGCAAGGGTAGCTTTCATCGATCCCGCACCATGAATACTTGCTGAAGCGCTGATCGTATTCCCGGCTCAGTTGTCCGAATGTGTCCCAACTCTCATACGCAGCATCCACCCGCCGTTTCCAATCCTGTGACAAGACTCGGTTGGAAGCGAAGCGCGGGTCATCGATATGGAAATAAAAGGCGCACAACGGTGTGCGAGGCAGCCACAACCCCCGATAGCCGGTGAGCTGTCCCATCTGCTGGGGCAGCTCATGGTGCGGTACGCCATGAAGGTCGATAAACGCATCCGGCAGCAATTCTTCGGTAAGTCGCGTAAATACATTGGCCTCCGTATGGATGGTGCCGGGTCTGAAATAATTGGGCATGAGATCCGCACCAAGCGAATTAGTATAGCAGGTCTGATGCTGCCATGTGGAGTGCTCCCGCTGCATCACATCATGCAGCGCCGCACCATCTACATTTTCCATGGGAATCAACACCAGATTCAGCTGGCGGGACAGATCCTGATAGGCGGGGTCCGCAGCCAGTTCCCGTATAAAGGCAAAGATGGCGTTGGTAGCGGACACCTCATTGGCATGGTGCCGTCCGTTAATCAGAACGCTGGGGGCCATTTGCAGCCGCTTCACCCGGGACACATAGCCACGACGGGTCTCCTCCGGCGCGGCGGCATAGATGGTGCGGCCCTGATAGCTGATACCAACGGGCCATACGTCCAGCCCTGGCACTCTGCTCAGCTGCAGCATCAGCCGGAGGTAGTCGTCGTACCCAATGACCTGATCCGGCATCAGATCGATCTGGCGGATAGACAAGTCTTTTTTAACTGGCACCCGCCGCGGCAGTCGGCAGGTGTAATTTTGCCCACCGCAGGTCAGGGTCAGGGAAGCATAGCCCTCCAGCATCTGGCTCAGTGCGGTGAACCCTTCCTGCGTCAGGCGGCTGAGCGCCGGCACCAGAGATTCCTGTTCGGTTTGAATCTTCAATTCCAGAGTAAGCCCGGTGCCATCCGCCTGCGCGGCAACCCTGCGGCACAGGCATATCCCGTGCAGCGCCGGAAATGAGGGCGCACATCCGGCAGGCAGCCGCATCGTGGCCCGAATCGTGGGAGCCCCCGGCCGGATATGGATGTGCGGCAGCACCAGCCCCGGCGCATCCAGTGCCTGACCGTGCATGCGCCGTCCCAGATGCAGAAAATAAGCATGCCCCACCTGATGCAGGCCATCCTCCAGTACTTCACCGATGGAGATATGGTCGTTGCGCCACGGCAGCTCCCGCTCCGGGCCTCCCAGTCCCACCTCGATCTCGAGCTGAGAGAAAAATGGCTGCTTCTCCGGCGCAAAGTCCATCTGCGCCGCCCTATCGTGCATCCACGGGATCAGCCGGGACTGAAATACATCCCACACGCTTTCATAATCTGTGACGATACGCTGATCCAACACCATCTCGCCATTGACCGTGACCTCCACAAAGCCCGTGGTGGGCAGCGCGGGCCCCAAGTCCGGCAGCTGCTCCAGATACCGTCTGGCGCAGGTGCGCACGGTCCAGCTGTCGGACAGCAGGCAGTTTCCCCTGTCATCAAAGGCCAACGCTTCATAGGTGGACGCAGCATCATGCGGATAGGCTTCAAACAGCACATCGTCCCGATTCAGGCCCAACAGCTCCGCCAGAAGCTCGTCCACCGGATATAGATCCTGCAGCCAACGGGGCGGCTTGCCCACATCCCGATCCAGCTCCGTCCAGTCGAAATCTCCACCCTCATATGTTACGGAGGTTCGCTGATGGGGATTGAACCGGACAACGACCCGTCTCACATCGCCTAGCGCCGCAGCACGCGGGCCAAAGTCCTCCTCTATCCAGCTGAGTCCCTGCTTGAAAGCGCACACGGCGGCGGCATGCTCCGCAACTGCACCGCAGTGCGCCAGCCTCTGCCGGAACTCCTCCAGAAAAGACTCTCGCTCTGGCCGATCCTGACCCACAGCGCACCGCAGGCTCACGCGGTCTCCGGGCCGCAGTGACGTATATACAGGCTCCAGCGCCTGATGCAGAGCCTCCATTTCGCTGGGCAGTTCGTAGCTGCGGACTTCCTCTGAGGCGCTGTCATTATAGTGGCAGAAGCGCGTATGCGGCCAGCGGCGGCGGAAGTTATTCAAATCCGCTCCGGCGCTGAGCAGGGCCTCCGTGCCGCCGAAGCACTCGACCCACGCAGCCTGACCGTCCGGATTTTTCAAGGACATAGCCTGGCTCACCCACGCCGTTACATCCCGCAGACGCAAGTGATTCCCAGCGTTTGGAAATGTATTGCACAGCCGGTCGGTGAATTGCCGCAGAGCAAAGCCTTCACCCTCCATGACCATCACCGGACGCGATTCGGCTTCATCCAGAACCAGCACAGGGACAGCGCCCCGGCGAAACACCAGCAGCGGTGACTGCCCGTCATCATCGATTGCCAGCAGCGGATATACAGCGGAGGTCGTTTCCATCCCTACGCGGGCCGCCATACCGCAGGCAGCGTACAGCATATCCGGATCGTCGTCATCCTTCAGCAGCAGCCGCAGCGCCACTGTGTCCGGCAAGCCGTCGCCATCTGTGTCCTGCAGAAATCGGCCCACCTCAAACAACTGCTCCAAACCGCCTTCCGCGGCGTTTTCCTCAACGCAGAGGGGCTTTGCTTCCACAAACGACAGCGGTGGTAAGACCTCGCGGCCGCTATGCGGCGCAAACCGGCGGTAAAGCGCCGCCCACTGTTCTGCCGTGCAGTCCTCCGGCTTCACCGGTACCACGTTGGGTTCCGGCGGTGGGGTGCAGCCTACCCAAAAATAAGTCACGTTCTCGTCCCGCGGATCGCCGGGAGCCTGCACAAAGGGAAATTCCATGGATACGGAGCAAAAACCAATCAGCTGCGACAGCTCCACTGCGAAGCGGCGTTGCTGCTGTGTCAGCTCCGGCTCCAGAATTAAGTTCAGTGTGGTGGTCATGTGCCCTCCCTCATCGACAGCAGGCAGGCCACACGATGGCCGGGTTCCACCTCCTGCTCCGGAATATCACGCTGCGTACACGCCTCCGTACAGTAGGGACACCGAGAGGCAAAGCGGCAGCCCGGCTTGGGCTTGATGGGGTTGCTGATCTCGCCCCGAAGCAGCTGGATTGGCTTATCCCGGGCTTCCAGGGTAGCCTCCGGCAGCGCCGCCAGCAGTGCCTTGGTATAGGGATGACAGGGGTTTTCAAAAATCTGGTCGCTGGAGCCGATCTCCACGCACTTGCCCAGATATGTCACCATGATATTGGTGCTGATGTGCTTCACCACACTGAGGTCGTGGGTCACAAACATATACGTCAGCCCCATTTCATCCTGCAGATCCATCAGCAGGTTCAGGATCTGGGCCTGGATCGACACATCCAGCGCCGACACCGGCTCGTCGCACACGATAAACTCCGGGTCTACCGCCAGCGCTCTGGCCACGCCGATGCGCTGGCGCCGTCCGCCGTCCAGTTCGTGGGGATAGGCATTGGCCACCCGTTTGGCCAGACCCACGGTATCCATCAGCTCCGCCACCCGGTGGTAGCGGTCCTGACGGTTGGCATACAGGTGGTTTACCTGCATGGGATCGGCGATCAGATCCGCCACGCACATGCGCGGATTCAGGCTGGAATACGGGTCTTGAAAAATCATGCTCATTTTCGTGAAGCGATCCCTGCTGCGGCGTCCCATGGATGCCATATCCTGTCCGCGAAACAGCACCTTTCCACCGGTAGGCTGGTGCAGACCGATGACTGTGCGTCCCAAAGTGCTCTTGCCGCATCCGGATTCGCCCACCACACCCAGCGTCTGCCCCTGAAATATCTGCAAATCGATACCGTCCACCGCATGGAGCATGCCGCGCTTGGTTTTGTAATACTTTTTCAGTTCAATGGTTTCAATGACTGGAATCTGCTGTTTCAACCTTCATCCCCTCCCAACAAATGACACTTGATGCGATGACCGTTCTGCTCACGGACGGGCGGTTCCTGCTGCCGGCAGATATCTGTGCAGTGCGGACAGCGGGGAGAAAACTTGCACCCCTCCGGGAGATTGGTGGGGTCCGGCATCAGCCCGTCGATGGGTGTCAGCCGCTTGGCCTTGCTGCGGATATTGGGGATAGCACCGAACAGCCCCACGGTATAGGGGTGATGCTGCCCGGGAGAATAGATCTGCTCCACCGAGCCATATTCAATGATCTCGCCTGCGTACATAATGGCCACATCGTCGCAGGTACGAACCACCACGCCCAGATCATGTGAGATCATGATCATGGAGGTGCCCAGCTTCTGCCGCAGTTCCTCGATAAGAGCCAGCACCTGCGCCTGGATCGTCACGTCCAGCGCGGTGGTGGGCTCGTCGGCGATGAGGATATCCGGCGAACAGGCCAGTGCAATAGCGATGACAACACGCTGCTTCATACCGCCGGAAAATTGCAGCGGGTAGTCTCCCTTCCGCTGGGCGGGAATACCTACCAGCTCAAGTACCTCCTCCACGCGGCGTTCCATCTCCGCTTTGGAGCGATGCTGAGTATCGTGGATCTTTACCGCCTCAAGGATCTGGTCGCCCACAGTCATAATAGGATTCAGGGCTGTCATGGGATCCTGAAAGATCATGGAGATGATCTCGCCTCGCATGAGCTTCATGTGACTCTCCGGTACAGCCATGATATTGTCGCCTTTGAGATAGATCTCCCCGTTGGGCACATAGCTGACTCGGTCCGGCAGCAAACGCATCAGTGCCAGCGCGGTACTGGTCTTGCCGGCGCCTGTCTCACCTACTAATCCCAGAGTCCGACCGCGGGACAGGGTAAAGCTCACATGATTCACGGCCCTTACCACGCTGCCGCCGGAGTGATACTCTACCGACAGATCCCGCACATCCACCGCCGGCGTATCCGCCGTATTCTGTATGATCGTTTCCTTCATATCGCGTTACCTCAGTCTTTCAGTCGGGGGTCAAGGGCGTCCCGCAGACCATCGCCCACCAGATTGATGCTCATGGCCGTGATCACAATGGCCATACCGGGGATGATGGCGTAGGTAGGAGAGAGCCGCATAAACTGCCGGGAGGCGGAGATGATGGCGCCCCACTCGGGGGTAGGCTGCTGTACACCGAAGCCCATAAAGGAATAGCTGGCTGCGCCCAGGATCGTGCCGGAAACGGAACCGGCCAGCATGATGATGATCGGCCCGAGAGCATTGGGCAGCACATGCCGCAGAATAATCTTAAAGCTACTGGTGCCATAAGACTTGGCGCACTGCACATATTCCATATCCGTCAGGTTCAGAATGGTGGAGCGAACAAACCGCGCATAACCCGGAACACCGCTGATGAGCAGCGCATAGATCAGGTTCTGCACGCCCACGCCCAGTGCCATCACCAGCACCATGATCAGTAGCATGCCGGGAATGGAGGCAATAACGTCAAACAGGCGCATGACCACATTGTCCAGCCAGCCGCCGAAATAGCCGCAGGCCGCGCCGATGAATGCGCCGATAGCCAGTGACAGAACGGTGGCGGAGATGCCGATGACTAGAGAATACCGACTGCCGTGGACAATACGGGCAAACAGGTCACGTCCCAGATTATCTGTGCCGAAGGGGTGCTGGGCCGATGGCGCTTCCAGCGGCGCACCGGTGAACTCATAGCACATCCGGTTGTCCACGATGACATCCGCAAATACTGCCACCAGTACGATGAATATAAACAGTACTAATCCCACCATGGCGGGCTTATTGCGCTTGAACAGAGACCAGATCTCGTGGCCGCGGCTGCGTTTGCTGGTCAGCAGAGGGGAATCGTTTTTCATGCTCTGTACCTCCTCATTTCGTCAGCTTGGCCTTGGCGCGAGGATCCACCAACGCGGTGATCACGTCCAGCAGCACCACCAGTAAGCAGAAGATCGCCGCCAGAAATACGGTGGCGGCCATGACCATGGGTACGTCCTTGGAGTTGACGGCGTTGATGATCACCGTCCCCAGTCCGGGCATACCGAAGACGGACTCCACAATAACGGTGCCGCCCAACAGCATGCCGAAGCTGATGCCCACCTGATTCAGTACCGGCAGCATGGCGTTGAGGAAGGCGTGCTTCCAAATCACCGTGCCCTCGGCACATCCCTTGGCGCGTGCGGTACGCACGAAGTCCTGCCGAATGGATTCCAGCATGGTGGTGCGGGTCAGCCGCTGCAGGGATGATGCGGACAAAATACCCGCACAGCCCACCGGCAGGATGTAGCACTGCCAGGAATCCGCGCCGTTGGAGGGCAGCCATCCCAGATACAGGGAGAATACTAGCAGCGCTACCATATACACCCAGAATCCCGGGAATGCCGCCAGTGCGATGCTGACGACCCGGACAATGTTGTCCAGCGCCGAATATTGCTTTACCGCCGAGAACACGCCCAGCGCAATACCGATAATGGAATAGGTGATGGTTTGCAAAACAGCCAGCCGCAGTGTGTAGGGGAAGTTGTGCATGATCTTCTCGAACACCGGTGTTCCGTCCTGATAGGAATTGCCGAAATCCAGATGGATCAGATCGTTGAGATAACTGCCAAGCCGCTGCACAAAGGGCAGGTGATAGCCCAGCTGCTCATTAAGCAGGTCCACCTGCTCCTGCGTGGCCATAGGCCCCAGCATCCGGCGGCCCGGATCTCCGGGAATGGCATTGATGATGGAGAACACGATGATCGCCACGCCCAGTACCATCGGGATCACCAGCAGCAGACGTTTGATAATGTATTTTGTCATGAGTTACTCCTTTAAGCCAGGCGGCACAGACAGTATCCTATCTGTGCCGCCGTATATCCGGAATGATGCCTCTGTTATTTTACGCGGATCATATCCACGCCGTTGTAGATTGGAGGAACCTCCAGACCGGCTCGGTACACGGTGTACATTGCGGACACGCCCAGGTTCAAATTGGTATGCTGCGCCACGATGATGTTCAGGGCCTGCGTCAGCAGGGCCTGTGTTTCCGCTGCGTCGGAGGTATACCGCATTTGCTCGAGAATCGCGTCAACTTCCGCGTTGCTGAACTTATTGAAATTATAAGGCTGGTTGGTGCCGTAATAGTTCAGCAGATTCTCGAACGCGCTCTGGCCGCCGGCACCGGTGGTGATACCCAGACCAAACTGACCGCTCATAAGCATCTGCACCATGGTGTTAGCCTCATAAGAAGTGACCTTAGCCTGAATGCCCACGGCCTCCAGATACTGCTGTACCATCTCGGCGCTGCCATTACTGGTACCGCCGATAATCTCGCCCACATCCACGGGGGTAGACAGGCCGCTCTCTGCTACCAGCTGGCGCGCACGGTCGGGATCATAGCTGTACTGCTGTACCTCGGCCGGGATATCCATCTCCGGCGTGGCAAAGACAATCGTACTGTCCTTGCTGGATACATAGCCGCTGCAGGTCGCATTACGGATAGCATCGTAGTCGATGGCATAGGAGATTGCCTCCCGAAGCTTGTCGTTGTTCAGCGGCTCGGTATTGGCGTTGATGAGCAGCTGGAAGGGAACGACGGAAATAGACTGCTTCATCACTAAATTCTTGTCACCCTCTACCAGCCGCAGGCTACTTCCCGTCAGACTGCTCACGTCGATCTCGCCTTTCTGCAGGGCAATGACAAGCGTGCTGGGGTCGGTAATGGTGCGGACATTGATGGTCTTGATGGCGGGCTTTTCATCGCCCCACCAGTTGTCCTTCAGGGTCAGGGTCATGGTGCCGGCCGTCTCATCCAGACTGGTAAGGGTATAGGGGCCGCTGCCCACGGGATTTTTGATGTAGCTATCCTTGTCTGCATCGTACAGATCGACATTGTAAATGGCGATCATGTACCAGCAGTTAGGCACGCTGGGCCATTTATAGGACAGGCGGAAGGCCACGGTATTCTCGTCACGGACTTCGATGGAATCGATCATGGCCACGTAGCTCATGGTATAGGGATTGGTCATCTGCCGCTCAAAGCAGGTCTTGACGTGATCTGCCGTGACCTTGCTGCCGTCAGAATACACGGCATTCTCCTTCAGGCGGAACACCCACACCAGGCCATCCTCTTCGGTTTCCCAACTCTTGGCCAGATTGGGGCGGCAGACCACAGACAGGTCATCAGCAGAGATCACATCCACCAGGGTGCTGTACACATTGGTGAACAGGGTGCTCTGGCTGGCCAGATACCAGTTCATGGGGTCATAATCGGGGATAGCGGCCGTGTTGGCCAGTGTAATAGACTCCCGGGGACCGTCTAGCACAGGGGCGGGATCATTGCTTGCGCAGCCGGCCATCGCAAAAACGACCAGCGCCAGCAAAAGAGCGAAACATTTTTTCATAGGCTCATTCCTCCATTATTTGCCGCAGTCTCGTTTGTGTATCAGCTACCATGGTAGCTGATATTTAATAGTTTACCTGTCAAACCTGCTATTGTCAACAGAAAGCATCCGTATTTTGCAAATTTCGTCATTTTAAATCAGGAATCGGCAGTTGTTTTGTTTGGTTAAACAAAACAACTGCCGATTGTGGAAGCGATTTCTTACATTGGCGCAAGAATATCGTCAGCTATGTTGGGAGATCCTGCAAGATTTTCCGAGTCTTTGATGTTGGGATAAATATCAAGGTTCAGATACCGCACGGCATTCTTTAGATCACGGGAAACGAGCGCATCCACGATCTTGCGGTGCAGTTCTTGTGACGGCTGTTCCGCAGGGGCAATATCGTTTTCCGGCAGCCTGTCTCCCAGATAAGCGCTGCCGCGATAAATGGGTGTGCTTTCTCCGCGGATCATCAGCCCCAAAAGTCGCTCGATATATGACACGATGGTTTCGTTTCTAGACAGCTTGGCCAGTTCATAATGAAACGTCATGTTTGAAAAATAGGCCAGTTCCGGATCGTCGTATGTCCTGTCCAGCAGGTTATACAGCCGACGAAAATCCTCCACATAGGCCATGTGGACGGTTTGACGCAGAGCCGCGATCTCCAGTACATACCGACAATAGCGCATCTCGTTCATTTCGCGATCCGTCGGCAGCCGGACAATATATCCTTTACTGGGATACTTGTTGAGAAAGCCCTCGGATACCAGCCGACCGGCGGCTTCCCGGGCGGGTGTGCGGCTGCAGTGATACCAATCCGCCAGCATCTGCTCGCTGAACAGTTCGCTGCTGGGCAGCTTACGCAGCATCAGGTCACGCTTGATCTCCCGATAAACTCGTTCGGTTAAATCCTTTCCCTTCATTAAGTGCTCTCCTTCGATGGTACTTATGGAAATAATTATATCGAATAAATGAGTAAAGTACAAGAGTCGGCGGGAAAATTCACCTGATTTTATTCAAATAAAGTGATACAGACCGCGTCATTCTTCGGTGGCGTTACCGCCAAACATTGGCCTCAGCCAATCACCCCGACGGAACCGCCGCTGGTAAACAACCGCCCGCAGCAGACTGTCCAGTCCCTGTGTCAAGGCGATGGCGTAAGCTCCCCATCCAAGCTGCACGCCCAGCACCCATGTGCCCAGCACGCGGATGCCCCATGCCGTAATGGAGGAAAGCACCATGGCAAAATTGGCATCCCCCACGGCCTTGAAGCCGTTTGGAAGAATAAAGCTGCCGTTCTGGAACAGAGCAAACGCGGCATACAGCGCCAGCATCCCCGCGGCAATGCGGATCACTTCCGGATCGCGGGTGAAGATATATGCGCCCGGTATGGCCAACAGTAAATGGGCCAGCGCCACCGGAACAGACCATACGAAGGTCTTACGGGATACAAACCGCAGCGCTTTTGCGGTCTTTCCCTTATCGCCTTCGCCGGCGCAGCGGCTGACCACGGGCACCGTGAGGTAGTATAGCGCCATCACCGGCACATTAAAGATGCCGTTCACGGAATTGAATACGGAATTGGCAGAGATCATGGCCTTGCCCATACCCGCCAGGAAAATCTGCAGGATAATGCGACTTCCGTTGAACATCAGATTCTCCGCAGAAGACGGAAAGGCTACGCCGCCGATACTCCTCAGACACTGGCGCAGTACTGTCCCCGAGCATGCCTCGGGCCGAAACGCAAAGCCGCGCCGCAGTACCATGACCAGCGACAATACCGCCGCGATGGCGACCGACAGGAGATAGGCCAGTGCCGGGCCTTTCACGCCCATATTACCCAAGGCAAACAACAGATTCAGCACCATGCTGGATACGTTCAGGGCGATACTGACAAACATCGGACGTTGGGTATCTCCCGCTCCCCGCATAAAGCCGCAGCATTGGAAGTATATAAACCACAGCGGCGGCGTCAGGGCCGTATAGCGGAAGTAAAGAACGGAATTTTCCAGCACGTCGGCTTCCGCTCCACCGAACAGAAGGTGGACGATGCTGCCGTGCAGCAGCCACACGACCGCTGTCAGCAGCAGACTCACCAGCCCGCCCATCAGCAGCGCCGCATAGGCCGCGTGTGAAGCATCTTTTTTTCGAGAAGCGCCGGCGTTCTGGGCCACCAACACCGTTCCGCCGATGGCAAACGCTTGAAACAGGTTCATCAATACGCTGTTGACCGTATTGATCTGCCCCACTCCCGCAATAGCAGCCGTGGAGATGAAGCCCGTAACGAAAACGTTGACATTTTCCAGCAGAATGGCGGCCACCTGCTCCACCAGCATTCCCGGCAGCATTTTCCGCAGATCCTGCGCGGCTGACTGATTTTCGGCAAGACCTTCAAATTGATTCAGCCGTGCTCGTAATGATGTAGCCATAAGCCCACCCTCAGTCGTCCTGCCGGGGACGGTGCATAATACCTCCGGCAACGACCAGCTCCGGCTTGCGGTACATGACGGCAATATCCTGATCCGGTTGTCCATCCACCAGAATGACATCTGCCGCCAATCCGGCAGCGATACTGCCTGTGACATTCTCCAGCCCGCAGATTCGGGCGCTGTACCGGGTTGCCTGCAATAGCATATCGACGTTGTCCATCCGGCAGTATGTCTTGCGCATCCGGAATTCCAATCCCGGCAGCTTTAATTGCTCCTCCACAGGCGTGTCCGTGCCAAAACCCAGTACCAATCCTGCCTGATAGGCGGCGGTAATATTGCGGGCATTGGCATCCAGCAGTGGCTTGAGCATCTGCGCCTTTTGTGTCTGCGTGAATCCCGGTGTCGGCACCTCGCTGGACAGCACCGCCAGCGTCGGCACTAGATAGGTGGACGCGCTGTCTTTCAGTCTCCGAATATCCTCCGGCCTGATATATGACCCGTGCTCAATCGTATCCGCTCCGGCGTCCAGACACATGGAGATGGCCGTGGCATCATGGGCATGAACCGCCACGCGCCGCTTATAGCGGTGGGCGATCCTCACAACGGCTTCCAGTTCCTCTGGCAGCAGCTCCGAGGGCTCGCCTTGCGCATACAGCTTCACAAAATCCGCTCCGGCCCCCATTTCCTCCCGTGCAGCCCGGACGAAATCCTCCACACCGGATACATACCGCAGGAAACAGTGCGGATCAGCAGGTTCTGTCCATGCGGTGGGACGCAGGATGCTTCCTCCGGTAACGATCCGAGGCCCATTGAACAGTCCCTGCCGGATGGCATCCCGCACATATACCGACAGGCCCTTTGGCGCGCCCATGTCCCGAATGGTGGTGATACCCAACTCAAGAAAGCGCTGCGCACTGAGGCATGCGTTCACCATCAGCTTAAAGTCATTGAGACGAAGCAAGCCATTGTAGTAATCCCAGTTCAGATGCGCATGAATATCAAATAACCCCGGCAACAACGTTTTGCCGCAGCAGTCAATGACCGTATCGCCGTCTTCCGGGAGAGCTTGGGACGAAACGCTCTGGATATTGTTCCCCGCCAGTACCACATCTCCATAGCCTTCATCATACCCGCCTGACAGTTCCGGGATCAGCCGGCAATGCTTCATGATCGTGCGCATACCCATACCGCCTTTCGTTACCATGGTAAAAAATATGTTAGTGAAAATATCATAACATGGACCCAGAAGCCTGTCAAGACTTCCCGTCAGGAAAGCCTGCCTTACTTGGAAATCTTTAGAAGTTGTTGGCCACGGAGACTGATTCCAGTCTTGCTTGGATGATACAGGTCACAGAAAACATACCTGTATCTGAGATACTGATTTCAATTCAGGTCGCCCCGAAGCGGTCTACGATGAACTGTATCCATGGGCCTCTGCGATGCAGCGGCCGATATCAATTCCTATAGCTCTGCCATGAACACAGATGCCGCTGCCGTCATAGCCCGTTGAGGATATCGCAATGTGTCAAACGCTATGAAGGCGGCAGGAGCGCTTATGCTGTCTCTGCGTATTATTCCCGGCATATATAGCCCATTGTCCCTCCCTCAGTTCATCCTTCCAACTACAGAACCGGCCGTTGTCTCTAAGATGCTGCGGTATTTTTCTAACTGAACTCACGCAGTCCGTGTCTCTTTTCTTTTTGCGTAAATTGCGGTTTTTACTGGAGTTGAAACGCCCAAGTTGTCTGTATTTTAAGGAATTTCTCTTTCCGATACTCACTGGAAGTCAAGTCCGTGTTTGGTTAAATTTGATTGGCCTCTGCGGAGATAATACGCACATAATACGCATTGTTTCCGCAATACGCATTTAATACGGAGATAATGCGTATTGTGTTTTGCCTGGGCTTTTTGGCACATTATTGCGCAATATTTAGACGTTTACATATTGACAACTACAATATATTGTGGTATATAGGAATTGTCCAGTTATTTGTGCACTGCCCTGATGGGGCTTCCGGACACGCTTCGGATTGCACACGTTGTTAAGTTTGTACTTGAGGAGCATCATGCTCCCGTTTGAGATCAGGGCCACTGCGCCCTTATATTTCAATGACTATGCTGCGAGAAGTTTTCTCGCGGCAGTTTCCACCTGTACGCCGCCCTGCCGCCGTACTACACTGAACGTGTACTTAAGGCATCGCGCATTTAGGTCGGAGCAGAGCAGGCACGGGTGGAAGGC
>ERZ857757.1142-NODE-1142-length-22356-cov-4.280032_pt1 | contig 22356 bp, 23 predicted proteins | sample MGYA00519764_ERZ857757 | MGnify/ENA primary metagenome ERZ857757 (study PRJEB31778, sample SAMEA3449359) | human gut metagenome | biome: human gut; feature: human-associated habitat; material: faeces | place: United Kingdom | collected 2010/2012 ... | reverse complement strand
TTAGCGGAAGAAGTAGGGGTGTCAGAAGCGGCACTTTATCGTTACTTCCCAAGTAAAACCAAAATGTTTGAAGCGTTGATCGATAATATTGAAGCGAATTTATTTAGCCGTATTACCACATCGATTCGCAATGAAACCAATACGATGAATCGTGTGCGTGACATTATGCAGATGATTCTCGACTTTGCGCGTAAAAACCCTGGTTTGACACGTATTTTGACCGGACATGCATTGATGTTTGAAGAGCCACTTTTACAGGCTCGTGTCGCGCAATTTTTTGATCGTCTTGAAATGCAATTTGTGAATATTTTACAAATGCGAAAATTACGCGAAGGGCGGGGTTTTAACGTGGATGAACGTATTATTGCGGGGCATTTAGTGACGCTTTGTGAAGGGCAATTTATGCGTTATGTTCGCACAAACTTCCGTTTAGGTGCAAATCAAAGTTTTGAACAGCAGTGGCGTTTTCTTGAACCGCTTTTTGCTTAATTGACTTTAGTTGATAAATATATGATTATTCCGTGGCAAGAATTGCCAACCGAAACCTTAGAAAACATTGTGGAAAGTGTGGTACTTAGAGAAGGTACCGATTATGGTTCACACGAATTTTCGTTAGAACAAAAAAAACAACACCTACTAAACAAGATTCACAATGGAAGTGCTGTGATTGTTTGGTCAGAATTACATGAATCCATTGATATAAAAGATAAAATGGAATTTCTAAAATGAATCAATAGGAGCTTATATGTCAGAAGATGTAGAATTACTTGAAGAACAAAAGTTACAAGACGATGATCAGCAACGCGATCCTGCTCTGGATTGGTTCCTAACGCACTGTCATTTGCATAAATATCCTGCAAAATCGACCTTAATCCATGCAGGGGAAGATGCCAATATTTTATATTTCTTAATTAAAGGAACGGTGATGGTTTCATCGAAAGATGATGAAGGCAAAGAGATGATTTTATCTTATTTAGGTGCCGGACAATTTTTTGGTGAAGCAGGTTTATTTGACGAAGGTTCGAAACGTTCTGCTTGGGTAAAAACGAAAACCCCTTGTGAAATTGCAGAAATTTCCTATAAAAAATATCGTCAGCTTATTCAAATTAATCCTGAGATTTTAATGTTCCTTACCGCTCAGTTATCAAAACGCTTGCAAAATACATCTCGACAAGTGACTAACTTGGCCTTTTTGGATGTGGCAGGCCGTATTGCTCAGGCGCTTATGCACTTGGCAAAACAGCCAGAGGCCATGACTCATCCTGATGGTATGCAGATTAAAATTACACGTCAGGAAATCGGTCAAATGGTGGGCTGTTCACGTGAAACCGTAGGGCGAATAATTAAGATGCTGGAAGATCAAAATCTAATTCATGCGCACGGTAAAACCATTGTGGTTTACGGCACTCGATAGTAAAAATAACCGTCTTTAATAAGACGGTTATTTTGTTTTTGTTACATTGATGTGATAGTTGAAATGCCTTTGTTAATTTTTATACGAAAAGCGAAAAAATACTTCTTTTAGTGCAATATCTTAATTGACAAAATAGCGGAAGACTTCTATCATACCACTGCCTTCCAATGTAGTTTCTTTGGAAGTCAGGATTGGTCTCCTGAATATATAAGTGGCTTTTAAAAGATTCTTAATCTTTTAATTTTATATCGCAGACTGGAACCCCAGAGATGCTTTAAATCTATGGTGGGCTAGGTAGAAATCCCGCAGGGATGCGATGCAGTAAGCCACTTGCTGTTAAGACCAATTCTGCTTAGTTCCACCACCCTTCAAAACAATCTTCAATTTTCAAACTTTCATTTAACTCAACTCGAGCAACAAATTCTCAGCTAAAGAGCGGTCATTTTTACTTTGTTTTTGGCAAAAAAATACCGACCCATTTCTGAGTCGGTATTTCATTTGGTGTGTGTTATTTCACTTTTTGTTTCATGGCTTCAGCCACAAGTTCAGCTTCAGGGCCGAGAACCACTTGTAAGCCATCGTTACCGATTTTCACGATACCTTTTGCGCCAAGAGACTTAAGCTGTTCTTCATTAATTTTGTGTTGGTCCACTAAGCTTAAACGTAAGCGAGTGATACAAGCATCAATATTTTTGAAGTTATCAGCACCACCTAAAGCATCAATAAATTTGACCGCTCTTTCTTCGCGAGATTGGCTCGCTGCTGGTTGTGCTGCTGTGGTTTCTTCTGCTTCTTCTGTGCGACCTAATGTTTTTAAGTTGAACGCTTTAATTGCAAAACGGAATACGGCATAGTAAATCACGAAGAATACTAAGCCTTGTACGATTAGCATATACCATTCAACGGCTAATGGGTTGCGTGATGAAAGTACCATATCCACGAGACCCGCACTGAAACCGAAGCCTGCGATCCAATGCATTGTTGCGGCGATAAAGACAGAAATACCAGTTAATACCGCGTGGATGAAGTAAAGCACTGGTGCAACAAACATGAAAGAGAATTCTAATGGCTCGGTGATACCAGTGAAGAATGAGGCAAACGCACCCGCAAGCATGATTGATGCCACTTTAGTTCTTTGACTTGGTTTAGCGCTGAGATAAATCGCTAATGCGGCACCCGGTAAACCGAACATCATGACAGGGAAGAAACCGGCTTGATACATACCGGTTACACCAACCGTTGCAGTACCTTCAGCAAGTGATTTTGCACCACCTAAGAAGTTTGGAATGTCATTGATACCTGCGACGTCAAACCAGAATACTGAGTTCAATGCATGGTGTAAGCCAACAGGAATGAGTAAGCGGTTGAAGAAACCGTAAAGACCTGCACCAACCGCGCCTAAGTCTTTAATGCTTTCACCGAATGACACTAAACCGCCGAAAATATATGGCCAGATGTAGAGCAATACGAAGCTGAGAAGCATCATGACAAAAGATACAACAATCGGCACGAGACGTTTTCCGCTAAAGAAGGAAAGCGCTTTTGGCAATTCCACTTGATAGAAGCGGTTATAAAGTTCAGCTGAAATCACCCCGATCAAAATCCCAATAAATTGGTTATTGATTTTCCCGAAGGCGGCTGGCACTTCACTTACATCGATATGTTGTAGCTGAGCAACACTGCCAGGTGAAAGTAGAGTAGTTACTACATAGTAACCCACTAAACCTGAAAGTGCAGCGGAACCATGTTTGTCCTTAGATAAACCGAAAGCAACGCCAACGGCAAAAAGCAGGCCCATGTTATCGATGATAGCACCGCCTGATTTAATTAAAAATGCAGCAAGTTGACTGTTAGCTCCCCAGCCATCTGGGTCAAGCCAATAACCAATACCCATCAGTACAGCCGCTGCTGGTAAGACAGCAACAGGTACCATTAAGGCTTGCCCAATTTTTTGCGCATAACCTAACACATTCATTTTTTTCTCCTATTTATAAGTAATGAAGTATTACTTCATATTTTAAAGTAAAAAAAAATATTTTGTACAAATGTGGTAACTTTATCTCAAAATTGAGAAGCCGATCACAAATTTTGAAATTGTACTTCAAAAAATATTTTTTTATGGTGCAAGTTTTACTGCGTTTTACTATAATGGCCAAAAAGCCAAAAGGAAACCAAGTGTTACTGTCTAATGTAGGAGTTTATATGTCGAAATTATCACATAATGAAGTCTTAGATAAAATCAAATTTGGTCTTATTGCTTCTTGTCAGCCTGTCGATGACGGCCCGATGGATAAACCAGAAATCGTGGCAGCCATGGCACAGGCTTCTGTTGTTGGTGGCGCAGCCGGCTTGCGCATTGAGGGCATAGAAAATCTTAAAGCAACACGCCCTACCGTGAATGTGCCGATTATTGGTATTGTGAAACGAGATTTACCTGACAGCCCAGTGCGAATTACCCCATTTTTGCATGATATCGAAGATTTAGCGAAAGCGGGTGCAGATATTATTGCTGTGGATGGGACAAATCGCCCTAGACCGGTAGATATTGAAAGTGCGGTCAAAAAAATCCACGAATTAGGCTGTTTAGCCATGGCGGATTGTTCGAATTTAGAAGAAGGCTTGTACTGTCAAAAACTGGGTTTTGATATTGTGGGCAGTACGATGTCTGGCTACACAGGTGGCACTGTGCCGGAAGAGCCTGATTATCAATTAGTTAAAGATTTGAAAGCAGCAGGCTGTCGAGTCATGGCGGAAGGACGATATAACACTCCTGAGTTGGCGAAAACGGCAATTGAAATTGGTGCTTATTGTGTGACAGTAGGTTCTGCATTAACTCGCTTAGAGCATATTGTAAGTTGGTTTACCGAAGCCATTCATTCAGCAAAAAAATAAAGGAAGAAGATATGTCATTAACAGTGGATAGTGGTCAGACATTACAACGTTGTTTGGCATTAGATATTGGTGGCACGAAAATCGCTTCTGCTATAGTGAAAAATGGTGAAATTCAACACCGAAAACAGATTTCCACGCCACAAGATGATGCTGCGCAAGCGATGCATCAAACCCTTGCTCAGTTGGTAAAAGAATATGAAGGGCAGTTTGATTATGTGGCCGTTGCTTCAACGGGAATTATTAACCATGGCATTCTGACTGCACTTAACCCTAAAAATCTGGGTGGATTAGCCCAATTTCCATTAAAAGATAGCATTGCACAGCACACCGATAAACCAATTGGCTTACTTAATGATGTGCAAGCTGCCGCCTATGCCGAGTATCAATTGCAAAATCCTGATGATGTTCAAAACTTTACTTTTATTACGGTTTCAACAGGCGTAGGGGGCGGTTTAATTCTAAATCATCGTTTACTTACTGAGCCAAACGGTATTGCGGGGCATATAGGCCATACTTTGGCTGCTCCTAATGGCCCGATTTGTGGCTGTGGTCGCCGTGGTTGTGTAGAAGCCATTGCATCAGGTCGAGCTATTGAAGCAGTTTCTTCTCAATGGGATGATCCTTGTGATCCAAAAGAAGTCTTTGTGCGTTTCCGCCAAAATGATGAAAAAGCAACCGCACTTGTGACTCGTTCAGCACAAGCCATTGCAAATTTAATTGCGGATTTGAAGATTGGATTAGACATGCAAAAAGTCGTGGTTGGCGGTAGCGTAGGATTGGCAGAAGGCTATTTACCGTTAGTTCAATCTTTATTAAGTGAACTTCCCGCTGTTTATCATTGCGAATTAGAAAGTGCTCAATTTGGACAAGATGCAGGCTTGATTGGCGCGGCTTACTGGGTAAAAGATTGCTTATTACAAGCAAAAAATACGGGAGTGGTTTATGGCTAAAAACGGCAATATTTTAAATACCATCAGCTCGTTATACCGCAGTTTAACGAAAACTGAAAAGAAAATTGCGGATGCAATTTTATTGAATCCCGATCTTGCTGTGCAAGCTCCTTTAGCTGAAATTGCCGCCCATTTAGAAGTGGGGGAGGCGACCTTTGTGCGTTTTTGCCGTACTCTCGGCTTTAAAGGCTTCAGTGATTTTAAATTGGAATTATCCATCGAGCTTGCCACAAAAGATGGCAAAGATAACACCGTATTAGATTCAGATATTACCGATTCTGACAACTCATTGAATATTGCGCATAAGCTGAAATCTGCCATCAATAACGTGATGGATGAAACCATTAATTTATTAGATTTTGAGCAGTTGGAAGAGGCGGTAAAAGCCATTCAGCAAGCAAATCGTGTCTTTTTATTTGGTGTGGGTACATCAGGTATTACCGCGGAAGATGCCAAAAATAAATTGATGCGTATCGGTGTGCAAGTAGATGCCACGGGTAACAACCATTTTATGTATATGCAGGCATCGTTATTGACGAAAAAAGATGTGGCAATTGGTTTGAGCCATTCCGGTTATTCTCAAGAAACCACTCATACCATGAAAATTGCCAAAGAAAACGGTGCCAAAACCATTGCGATTACGCACAGTTTGCGTTCACCCATCACAGAATATGCCGATCTTGTTTTAGTGAATGGGAATAAGCAAGGCAAGTTGCAAGGCGACTCTATCGGCACGAAGATTGCCCAATTATTCGTATTAGATTTGATTTACGCTTTATTAGTACAGGCATCACAGGAAAGTGCAGTCAAAATAAAGCAAAAAACATTAAATGTCATTTTAGAACAACGTATCAAATAGGAGAGAAAAATGCGTAACTTAAAAGGTATTTTTAGTGCGTTATTAGTATCATTCAATGAAGATGGCTCTATCAATGAAAAAGGTTTGCGTGAAATCATTCGCTATAACATTGATAAGATGAAAATTGATGGTTTATATGTAGGCGGTTCAACAGGTGAAAACTTCATGCTTTCTACGGAAGAGAAAAAACAAATTTTCCGTATCGCGAAAGATGAAGCAAAAGACCAAGTCGCGCTAATCGCACAAGTGGGTAGTGTGAACTTACATGAAGCAGTGGAATTAGGTAAATATGCAACGGAATTAGGCTATGACAGTCTTTCTGCAGTAACCCCGTTCTACTATAAATTCAGCTTCCCTGAAATCAAACATTACTATGACACTATCATTGCTGAAACAGGCAATAACATGATCGTGTACTCAATTCCGTTCTTAACAGGCGTGAATATGGGGATTGAGCAATTCGGCGAACTTTATAAAAACCCGAAAGTGCTAGGTGTGAAATTTACCGCAGGGGATTTCTATCTATTAGAACGCTTGAAAAAAGCTTATCCAAATCACCTCATTTGGGCTGGTTTTGATGAAATGATGGTGCCGGCAGTCTCTCTTGGTGTGGATGGTGCGATCGGTAGTACATTCAACGTAAACGGTGTGCGTGCAAGACAAATCTTTGAATTAACCAAACAAGGTAAATTGGCTGATGCGCTTCAAGTTCAACACGTGACCAATGACCTTATCGAAGGCATTTTAGCGAATGGCTTATATCTCACTATCAAAGAGTTATTGAAACTAGATGGTGTGGATGCAGGTTATTGCCGTGAGCCAATGACAGCGAAAGCAACACCAGAGCAATTAGCAAAAGCGAAAGAGTTAAAAGCAAAATATTTATAAATTAATGGAAAAGTGACCGCACTTACTTCTTTCCTCCCTCTATAGCGGGGAGGAAAGAATGTCAGTGTGGTACTGATAAGGAAGGTTATTATGCGTCTCATTCCTCTGAATAATGAACAACAAGTCAGCCGTTGGGCGGCGCGTCATATTGCTGATCGAATTAATCATTTTAAACCTACCGCAGAACGTCCTTTTGTATTAGGTTTACCAACAGGTGGTACGCCACTTAAGACCTATCAAGAATTGATTAAATTAAATCAAGCGGGAGAAGTGAGTTTTAAACATGTGGTGACCTTTAATATGGATGAATATGTGGGTTTACCAAAAGAACATCCAGAAAGCTATCACAGTTTTATGCATAATAATTTCTTCAACCATATTGATATTCAACCGCAAAATATCAATATTTTAAATGGTAATACCAATGACCATGATGGAGAATGTCGTCGTTATGAAGAAAAAATTAAATCTTACGGCAAAATTCATTTATTTATGGGGGGCGTAGGTGTTGATGGCCATATTGCCTTTAATGAACCTGCGTCTTCTTTAAGTTCTCGTACCCGTATTAAAACTTTAACGCCAGATACTATTATCGCGAATTCTCGTTTCTTTAATAACGATGTAAATCAAGTACCAAAATATGCTTTAACAATCGGTGTAGGGACATTACTTGATGCAGAAGAAGTGATGATTTTAGCAACGGGTCATAATAAAGCCTTAGCCGTACAAGCCGCCGTAGAGGGCAGTATTAATCACCTTTGGACAGTGAGTGCTTTACAGCTTCATCGTCATTTCGTTTTGGTATGTGATGAGCCTGCATTGCAAGAATTGAAAGTCAAAACAGTGAAATATTTTACTGAATTGGAAGGACGCGCGATTCATAGTGTGTTATAAGTGCGGTTAATTTTAATTTGATTTTAGGAAGGTATGATGAAGTATGCATTAATTAACAGCGTAATCTACACGAAAAATGAGGTGTTAAGAGATTATGCGGTGGTTATTAAAGGGGAATATATTCAATCCGTTATTCCACAAAGCGAATTAGAAAGTGGGATTAAAACCATTGATTTAAAAGGGCATAATCTCACAGCCGGCTTTATTGATCTGCAATTAAACGGCTGCGGTGGCGTGATGTTTAACGATCAAACAAGCGTAGAAACATTAGAAATCATGCAAGCCACGAACTTAAAATCAGGCTGTACCAGTTTCTTACCAACGTTTATTACTGCACCGGATGAAGATATCAAATACGCAGTAAATATCATGCGTGAGTATTTGAATAAGCATAAAAATCAAGCGCTTGGCTTACACATCGAAGGCCCTTATTTAAGTCTTGAGAAAAAAGGCGTGCATCGCCCAGAATATATCCGTGAAGCGACGCCAGAGATGAAAGATTTCTTATGTGATAATGCGGATGTTATCACCAAGCTTACCATTGCCGCTGAAAACCCAACCGTGCAATATATTCCTGATTTTGTGAAAGCAGGTATTATTGTGTCTATTGGGCATTCTAATGCGACTTATGAAGTAGCGAAAGCCGCTTTTCATAAAGGTGCGACTTTTGCGACTCACTTACACAATGCGATGTCGCCGATCAGCTCAGGACGTGCGATGGGCGTAGTTGGTGCAGTATTAGACTCCGATGTTTACACTGGCATTATTGTAGATGGCGTGCATGTGAATTTTGGTAACGTTCGCTTAGATAAAAAAGCGAAAGGTGACAAACTTTGTATCGTGACAGATTCTCTTGCTGCTGCAGGTGCACCACCTGAATTGGAAACCTTCACTTTTGTAGGAAAACCGATTTATGTGAAAGACGGTCGTTGCTACGACGCAAATGGTACGATTGCAGGTGCATCAATTACCATGATGGAATCCATCAAAAATGCTGTGGAATATGTAGAGATTCCATTAGCAGAAGCAATTCGCATGAGTAACCTTTACCCTGCGAGAGCGATTGGCGTAGATGATCGTTTAGGCTCAGTTGAAGCTGGTAAGGTAGCAAACTTGGCGGTGTTCACAAAAGATTATGATGTGATTGGTACCGTATTGAATGGTGAATGGAAACCAAACTAAAGTGCGGTCAAAAATAGCATTGTTTTAAACGTAATCCGATCCTTAAACCGATCGGATTATTTTTTATGGTTGCAATTCGGTGATCTTACCGGTATCCACTTGGAACAATTTTCCTTTTTCCACTTGCATCTCTTTGAGTTGACCTTGAGTGATGGCAGTAACAAAGACTTGAGATCCACTTTGTTGCAAGCGTTCAGCTAGAAGCGCACGTTTATGTTGATCCAATTCAGAGGCAAAGTCATCAATTAAAAAGATACAATGACGTTGTTTTTGAATCATTAAGTGTTCACCTTGGGCTAAACGTAGCGCACACATCAATAATTTTAATTGACCGCGAGAGAGTACATCTTCCACGGGGAGCCCATTGGCTTTAAAGCGGAAATCGGCTTTTTGTGGACCTGAAACCGTATAGCCAATGGCTTTATCTCGCTCAAAGTTTTGCGCCAATAATTCTCCATATTCTGTCTCTTTCTCCCAGCCTTGATGAAAGCTCACAGTAATTTCTAATTCAGGTAAAAATAACTGGCAGGTTTTTTCGATCTCAGGACGTAAGGCTTCTGCATATTCAGCGCGCCAATCACTCACTTGATGGGCTAATTTAGCTAATTTAATGTCCCATATTTTTATTGCAGAATAAGGCTGGTTTTGACTGAGTGCGGCATTTCGTTGTTTTAATAAACGGTTTAAGGCAACCCAAGAGGAATGAAAGCTATTATGGTGGTGGAATAAACCCCAATCTAAAAATGCACGTCGAAAACTTGGCCCACCGTTTAATAGGGTAAGTCCTTCAGGCGTAATTAATTGCATGGGTAAAAGGTGAGCTAGATCGGCAATTTTATTGCCGTCTTCACCGTTTATTTTCGCAATGGTATTACCTTGACGAAGTTTTTGTAAGCCAACAGACCATTGATGTTGGCTTTCTTGTATTTGTCCAAAAAGCGTGAAATGAGGTTCGTCGTAAGAAATGATGCGATTTGCGACCGCACTTTTGAAAGAGCGTCCATGTCCTAGATAAAAAATTGCTTCTAATAAGCTCGTTTTTCCGCTGCCATTGTTGCCGACTAAAAAGTTAAAGCCGTGATCAAATTCAAGATCCACGGCATTTAAATTTCTAAATTTTTCAACAATTAAGCGGGAAATGGCCATTATTTCTAGAGGCGCATTGGCATAATGACGTATTCTGCGCTTGCATCTTCGCTGTTTTCAATTAAGCAGCTTGATGATGCATCAGTGAGGCGAATACGTACTTGTTGGCATTTTAAGGCGTTCAATACATCTAAAATGTAAGTCACATTAAAGCCCACTTCCATTTCTTCGCCTTGGTAATTTACATCCACAATTTCTTCTGCCACTTCGTGTTCAGGGTTAGATGCGGTAATTTTAAGTTGGTTTTCACTTAAGTTTAAACGCACGCTACGTACACGCTCATTAGAAAGGATCGAAGCACGTACAAAGGCTTGTTTTAAGGTTTCCCAGTTACCTTCTACGATACGAGTTGCATTACGTGGTAATACACGACGGTAATCCGGGAAGCGACCATCAATGAGTTTTGAGGTAAACACAATGTGGTTTAAGTGAATACGAAGATTATTCGTGCCGATTTGCAAACGAGCAAGTTCGTCACTGCTTTCTAATAGGCGATTCAGTTCTAATACACCTTTACGAGGGAGAATAACTGAATGGGTTTGCAGATCTTGATCTAATTCGATCGTACAAACAGCAAGACGGTGACCGTCAGTTGCAACAGTACGTAATAAATTACCTTCCGTTTCAAATTTCATGCCGTTCAAGAAATAGCGGGCATCCTGGTTCGCCATTGAAAATTGGGTTGCTTCAATTAAGCGACGCAAGGTGCTTTGCGGTAAGGCAAAATCCACTTCAGATTGCCAATCCGTCAGATTTGGATATTCTTCAGCGGGCAGAGTAGTGAGATTAAATTTACTGCGGCCTGATTCTACAATGGCGCGATCTTCTTCAAAGGTAACCGTAATTTCAAATTCATCTGATAGCGTGCGGCAAATATCTAAGAATTTTTTAGCCGGAATGGTGAACGAGCCATCCGCAGTTGAAGAAGAAAGTTGAGTATAGCTAGAAAGCTCAACTTCAAGGTCTGTACCTGTAATCGTTAAACGGTTATCTTCAATTTGTAATAACACGTTATTTAATACAGGAATATTCGGACGATTGCTCAATACGCCACAAACTTGCTGTAAGGGTTTTAGTAGATTTTCTCTTGAAATGCTAAATTGCATCATTGGCTCCTTATGCAGATAATGTGCGAATTAAATTCGCCCAATCTTCTTGAATACTGCTGTCTTTTTCACGGAATTTTGGCACTTCACGACAAGCATTTAAAACTGTCGTATGGTCGCGTTCAAAGGCACGGCCAATTTCCGGTAAGCTTTTATTGGTTAATTCTTTTGCTAACGCCATAGCAACTTGGCGTGGACGAGTGACGGATCTTGCTCTGCTTTTTGATTTTAAATCCGCCACTTTAATTCGATAGTATTCTGCCACGACTTTCTGAATGTTTTCAATGGTTACCAAACGTTCTTGTAAGGCAAGAATATCTTTTAATGTGTCACGCACAAAATCAATATCAATGTGACCACCTTTGAAGTCTTGCATCGCTTTCACACGGTTTAATGCGCCTTCTAATTCACGAACATTGGTGCGTAAGCGTTGGGCAATAAAGAATGCCACTTCTTCTGGCAGCTCCATATTATGTTCTTCTGCTTTTTTCAGCAAAATCGCAACACGAGTTTCTAAATCAGGTGGTTCAATCGCAGTGGTTAAACCCCAGCCGAAACGAGATTTTAGACGTTCTTCAATTTTCTCAATTTCTTTTGGATAGCGGTCAGAAGTCAAAATAATTTGACGGCCAGTTTCAAATAAATTATTGAAAATATGGAAAAATTCTTCTTGTGTTTTTTCTTTCTCTGCAAAGAATTGAATATCATCCACTAATAATGCATCTAGGGAACGATAGAATTTTTTGAATTGATCCATCTTATTATCACGCATCGCTTTGACCATGTGCTGCATAAAGTTATTAGCATGGATATAAAGCACGCGAGCATTCGGTTTATTCGCTAAAATACCATTACCGATTGCGTGTAATAAGTGGGTTTTACCTAAACCTGTACCCCCATATAAAAAGAATGGGTTTGCTGTTGGTTCACCTGGTGCGAGAGCGAGTTTTTGACCTACGGCACGGGCGAGTTGGTTTGATTTACCTTCAACAAAGTTTTCAAATAAATGTTTACGATTTAGGTGTGATTCAAATTTAGTTGACGCATCAGACTCTTGCTGAAAACTCACCGCACTTTCTTGATGATTAGATGATTGACTCGGGGCTGGTTCAATTGCTTTTGGTGCAGGTTTTACCCCTTCTTTTACGATAATTTGTAAATTTGGATTTTTAGCAAGGGCTTGGCAAATTTGATGAATTTGAGCCAAATAATGATTTTCTACCCAGCTTTTCACAAACATATTTGACGCATATAACACCACTTGATCTTGCGCGATTACATCCGCTTGTAGTGGGCGTAACCAAGTACTGAGATCCATCGGGGAAACCTGATCTTGTAGTTGAGATAAGCAATCTTGCCATAGGGTAGAAAGGCTCACGATAAATTATCCTTATGTTATATGCGTATAAAATAAAAGCCGCAAAAGTGCGGTTAAAAATCGAAGAGAATTTTACAATAATTTAGGCAAAAGATCTTCTGTTGGTCGTCAAAAAAAGACAAAAAGGTTGCTTGAGATTTTGCCCAAAATCCGTATAATCCCCACGATTTTAGAAGAAACGGAAGATTATTTCGGAATTTTCTCTTTTCTTATTTGACGAAAGCCCAATTTATGATTAAAATTGCGGTCTATTTTTTATAACCCTTGTTGTGTTTTGAATATCAAAACAGTAAACCATTTTGATTTAGGTAGATTACAATGAAACGTACATTTCAACCTTCTGTATTAAAACGTAGCCGTACTCACGGTTTCCGTGCTCGTATGGCAACTAAAAACGGCCGTCAAGTTTTAGCTCGTCGTCGTGCTAAAGGTCGTAAGAGTTTATCTGCATAATCACCTCTTTTAGTGATTAAGCTAAACTTCTCTCGGGAGTTACGATTGTTAACTCCCACTCAATTCAAGAATGTCTTCGAACAACCGTTTCGAGCAAGCACCCCTGAAATTACCATTCTCGCACGCAAAAATAATCTTGAGCATCCACGCTTAGGTTTAACTGTGGCTAAAAAACATCTTAAACGAGCACATGATCGTAATCGTATCAAACGTTTAGTTCGTGAAAGTTTTCGTTTATCCCAACATAATTTGCCTTCTTGTGACTTTGTCTTTGTGGCGAAACGTGGCATTGGTCAGCTTGATAATCAAACGTTTTTACAAACTTTGGATAAATTATGGGCACGTCACATTCGTTTGGCACAAAAATCCTCATCGCTTTAATTAAGTTTTATCAAGTAGCGATTAGCCCTTTAATCGGGCCACGTTGTCGTTTTGTGCCAACCTGTTCTTGTTATGGTATTGAGGCGTTAAAAACACATGGATTGTTAAAAGGTAGTTGGCTTACGCTAAAACGTGTATTAAAATGTCACCCCTTAAGCGCCGGTGGATTCGATCCTGTTCCGCCGAAAAAGATTAATAATAACGATGAGAAAAAATAATGGACTCAAGACGTAGCCTATTAGTGCTTGCACTACTCTTTATTTCTTTCCTTGTTTATCAGCAATGGCAACTTGATAAAAATCCACCTGTTCAACAACAGACCACGGAACAAACAACAGCCGCCTCTTCTGATGTCCCGGCAAGTTCTTCTTCATCTGCTGAAGTAGTGGCAGATTCACAAACAAAAGGTCAAATTATCACATTAGAAAATGATGTACTCCGTTTGAAAGTGGATACATTAGGTGGTGATGTAATCAGTTCTGAACTATTAAAATATGATGCAGAATTAGGTTCAAAAGAACCTTTCGTCTTGTTAAAAGATACAAACGAGCATGTTTACATTGCACAAAGCGGTTTAATTGGTAAAAACGGGATCGATACAAAAGCAGGTCGCGCGCAATATCAAGTTACTGGCGACAATTTCAAATTAGCAGAAGGTCAAAATGAACTTTCAGTGCCATTAACATTTGAAAAAGATGGTGTGACTTATCGTAAAATCTTTGTGTTAAAACGTGATAGTTACGATGTAGGTGTTAACTTTGAAATTGTGAACCAAAGTGGTAGTGCAATTGAAGTTGAGCCTTACGGCCAATTAAAACATACATTAGTTGAAAGTAGCGGTAACGTGGCAATGCCTACTTATACCGGTGGTGCGTATTCTTCTTCAGAAACCAATTACAAAAAATACAGCTTCAGCGATATGAAAGATAAAAATCTTTCTATCGATACCAAAGCAGGTTGGGTTGCTATTTTACAACACTATTTCGTATCAGCTTGGATCCCAAATCAAGATGTAAATAACCAACTTTATAGTATTACAGACAGTAAAAATAACGTTGCATCTATTGGTTATCGTGGTCCAGTCGTTTCTATTCCAGCAGGTGCAACAGAGACTATTACCAGCTCATTATGGACAGGTCCGAAATTACAAAACAAAATGGCTGAAGTGGCTAACCACTTAGACTTAACTGTCGATTATGGTTGGGCATGGTTCATCGCGAAACCATTATTCTGGTTATTAACTTTCATTCAAAGTATTGTATCTAACTGGGGTGTGGCAATTATTTGTGTCACCTTAGTGGTGAAAGCGATTTTATATCCGCTTACAAAAGCACAATACACTTCTATGGCGAAAATGCGTATGTTGCAACCGAAAATGCAAGAAATGCGCGAACGTTTTGGTGATGATCGCCAACGTATGAGCCAAGAAATGATGAAACTTTACAAAGAAGAAAAAGTAAATCCACTTGGCGGTTGCTTACCATTAATCCTTCAAATGCCAATTTTCATTGCATTATACTGGACGTTTATGGAAGCAGTTGAACTTCGTCATGCGCCATTTTTTGGTTGGATTCAAGATTTATCGGCACAAGACCCTTACTACATTCTCCCAATCTTAATGGGCGGATCAATGTTCTTGTTACAAAAAATGTCACCGACACCAGTTGCCGATCCAATGCAACAAAAAGTGATGAATTTCATGCCGTTGATCTTCATGTTCTTCTTCCTCTGGTTCCCGGCAGGTCTAGTACTTTACTGGTTAGTGTCTAACTTAATCACTATCGTACAACAACAAATGATCTACCGTGGTTTAGAGAAAAAAGGGTTACATACCCGTAAAAAATAACAGATAGAAGGCATCGAAAGATGCCTTTTTTCTATCATTGATTGATATATAATCACATGGGCGTATTAATGCGCCCTCTCATTTTTTTATCGCAGATAAAAGTGCGGTCAATTTTTAGTGAGTTTTTATGAAAGAAACAATCGTCGCACAAGCGACAGCGCCTGGTCGTGGCGGTATTGGTATTTTGCGTGTATCAGGCCCAAAAGCGGTTGAAGTTGCACAAGCTGTACTAGGTAAATGCCCTAAACCACGAATGGCAGACTATTTACCTTTTAAAGATGCTGATGGCACAGTTTTAGATCAAGGCATTGCGCTTTATTTTAAATCACCTAATTCCTTTACTGGTGAAGACGTACTGGAATTACAAGGCCATGGTGGACAGGTGGTATTAGATTTGTTGCTAAAACGAATTTTACAACTTGATGGTGTTCGTCTTGCGCGTCCAGGTGAGTTTTCTGAACAAGCTTTTTTAAATGATAAATTAGATTTAGCTCAAGCAGAAGCCATTGCCGATTTGATTGATGCGACTTCGGAGCAAGCCGCTCGTTCAGCATTAAAATCATTGCAAGGTGAATTTTCCAATAAAGTGAATCAGTTGGTGGATTCCGTCATTTATCTTCGTACTTATGTGGAAGCCTCGATTGATTTTCCCGATGAAGAAATTGACTTTTTGGCAGACGGTAAAATCGAAGCAAAATTACGAGAAATTATCAATCAACTTGATTTAGTCCGTAGCGAAGCGAAACAAGGCTCGATTTTACGTGAAGGGATGAAAGTCGTTATTGCCGGTCGTCCGAATGCAGGTAAATCAAGCTTACTGAATGCTTTAGCGGGCAGAGAAGCGGCTATTGTGACAGATATTGCGGGAACGACGCGTGATGTGTTGCGTGAGCATATTCATATTGATGGCATGCCTTTACATATTATTGATACTGCAGGACTTCGTGAAGCGACAGATGAAGTTGAACGTATCGGGATCTCTCGCGCGTGGACGGAGATTGAGCAAGCCGATCGTATTATCTTAATGTTAGACAGCAGCGATCCTGACAGCCAAAATATTGAAAAAGTGCGGTCAGAATTTTTATCAAAATTACCGAATAATATGCCAGTGACCATTGTTCGTAATAAAGTAGATTTAAGCGGCGAGGCAGTTGGGATAAAAGAAGAAAATGGCACAACGACCGTTTGTTTATCGGCTCAAACACATCAAGGTGTAGATTTATTACGTGAGCATTTAAAACAGGCGATGGGTTTCCAAACCGGGATGGAAGGTGGTTTCTTAGCGCGCCGTCGTCATCTTGATGCATTAGAAAAAGCGGCCGAACATTTACAAATTGGGTTAGTTCAGTTAACCGAGTTTCATGCAGGTGAATTATTGGCGGAAGAACTTCGTTTAGTGCAAGCTAATCTCAGTGAAATTACGGGGCAATTTACCTCGGATGATTTACTCGGGAATATTTTTAGTTCTTTCTGTATTGGAAAATAGGTTTTAGGTTATGACTTTTCATATGCTGTGGGTCATAGCTTTGGGGCTTTCTATGGATGCATTTGCGGTATCCATTTCCAAAGGTTTGGCAATGCGCGCTTTTCGATGGAAACAAGCACTGGCCATTGCATGCTGTTTTGGGCTATTTCAAGGCATTATGCCGGCAATCGGTTATGTTGTTGGGCTGCAATTTAGTCAGATGATTCAAAATTGGGATCATTGGATTGCCTTTGCTTTACTTGCGATTATCGGTGTGAATATGATTCGAGAAGGGCTGAGCTCAGATGATGAACCTGCACCCTCATTGATTAGTTTAAAGCACCTACTAACACTTGGTGTGGCAACGAGCATTGATGCGCTAGCCGTTGGTGTCTCTTTTGCTTTTCTTTCCGTGGACATTTTGTTGGCTGTCTTCATCATTGGTTTAATCACCTTTGTCATCTCTTTTATTGGTGTAAAGAGCGGTCATTTTTTAGGGAAAAAATTCAAAAGCAAAGCAGAGATTTTTGGCGGTTTAGTGTTATTAGTCATGGCTGTGAAAATCCTACACGAACATGGTGTTTTTTAAGTGCGAATTTTCGCCTTTTAGATTATAATCTTACGAACTTTGTCTTTTTTAAAAGGGTAATAATTGAATGTTAATTGAAAAAATGCATGGCATCGCCCATAGCTTTATCGGAAAAGCGATCTTTGCTTTAATTCCAGTTTCATTTTTGATTGGTGGGATGTCAGGTTATCTGTATAGCAGCAATGATAGTTTTGCGGCAAAAGTAAATGGCGAGACTATCTCTCAACAAGATTTCTTAAATCGTTATAACCAAGAGTTTGAAGCGCGAGCTCAACAAGAAGGCGAGAGCTTCCTAGCGAAAACTGACTCTGTGGAATTTGTGACTGCACTTCGTCAAAATTTAATTCAACGTTTGGTGGATCAAGAATTAATCCGTCAATATGCGAAAGAATTAAAATTAGGTGTAAGTGATGAGATGATCAAACGTGCGATTGTAAGCGATCCTAACTTACAATCTAACGGTAAATTTGATAACGCGCGCTATCAACAATTATTGACTCAAAATGGTTTAACATCCGATACTTATGCGGCTATTTTACGTAATGCATTAACACTTGAACAAATGCAAAACGGTTTGGCAGACAGTGAGTTTGTTGTACCAGCCCAAGTAAAAGATAACGCACAAGTCTTTTTCCAAAAACGTATCGCTCGTCTTGCAACTCTTCCATTAGCCGATGAAATTGCAAAACAAAAAGTAACGGACGAAGAAATTAAAGCGTATTACGATGCGAATGCGAAGTCACTTGTTCAACCTGAACAAGCGAAAGTGCAATATATTAGCGTTTCGGCAAATGCATTAGGTAAATTACAACCAGTAACTGAAACACAAATTGCGCAATATTATCAAGAAAATAAAGCGCAATTCATTAGCCAAAAATTAGCACATATTCAATTATCAACTGAGAAAGAAGCGGATGCCGTTTATCAAGAACTGCAAAAAGGCGCTGATTTTGCTGAGTTAGCAAAATCAAAATCTCTAGATAAACTTTCTGGTGCTCAAGGCGGTGAATTAGGTTGGGTAAAAGACAACGAATTACCAAAAAACTTTGAAGATGCGGCATTATTATTAAATGTAGGCCAATACAGCACACCGGTTAATGTGGATGGGGCTTACCATATTATTTTAGTGCAAGATCGTAAAGAACGTACGTTAGACGAAGTGAAAGAGCAAATCGCGGATACCGTACGTAAAAACTTAGCAGGAAGTCGTTTCCAAGCGGTAGAAAAAGCGGTTCGTGCAAAAGCAGCAGAAAGCAGTGATTCTTTAGCTGCGGTAGCAGAAGCAGCAGGCGTGAAAGTCGAAGAAACAGATTATTTCGGTAAAAATAATGTCCCTGCGGCGTTAAATTTCCCAAATGTGACTTCTGCTATTTTTGAATCAGATATTGCAAACGGCGGCGCAAATTCTGAGCCATTAACGGTTGGTGAAAATGAATTTGTTGTGGTACGTGTCGTGGATCATAAAGCTGAAGGTTTACAAAGCCTTGATGAAGCGAAATCAACGATTGAGCAATTCTTAAAACGTGAAAAAGCCGATAAAGTATTAGCTGAAAAAGCAGAACAAGCAGTTAAAGAACTATCTGCGAATCCTGCTAAAGTTCCAGCAGGTATTAGTTTTGGTGAGCCACAAACCTTTACGTTAGTGGATAATAAAGATCCAGTGCTTTATGAAGGTGTATTTGCCATTGCCAAACCACAAGATGGTAAAGCGGCTTATCAAGTTGCTCGTAATAGCAAAGGTGATGTGGTTGTGGTTGCCCTCGAACGTGTAGAAGAACCTACTTTAACTGAGCAAGAATTAGCGAAATTTAGCACTCAACTTGTTCGTGCACGTCAAGGTGAATTGCAAGGACAGTTAATGCAAGCATTACGTGAAAAAGCACAAATTGAGATTAATAACACCTTTATTAATCAAGATGATTCAGAAGAAGGTGCGGCTCACTAAGCCGATTGAAATGTCATTCATCATCAATTTCTGATGGAAAATAAAAGCAAAGTGCGGTAAATTTTGACCGCACTTTTTTATATAAAATAAGGAGAAGACGATGGCTCAAGAAACCATTTTCAGCAAAATTATTCGTAAAGAAATTCCTGCCAATATTGTTTATCAAGATGAATTAGTAACCGCATTCCGTGATATTTCACCGCAAGCGAAAACCCATATTTTGATTATCCCAAATAAAGTCATTCCAACAGTTAATGATGTGACGGAACAAGATGAAGTTACCTTGGGTCGCTTATTTACTGTTGCGGCTAAAATTGCTAAAGAAGAAGGCATTGCCGAAGACGGTTACCGTTTAATTGTGAACTGTAATAAACATGGTGGACAAGAAGTATTCCATATTCATATGCATCTTGTTGGTGGTGAACCTTTAGGTAGAATGTTGGAGAAATAATGAAAAAGATCCTCATTACAGCAACGGTATTATTTTTAACGGCTTGTTCATCTGCACCAAATATTGTGGGAACCAATAAGCCAATTTTAAATATGGCGGCAAATTTAGCACCGGCTTTAGATGTTGATTTGTCGGATAATACCGCAGCCTTAAAAAATAAAACTACACAACAGCTCAATGTGCTTTACCACCTTTATTGGTATAACACACAAGGTGTAACGCAAGTTTGGCCGAATCAGCAAGAAAGCCAATCAGGCAATATTTTATTGCAACCACAAGAAAAGAAAGTGTTTGAACTACCAAAACCAAGCACAGAAAGTAGCAATTATCGTCTTTACTTACAATAGGGTTATGTCCACATTATTAATTGACCTTGAAGGTCATGAGCTCAAACAAGAAGAAGTTGAATTACTGGAACATCCTTTAGTTGCCGGTTTGATTTTATTTACCCGCAATTTTTATGATCGTCAGCAAGTTCAAGCGCTAATTAAATCCATTCGTCAGCGAGTAAAAAAGCCTTTATTGATCACAGTTGATCAAGAAGGTGGTCGTGTGCAACGTTTCCGTGAAGGTTTTACTCAGCTCCCCGCGATGCAAGCTTTTGCGGCATTAGTTAAGGATTCAACTCAGCAACAACAAATAGTAAAAGAGGCGGGTTGGCAAATGGCAGCTGAAATGGTGGCGCTAGATATTGATTTGAGTTTTGCTCCCGTGTTGGATTTGGGGCATGAATGTCGTGCGATTGGCGATCGTAGTTTTGGCTGTGATGTAAAAAGTGCGGTCAATTTGGCGGCTGCTTTTATTGATGGTATGCACCAAGCAGGCATGGCAACAACAGGAAAACACTTCCCGGGACACGGCCATGTTTTAGCCGATTCTCATCTTGAAACCCCTTATGATGAGCGTGCAAAGGAAGCGATTTTTAATCATGATATTTTGCCATTCCAGCAATTAATTCAACAGAGTAAGCTTGATGCGATTATGCCGGCTCACGTGATTTATACGCAATGTGATAGCCAGCCAGCAAGTGGTTCGAGTTATTGGTTAAAAGAAATTTTGCGTAAACAGTTGGGCTTCCAAGGGGCGATTTTCTCTGATGATTTAGGCATGAAGGGAGCTGGTTTTATGGGCGATTTTGTGGCTCGCAGTGAAAAAGCCTTGAATGCTGGTTGTGACTTATTATTGCTTTGCAATGAACGTGAAGGTGTCATCCAAGTGCTTGATAATCAACGCGATCGAACCACTTTACACATGCACTTTGGAGTGTGTGTATCCTCAGATACCTTGTTGTGATTCCGTATCTGTTCACTTCAAACCGACCATGGCTACCCGAAATTTAACTCCAGAGTTTAACAAATACCGTCAGGCCTCGGGACGCAGACGACCGATGAATACGTCGAGTTCCGCAAATGCCTCGCTGATTGGAGGCGAATCGTAGGATGTTCGTTGCTGCTGAGCACTATTCCAGGCAGTCCTTTGGAGCGGAGTCGATTGCCCCTTACTGGGTGGAGGACATTGAGCGTGTGCGCGCGGATCTTGATGAGATTGACAAGAAGTGTACGTTTTGGGAAGAGCGCCTCTGAGTGACTAGTGGGCGCACTCGAGAACATTTACAAGGACCGTGTTGCTGCGATGTTCGACGACAAGGTGAAGCAGTGCGATGCGCAGATTGCGAGCTACACACAGAATCTCACCCGCATGTTCCACAAGTGCGAGACGAGACTAAAGAATCTCCAGAAGAGACGTATATATGATAAGAACGGGTGAGACGTAGAGTACACGAATGAAACGGAGGCGCGCATCTTCAAGAACGTTCAGAAGTAGTCTGTGAATGTAAATGTGCATGGTAGGGGACTGGCGAGCCGTCTCCAGGAACTGTCGATGTCGTACCGAAAGAAGCAAAAGCAGTTCTTCCAGCAGTTGCGCAGCGTCTCGGTTCGATTGCGTTGTTATGTTAACGCTTAGGCCACCGACGCCGATGACGATCTCATGGAGACTGTGAGTCTGTTCCTTATCCGTGAACCGTAGGGCTTCAACCAGACGCAGAAGGGCGCTGTGGATATGATGCGGAAGGAGACGCAGTCGCGCGACCAGGAGATCCAGCAGATCGGTGGGTTTTCTACCCTTCCTTGACCGTAGCGAAGAGCGCGCAGGAGCTTGCCCAGATCTTCAAGGACCTGAACCAGCTGGTGATCGAGCAGGGAACGATCGTGGACCGTATCGACTATAACATGGATCAGGCGGTGGTGAAGGTGAAGGAGGGTCTGCAGCAGGTAGTGAAGGCTGAGGAGTACAAGAAGTCCTCGCGTCCCTACTGCATCATTTTCGTACTGGTGTGCATCATTGTGGTCTGTATTGTTCTTAAAATCCTCCAGAAAAAGGCACAGGGATCGTAAACCGTGATGAGCGGATTGCATTTGGTTGCTGTGGACTGTTTGTTGTACATCTTTCTATGCAGATTGGCGGACTTCTACGTGTATCACAACCGAAAAGGGGTTTCGGAGCCGATTGCCTGCA
>ERZ857757.1136-NODE-1136-length-22412-cov-3.323344_pt1 | contig 22412 bp, 20 predicted proteins | sample MGYA00519764_ERZ857757 | MGnify/ENA primary metagenome ERZ857757 (study PRJEB31778, sample SAMEA3449359) | human gut metagenome | biome: human gut; feature: human-associated habitat; material: faeces | place: United Kingdom | collected 2010/2012 ... | reverse complement strand
GATAGTCGCGGATCATGCGGCGCGCCACGCGCACCTGTTCGGGGTGGATGATGCGGTCGCCGGACGTGATGATACGCGTTCTGGGCGCGACATAAATGCCGGTGGCGCGGTCGCGGATGGGATCGAAGAGCAGGGGATTGAGCATATGGATGCCCTCGGCGATGATCACAGCCTCGCGGCTGCCCTGCATGGGGGTGTAGCCGCCGGTGCGGTTGTTGGGGAAATCATACCACGGCACCTGCACCGTCTCGCCGTTCGACAGCCGGTCGATGGTGTCAAGCAGCAGCTCCCGGTTGACGCACAGGGGCGACTCCCAGTCGGTCAAGTCCTTTGGCCGCTCGGAGAGCGGCAGAAAGAAATTGTCCATGCTCAAAAGACAGACCTTGACGCCCAGATTTTCGAGATACGCCTGCAGGCGCATCGCCGTCGTCGTCTTGCCGGAGCCGGAGGGGCCGGTCAGGCAGACGAAGGGCTTGCGCGGCTGTGCGCTCAGGATCGCGGCGGCAGCGGAGCTGATCTTGTCGTGAAAGACCTCTTCACAGCGCAGAACGAACTGCGTCTGGTTCCGCATGGCATAGACAACGTCTTCAATATCAATAACCCGCATTTTCTTCCTCCTTATGCGTGTTCCACCGCGCCATCATGCGGCGGTAGATCAGAACAAAGCAGAGCACGTGCACCGCGCTCGTCACGACCCAGCTGACAGGGTAGGACAGATACAAAACGTCAAGCGTGTGGTGCGTCTGGAAGATCGTGTAGATCCAGATGATGCGCAGCACGCACGCACCGAAGATCGTCACGACCATCGGCATCCAGCTCCGGCCAAGCCCGCGCACCATGCCGCAGCACGTCTCCATGATGCCGCAGACGAAATAGGTCATGCCCATATACGTCACGCGCACCATGCCGCTGGCAATGACGGAGGCATAGGCCGGGTCGTCCTTTGCAATGTAAATGCCGAGCAGCGGCTGGCCGAAGAAGTACAGAAGCGCACACATCGGCACGCCGATGAGCAGCACGGTCAGAATGCAGTCGCGGTAGACGGGCTTGATGCGCTCCGGCTTGCCCGCGCCGAGATTCTGGCTGGTAAAGGTCATGGAGGCGTGATAAACGGAGTTGCAGGCCGTATAAATGAACGAGTCGAGATTGCCTGCCGCCGTGTTCGCCGCGACCACGTCCGCGCCAAAGGAGTTGATCGAGGACTGGATCATGACATTGGAAATGTTGAAAATTACGGACTGCAGACCTGCAGGCAGGCCGATCTGGATCATGCGCAGGGCCTCGTCCGGGTAAAAGCGGAGTTTTTTGAGTTCCAGCTGCGCGCAGCCCTCCAGCCGCATCAGGCAGATGAGCACGAGCGCCAGCGCGAGATACTGTGAGACGACCGTCGCAATCGCGACGCCCGCCACGCCGAGACGGCAGACGATCACGAAGAACAGATTCAGCAGCACATTGACCGTGCCGGAGATGGACAGGAAGAAAAACGGCTTTTTTGTGTCGCCGAAGGCCCGCAGCACCGCTGCGCAGAAGTTATACAAAAGCGAGGCGGGCACGCCGATGAAGTAAATTTGCAAATACCGGTCGGACAGGGGCAGAACGTCCTCCGGCGTATCCATCAGGCGGAGCAGGGGACTGGCCAGGAAAAAGCCCAGCAGGAAGACCACGACGCCAAGCCCAAGCCCCAGCACGACCGAGGTGTGCACGGAGCGGGAGACGCGCTCGTCATCCCGGCAGCCGAGATAACGGGCAACGAGGATGTTGACGCCGACGGAAATGCCGATAAACGCGCCGATGAGCAGGTTGATAAGCGACGTTGTCGCGCCGACGGCGGCAAGGGCCGTGCTGCTGTCAAATTTGCCGACGACAATGACGTCGGCAGCGTTGAACAGCAGCTGTAAAATGCCGGTCAGCGCCAGCGGGACGGAAAAGCGGATGATCTGCGGCAGAGGTCTGCCCTCGGTCATCACGATCGAATTTGCTTTTGTTGCTGCCATGGGGATGGTGCCCTCCTATTTCTCTTTCAGAGTGTCAAAAAATGCGAGCCACGGTTCAGCCTGCGGCGGGTCATGCGCGAAGACGAGGCGTTCATTCGTCTGCGGGTGGAAAAACGCGATTTGATACGACCAGAGACCGAGCGGGCCGTCTGACTGTGCGCCGTATTTCCGGTCGCCGCAGAGCGGCAGGCTGCGGGAGGAAAACTGCGCGCGGATCTGATGCGTCCTGCCGGTTTCCAGCCGGATACGCACAAGCGCGCGCCCGTCCTTCACGCCAAGCACCCGGTACGAAAGCCGGGCAGACCGTGCGTCCGGGCCGGGGGTGTGCGTGACGAAGGTTTGCTTTTTCGCTGCGTCGCGCGTGAGAAGATCGGCCAGAACGCCCTCCGGTGCGTCCGGAATGCCCTCCAGCACGGCGAGATAGTCCTTTTCAAATGTATGCGCCTGCACCTGCCGGGACAGGATGCTGTCAGCCATGCGCGACCGCGCGTAGACCATCACGCCGCCCACGGGCCGGTCGAGCCGGTGCACGACGCGCACGCAGCCGGTTTCGTCCTCTCCCAGCGCCCGGCGCAGCAGCTCCGGCATACCGCCCGGCTCGTCAGTGGACAAAACGCCCGCAGGCTTGAGACAGACGACGATTCGATTGTCGGTGTATAAAAGCTCCATTTGCGGTTCCTATGGCGGGTGATTTGTGAGGTGATGCACGGGCGCGTGCATCTATGCTCAAGTTATTATAGTATAGCACGCTTTCCCCGTTTCGTCACGCAGTTTTGCGCACGGGATAAAAAATGTCTTAAAAATTCTTAATTCTGCCCGGAAGCTTGCGGAAGTGTGATATAATAGCGCCACAAAAAGGAGGGAGCAGCCATGGAAGAGGCGATCCGCATTCTGGTGGTAGACGACGAGCCGGATATCCGGCGTATCTGCCGGATCTTGTTGGAGACGGGCGGTTATACCGTGTTGGAGGCCGCGACGGGCGCGGAGGCGGTCGAGCAGGTCCGGCAGCACCCGGAGCTTGATCTTATTTTAATGGATATCATGATGCCGGAGCTGGGCGGCTATGACGCGTGCAGCCGCATCCGGTCGTATTCCACAGCCCCGGTCCTGTTTCTGACCGCCAAGACGCAGGAGGGCGACAAGCGCCGCGCATATGATTCCGGCGGCGACGATTTTCTCGCCAAGCCGTTTTCCCACGCGGAGCTGATGATGAAGGTCGAGTCGCTGCTGCGGCGCTACCGGGTGTATAAGAGCAAATCGAGCGGGCGGACGCTCCGGCCCGGCATCGTGCTCGACGAGGAAAACCGGCGCGTGCTGGTAAACGGCCAGCCGCTGGAGCTGACGGAGACGGAGTTTTCCATTCTCCACTGTCTGGCGGAGAACCGGGGCCGCGTCGTGCCGGTGCGCACGATCTATGAGACGGTCTGGCATGAGACATATATGCCGGCGTCAAACAATACCGTGATGGTGCATATTGTGAACCTGCGCAAGAAGCTGGAGGAGGATCCGGCGAATCCGCGCCTGATCCGCACCGTCTGGGGAAAGGGTTATCAGATTGACTGAAAAGAAGAAGCATTTTGTTTCGCTGAGCGTCAAGCCGCTGTTTGTGCTGCTGCTGGGGCTGGTACTGGGTGTGTGCGTCTGCCTGCTGGCGAACTTCACCGGCGAGCAGATCATCGAGCGCAGCTATATGAGCGACAAGGCTGTTTTGAAGCGCACGAACAGGGCTGCGCAGGAGTTCCAGTCCTTTGTGCGGCAGAACAGCATCTCCACGCGCGACACGGATATGCTGGCCAGCTGGGGCGAGTCGAGAAAAAACTATTATATCATGCTCTACCACGACCAGCGGCAGATCCTCGAGATCGGCTGGTGGGGCGCGGACAGCGCGGCGGTCGACGCGTATTCGCTCAAGGAGCAGATGGCCAGCGTCGTCTATCCCATCGTGTTTCGCGACGGCACGTTTTACGCTGTGATCTACGACAACTCCGATTCCGGGCTCTACGATCTGTTGTGGATCGTTTCGCTGCTGCTGGGCTGCGCGGTTCTGGCGCTGACGCTGCTGGCGTATAACCGCCGCGTCGCGCGCAGGGTCGTCGCCATCTCGCAGGAGGTGCAGTCCATCGGCGCGGGCAATCTCTATTTGCAGCTCGAGCCGAAGGGCTGCGACGAGATCTCACAGCTGACAGCCAGCGTCGAGCAGATGCGCCTGTCGCTCCTGCGCAAGACCAGCGAGGAGCAGCGTGCCCTGCAGCAGAACAGCGACCTCATCACCGCCATGTCGCACGACATCCGAAACCCGCTTACCGCGCTGCTCGGCTATCTCGATCTTGCGAAAAACGGGCAGTACCGCTCGGAAGACGAGCTGCAAAGCTATCTGGACGCCGCCTACGGCAAGGCCGAGCAGCTCAAGACGCTGACGGATGAGCTGTTCCGGTATTCGCTGCTGTTTGGATGCAAGGAGCTGCCCATGCAGATGGAAATCTATGACGCGCGGCTGCTTCTGGAGCAGCTGCTGGGCGAGAGCCGTGTCCAGCTGCAGCAGCAGGGCTTTATGGTGCAGCTGCTGCTGCCGCAGCAGGAGGTGCAGATCGAGGCCGACGTGATGTATCTGAAGCGGGTACTCGACAATCTCTTCGACAACATCCGCAAATATGCCGACCCCGCCCAGTCTGTCGCCATCGCCGCCCTGATCGAAGACGGCGCGCTGCACATCTGCCTGTCCAACAGCGTGAACCCCGCCTCCGGCCGCATCGAGTCCAATAAGATCGGCCTGCGCACCTGTGCAAAGATCATGGCCCAGATGGCCGGCGGCTTCAAGCGCTACACGGAAAACGGAAAATTCACGGCGGAGGTGATCCTGCCTATCCAGGCAGAGACAATGCCGTCGGAGTAAAGCGGCAGACTGTCAGATTTGCGCAGCACCCTGTAGGGGCCGATGCCTACATCGGCCCGGCAGAATGCACCAATTTTACGGGAATCTCCGGCGAATTCGCGGTTGCCCAACGGGTCGATGTGGGCATCGACCCCTACAATCGAATGCGCGGAAACCTACGAATTCGCCGACAATCCACTGCATTCCGCCGGGTGCAGGCAAAGTCAGTTCTTAAAAAAATATGAAAAATGCAACGCCGGGCTTTCTTTTGCGTCTTTGTTTTGGTATGATACAGACGGCAAGATAGGCCGCCTGTACTGTGCGTCAGCACAAGATATAGATTATGGACATTGGGCATGAAATGAAAAGGAGTATTACATGAAAACAAAACGGATTTTTGCGCTGCTGCTTGCGGCGCTGATGATCGTGGGCCTGTTTGCAGGCTGCTCAAAGGACGGGACGAAGGACCCCGGCAAGACCGATCCGGGCAATTCTCTGATCGACCAGACCAAGCCCTCCCAGACAACGGCAAAATACGCCTATAAGGCCGATTATTTCGACCTTGCCGTTCCGGACGGCGTGCAGTACCTCAACCAGATCTGCGCCGCCGGCACCACGCTCTATCTGACGGCCAGCATGCAGGGGGAAGAAATCACCAACACTGACCCCGACACGGGCGAAACCTGGTCGTATTACAACTCCCGCTTGGGCGTTCTGACCATTGACCCGGATACCGGCATATGCACAGAGCTTTCCAACCTGCAGCTGCCGGAGGTTCCGGAGGGAGCGGAGGGCAGCGTCAACTGCTACAACATGATCGGCTCGGACGACGGGACGCTCTGGATGCTTGTAAACGTCTATGCGACGCAGTATGAGCTGCCCGACGATTTTGACCCCAACACGGACAGCAAGTGGAACTACCCCTCCACGGATATCAACGGCTCGTATCTGATGCACATCGCTGCCGACGGCAGCACGATCGCCAGCCTCGACCTTTCCGACACGAACAACGAGGACAACGAGGACGGCATGAGCGGCAACCTCAGCTCCTTCGCCGTCGACGCCGCCGGCAATCTCTACGTCAGCGACTATAATAATATTTACGTCCTCGATGCAGAGGGCAACGTGCAGTTCAAGCTCGACGGCAGCCAGTATAACGGTAGTCTGTGCCGGCTGAACGCACAGCAGGTTGGCGTTATGTGGTACAACTACACGGACGACGTGAATGCCGCCGATGAAAACGGCCAGTACTTCGTCCCCATCGATCTGGAAACGAAGGACTGGGGCGAGAAGGTCAAGCTGCCGCCCAACGTGGGGAGCATCCTCCCGGGCGACGATGCCTATGACTTCTACTACACCTACAATAATAACATCTATGGCTATGCCGCCAAAACGGACACGAAGGAGAAGCTCGTCGACTGGCTGGCCTGCGACGTTGACACCAACAATATGTCGGGCTACGCCATGCTCTCCGACAGCCGCGTGGCCGCCCTCATGCAGGACTGGAACACCGACCCCACGACCTATCAGCTGATCGTCCTGCACCGTGTGGACGCGTCTGAGATCAAGGAAAAGAAGGTTCTGACGCTCGCGTGCATGTATCTCGACTGGAACCTGCGCAGCATGATCGTCGAATACAACAAGACGAACGACGAGTACCGCATCAATGTCGTCGACTACAGCGAGTACGCGACCGACGACGATTACAACGCCGGCGTCACCAAGCTCACCACCGAGATCATCAGCGGCAGCGTGCCGGATATCTTCCTGACCAGCAACCTGCCGATTGATAAGTACGCCGCCAAGGGCGTGATTGCCGATCTCAACACATTTATGGACGGCGGAAACGGCCTGAGCCGCGACTATTTTGTCCCACAGGTCATGAGTGCGCTGGAAAAGGACGGCAAGCTCTATGAGCTGCCCACCAGCTTCTCCGTGCAGACGGCCTACGCGCTGTCTTCCATCGCGAGCCAGTATGACACATGGAACGTCGCTGCCGTGCAGGACGCCATGACACAGCTGCAGGAGGGCGCAACGGTCTTCTCTGACGGCTGGACGAAGAACATGGCTCTGTCGAACTGCCTGTCCCGCAACCTGTCTGCTTTCGTCGACTGGACGACGGGCAAGTGCGAGTTTGACTCCGAGGCGTTCCAGCAGCTGCTGGCCTTCTGCAATTCCTTCCCGGCAGAAACCAGTGACGGTGACGGCGCGATTGCCTATGCTTCCTCCGCCGATATTGCCGTTGACGACGCGATGTGGGAATCTGACGCGACCCGCATCACGAACGGCAAGCAGCTCATGTCGACGATCGGGATGTACAGCTTTGACTCCTATATCTGGAACGTCTACGCGATCCGCGACAAGATCACCTTTACCGGATATCCGACCGAGGACGGCTCTGGCAGCTCGTTCGAGCTTCAGATGCCGATGGCCATTTCCTCCGTCACGAAATACCCTGACGCCGCGTGGGACTTCGTCTGCTCGATCATCAAAAAGATGAACACGATAGACGAGGACAATTACTATTACGGCTTCCCCATCAGTCAGGCCGCGTTTGACGCAGAAATGACCGACATCATGACCGAGCAGTACCAGCTGGACGAAAACGGCGAACAGGTCGACTGGGACGGCGACGGCGAGCCCGACAAGGCTATCCTGGGCAGCTATGAGACCATGGAAAACGGCGAAACGGTCTATAAGGATGTCTATGCGCTGACGCAGGAGGACATTGACCAGATCCTGGGCGTGATCAACAGCACGCGCAGCGTCTATGACTACGATCAGGAGATCCTCGACATCATCACCGACGAGGTCGCCGCCTACTTCGCCGGCGACAAGGACGTCCAGACCACTGCCAACATGATCCAGAGCCGCGTGAACCTGTATGTGCAGGAGCAGCGGTAAAACAACAAAAAAAGCTCCCCTTGCCGCGCCTAACGCGGCAAGGGGGAAGCAACTGCGAAACAGCTTTTGTAGGGGCCGATGCCCACATCGGCCCGTTGGGAAGCTGCGAATTAGCCGAAGGTTTCCGTTAAAAACAGTGCATTCTGCGCGGGCCGATGTGGGCATCGTCCCCTACAAACAAGTGCGTAAGTACATGCGGATTTCCCACCCAGAAATGAAAATGCCGATAAATCCCGATTGAGATTCGGTCGGGAGCTATGAGCATTTTCCAACGCAAAGGAGACACGAAAAACGTGCAGAAGCTATCTCTCCGGTCGCGCGGGAAATATGAAACAAGACCGTCCGGGAAAGGGCTTTGGACGCGGATGAACAACAAGGTGCGCGATTTTCTCGCGTCCATGTGCTTCTCCGGGCCGAGCTTTCTCGGCATGCTGGCGTTTTATATTATCCCGTTCCTGATCATCGTCTACTATTCCTTCACCGCGGGTCTGACCGACCACAGCTTTGCGGGCCTCAAAAACTATATCAATGTCTGGCAGAACGGCGCGTTCAAGATCGCGGTCAAAAACACGTTCACGTTCACCGGCCTTTCCGTGCCGCTGGCGGTCGTGCTGTCTTTGGGACTGGCGCTGATGCTCGAGGCGCGCATTCCGCTCAAGAGCGAGTTCCGCACGTTCTTCCTCAGCCCCATGATGGTGCCCATCGCGTCCATCATCCTCATCTGGCAGGTGCTGTTCCACTATAACGGCGTCGTGAACGAATTTCTGGCTGTGTTCGGCGCGGACAAGATCGACTGGCTGAAATCAGATTACTGCATGGTCGTCATCGTCGTGCTGTTTTTGTGGAAAAACCTCGGATACAACATGATCCTGTTCATGGCCGCGCTCAGCAATATTCCGCGCGAGCTGCTCGAGGTCGCGGAGGTCGAGGGCGCGTCGGCGGCGTATCAGTTCTTCCACATCAAGCTCCGGTACCTGTCCCCGACGGTGCTGTTCGTGACGATCCTGTCCATCATCAACTCGTTCAAGGTCTTCCGGGAAATTTATCTTCTGACCGGCAATTATCCCTATGACGGGCTTTACATGATGCAGCATTTCATGAACAATATGTTCAACTCCGCCGACTATCAGCGGCTTTCCGCCGCGGCGGTGCTGCTTGCAATCGTGATCGTCATTCTCATTGCGCTTTTGTTCTTTGTGGAGAACATCTTCGGAAAGGACGTGGAGGGATGAGAAAGAAAAAACGGTATTTTTCCCGCGCGACGTGCTTTATGCTCTGCGCTGTCTTTGCACTCCTGTTTCTGCTGCCGACGGTTCTGACGATCACGAATTCGTTCATGACCCAGAGTGAGATCACAGCCAGCTACGGTCAGGTCTTCGAAAACGCCAACGACGGCAAGAGTTATATCTCCAAGACCATCAATCTCAAGTTTATCCCCGACAAGGTCAGCTTCACGCAGTATTTCACGGTCCTGCTCAAAAGTCCGGATTATCTGCTGAAATTCTGGAACTCGGTGATTCTGACCGCGCCGATCGTCTTCGCGCAGCTCATGGTCGCGTCCATTGCGGCCTACGGCTTTACGCGCTGGCGCGGCAAGGTGCGCGACAGTCTGTTTTTCTTCTATGTGATCCTGATGCTCATGCCGTATCAGGTCACGCTGGTGCCGAACTATCTGGTCAGTGACTGGCTGCACCTGCTCAATACCCGGTGGGCGATCTTCCTGCCCGGCGCGTTCGCGGCGTTCTCGGTATTCCTGCTCACCAAATTCATGCGCCGCATCCCCATGGCCGTCATTGAATCGGCCAAGATCGATGGCGCGAACGAGTGGCACATCTTCTGGAACATCTGCCTGCCGCAGTGCCGGAGCGCCCTCTATTCTATTGCGATCCTTGTGTTCATCGACAACTGGAACATGGTCGAGCAGCCTCTGATCCTGCTCAACGACGTCGAAAAGCAGCCGCTTTCGATGTTCCTGTCCAGCATCAACGCCGGCGAGATCGGCATTGCCTTCGCCGCCGCTGTTATTTACATGATCCCCGGTCTGCTGCTGTTTTTGCACGGCGAGGCATATCTGGTGGAGGGTATCGCACATTCTGGCTCTGTGAAAGGATAAGGGAAAACGAGATATGGAAAACGGTGTAAGAAAACGCGAATGGGTCAAAACCGCGGCCATCATCCTGCTGGCCGTGCTGCTGGTGCTGACCTTTTTCTCAAAAACGATCATGAACGCCTCGCTGCCAGAGGTCGCTACGCAGCAGGTGTCCTCCGGCGCGATCAACGCCCGCATCCGCGGCCAGGGGACCGTCGAGGCCAGCGAGGTCTATAACGTCACGATCAAGCAGACCCGCAAGGTCTCCAGCGTGCTGGTCAAGACCGGCCAGGAGATCAACGTCGGCGATACCCTCTTCGTGCTGGAAGCGGAGGATTCGGATGAACTCAAGCAGGCCGAGACTGATCTGGAAACGCTCCAGCAGAATTACGACAAGAGCCTGATCGAAGCCGGAAATACGGCGGCGCAGGAAAACCGCGACGTACAAGTTGCCAGAGAAGCTTATAATGAAGCTCTTGCAGTCTACAATCAGTATACGAATGTAAGCGCGATGCAGTTAACGACGGCTATCACTGCGGCCGAAAACGAGCTGGAATCACTGACTGCACAGAGTAAGGCTATTTCAGAACATCTTAAGCAGCTTCAAACAGAGAAAGAGACTTTAGACAGCAAGGTTTCTCAGGCAGAGGCTCAAGTTAAGGAAATGGAAGCTGCCGAGGATAAATACTCAGAATTGAAAAAAGCAACGTATGCGTACGAGGCAGACCTCGTTGTGTACGGAGAATACTATAAGCAATTGCTGGCGGTTACAAACGAAAGAGAATCTTCAGTTGAGAAGGATACATCTGATGTTGTTTCCAAAGTCCATATTTATGCGCAGCCTGTAGCGTCTGGATATTGTCAAAAGGACACTTTATTGTACTCTTATTTGGCCGATAAAGCGCCAGATTTGGCAGAGAACGCAGGAGTGATAACCACTGCCTACAATACGATTACAAAAGATCTGGAAACACTTGAGACTTTATGCACAGAGTATTCAAGACTTAGCGTGGTTTATAATAAAAATGCATTAGAAAATGCGCGGACTGAATTGGATGGTTTAAAGCGAAATGCAGATAATTTAACCGCGCAGATTAAAAACTGTACAGATCAGGTTTCCACGGCAGAAACGGCTACGGCAAATAAACAAACAGAGATCGATAAGCTCTCTAAAGCGTCCTCTGCGGCGGAAACAGTCAAATCTACGAAAAAAACCCTTGAAGACCTGATTTTCAAACAGAATCTCGGCGATTCGTCCTCCATCGACATGGAGGCGTCCAAGAAGGCCATCGAACGCAAGCAGGAGGAGGTCGCAAAGCTCCGCGAGAATGCCGACGAGCTGGAGGTCAAATCCAGCGTTTCCGGCACCATCGCGTCCATCAGCGCCTCCGCGGGCAAGTCCATCGGCGGCGAGGAGCAGCCGCTTGCGACCATCAACGTGACTGACCGGGGCTTCACCGTCAAAATTGACGTCACAAACGAGCAGGCCAAGAAGGTCAAGGTCGGCGATACCGTCCGCAACTGGAACGGTCTGGGCGTGCAGCTGACCAGCGTGTTCCACCTGACGCAGGACCCCGTGCAGCCGGCAGGCTACGAGTATCTGGGCGTGCGGGTGACCACCGTCAACCGCAGCAAGACCGAGAGCTACGCCATCGGCGCACAGGGCATTGACGCCATCAACGAGGCTTACCCTGTGCCCCCGCTGGAGAACGTGGACGCAAACTTTCAGGCTATGGCTGCTGCTACCCCGGATTTTACCGCCGTCTGTGATGGTCAGCCTGCTGCCTGCTGCGCCAATATCTCGCTGTACAACGCCAATTCCCAGAGCTTTTCCGATGTGGAGAGCCTGCCCCCGCAGGGCAGCGCCTACATTGTGCTGATGCTCATGGTGCCTAAGGACTGGAAACAGCTGAAGGTCACCTATGTGCCCACCTTCCTGGAGGGCAAGAGCCTGACTTTTGTCATGAACGCTTCTGATGTGATCCGCAGCTGACAGAATCACCAGAAAAAACACTTAAACTTCGTCTAAAATGCACGATGCTGCCACAAAATATTCACATTTGTTTTGCGGAAAATCATTGACATTTTTCTCCGTTTCGCCTATTGTATAGGTAGTGCCCTATGGCAGAATCTGTATTGATGTGTCCCAAAGGAGGAACGAATATGACTGGGGAATTTTCCCGCCGCTCTTTCCTGAAATATACCGCCCTCACCGCTGTGGCTGTGGCGGGCAGCAGCCTGCTGACCGGCTGCTCCGGGTATGCCCCGGTGCAGCACGCTCCCGGCACCAGCAACACGGTGCTGAAGGTCGTCTCCACGCTGGACTGGGTGGAATACGATGAAGAGACCAACACCACCTTGTTCCGGCTGGTGGTGACCAACGGCCGTAAAAACGCGCTGGAGGTCACTAAGGCAAACTTTGCCGTAAAGGCAGAGGGCTACCTTGCCTATCAGAACGACAAGCTGCAGGTGATCTACCCGGATTCTCTGAGCCATCAGGTCAAGCAGGGCGAAACCTTCACCTATTATGTGAAAGCAAAGGACCTGAACGCGCTGACAGACGGCCCTGTGACCCTTACCTACTACCCTGACCTGCAGTACAGCGAGTTCAGCGCCAACTGGGAGCTGGCCGCAGATGTTCTGGAACCGGAGCTTCCCGGCACCTCCACGAACTGATCCCAGGTGGAAGAACATATAGGTAAAAAACGGAGGAACAAACCATGTCTTATACATTTTCCCGCCGCGCATTCCTGAAGTATTCGGCAGCCACCGCAGTGGCTGTGGCCGGTGCCAGTCTGCTGGGCGGCTGTGAATATCAGGATCCCCAAAACCCGGTGAGCAAAGAACTGCCCAGTGCGATCAAAAGCGATTTGAATGTCATTGCCGGCCTGAAAAGCATGAAGATCGAGAAAGGCACCTGCACTTTGGAGGTGGACATTGAGTCTGCCCGTGCAAACCCCATCCCGCTGGATCCCTACCGCTTCTCTGTTGCCGTCAAGGGCACCGAGGACAAGCCGGTCTACTTCAGCGATAACTGGGGCGGCGTGCGCATTCTAGACGCTGAGAACAGCCTGATCCAACAGAAAAAGCCCATCACCATCCATCTGGCCGCCGACCACTTCCCCACTCTGGAAGAAGGTCAGACCGTGGTGTTCAAGTTTATGCCCATCCGCGAGAACTCCGAGTATTCCATGACTTGGGAGATCACCAAGGAAGTGTACGAAGAGTTCATCGCAAATCAGAGCACCAGCAAGAACTGAGCGTATCATAGCTGAACCATGACCGCAGGCCGCCGCACAAAGCTTTGTGCAGCGGTCTGTTTTTGTGTGCAGGCTGTTTTGTACTGTGTGCGGATGATTCAGGCGCAGCACCCGGCGCTGCACCGCGCTTTGCAAGGCACTTGGAGAAAAAGTGTTGACGGCAGCAGGCTTTTTTGTTATACTGTATAAGGTTTATTATGGAGATGTATCGAAGCGGTCGTAACGAGAACGACTCGAAATCTAACTGGCTTTTTGGAAGTGGATTTCCGATTTTGCTAGGTTTCATGCGGGTTTTCCGACTTCGAGAGTGAACGATTTCCGGTCGTTCTCTCCTGAAATTCTCTCCAAAGTTTTCCCAGAATGCACGGAGCATTCTAAAATTTAATATCTGGAGCATTACTCAAGTGGTCGTAAGAGGTCGCACTCGAAATGCGATAGGCCGGGAGACCGGTGCCAGGGTTCGACTCCCTGATGCTCCGCCAAATCGAATGGACAGATGAATTTTATTCGTCTGTCCATTCTTTTTTGCCGGAACATCGCCCGTCCACCCTGTCTTTGGGGCGTATGGCATCATGCTGACGCATTGCCATAGCCCAGTCCCTCCAGCATCGCCTGTGCAGACGAGAGCTTGGAAGCGTAATCGAGGTGGGCGTAAATGTTGGCGGTGGTGGAGAAGTCGCTGTGACCCAGCCATTCCTGAATCTGCTTCATGGGAACGCCGTTTGCCAGAAGAAGGCTGGCGCAGCTATGACGCAGGTCGTGGAAGCGGATAGGACGCAGCCCGTTTTTCTCCAACAGCTTCGGGAACTGCTCGGAAACGTAGTTGGGGCGGATGATGTTCCCAATCTCGTCCACACACAGATAGCCCAGATACTCCCGGTTGTAGCTTTTACCGCACAGGCGGCGGTAGGTGTCCTGCTGACCTTTCAGCATCAGCAGGCGGTCACGGATGGGCGGCACAAGGGGCAGCGTCCGCAGGCTGGACTTCGTTTTTGCACGGTCAGCCTGCACCAGAACCTTTTTTCCGTCGATGGATGCCTGCGTGACGATGTGCTTGATCTCCAGCGTGTTGGCTTCAAAGTCGATGGCATCCCATTTCAGACCCAGCACCTCGCTGCGGCGCAGACCGTAGAAGGATGCCAGCAGAACCGGAATCTCTAACTTGGTGCCCTCTGCGACCTCCGTCAAAGCATGAATCTCTTCGGCGCTGTAATAGCTGCCTTTGAACTCATTCTTCTTAGGACGCTCGACCTTATCTGCTGGGTTGGTGGGGATCAGGTCGATCTTCACCGCATACTTCAACGCCTTGTGGATGTTTGCATGATAATGGATCACCGAATTTGCCTTGACCCGTTCAAGCTGCTTGGTGTAGAAGTCCTGCAAGTCGGTGGCTTTCAGGTCTACCAGCTTGATATTGCGCTTTCGGAAATAGGGAACGATCACACGCTCCACCATTCCCTGATAGCTGGCATAGGTCGTGATTTGGATAGTGCTTTTCGTGACTTCCAGCCATTTCAGCATGAAGTCCGAAAAGAGAATGTCATCGTCTAAGCGGATCTCCGCAGGTGCGGTGGGAACCATGAAGTTCCTCCGACGTTCCAGCAAAAGAGCTTCGGCTTTCTTCTTGTTCCTCTTGACGGACAGACCGGTGGCTTCCCACTTGGTCTTTCGCTTTCCGTCTGCGTCCTTGTAACTCAGAACGATGTAGTAGAAGTCGTTTTTTTCTTGCAGATGCCCTGCTACCATAATGTTTCCTCCTGTCTTTGCATCCACCTGAATATGTAACTTCTGCCGCTGACACCATCAGTGTACCCAACGGCAGGAGAGAATGCAAGGATGTCACGCCCGGATGGTGTGACCGGGTGCGAATCCGATGAGATAAGTCAAAAGATGTGCCTTGGGGATACGGTAGGAGCGTCCGACCTTCAAATGCTGGACGCTCCCTTTTTTCAGAATCGCATACCCGGTTTTTGTGCTGACGCTCAATATCTCGCACATCTGGTCGATGTTCAGCACGTCCGGGTAATCCCGGAGCATCACACGGTACGCATCACGGGGATTCAAATTTTCCTCACCCAAACAGATTCCCCCCTCTATAATGGAGTGTAGAGCATAACTTTATGATAGGATTTCAGCGAGATCAAGACTTGAAACAACGCCCTTCTCGATCTCCTGCATTTCATCCTGCGTAAGCCGCCCTAGGAAACGCTGTATGCGGCTTTTGTCTATCGTGAAGATCTGTTCCAACTGAACCACAGACGGCTTCTCAAAGGCTGTATTGTGGGCTATCAGAACGTGTGTGGGCTGGTATTTCTTTTTCTCGGTGCGGGAAGTCACTGTTGCCACGATAAGGGTAGGCGCATAGCGATTTCCCACATCGTTTTGCAGAACCACCACAGGGCGGCTGCCGCCCTGCTCGGAGCCGATGTGCGGGTCCATGTCTGCATAGTAAATGTCCCCTCTGAGGTATTTCCAGTCTTTTGGTATGATAGCTATCAGACCTCCTATCCTTCTATATGTAGCAAAAGCCGCCCGTTTTTGGCAGGCGGCTCTTGCAGGAAAAAGGAGTATGCCGATAAAGGCGAGAGCATCAACGTTTTACAGGAAGGCTCAGAGAACGGCTGGAGCCATTGTAGATCTCCAGAATCTGCTTCATGTGGCGGTCGGCGGTGTTGCCCGTATCCTTCCGTGCTTTTTTGGTGATGGTTTTGGGGTGCACCGTGGAGAGCCGTGCGATCAGACGCTCCCGACTGTACTCATCCCGGTACATTGCCACAAAGCGGGTGACACCGTGGAGGATACCGGAGAGGAACGAATCGGAATCGCCCCACCATGCCTCCACAATGATCTTCAGGGCTTCCTGATAGACGTCAGAACCGTAGTTCTTATAAATATAATAGGCAGAGCGGATGCAGTAGATCTTCCACTCGGCTCGGATGCCATCCAGTGCAAAAGTAGCACCAGTTGCTTCGGTGGCTGCAACAAATGCACAGGCATCCTCATCTTCTGCCACGATGTCAGCACGAAGCCGCTCACCTGCGGTCAGATCGGTGGAAATGCCCGTCTGAACAGCAAACAAAAGGGCTTCATCCTTTTTGGAAAGGCCATGAAAGACCTTGCAGAGAATCGGGAGGTCATGACCGCCATTGCAGGCGATACGCGCTTCGATGGTGTTCTGGCCGTCAAAGACATGATAGCGACCATCACGGTAGCTGACTCTCGGTTCGTTGGCAACGTACTCCGAAAAGGTAGCAGAAATCTCCTCCACCTTTCTGGTGCGCAAAACACGCTGGTATTCAGCGCAGGGGGTCAAGAGTGCGCTATCGATGTAGCGCATCTCGCAAACACATTCGGGCAGCTTGGCAAGGTTCAGATTAGAAATCATCATAGCACTCTCTCCTTTATCGTCTGAAGATAGGCAGAAGTGTCATCAATCAGAAAAAGAATGGCACTTCGGCAGTCGTTGTCCTCAAAAACATCGGGATAGTCTTTGAATACGAGATTCCAGCGGCGGATAAAATCCTCCTTTGCGCCCTGAACTTCGCACATCATAATTGAGCCGTTCGCAACGGTCGTTTTATGATGGCGGTTGTCAATGGATTGCCGAAGTCGTTTTCGATCTTCGTCTGTAAGACAGCGTTTGTGACCTTGGATACTCCTTTTGAAATCCGGGGGCGAATTGCTTACCGGCACAATTTCATCCTCGGTATGGACTTCATTGGAATCAGGAGCATCGCCGGCAGCAACATCGGATTTTTCCGGGCTTGTCGGCTTCTTTGCTTTCCGGTCCTTCTTGGGTTTGCGCAGCTCCTTGATGATTGCCGGGATTTCTTCTTTTGGAGTTTGCGCTAAAGCGGTGATCTCGGCATCGGTAGCCTTGATATGCCCGGTCAGGATTTCCTCCATTGCACCGGGGACGGCAGCTTCCGCCGCATCAACGCCTTTGGCATATTTTTCTGCTCGCTGCACAAATTTGGAGTTCACGCCATTTCGTTCGGCAATCCGTTCGCAAGTTCGTTTGTGTAAATCAATGTGGACATTTTGTCCACATTGATTTACTTTGTTCTGATTTCCAACGGGTGCGCCAACCGAGAGCTTTTCATTCTCGTAGGCTTTCCCCATCAAAAACTTCCGGCGTTCCGGGTCAAGATTTCTGCGCCCCAACTGATTCTGACAAATCCATGCCAGTGCAGCGTAACGGTCGGGCAACTGGATTTCCTTCACTTCAAAAGCGATCTCCGGGTGATGCTTGAGGATGCGATACCGGGAATGTCCATCCAGTATGTAACCCTTCCAGATGATGAGTGGGTTCAGAAGCCGCCGCTCCTGAATCATGTTTTGCTCTAAGATGTGTTCCTCCTCGGCGTTCAGCGGAGGGATCTTGCCCTGAAACTCCGGGTCGATCTTAAGCGCATTCAGATTCGTCATCAAACCGTCCCTTCTTAAAGTAGGTGGATTTCGGGCTGGCGGGCTGGATGTAGTAGTCGTAGCCAAAGTTGGTCTGGCAGTAGGTGCAGGGTTCCTTGGTGAGCTGATAGGGGTCTGCACGGCGGACACGGATGCCACGCGTGTTCCGAAAGGCATTCAGGCAGCGGGGGCAGAGGGTGGTCAGGGTCGATTCGTCGGTCTTGTGGGTAAAAGTACGGCTCATAATCATTACCTCCGTGTCATCAGAATGAATATTCGATATGGAAAAAGCCCACTGCCTTGATTCAGAAAAATCCCGGTGGTGGGCTTTGAAGATTTTGTTTTAAGTGTCCCACCCTATTTGTCCTCGACGCCCGGTGGGTTTGGAATACACCTCGGTGAGGGGGACTGCCCCCTTCCTCTCATTGGCCTTTCAGCCACCCCGCCTTCTTTATGGCCGGGCCGCGAATTACGGAAGTTTCATTGTTTTGTCCGAGGGAATGATATTCAATTTTCAAGGTACGTCTTACAGCTTCGGGCTTCTCCCCGTCTGGGGTGTTGCCCTTGCTGTGACCATAGTGTACCTGAAAATTGAATGCTTTTTTAGGACGTAACTGGTCCGCTTTTTTACTCTAAAACCGGACCTATCACGTCCGGTTTTGTGCAAAATTATGCATACTTGCGCTTTGTTTACTTTTACAATTTTCAAAAATGGGATTTTACTTTTTTCAAAGAAAAAAGCCCTTCCAGATAGCAACTCATTTGAGCCGACTATCCAGAAGGGCAGTCATGTGTAATTATAAATCGTCCGCAACGGCATCTAAGCTACGCGCGATACGATGCAATTTTGTACAGATTTTCTTCTTTAACAGTTCTTCTTCCTCAGAGGGGGACTTTCCCACAATCAAGTAGTCCAGCGTGGTACGAAAAGTCTCCTTGACCTCAACAAAAAGGTCAATCGACGGTGCTTCTTCCCCTCGTTCAATTCGACGGAGGTGACGGTCACTGATATTCAGTTTGATTGCCAACTCCTCCTGCGTCATGCCTTTGACCTTGCGCAGGTGCTGGATACGTTTGCCGGTGGCGTAAGAATCAAAGTACATAAGCCAGCTCTCCGAACCCAAAGTGCGGGTGTTCGCGCCAGCGATGCCACTCGTGCATGGGTTCAGAGGCTTTGCAGCCAAAGGGGGCTTGCGTTACAATTTTTGAAATCTTAAACATCTTCGTCCTCGCTTTCTGTCGTTAAAGGCATAGTGGGGGCGGAGTTGAAAGAAAAAACGGGCGACAAAAATCAGACCCGCGTCACCTCGCCGCCACGACTTAATAGCGAGATGCTCGAAATCTAATTTTGCCACCCTGCGCAGAGCGTTTTTCCTTTCGTTGATAGGAACGGAAAAATTGTCCCTATACTAATAATGACAAAAAATGCCCATTTGTATGGGTATTATGCGAAAATTTCACAGTTCTCTCGCAATTTCGCTAATGCAGCTTGAATGCTTTCATTTACACTGCCTCTTGTAACACCCTCCAAGTGCGCGATTTCTTCTATTGTCTTATTATGGTGATAACGCTCGATCAGTCGTTTTATCTGTTTTTCAGAAAGCATCCGAAACGTATCACCAAGCTGCGTTAGCTGCCACCTCTTTTCCACTGTATCACAGGGGTCATTTAGAAAGTGCAGCACATCACATTCATATTGAGCATAAGGATTGTCCAAGGAGTGCTGTGCATGATAACGACACACTTGGCGCAAATGCGCTTTTTCGCGCCGAACCATTTCGTGCATGACTTCAAATATTTCTTGTGTCACCTCAATAAAGCAGTCTTGCTGGTGTGCATCGGGATAGTGGTCTTTCAAATTGATTTCTGGCATCGTGTTCCCTCCTTATACGAGCGGACAAGCGGTGTCGAGCCGAGATAATAATATAAATAAAGATGGCAATATGAGATTCGGCTTGCACTCTATCGAGGATGCCACGAAAATCATATTGCCACCCAAAGTCATTCTGCGAATACGTTACAAAGTCTGTGTATGTTGAACAGAGCATTTGTTTGGCTCATCGGCTATGGAGTCATCATCTTTCAAGGGGCGCTGTGCTTGATAGAGCCATCCAAAGCATTCGGGTGGCCACGCTTCCATGTCTTTTTTGATCATTTTCTGAATCAAAATTTTAGCGTATCTTTTTGTTGTTACATTCATATGTAGCATCCTCCATTTTATGCTGGCTGACCTTATTATAATGTGCAACAATCAGAGAAATTGCATCTGCAATTAAAGCTGCTGCTACACAACGGAACAAATTGCCTAAATAGATTATATCAAAAAGGCAGATTAAATTTATAACAATCAGTCGAATTCGAGACTTCTTTCTTAACGCACAAATCTCGTCAATTGAAAGATGAATGCACGCATTATTACTTGGAGAATTAAACCAAACAACCAAATCTGATATTATTAGAAATATCGTTGTGGCAAGTAACGAGAAGCGATTTGAAAACCATAGACAGCAGATTTCCATACACAATGACAAAAACAAACAACGCATATATGAAGTGGCGTGGAAACCATTAGTACATGCTCTCAAAAACAAAAAACAGAATCCGAACACTATTGTTTGCACAAACCCAAAGAATAAGCCTCCTACCAGTATTAAAAGCGCCCAAGTTACCCAAGTGGTAAGCCGCTTTAACATACTATATACAAGCCATTCATAAGACTTGGGCTCTATAATGTTGAGAGCAATACATTTTAAAGCAAAACGTTTTATTAATGAATCCATATACTCTTTCTTTCCATCGGTTGTTCGTTTTATTTATGATAGCATAAAATATGTGCATTATCTGCTTTTTTGTAACAAAAACGGTATTTTATGTCATGAAACACGAGAAAATGCTATTTCCCCTGTAAACTGAAACCATCCATCTTTATAAGACATGGCGTAATCACCGCTGTATTTTTTTAGGATAAGTTTGACATTTTCCAATCCAAAGCCATGCATCTCAGGCTCTGGTTTTGTTGTGGGGATGCTGTCATTTATAATTTCAACTGGAGCAGAGGTATTACGCACCGTAAAAAAAAATGTATCATTGGCCACTGCTGTAATCTGCACTATTTTCTTTCCGCTAAGTTTTTGACACGCTTCAATTGCGTTGTCTATCAGATTTGATAATAACACTACCATATCGGCTGAATCTAATGAAAGCTTTGATAAATCATTTACCTCAAAGTCCATTTCAACACCCACGCTTTCAGCAAATGAAGCCTTTGTATTAAATAGCGCATCTAAGATTGGATGGTGTGTGTTAACTAAAAGCAACCGTTCTGACTGAAATTCTTTAACGGAAACAATATACGCCTCTGCTGCTGGGTATTCATGCGTTTGCAGAAGATTATCAAGTACATTGATATGCGCACGAAAATCATGAACTTTTTTTCGTTGTGCGGCATATAGATTGCTTGCTGCTTCCATGTTTTTGATTTGAATTTGAAGTTGCTGATCTAAAGCTAATAATCGTTCCCTTGTTCTTGCAGCCTGCTCCATTTGTTCCAGCAAAAAAAGGACGGCAATATTTGCAATAAAAATCACAATGCAACAGACGGCAATCATTCCATCACTGAGAGACCGAGCGCTGGATGCATAAAGAAGCACAATTAGCATCAAAAAAGAAGAAAAAGGATACAAAAAATACAGGCTCAATTGAGAAATCCCTAAAGTAGAAGCCTCACGTGAAGATGGTTTTACCCACGAAAATTTCCGAAAAGCGAGAACGATTGTTAACTCAGATGAGTAATACAAAGCGGAGTAAATAACAAACGGAACTTGCGCATAGCCGAATTCGTTTCCTTCAATTCCATAAAGCGTAGACACAAGCATTCCCATTCCCATTGAAAGTGCATAATTTAATAAGTACTCTATCGTAACAAGAAAGAAAATATAAATCGATGTTATTTCTTGATATAAAATTCGTGCCAAGAAAAAGCTCGTTACAAGCACAATAATGATTTTTGTGCTTTGTTCGCCAGAAAACAGCAGACGGTTTAAGAACAATCCGCCAAACGAAAGCAAAACAAATGTAAGCAGAACGCCCCAAAAACGCACTCCTGTCCAACGACGTGTTGCAAAAGCATCCAAAAAGAAAACCATGCAGAGAATATCAATCAATGTAAATGCAAGACTCAACAAATACTCCATTTGTTTTCTCCTCTCCAAAGAAGATATTTTTTCTTTAATTCCGCCCGATTCTTTTCGCTAGGTGTCAACACAATTCCTCCTGCAAGTTGAATTCGATTGTGTTGAAAGATTTCAATGTATTCCATATTAACCAGATAGCTCTTTTGTATTCTTAAAAAGCCCAACATCTCCATTCTTTTCTCCATGTTGGTCATACTTTCATAGAAGCGATAAGTGGCATGACCGTTATGCACCAAATGCATCACAATAATTCGCCCCTCTGATTCAAGGTATAGAATATCGTGAATCGGGATATCAATACTCTCAGCGTTGATTTTGATTGTAACAACTTTACGACATTTTAACATTTCTTGAACAGCAAGATCAAAAAACTCTACCAAACGAATTGAAATATCCGATTTTAATAGGTAACGGAACGCCTTGACCTCATATCCTTCGGGCGCATATTGAATAAAATTTGTTACAAAAATAATGACGGCTCTCGGTTGAACGAGTCGCAAATTTTTAGCCAATGTAATTCCATTCATGCCAGGCATATCAATGTCCAAAAAGGCAATGTCAATAATTTCCAGAACATTCACACATTCAGGCTGCGTATATGAATATAGTTTGGCCGAAATGCATTTTTCTTGGCATCGCGTCTGTAGCATTGTTGTTATCGTATTAACGGCATTTTCATTATCATCACATACC
>ERZ857757.1120-NODE-1120-length-22635-cov-6.927281_pt1 | contig 22635 bp, 19 predicted proteins | sample MGYA00519764_ERZ857757 | MGnify/ENA primary metagenome ERZ857757 (study PRJEB31778, sample SAMEA3449359) | human gut metagenome | biome: human gut; feature: human-associated habitat; material: faeces | place: United Kingdom | collected 2010/2012 ... | reverse complement strand
TGCGGCTCCTTTTTTGTCCTTTCCGCCTCCCGGCAGAAAGGACTTTTTTCATGCCCTGGGAACCTTATATCGCCAAATACCCGTAATCTCCGGATTTTTGATTCCAACCACAAATTCAAAAATTCAAGGAGATTACGAAAATGAAAGAACTTTTTACCGATATCAAGCTTCGCAACGGCGAGGTAAAGAAAATCAAAGTGGAACTTGAGGACGAGCTTGCAGAGTGGCTCGTGACACAACCTGAAGAGGTTTACAGGGATTTTCTCATATTCGAATATAAAAGCAAATGCGTTGATAGGAAAGAAACGCGCAGAACACAGTCACTTGATGCATCTTTGACAAATGGATTTGAAGTACCTGACGAGGACGCCGATGTGCATTTGGCTGTGCTTCGTAAGATGACTTGTGAACAAGTACGTAAAGCCATACAGAAACTCGAACCACAACAGCAATGGCTGATAAAAGAAGTGTTCTTTAATGGACGAAAGCAAGCGGATATTGCAAGGGAGCTTGGCGTTGGCAAGACCGCTGTTAGAAATCGTCTTCAAAAGATTTTTGAAAAAATGCAAAAAAGTTTGTGAGAGGGGGTGCACTTTTGCATTTCCTGTGGCTATTAAGTGAGAGGACAAAATTCTCTCGTTGGTCTTTTACAATTGAATACCCATTCATCAGGCACATTACCTGCGGAATGCCCGTGAGTAACGGGGGTAGCCGGCTTCATAAGTGCGCCATGACCTCTCAAAGAGCGAGCGATCAAACTTATATGAAGGAATTTGAGTAGCACTCAAAGGGAGGCAAGGACATACGCAGAGGACAATGATACTTTTGTAGCCGAAAGGCGCAACCGGCGGAGTACCCGGCGGTGGTGAAATTCCAATGGAGCAGGTTCACTGCCTGCCGCTTGATGACTTCCCACACGCACTTGGGGTGTCAAGGACAAATAAAGTGTGAGAAGCTCTCGTGAACATATGCGAGAGCCGATACATACTTTATTTGCCTTGTGGGAAGCACCGAAAGGTATGGGTATTCACATGAGACAACTTAATTATTGAAAGGAAAGAAGCAGAAAATGACAAGAGAATGCACAGCTTTATTTGATTATCAGGAGTTTTGCGAATTGCTGGATCATATCCAAGTTTTGAGATCCCTGGCGAGTGAAAATAAAAGTGCAGCTCCCATGTATCGAGAAAAAATCAAACAGATTTGTGAGAGAGTAGAACGGGATTTCAGTGACAGTCATCATTTCTTTTCCGGTTGGGTTAATGGGAAATCCATTCTTCTCGAATCCGGATATGTAGTGTCTTTGAATGGAGACAGGAAAGTAATCTTCGTGTTCCTGATTCTGAATCGACGCCGAGGGCTTGGATTACCGATATTCCAAAGTGATTTGGAGCAATTCTGCAAACTATGCAAACAAGCAAAAGTAGTGTTCCCGGAAAAATATTTCGCAGGAGTTTGAGAGCATGAGAGAAATTCACATCAATATTTCAGTTCCCGATGATTCGGACATCGATTCGGTTGTTATCAACTTAAAACATAGGGGTGAACCCAAAGAGTGCAACAACAGACCACAAAAGAACAATCATAAATTCAATGTTCCTGCAAAAAAAGGATTTTCAGAAGAGCCTGACGAGGGTCTGCTGTACGATGAACTGTATTGAGGATGATGTTGTACTAATACAGATTTGACTCCCCCGATATGGTTGCCGTATCGGGTCATACATAAAAGCAGAAAGGACAAATAAAATGGACAAAGCGATTAAAAGAGGCGATTTGGTGTATTTGAATTTCGACCCCATTGTCGGTTCAGAGCAGGGCGGTCCGCGTCCGGCGGTTGTGGTTCAGAATGACATGGGGAATAAGCATGCACCGACGGTTATCATTGCACCGGTCACAAGTAAAAACAAGAAAAGCAATCTTCCAACTCACGTTAAGCTGACGTCACATATTCTTGAAAGGAATTCCATGGTTCTCCTTGAACAGCTCAAGACTGTCGACAAATCAAGAATAGACTCCTATATCGGGACATTGAGCGATGAAGAGATGAAGATGATTGACAAAGCACTGAGAATCAGTCTCGCCATCGGCAGATATAAGAAACGGAGCGTATAATGATGGCAAATATTACGAGAAAGCCAAACGGCACATTTTTGATTCGGGTTTCCAACGGAATGAAAAACGGGAGGCAAGACCTTGTTTCCACTATCTATAAGCCTCCGGTTGGATCAACGTCAGCCATGGCGAGGAAGGCTGCTGAAAAGTATGCCGTTCTCTTTGAGGAACTTGTACATAGCGGTGGCTATGAGAAAAAACAGGCGATCAGTCGGGAGATCAGGGCGCGTCGAAGAATGACCATCGAGCAATTCGTGCAGGATTATTATTATCCTTCCATTCAGAAGCATCTCTCTCCCACGACCTGTAGAACCTATGAACTGATCATTGACTCGCTCATTCTGCCTTCCTTTGGAAGAGTGGAGCTTGAGGATGTGGATTCAACTCACATTCAGAGTTTTGTCGATTTTTTGTCCACACCCGAAGCAAGTGCCAATGGAGAGCATGGTCTGTCTCCGGCATCGGTCAAACGGTATTCAACCGTGTTTTCATCTATAATTACTGAGGCATGGAAACAGAAGTTTATTGAAACCAATCCAATCGGAAAGAATTATATCCATTATCCGAAAATCGTTCAGCCAAAGTTGGAAGCCTATAGCGATGAAGAAGTTGAACAACTGATGGAGGCACTGGAGAACGAGGACATTCGCACAAGGGCGTTGCTGACGCTTGCGGTTACCACGGGCATGCGTCGCGGAGAACTGGTAGGGCTTATGTGGGATGACATTGATTTCGACAAGCAAATCATCACCATTTCCCGGAGCGTTTATAAGCCAAAGGGAGAAGAGCAAAGAATCAAAGCTACCAAATCCGTTAGCAGTAACCGGACGGTGTATATCCCCGAAAGCTGTTCCCGCATCCTATACGAACTCAAAATCCAACAGGCCAGCGACAAGCGACACTCGCAAGGGGTGTGGCTGGACTCCGGTTTCGTCTTTACGGACAGGTATGGCAAGAATATCAGCCTGTATGCGCCAACGCGAATCTGTGCTGAGGTACAGGCCAAATACGGGTTAAGGCATTTGAAACTGCATGGCTTACGTCATACCTGCGGTTCGCTGATGGTGGAGCATGGAGTGGATCCCGAAACGGTTAAAACCGTGCTTGGTCACGAGAGTCTCAAAACGACAAACAGATATTTGCATCCTTACGCGGAGAGCATGAAGGACGCATCAGAGAAAATGGAAAGAATAATTCGAGGTAAAGCAGATGGTGAAACTCCGATCCATCTGTCAGGCGGTGAATGATATCAGAGCATCAGATCCCGGAACCGCTATGACAGAAGGCTTTTTGCGATTGCTGATTGAAAACGGCGACGTGTCTTACGAAATATGCGGTTCCCGGGTGTGCCTTAACATCGCTATTCTGTTTAAGGAATTGGCGTGTCTGTTTGAATTGGAATCTGCAACTATGCCGAAACTGCGTACTATTAAAGGTGCGCTGAAGGAAATAAAGGCTACTGATCCCGAGAGCGTTATGACGGATTATAAAATCCGTTGGCTGATAAAAAGTGGCCGACTGCGCAGTTACGCAGTCGGCAGAAGAGAAATAATCGTTATGGAATCCTTCGACGATGAAAATCTGTTGACACAGGAATCAAGGGAAGGATGTAACATTACACAGGGAATCAAGTTGAGCGAACAATACGGTGAATTGCTCTCCAAAACCACTCAGTCCTATACGTGCACTCGAAGGCGATGAGGATCAGACTTCGATGGAATCAAAGCATTCGGCTGCTGCCTTGTCGGTTTTCTCCAGTGCATGTACATATATATTGGTCGTGTCAATAGACGTATGCCCAAGTCTTTTTGAAACGGTTTTGATGTCGCATCCATTTGACAGCAGATAGGTTGCGGATGAATGTCTCAGCCCATGAAATTTCAGATGACGAAAACCGTATTTCTTCAAAAACTTATCGAATTGTTTGGTCGGCGTGTGAGGATGCATGACATGACCGCACCAGTCGGTAAAGAGGAATCCCTCCTCATGCCATTTCTCACCGAGCAAGGCTTTTTTACGGTCTTGCTCTTTTTTCAGTTCCTGCAGAATGTCACAAAGAGCTTGTGGAATTGCTATCTGACGAATGCTGCTGATCGTCTTTGGAAGTTTGATTTCAGGCTCCTGCTGGGCAAGCTTGACAACGCTTCTGCGGATATACATAGTCCGTTTTTCAAAATCAATATCCTCCCACTTCAAACCGGCGATCTCGCCACGTCTGGCACCCGTATAAATAGCGGTGGCAATAACGGCGTGAATATGGATGGGTTCAAGCTGAGCCATTTTGAGAATTTCGGCAATCTCTTCGTTGCTGAAAGCCTCAACCTCCGGAGTTACGATTTTGGATATCTCCAAGCGGCGGGTGTCGGCAGGATTGGAATTGATATATTCTTGCTTCCATGCCATTGTCATGATGGACTGAAGAATGGTTAAATATCTGCGAATCGTAGCAGGGGCGAGTTTCTCGCCCTTTTTATCTACCCGACCGGATGGAGTAGCCAAGAAATTGATCAGCTCCTGAACATGATACGGTTTAATCTCATCCAAATGAAGATGACCGAGCCTGGGAATGAGAATTCGTTGAATCGCGGTTTCATAAAGCAAATATGTGGTGGACGAAATATTCTCCTTCTTAGCTGCCAAATAAATGGTACAGAAATCAGCAAACAGAGGAGTACTCGATGAGTTAATAGGGGTTATCATTGATTGATGATCGCCATTAACTTGTTCCTCCACGGATTCATGTTTGGTTTCGCCTTCAAATAATTCGAAATTGGTTTGTGGTTGACGTTTGGTTTCAAACTCGATTCGACACTCTTCCTCAAGAGCCTTGACAAAAGCGTCGAGTTCCTTACGAACCTTTGATTCTGGCAGATTCACTCTTGAAGGACGAAACAGACGTGATTTCTGAAAAGGACGTCCGTTATCGAGAATCCCGCAAGATACTCTGACGAAAAAATTGTTGTTTCCACGTTCTTTGATGTAAGCCATAACAGCCTCCTAAAAAAATAGAATGATTGTCAAGCAGTACACCATTGCATTATTTTTGCAGAATTAAGACGGTTTTTTTGTTATTGTCAGCGGGGGGAGAGTTGCATAATTGTTCGGATTTTCTATGAAAACACCGAACATTATCTTGCAATTTTCTTGCACTGACTATGCACTAACTATGCACCAAGCCATTTGCGGAATGGTAGAGGCGAATGGAAGTGGCAAAATGAACAAAAAAACGAGCCAAAATCTTACGATTTGGCTCGTTTTTTGTGCGTTTCATACGAAACTTTGGTCTGAGTGACTGGACTTGAACCAGCGGCCTCTACCACCCCAAGGTAGCGCGCTACCAACTGCGCCACACCCAGATGCCCGCTCCATAAAGCCTATGCATTATAGCACAATCGTGCGGCGCTGTCAACCCCTTTTTTTAAGTTTTTTCGCAATCTTTGTATGTGCTAAAATGGCAGAACCGCAAAGAGAGGAAAGCTCTCTAAAGATATGGTAAAATAAAGGCTCCGCAAACCATCAAACCATATCAAGGAGAGCTTTCCTCTCTTTGCGGTTCTGCCCGTACGGTGCTTTCCTGCGGGAATGCACCATAAAATTTCTGCATGATCCTGTGGGTTCCTTCGATTCAGGCGCATGCCGCCTGAGTCTTCCGGGCTTGACACGGAAGCCCGATCATTGCACTGTGACGCTGACCGTGAAGGAGGCAGTACCGACCGTAACCACAACGGTGGCACAGTTGCCGGCTTCGCCGGTGTAGTCCGCGACCGTGAAGGAGGCTTCACCGATACGGTCTGTGGCACCTGACAGTGTTGCTTCGGTGTTATACCACACATGTGCGGTATTCCGGATCAGATCGATCAGTTCTGCGGATTCGGTGCCGGCAGAGACGGTATAGTGGCTGCTTTCAAGAGTGTAATAGTTCTTTTTTTCGGTGCCGATCCCAGTGAACTTATAGAGGCGGACATACTTGGCCTCATAGTTGGCATAGGCGGGTGTATCAAAGCCCACACCATTAAAGCCGTCCGGATAGCCGGTAGAGAAATCGCCGCCATTGTAAAGTGTCGGACGGTAGGAGGTCCAGGCACCGTTATACCACAGTTCGCCTGTGGCATAGTTTGTTGGATAGTACCGAATGATCTGATAGTTGCCCTGTCCGTCGCCGCGGACGGTGAAGGCGTGATCGGTTCGGCTGGAGGTTTGGCTGTAGCCGAAGGTCGTTGCCGTGCCGGAACCGAGCTTCAGATAATAGTTGTTGCCCCGGAAGTACCACAGGCCCGAAATGGCGGTACCGTTTTTAATGGGATTGCTTCCGGAGGCCGCCGTCGTGATCCATTCATTGAAGCGGGAATCGGTGGTGACGGTTTGGCCGTCGGCCGAAACGGTGATGCTGATGCCGTCCAATGAGGAGCTGCCGCCCACGCTTGTACCGTTGGTACTGACCGGCAGAAGAACATCCGCATCGGGTGCGACAATGATATAATGGGCATTTTGGTCAGGACCGTCGGTGTCGAGGGTATAAAGGTAACGGGAGCCTTCCTCGGTGAACTGCCAGTCCGAAGCCTCAATGTCGGCCAATTCGCCCACAACAAAGGTACCGAAGGTGTCGGTATAGACGACGGCTTTGCCGTCTATGACAGTGGCATCCAGCAAAACAGGCGTTCCGTCCTTGACGATGTAAACACGGGTACGCAGATCGGAAAGGCCTGCGGCGGGAAAACAGATCTGATAGAGCGCTCCGTCAGCGGCACCGGAGGCAACAACCTGATAGCCCTTGGCACCCGACAGTGTGCCGGCAAGGGACGAAACATCTGCAAGCGATGCGGTGATGCTGACGGCAAGGGGCTCTTTGCCGTAGGCGGCCACGCTCACTCCGGTTGCGGTGTCGGTAGCAAGGGAGGGGCGTATGGGGCGTATAACCTGACCGCTTTCGTAGCGGGTCTCATTGACGGTCAGGCCGAGAGACATCTTTTCATAGGCAGAGGAGCCAAGCTTGACAAGGTTCCACTGGCCGGGATATTTGAGGGCGTGCTGTCCTTCGGCAGACCAGCGCCGTACCGTGACGGTATCACCAACGATCTCGAAGGAGGTCATGGTCAGGGTGTTGTCTGCAGGATCGTTTTCATCACAGTTGGGTTCAGAGCCGATACCGTGGGCACCGAACCAGTAGTAGCCGGTGTAGCCGTAGTTCATATAGGTAAAGGTCAGCGTGTGCTCGGTGCTGCGGGTGCGGCTGCCGGGCTTGAGGACATGGATTTTGTCGCCGGGCTTCAAGTAGACCGACGATCCGCCGAGGTAACTGTCCCAACCGTTGGAGTGATCATGACCGTAGAGGAAGATGATGTTGAGCCAGTCGCCAAATTCGTTGAGAACATCAAAGAGGTATTGGGCATATTTGGCGTCACCCGGAACAAAGTCCTTGGAGGGGCGGGCTGTGGTATGCAACGGTACATGGGAGCAGACAAATATGGGCTTGGAATAATTCATGGCCGCTTTTTCGGAAAAATAGGCACGCATTTTGGCGGCAACGGCCTTGTTCAGCTCTTCGTTTACCATGTCGCCCTGTTGATAGTCGTCTTCATTGACGACAAAAACGCCGTAGGCGGCGGTGTCGTGGGCGCCGGTGGAGGCGATCAGGTCGCAGACGGCATCGTGGTTGCCCTGGATGAAGACCTCTTTAAGATCGTCACCCAGCACTTTATGCACGGTGTTCCGGAGGGTTGTGATGCCCGACAGGGTGTTCTTGGAATCGTATTCATATTCGTAGTAATTGTAATCGCCGCCGAAGAGCAGACCGTTGACCGAAAGACCGACACTGTCGTAGTAGTCCCGGATCTGCTCGAGAATGGGTGTCAGATAGAGCGAGCCTTTGGCTTCAGACGATTTACCGGCCGAGGGATTCTGAAAGTCGGAGCCGGCGATGACCACGGTCGGCACGACCGGTTCGGGAGTAGGTGTCTCGGTGGCAGGCGTTCCGGTCGGGGTGGAGGGTGCGGTGGGGAGAACAGCTGAGCCGGATGTTGTGGTGGGGTCTTCCCCTGCCGTAACCGATGTTGCGGTGCCGGAGCCGCAGGATGCCAGCGAAATAAGCATCGACAGGATGAGAAGAAGAGGCAATAAACGGGAGATAAGCGGTTTTTTCATGAAGCATTCCTTTCCCGGCGTGGCCGGCAGATCCTCAATTGATATGTTGAATGGATGGGATATGGGATTTCTGTATTCATCCACAGGCATTGTATCAGAGAATGCCAAAGCCGTCAAGAGAAACAGACAATTTTTTCTTTGCGGAACCCATCGGTTGTGCGCCGACAAAAACTCACAAAAAAGCGGCAGAACATCTTGATTTGTTCATGAAAAGATGGTACAATGGATTTAACTGGTCGGATGGGGCCCATCCGGCAATCTGAAAGGAAGAACACATCGGTATGATCAAAATTGAGCATCTCGCAAAGCAGTATGGCCGGATCAAAGCGGTAAACGACATCAGTTTTGAAATTCACGACGGCGAAATCGTTGGCTTTTTGGGTCCGAACGGTGCCGGTAAATCCACCACCATGAACATTCTCTGCGGATACCTTTCCTGCAGTGCCGGCAAAGCGGAAATCAACGGTATGGACATTCTGGAGAATCCTCTGGAAGCAAAGAAGCAGATCGGTTTTTTGCCGGAACAGCCCCCTTTGTATATGGACATGACCGTGGAGGAATATCTGAATTTCATTTATGACCTGAAAGACACCACCCTGAAGCGGGACGAGCATCTGGCGGAAATCTGTGAAGTCACCGGCATTGCGCATATGCGGAAACGGCTCATCCGGAATCTGTCCAAGGGCTACAAGCAGAGAGTGGGCATTGCGCAGGCTCTTATCGGCAACCCCTCGGTTCTGATTTTTGACGAGCCTACGGTCGGGCTGGATCCGAAGCAGATTGTGGAAGTGCGGAATCTGATTCGTTCTTTGGGCAAAAAGCACACGGTGATCCTGTCTACCCATATTCTCTCGGAGGTGCAGGCTGTCTGCGACCGGATCATCATCATCAGCAAAGGAACGATCGTGGCCAATGAAAAAACCGAAGAGATTTCCAAAGCCGTGACGAATGTGTCGAAACTGACGGCCAAAATCTGCGGTCCCGAAAAGGAGATTCTTTCGGCGATCCGCAGTCTTGCCGGGGTTTCATCGGTCAGCTGTCTTGGGAAAAAGGATTTGGACAGCAGCACCTTCGTAGTGGAAAGCCAGCCGGGAATTGACCTGCGCAAGCCGCTGTTTAATCTGATGGCTGCCAATCACTATCCGATTATCGGCTTGGAAGCTCAGGGCCTGAATCTGGAGGATGTTTTCATTACCGCCGTGGAGGAAGAAGAGCCGGTCTCCAAAAAGAGCAGAAAGAGAGGCAGATAATCGATGTTTGCTATTTATAAAAGGGAAATGCGTTCCTACTTCACCACGCCGATCGGATATGTGTTTCTGGCGGTGTTTACGGCGGTGAATGCGGTGATTTTTGCGATGAACACCTACATGGCAGATACAGCCAGTATTTCAAACTGCTTCACAGCCATGATCTATGCCTATATTCTCCTTGTGCCGATTCTGACGATGAAAACCTTCTCCGATGAATTGCGCCTGAAAACCGACCAATTGCTGTTGACCGCTCCGGTGTCCCTGACGAAAGTGGTTTTTGCCAAGTTTCTCAGCGCATTGACGGTGTATTTCATTGCGGTGGCCACCTCCATGCTGAATTTCCTCTTTTTGGCCTTCCATAACTATTCCGCCGCCGGCGGCATTGTCCTGGGCTTGTTTCTCAGTATGCTGCTGATCGGCATGGCGTGCATTGCCATCGGTATTTTCATTTCTTCGCTGACCGAAAGCCAGCTGGTGGCGGTGTTATTGTCCATGGTGGTACTGGCCGTTGCCAGCATTTCCCATTATCTGGCATCGCTGATCTCCGTTCCCTGGTTGCGTACCTTTCTTTCCTACTTCGCCATCGGCGGACGGTATTCCTATCTTGCCGGAGGGCAGTTCGATTTTTCGGCGATTCTGTATTATCTTTCAATTTCCGGGGTGTTCCTGCTTCTGACCATCCGGGTCTTTGAGAGAAAAAGATGGCATTGAGAAAGGAGCGGAAAGCAATGAAAAAATTCTGGAAGAACAAGAAATTCCGCTACGGCTCGTTGTCGGTGGCTTTTACGGCGGCAGTGGTGGTCCTGATCATTCTGGTCAATGCGGTGTTTACCCTGCTTGCATCTCACTATCACTGGTATATAGACACAACCGAGGAACAGCTGTATACCCTGTCTGACACCTCCAAGGCCCTTTTGGATGAGATCTTCAAGGAGGGGGCTGACGGAAAAACGGTGTTCGACGGTAAGCTGACCATGACCTTCCTTCAGGAAAAGGATAAGATCGAGGACAGCCAGCTGGAGAATGCGGGGGATTCCTATCTCAAAATGGTGCACTCTCTGGCCTTGGACTATGCCGCCCACTATCCGGATCATATTGAATTGAAGTATGTGGATATGTACGCTCATCCCGGAGAGTTGGCGGAGTACAGAAAAAAGGGCTTGGACAGCATGAATCCGGACATGGTGATTTTCGACAACAATGAGGGTATCTTCAGGGGCATCAGCTATGTGAACTTTTTCTATTATGACAGTAGTGTCAGCAGCACGGTTCCGGTTTCCTTTTACGGAGAGCATAAGATCACGGCAACCATTCTGTCGCTGTGCAGCAGACAGTATATTGCCTATGTGACCGAAGGACATGGAGAAGACGAGTTGGGTCAGACCTTTACCGATCTTTTGGAATCCTGCGGGTACACTCTGAAAAAGGTGAATCTCCGGACTGCCGAAGGGCTGGAAACCATGATTTATGAGGATCGCCCCCGGCTGATTATTGTCAACAATCCCAAGGTGGAATTCAGCGGCATGAATGAAACGGCGGGAAGAAAAGAGACCGTGGTGCTGAAAAAAATGCTGGACGGCGACTATACGGACAGCGAAAACAAGGCGTATGCCAGCCTTCTGCTTTTTGCCGACCCGGACAGCGGCTGTGCCAACACCAATCTGAACGCCGTGATGAACGAGTGGGGATTGATTGTGAACAGCACAGCGGCGGATAAGATCCGGGAGGATCTTTCGGAAACCGAAGGTAAAAACGACGCAACGCTCTTCCGTCCTGCCTACGAAACTGACCCCAGCTCTTTCACGCTGAGCCTGGTGAAGAAGTTGGCGGGAATTGACAACTATCTGACGGTGATGAACGGTGCCGGAACCATCAAGGTGACCGATGTTTCTGCATCCAACCAGCAGATTTCCAACGGAACCATTCTGAAATGCTCTTCCGGAGCGCAGAACGATAAGGGGTCTGCCGCCGGCAGTGCCGTGCTTGCCCTTTCTTTGCGGGAGAACATCTTCGGAGACTATGCCAAATACAATTATGTGATTGCCTGTGCGGACACCTCCTTGGTTTCCGACGAGTATTTGGGCAACGGCGCCTATGCCAACGAAACCCTGATGGTGAATATCCTCCGGGCAACCACCAACGAGCGGGAATCCAATCTGGGTACGACGGCCATTGAGATGAAGGATTTTTCCTATGAAACCAATGTGTCCGGGGTCAGCTTCCGGCGCAAGCAGACATTCTTGGTGTTTATGGCAGTAGTCCTTCCGGCGGCGATTCTGGGCGTCGGGGTCTGGGTGTATGTAAGGAGAAAGAATAAGTAATGGAAACGAAACGCAAAAGTTATCTGTCGAAGCAGGTGATTGCCATTTTGGTGATCGTCACCGTTCTGGTGGTCTCGGTGCCGCTGTATTTCTTCGTGCTGAAGCCCTTTCTGAACCGGGGTGATTCTGTGGAGGAAACCGAATCGGAGCCCCTGTTGGAGGGGGAGGTCCGTTCTTCTTCCACTCTCTACATTCATTCGGTGGAGGAGAGCGACGAACAGCTTTACCGGTTATACAACAGTGAAAAGGGCGACTGGGGCTTCTATGTGAAGGGCGGAAACTATGCGCTGGATGGATATGAATCCATTTCCTATACCTATGAATTGTACACCGTCCATTCCGTTCTGAAAAAAACCCCCGGAAAGCATATCATGCCCTCTGACGATATGTTGAAGGAACTGCGGGCGCAGAAGGCGGAAAAAATGGACGCCGCCGAGTTGGAAAAGCTGGGCGGGATCAACAATCTGGTTTTGACCGAAGAAGACCTGAGGGATGTGGAAATCGACTACGCCGAATACGGATTTGAGGATTTTTCCAAGGCGGATCGCGTCACCACGGTGGATGCCGACGGCGTGGAGCACACGCTGTATCTGGGCAATACCACGCCGGACGGAGACGGACGGTATGCGGTATACAAGGGCCGCAAGATGGTATACCGGTTGGACTCCACTGCCAGCACCTGCGTAGGGGCTTCGATGCTGAATGTGGTCGCACCGATCTTTACCGAGGTGGCTCAGTCGGCTGCCAGCAGCAGCGACTATGCCTTGGATCAGTTTGAGCTGAAGCAGGGCAAGGACTATATCGTTGCCATCAAGCTGCTCACCAGCAAAGAAGCGCTGTCCTTGGACAGAACCACCAAATCCATTGCCATCAAGCTGTTGACCGATAAGGACGGAGAGCCTTTATTGGACGAGAACGGCAGACAGCTTGCCAACTATTATGACACCAGCTCGGAATATATGGCGATGCTTTACGAACTGTTCCGTCAGGGGATCAACGGCACCGAAACCGTTTATGCGATTCCCAGCGTATTCAAAACGGTGGACGGACAGTCGGGTTATATGCACGGGGACATTGACGAGAAGGTTTTGGAGCAATTCGGTATTTCTACAGAGAATCCCTATCGGTCGTTCTATACCAGCAAGAAGTACAGTTCTCCCGAGGTGGAACTGGAAAATGCCCTGTTGATGAGCGCTCCTCAGGAGGACAAGCAGGGAAGGTTCTACTATGCTTACAATATAGGCAGGGGCATCATCATCAAGGTCTATGCCTCCCAGATTCCTTTCGTAGAAAAGGATGAGGCCTATTTTATCAGCAAATTTGTTTCCATGCTGGACATCAGTTATTTGGCCAGACTGACGGTGGACTGCACCGCACTGCCGGAGGGGTATTTAGACGAGCGGTTGGATCGGTTCAAGGAGAGCTTTACGCTGGATTATAAGATGAACGGAACCGGTACCGGCAAGGAAGTGGATGAAGACGGCCGTCCCATTTTGCGGAATGTTCTCCTGTCGGACGGAAGCTCCGTACCCAGTGCGGGAGACCTGACCGGAATTAAGAATTTCCGGAAATTCTATTCCCGGTTGTTGGGCATCCGGATGTATGTCAATGTGGAAGAACAGATGGAGCAGATCGAAAAGGTGGATCTGGATCATCCGCATGTGGAAATTGTTTACGAGGTGGACAGTGAGGATCATCGGAGCCACACCCTGAAATTCTATTTTTACGACGAGGCAGGCATCTGGGCCTTCTATACTCTGGACGGAGAGGGACGCTATATTGCCCGGGCGGAGGATGTGCGCAAGGCGCTGATTGCCGCCAAGCTGGTCAAAGAGGGAAAATCCGTGACCGAGGTGCTGGGAGAGGCTACAGACTGACCGTCCGGTTCCAAGGAACATTTTCCGAAAAAAGAAGATTCATTTCAAAGAAACAGAGAAACAGCGGGGTGGCCGGACTTAGTGCGGCAACCCCGTTGTCTGAAAGAGAGGTATTCCGATGAGCGGTATAAAGAGGATGGCGTTGCTTTTTTTGACGCTTGTTCTTCTGATGGGCGTGTTTGCCGGCTGTTCTTCCTATCGAAAGGGCGACGAGACTTTGATCATGACGGTGGGCGGATATGAGGTGACCGGAGAATTCTACCGGTATGTGTGCATGAAGAACTGTGTTCAGCTCTATGGAGCGGAAGCGCTGGAGCGTCCCTTGACCGAAAGGGAGGAGCAGGAGCTCCAATCTGCCGTCGAGACGGAATTGCAAAGGTACTTTGCCATTGAAAAAATGGCAGAGGAACAAAAGGTGGCGCTGTCGAAGGAAGACACGCAATTGATCAAGGATCAGTTGGAAGAAGCCAGAGAAAGCTATGAACAGGAAGAGGAATACTATGCTTCTTTGGAGTCTGCCTATATGAGTGAGAATGTGTACTATGAGCAGGCAAAGAATTATTATTTGAACCGAAATCTTTTTTATTCCTTTAAAAGCAGCTATACCCTTCCGGAGGAACAGTTGCGGCAGGACATACAGGAGTATTTCTATGCCGCCGTGCAGATTCTGCTGAATAACAGGGGGCAATATGCCAGCACGCTGGAGCGGATGCAGGAATTAAGAAAAACCATTCAGACCGAAGAGGACTTTTATGAGGCGGCCAAACTGCACAGTGCCGATACCAACCGGGGCGTCCGCTACTGCTGTGTCGGCGAAATGCAACCCTATTTTGAAAAAGCCGCCCTTTCTCTGAAGCCCGGTGAGATCAGCGAGATCATTGAAAGTAATCTGGGGGTACACCTGATTATGCGGGTTCAGATCACCGAAGAAGCGGTGAACGACCAATTGGAGCAGTTCCGGGATGAGGACCTGGTTCGCATTTTCAACGGGCAATTGTCGGAAATTGCCGGAAATCTGGAAGTGGTCTATCAAAAGGATCACCAAGGTCTTATACTATCCTGAGACTCCGGAGACCGAATTCGGTCGGGTCGTATCAATAGTTTGTTTTTGTTTTGACACAATAAAAGTAAAAAAATCACCCAAGAAAATAAGTGAATAATGAAACACAAAAGTGCCGAGAAACCATGGCTTCCCGGCATTTTTTGGCGTTCCCGAGGTGATTCGAACACCCGACCTACCGCTTAGGAGGCGGTCGCTCTATCCTGCTGAGCTACGGAAACATCTTTAAAATCTATTCAATTATAGGTACAAACCAACTCAATGTCAATCGCCTTTGCCCGAAAAGCGGTCGTTATAACATATTCTTAGGAGGCGGTCGCTCTATCCTGCTGAGCTACGGAAACATATATCGGGCGCCCCCAAAAAGTTCCCCCGCATCCGGCGGCGGTATCGCCGCAGAAGATGGCGTTGATTATCCGAAATACACAAAGCATTCCTTGCATTCCTTCGTTTTTGCGCCGCATTTCTCAGCAAGACTGCCCGACGCGAAGATACTTTGAATATGGGGAGGTACCCTGCAGAACTGTTCGTTTTTCCCCTGCAGGCTTTGAAGAGACCGACGCTTCAAAGAGAAAGCCGATCCCGCAGGGAGGGGAAGATCCTGCTCCGCCGTCGGCAGGAGCAGTGCAGAACACGAGGGTAGTGTACCATAAAAATTAAAAACAATCAAGAGGGAAAGAACAGGTTTTTGAAAAATATTGCGGTGCTTGAAACAATGTTCTTGTGAACCGGAGGGCCAGAAGAAGCGGAAGAGAAGGGAGACTGACCGACATTTTGGCGGGTCTGTAAAAAATCTGCTTTTTTACAGACCCGCGGCAAAGTCAAAGAAATAAGTCAAAGAAATGATAAGAGACTTTTTGAAGAATTGTTGTGGAAGAGCCACACAAAAGCGGCTGAAAAACGGTTACAGCCGATCGCTTCCGTCCTCCGGAATGACCTCCTTCACGGCGGTTATGGCGCATTCGATCATGCTGTCGTCCGGCTCTTTTGTTGAGATGCGCTGCATCCAGAGGCCGGGGGCGGAAAGGATGCGTACGATCCGGTTGTCGTGTCTGCCGGCATATTTGATGAATTCATAGCCTAAGCCCACGGTGACCGGGAGAAGTGCCAGCTTGCACACCGAACGGAGCAGATTGTTCAGGGCTTCCGAACCGAGGGTGAAGGAGGGAATGAAGGATCCTAAGATGATGCCCAGAATCAGCATGACGATCATAAAGGAGGTGCCGCACCGGGGATGGAAACGCTGCATTTTCCGCACATTCTCCACGGTGAGAGGCAGTCCTTTCTCATAACAGAAAATGGTTTTGTGTTCGGCACCGTGATACATGAAGGTGCGCCGGATGTCCTTCATCAGTGAGACGGCTGCCATATAGGCAACGAAAATGGCAATGCGCAGCACTCCCTCAAAGAGAGAGCGCACCAGCATCCGGGGATAGGAAGCGGCAATACCGCCTTCCACCACGCCCTTCAGGGTGTGGGAATAAAGGGTCGTGGGCAGCCAGATAAACAGGAAAATGGCCAATACAATGCCTAAAACCGAGCCTAACGCCGCCGCACCGGCGACCAGTCCGTTGGTTCCCTTTTTTTGGTCAGACTTTTCCGGAGCCGTCGTTTCTTCTTCGGTCACCGGGTCGCCCTCCGTGGCAATGATGGTGTTTAAATCTCCTTCAGAGCCGGAAGAAGCCTCTGTTTCAAGGACGGCGTTCAGATTCTCTGAATTGGGAAAAGTCTCCCCTGCGCCCTCCAAAGCCGCTTCTTTCGCCTCAGAGACAGATTCTGCCGCAGAAGCAGAATGCTCCGGAGCGTCCGGACTTTTTGCTCCTTCCTCTTCCGGCAGACAGGAAAGGGGCTCCAAGCCTTCCTTGGCCCGCTTTTTGTTCAGTTTTTTCAGCTTTCTTTCCCGTTCCTCTTCCTCGGCCAACTCGTCAATTCCGGAAAGCTCTGCGGAACGCATAAGGCATTTGTAGCCGATTTTCAGAGAGGAAGCCATGCCGTACAGCCCCCGGAACAGCGGCCACTTCCAGACCTTTGCGGGAGTTTTCTGAACGGTCGGCCATTTTTCGGTAACGATCTCCCCCTTGAGTGTGCGCACGGACATGGCGGTCACCTTCGGTCCCCGCATCATGATGCCCTCTAAAAGCGCCTGACCGCCTATGGAGGTTTTGATCTCCTTGTTCTGAAGCGGGCATTCTTCCTGTATGTTGTTTTTTTCGCTCATGTAAACCTCTTTCTGACCGTAAAACGACCCGGTCGTTCCTCCGGTCAAGTGCAGTATATACCATATATATGAACTTGGTGTGAACTGTCAAAAATCCCCCTCTTTTTCTTGACAACCGAAGGGAAATGGGATATAATCGGAAGAGAGCGTTGATATGATTGATATAAAGGACATTCTAATTCTATGAGAAAAATAGATTTGCATACCCATTCGTTTTTTTCCGACGGCTCCATGTCCCCGACGGAGTTGCTTTTCCATGCCAAGGAAGTGGGTCTGTCGGCATTGGCTTTGACGGATCACGATACGGTGGCGGGCATTCCGGAAGCCGAGAGGGCGGCGAAGGAAAACGGCATTGAATTTGTGCCGGGAGTGGAGTTTTCCACAGAAGGCATTTCGCAGGTTCACATCCTGGGCTACTATATTGACAGCTCCGACACGAGCCTGACAGAAGCCTTCCGCCTTCAGCAGGAGGAACGAAAAGAGAATCATCGCGCCTATATGAAGGTTTTGCGCGCACACGGCTTTCCCATGACCGAGGAGGAAGTGCGGGCAGTGGCTCCTTTCGGAGGAATCGGCAGAGCGCACTACGCCCGGGTGATGGTGAATAAGGGCTATGTGACCAGTGTTCAGGAGGCCTTTGACCGGTATCTGGGAGTGGGCGGTCCCTGTTATGTGAAAAGAAATGTCATGCGTCCCGAAGAGGCGATTGCGCTGATTCACCGAGCGGGCGGGGCGGCGTTTTTTGCCCATCCCTATCAGACCAAGCTTTCGGATGAGGGAATCTTTCAGCTGATGAAGCAGTTAAAGGGGGCAGGACTGGACGGCATTGAGGGCTATTACAGCGAATATACCCCTGAAATGGGCGAAAAATTCAGAGGCATGGCAAAGGCTTTGGACCTTTTGCTGTCGGGCGGAAGCGATTACCATGCGAAAATGAAGCCCCACATCGAATTGGGAAGCGGCATCAAAGGGAATCTGACAGTGGATTACGCTCTTCTGGACAAAATCCGGGAGCGGGCAGAGAAGATAAGGAGCGGCCGATGAAGGATTTTATAAACCGGAATCAGAGGATGCTGAAATATATCGGTTTGGGTCTGTTTTGCCTGTTGGTGGTGGTGTGCTGTATCGTTTTTCTTCCGCGCATTGAGGCATACCAGAAGGACGGGATGGAGGAAAGTCTTAGAAACGCCAAAAAATGGGTGGATCAGTTCGGGATTTTCAAGTATGTGGTGATTCTGGCGGTCCAGCTTCTGCAGGTCTTTGTGGCGTTTATCCCGGGGGAGCCGGTGGAAATTTTTTCCGGATATATGTGCGGAACGGTGGGCGGATTGCTGATCTGCGAGCTGGGAGCGACCATCGGGACCATTGTGATTTACAAGCTGGTGGAAAAGCTGGGAAAAAAGGCGACAGACCGGGTGATTGGCTCCAAGACTTATGAAAAGCTGAAATTCCTGCACAACAGTGCTTCCAGAGACAGCTTCCTTTTTCTGCTGTTCTTTATCCCCGGAACGCCCAAGGATGTGTTGACCTATCTGGCACCCCTTCTTCGGGTGGGTGTCTGGCGGTTGACGGCCATCACCGCCGTTGCCAGAATCCCCTCGGTTGTCAGTTCTACCTATGTGGGTGCCAATCTGTCTAAGGGAAATCTGACCTTTTCTCTTTTGGTGTTTGCAGGAACGGCGGTGGCGGGGGCCTTGGGCATCGTAATCAATGATCTGATTTTGGATCGTAAAACCAAAAAACGAAAGGATAAAGCATAAAGCGTCTCCAAAAATTCCTGCACATGGAACAAGGGCGTTTTTGCCCCGGAGTGTTGTTGCAAAAAGCCTGAATACACAGAGAATTCCTTTGTTTTTTCGTCCCGTTCTTCGGCAGAACTGCCTGCCGAAGAAGAGAATTTGAATATTTTGAATATTTTGGGGCACCCCGTAAAGAGAACAACGGCTGTTGACAAACCGGAATGGTTCTGGTATAATTTCTATACGATCCGGTCGGATGATTTTTGCGGATGGGGCAGAAACTTCCGGCAGGAGTTTTTACCGACAGAGGCAGCAGTATTGGCTGACAAGAAAAGAACGCTTGAATGCGTTGTGGAGGTTACATATGAAAAAAATCACGGCATGGATTCTGACCTTGGCATCTTTGGCTCTGGTGATGAGCTCCTGCGGAGCGTCCACCTCGCAGAGTAACACCTCGTCACCCACAACAACGACCGGACAAACCACTCCGGCCGATGCTTCGGGCACTACGGAGCCTTCGGAAACCACGGCTTCCACCGCTTCCTCTGCTTCCGATCCGACGACGGTCTCGACGCCCACCCCGACGGAATCCGTCACTCCTGTCCCGGCAGACCCTATGGAGGTTCTGAAGGGAAAGACGGCTCTTTTCTGCGGGGACTCGATTGTGATGGCATCTACCCACGATACGAAGCATGCGGCATTTTACGGCTGGCCCGGCAGAATCAAGGACCAGTACGGCATGAGCGTGGGTAAAAATGTAGGCGTGGACGGTGCTTCGGTATCGAATTGCCGCGGGAACAATACGGTCGTGAATCAGGTCATCAACAATTCCAAGACCAAGTATGATTTTGTGATTCTGGAAGGCGGAGTCAATGATGCCTGGGACTGCCAGCCGATTGGCTCGCCCATACAACTGCCCGCATCCGAAACCAAGGTGGCGGATCTGGATCTTTCGACCCTTGCGGGAGGCTTGGAAAATCTGCTGTACCGGACCAAAAAGCTGTATCCGGATGCCACGATCGGATATGTGATCAATTTCAAGATGACAATGCGCGTGGGTTATCTGACCGAGATGCAGGAATATATTGATGCCATCAAACGCATCTGCGAAAAATGGGGGGTTCCTTATCTGAATCTTTACGAGGACGAGGAATTCAATGAGGCGTTCAAGAAAAGCTCCCGGTATCTTGCCGACGGTTGCCACCCCAATTCGGCGGGCTACGACCTGATTGCTCCCTATATCGCCCAGTTCATGGCCGATATTTACGGGAAGGAATATACGCCCTTCTTTGAGCCGGACCTGACCGAGGAGCAGATCAAGGAAATCCTGAAGGGTAAGACGGCGGCCTTCTTCGGCGATTCCATTACCTACGCCGAAAAGGACAGTGCCTACGGCGCAGGATACGGTTTTGCCGGCAGGATTTCCGCAGACTATGGACTTGAGAGCTATAAAAATTTTGCTGCGAAGGATGCAGCGGTCTCTCCCAAACTGGGCGAGAATACCGTGCTCAAGCAGGTGAAGGGGGCAGAAGGCGGGAGCTACGATTTCGTGGTTCTGGGCGGCGGCCTGACCGATGCCAGCAATACCGTGTCCTTGGGGGTCGTTTCCAAGATGACTGCGGAAAACTACGACGAAAGCAAGCTGAATCTGAAGACCTTTGCAGGAGGCCTTGACCAGTTGCTGTACGAAACCGTTACCCGGTATCCGGACGCCACCATCGTGTATGTGGTCAATTATAAGCCCAATCCGAACAAGGCCACGGGAATGGCCGGCCAGATGAGCCTGTATGTGGAGGCCATCGAAAAGGCCTGTGCAAAATGGGATGTGGCGTGCCTGAATCTTTACACCAATCCCACCTTCAATAAGACCTTTGATATTACGGCCAAGACCAATTCTACGGACGGAATTTTGCCCAACTCTGCGGGTTATGATTTGCTTGCTCCGGTGATTGCCCGCTTCTTGGCGGAAACCTATGCGGCCAAGTCCTAAAGATCCATTCCGGCAGAAAAGAGGCGAGGGGAAACCATCCCGATTTTCGGAGGATGAACGAACAACGGTAATTTGAATTACAGGAAGGAATGAAACCTATGAAAAAGCTTTTTGCACTGATGCTGGCGCTTGTGACTCTGGGAATGCTTCTCTCCGGTTGCGGGAATACGGTGACAACCGGAAAAGCAACCGGGAGCGAGACCGAAGTGTCCGAAACCGAAACGCCGGATACCTCCGGCTCTGCGCTTCCCACCGAAACAACCGAAGAAAACAAGAATACCGAACCGGAATTCGATCGGATGAGGCTCTATGAAATCAAGACCACCGACGGTGTCCGGATGGAATGGAAGGACGAAGAGGTAGGCAAGGCCAGAAAGGATGAATGGCAGGGAACCGTCTGGTCCTTAGATACTTATACGAACAATAAGGGCGCAGAGTATTCCATGTTTTACGCCGGCGATTTTCTGAACTACATTCTGTCTGCCGGAACGCTGAGAGAGGACGAAGCTCTGAAACTGGCGCGCACAGACGGGACGCCTGTCAGAAGAGCAACCTGGAATATTCAGGATAACGGCGACGGTACCTATAAGATCGTGTCGGGCCTGAGCAAGAGCTATGCTTTAGGCGTTGCAAACGGCAAGGTGGTTCTTCAGAAGCTGGAAAATGCCAGCAACTTCACCATCACCGAGGTGGAGAATAAGAATGACGGAACCCTGTACCGGCAGTGGAACAGTGAAAAAGGAAATATCATCGTGCGTCTGCCCTCCGACATTGTAGAGCAGGTCTACAAGAGAGTAAAGATCGGCTATAAGGAGGAAAGTGAGGAAAGCCTGAAGGGTCGGATTACCGATCGGATGCAGCGCTTTGCTGACGATGTGCAGAGAATTTATGATGCCTATGTGGAACTGACCAATTTTGTTCCCTACAGCCGCATCATCGTTTATGCGTTCACCCATCAGGATGTGATGGCAGGAGTGGTCGGCGGAGACTGCAACATTTATGTGAATGTGGACTGGTATGTGGACGACATGGAAAAGATGTGGCGCCGCTGGGAGGATGGGAAGGACGATGTGAACTTCTGCGTTCTTCATGAAATGGGTCATATGTTCGACTGGAACAGAGGCTGGAACTTCGAGTCGGAAATGCAGGCGGATCTGAAGGCAACCTATGTTCTGTACAAGTATCAGAACGAGGAAAAGGGATGCTACGCCGCACCTGCGGAATACGCTTGGAATAATATTTGGAATATCGATACAATCGATACAAAGGGCTACAAGGGACTGGCAGGCAGCGGCATGTCATACTTTGAAAAAGGCGAGGAGCTTTCCTACACCTACAGCATTTATTATTCGGCGATGATGTACACCTCCTACATCAAGCATTGCGAAGCGACCGAAGGGCTTGAAGGCTATGAGGCTCTGAAAAAGACCTTCCATTGGTTCCAGGAAAACAATAAGGTTCAGAACGATTATACGGGCGAGGAGCGGTTCAATAAATTCAATGAGCTGCTGTCTGAGTACACCGGACTGGATATCAACGAGTTCATGACCACCACCTACCGACCCTCCAACTGGAAGGCTACAGCGGCCAATGCCGCCGGAAAACCCGGCAAGCGGACCTGATCGGATCACCTGGATACATTAAAGCAGCAAAAGGGGCTGTAAAAAACTCTGACCGAGTTTTTACACCCCCTTTTTGTTCGTTTCGCAAAGGAACTTTCACGGTGGTGATTGAAATCAAATCCGTCTTTTTTCTCCGAAAGGCAGATATTCTTACGAAGCGATTTCATCATCGGATATGATTTTATTCCGACCGGCAGGCGGCTTCAATCAAAAAACCACCTTTGTCCGGTATAGACAAAAGTGGTTTTTATGGTGCACCTTCAGGGATTCGAACCCGGGACCCACTGATTAAGAGTCAGTTGCTC
>ERZ857757.1118-NODE-1118-length-22669-cov-22.441408_pt1 | contig 22669 bp, 16 predicted proteins | sample MGYA00519764_ERZ857757 | MGnify/ENA primary metagenome ERZ857757 (study PRJEB31778, sample SAMEA3449359) | human gut metagenome | biome: human gut; feature: human-associated habitat; material: faeces | place: United Kingdom | collected 2010/2012 ... | reverse complement strand
GGCGCTTACCGATCATCATCTGCATACCGCGGCGGCTGTGGAAGTCATGGGGATGGACCTTCAGGTGCGCGGTCAGCTGGTTGATACGCTCGGTGAGGATGGCCACCTGGACCTCGGGGGAGCCGGTGTCGGTCTCGTGGGTGCGATTGGCCTCGATGATAGAGGTCTTCTGGTCTTTCAGCATCATAGTCGTGTTTCCACCTTTCTTGAAATACGCCCGCAGCCTGGGCCGTGGGAGAGATGGAACGCTCCGCAGGGCTAAGGCAGGGGTCGGACGCGCTTAGCGCGTACTTTGAGATGATACCACAGAAAATCACCGTTGTAAAGTGGTTTTTGCGGCATTTCCGGGGATTTTTACGCCGTTACCTGAATGGCGGCCACGGGACAGCTGTCCGCCGCCTCCTGCACGCCGATCTTCTGCGCGTCCGGGATAGGGTCCACCGTCACCCGGGCGGGCTCGCCGCTGTTCAGCTCGAACACCTCCGGGCACAGCCCCGCGCACAGTCCGCACTGGATGCACGCCTTCTCCAACACCATTGCCTGCATGGAACACACCTCCTTTTGATTGATGGAAGTATTTTCCCCGGTTTGCGGCGGGGTTATTCAGCTCTCCGCGATGTGCCGGGCAAAGGCCGCCGCCTGCGCCTCGATGCCCGGCAGCTTCACAAGGCTGCCGCGCTCATTGGCCGTTTCCAGCAGGGAGAAGCGGGGCGGCAGGTAGAAGGACTTGTTCATATTCAGGGCGGAGATCAGCTGGCGGGCCAGCAGGTCGCCGCCGGAGTAGCCGGAGACGATCAGGCCGAAGATCCGCTTGTCGTACATACGGGTCTGGCGGAACAGGGCCGTGAGCCGGTTGACACAGGCGGTCAGATTGGCAGCCAGGGCGTCGTTGTAGTTGGCGCAGAGCATGACCAGGGCGTCGCATTTCCGCACGGCGGGATAGACCTCGTCCACCATGGGGCCGCCGTAGAAGCAGCCGCCCTGCTCGCCGAAGTGGAGACAGGCGGTATAGCTGCACCCGTTGCAGTCGGCCATGGTGCCGTTGCGGAGGCAGATCTCCTGCACGCCGAGGTTCGACGGAAGGCCGGCCTTCACCAGCTCCCACAGGGCCAGGGTGTTGGACGTGGCGCGCTGGGAGGCGTGGAGGGCCAGCACATGGCGGATGGGGGCGGGCTTTTCCCAGCCGTTCAGGCGGGAGAGCAGCTCCGCCACGGCGGCATGGAAGGCCGTGACCTCATCGGTACCGCCGATCTGGGCCTGGGTGCGGAAATTCCGCAGGGAGCCGGTGGCCTCCACCAGCGGGCGGCCGAGGAAGCCGCAGCCCGCCTGGTTGGCGGCGAAGACCATGTCCCGGGCCACATCCTTGGTGTAGAACTCGCCCACGCCGGTGACGATGCACGCGCCGATACTGTCGGAGAGCAGGTCTGTGCTGCGGCGCAGGCGGGAGAGCATACGGTAATAGGCCATATTGCAGCCGCCCTCGTCCAGCGCCACAGCGAACAGCAAACGGCGGCCGGCCAGGTCCTCCAGCCCGTCATCGGGGTCGCGGATATCGCTGCCCGGAGGCAGCAGGGGCACCAGCAGGTCCCGCAGGGCGGGGCTGCGGTCGTTTTCGGGGAGCAGAACGGTGAGCATGGCGGATACCTCCGTTATTCTATGGCGTTCAGCTTGGCGCGGGTGTCGTCGATACGCTTTTGCAGGGCGGGCGGCAGGGTCAGCGCCTCCGTCTCGATGCCGGCGGGGGTCAGACGATTGCGGCATCCCATGAACACCTGGCCGTCGTAGACGGAGGAATAATGCCACTGCCCCCGCAGCAGGGCCAGCAGGCTCAGCGCGCCGGAGGACAGGGCCGGGGCCACATAGGGCTTGTAGCCCAGCTTTCGCATCTCCAGATTGGCGTGGGCCACCTTCTCCGTCAACTCACGGGAGAGGGCGTCGTCGTAGTGCGCAATGGAGTTGGCCAGCACCAGGTCCTCGCCGTGGGGGCCGAAGGCGCAGCCCTCGGTAAGGTAGGACGCGAAGCGAGGGTCCCTCCGGGCGTAGTACAGGGCGCGGGCGTGCATGACGCCCAGGCCGAAGCCCCGGACCTGGGCCGGGGACAGGCCGCTTTCACGCAGGACAGCGCGGCAGAGGGGGTCCACCGGGTCGCTGACCACACAGAACAGGCCCCTGTACCGCCTGTCCCGGGCCATGCGGGCGTAGATGGACACCAGCTCCCGGTTCAGGCCGTACTGGGCCATGCGGACATCCCCCGCCGTAACGGAGGTATCCGGGATCATCCGGGAGGCGCAGAACAGGAACACGTCGCCGTCGAACAGCTGCTCCGGCGCGATGATGTCCACCGGGGGCAGCGCCGCACCGTCCGGGGACTGTATCTGGTTCAGCTCGAACTCCCAGCGGTCGGAAACGCCGGGGCGCACGTCGCAGATGCCGACGGAGTCTATCACGTCGCCGCCCATGAGCCGCAGGCCCGTCAGCAGCGTGCTGCCCACATCGCCCAGAGCCAGCAGGGTGACGCGGCACTTAGGCGGGATGCGCGGCAGGTTGGTATCGTTGAGATCGATCATAGTAGCTTCTCCTGTTTCTATCTTTTTGCCTCCGGCGGGGTGCTGACGCGCAAATTTCACGCCACGGCAGGCCCCCTGAGGAGCAGAGAATGTGCCGGATTTTGCGTCCTGCGATAGCGGGACGGCACACGTCACGCCCGTAAAAGCGATGGATTTTGCGTCCTGCCGATGACGAGGCGGCGCCGCATAGTCTTGATAAAGGTTCAGATTTTGTGTCAAGACGAGGCGCGGAGGCGAAGGCCCCCCCCTTGAGGAATAGAAAATGTGCCGGATTTTGCGTCCTGCCGATGACGAGGCAGCGCCGCACAGTCTTGATAAAGGTTCAGATTTTGTGTCAAGACGAGGCGCGGAGGCGCAGGCCCCCCCTTGAGAAATAGAGAATGTGCCGGATTTTGCGTCCTGCCGATGGCAAACCGACGAAGGCGTACCGTGTGTACGTCGAGGAGATTTGACGATGGCAGGGCGGAAAAGACGGTGCATTATCTCGCAGGGCGCATACGTTTCAGGAGCTCTATATCTCCCTCAAGATACGTGCTGGCGGCGCGGGAAAGATCGTAGGTCATGCAGCCGCCCTTGTCGGGACAGAGGGGCAGGATGACCGCTTCGCCGAGACGGCTGAGGGTGAGGTTGCGGGCGTAGAGGGAACGGAACTCGGTCTCGAGGGCCAGAAGAATGTCGCGGGCGTTTTCGAGGCAGCAGAGGGAGAGCTCCCAGGCGGTCTCGTCGTCCATGCCGGTGTATTCGGGGGCGGCGTAGGGCAGGATGCGGTTGACGGCGGGCTGGAGGCCGCCGGGCAGGGCCTCGCTGCGGCGGACGGTGTCGCCGCCGATGAAGGGATAGAGCGTGGACTCGACGAAGCGCAGGCGCAGGTTGGGCAGGTAGTAGATGGCGTCCACGTCGTAGCCCAGCTGCTCCATGAGGTCGCGGCCCATGCCGGTGAGGTAGCCCACCAGCACCTGATCCACGGGGGTGTTCGTCTCGGCGAGCAGCGGGGCCAGGCGGCGGATGCGCTTGCCGTCGTGGAGCATATCGTCCACGAGAATGACGGGGCGGGCAAAGGCGTGGATGGTGCGGACCTGGTCGGGCAGGGGCGAGTAGTCCGGGTAGGCTTCGATGGAATAGGTGCTGAGGTCCGGCTCGTAGACCTTGTCGGTACGCAGGGTCTTGGTGACGGTGTTGGGCACGGCCACGCCGCGGAGGATCTTGCCGTAGGGGACGCAGATATCCGGGCCGAGGACGCGGGGCGTGGTGGGCTCCGCGGGGACGCCGTTGCGGCCGGTGATACGCTGGAGCAGCCGGTGGTAGATGACGCCGGCGGACAGGCTGAGCACCAGAGAGCCGGGCTGCAGCTTTGTCAGCGCCGCCTGCAGGCGGCGGTGGGCGGCGGCGATGGCGGCAAGCACCCGGGGCGAGGAGCTGAAGGGCGCCTTCACCGCGGTGTCCACGTTGCGGCTGAGGACGATGGGGCAGCGCATATCCACGGCCAGGGCGTCCGTGCTGTCACCAGCCGGGACGAAGCCCTGGAGCGTCAGTAGCTGGCGGCCGTAGCCGGAGACGGCGCCCTCCAGGGGAAGGTAGAGGGCATAGGTGAACTCACGGCTGAGAGCCAGGGTCAGCACCTCGGTGATGAGCAGCTGGCAGAGGTCGCTCTGGCGCTCGCCCCGGGGCACGAACAGCCCGCTGATGAGCAGGGTGCGGCCGCCGGCGTTCTGGCGGACCAGACCGGAGAGGGCCGGGTCGCCCAGGCGGGCGAAGAGGCGGGCGGAGTCCAGGCAGGCGTAGCTGGCCGCGCCCAGAATGGTGCCGTCGGTGTCCCGGCAGACCATCACGTCGTCGCCGCGGCTCTCGATCTGCGCCCGCAGCGCCGCGGCGGTGGGCACGGAGAGCATGGTGCGGAGGAATTTCTCCGCCGTCTCCGGCGAGGCGGGCAGGAAGCTCAGGTCCTCGGTGCGGAGAACGGGCTTGTCCTGGGGTTCGCGGAGGTACAGGCCGCGGCGATAGATGAACTCCTGCACCGTGGGATCGATGAGGTTGGAGATGTCGCGGTTGGCATCCACCGCCTCGCGGATGCGGGTGGAGCTGATCTCCTCCAGCTGGGGCGGGAGCGTCAGCTCCAGCACCTTGCCGGTGATGCAGCTGTAATCCGCCGGCTCGGCGTCCGGCTCGGTGCGGCGGAAGACCACGTGGTCGAAGGTGTGGATGGAGTCCGGCGTGACGGACTTTTTGTAGGACGAGGCGTGGAGCACCACGTCGCTGCCCACCACGATGGACACGCTGCGGCCCGGGAAGGCGGCGCGCAGCTCGTGGAGGTTCTCCGGGTTGGCGATGTTCACCGGGAAGTCCTCCGGGAAAATGCTGACGTGGAACACGTCGGCCACGGCCATGGCGGCGATGCGCCGGCGCAGGCGGTAGGGCTGGGTCTTTTTGGACCAGGAGAACTCGTCAATGGCCAGCAGGACCTCGAAGCCCTGGTCGCGGATGGCCCGGACGATGCCCTTGTGGGACAGGGTGAAGGGGTCGAAGGTGCCGGGGAAGAAGGCCACGGGGCGGGGCGCGCCGAAGTCAAAGCCCTTGTGGAACAGGCGCTCCTCGGTGATGAAGCGGTAGAGCTTGCCCAGCATGGCGGCCCGGTAGTAGAACGTCAGGCCCTCGCCGGGGAATTCGTCCTGGGCGGAGAGCAGCTTGCGCTGGGTGAGCATAAAGGCGCGGCGCTTTTCGTGGCGGCCCAGCTCTCCGGAGCCGAAGACCCGGCGGCCCAACACGAACAGGGCCTCCTGCCGGGTGGCGCCGTCAATGCCGCTGAGGCCCCGCATCAGCAGGCCCAGCAGCCGTTCACGGCGGCGGCGGTAGGCGTCGTCCGTCTCCGGGAAGCGGGAGCGATAGGCATCGTACGCCTCATAGATGACGCCCACGGTATCCAGCACGGAGGCGGTAACGCGGCTGTCGGAGGAGCTGAGGTTCACGCGGAGGTCGTCCAGCACCTCATCCAGCTCCGCCGGGGGCAGCCACAGGGCAAAACGGCCCAGGTAGTCGGGGATATACTTGGTGAACTCCTGCTGGCCCAGCTCCAGGCCACGGCACAGCTCCACCGCCACCTCGTTGCGCTGGTCGGCCGTCAGGCGGGGCGCCAGGGCCAGCAGGGCGTTGCCGGCGCTGTGGCGGACGGTGACGCGGTCGCTGACCTTGATGAGATTGGACAGGTGGGTGGCGATATGGAGGGCGGGGCTTTTGCCGCTGCGGGCAAAGTCCGTCAGCAGGCGCAGGTTGCCCTGCTTGGTGATCCAGGGGGTGGCAGTCTTCAGGTTGTCCAGGAAGATCTCGGAGACCACGTCCTCCGGCAGAAGAAGGGGCGCGCCCTGAGAGAGCACATCCTGCTTGAGATAGCGCAGGGTGCCGCTGTCGCCGTCGGGGACGGCGGTCACGGCCTCCAGCGCGCGGCCGTCCTCCGGGTACAGGCGGGCGAGACGGTCCAGCAGCAGCACGGCGGCCATGCGGATGGTCAGGTCCTTACGCAGGGACAGGGCGGCGGCAAAGGCCGTCATCTGACGGGCGCGGCTGGCCGTATAGGCCGTATCCGGCAGGGCGGCGGCGGTATCCAGCAGCTGGAAGGCGGTGTAGTCGTCCAGATCCTCCGGCCTGCGGTAGTAGGCGAACACCGGGGCCAGGAAGCGCTCCTCCCGGCCGGGGCAGTGGCTCAGCAGGGAGCCGACGGCGAATTTCAGGGTATAGCCGATCCAGCGGCGGTGCTGGGGCATGAGCTTATGGTCGGGATACAGTATCTTGTCCAGATAGAGCCTCCACTGGTCCACGTCGGTGATGGCCCGGGGGTCCGGGCGGATGTCGGCGGGGCGCTCCTTGGCGTAGCCGGCGTGGAAACCAGCGATGATCTCGCCCAGCAGCGCCGCCGCCTGACGGCGGATATCGCCCTCGCGGTGCATCAGCAGCTCGTAGAGGAACGTCAGGGTCTGGACCTTCTGTGGGATATGCAGATAGAGGGAGTAGGACTCCATCACCGCCAGATAAGCGCGGAGACGGCGCCAATCCGTCTCGCCGCGGGCCTCCTCCAGCAGACGGGCGAAGCTACGCTGATCGGTGAGGCGGTGCATCAGCTCCATATTGTGGCCCACGCAGCGGAGCGTCAGGGCGCGGAGGGCCTCGTCGTCGGTCATGAGGGCGGTGTGCTTCTCCGGCAGAGGGGGCGTATCGCCGCCGGACATGGTGACATCCACGCCGCAGCTGACCATGAACTGCTCGAAGTCCTCCAGCCGGGCGTAGACCCGGGTATAGCGCTTCTGCTTCTCGCCGTCCACGTCATCCAGCTTATCCAGGATCACCTGAAAGGCCTGAGCCAGGGTGGAGATACGGGTGATCTCCCGGCCCTGTGCATCGTGGAGCTGCTTGACGCGGAAGTCGGCGTAGATCAGCAGCAGCGCCTCCACGGAGAGGTAGTCGGGCTCCAGGTCCCAGACGGAGTGGTTGGCGGCCACGTGGCCGATATCGGTCATCCGGCGGCGGCGGAACCACTGGTCGGTGTAGAAATAGTGCAGGTAGGGCACGCGCTCGCCGGGGCGGCAGCCGAACTTGCCCAGATCGTGGCCGGCGGCGGCGCCGGAGACCAGGGCCACGTCCACGGCCACGCCGCTTTTCCGCAGGGCGCGGGCGGCGGTGACGGCGAGGTGGTGGACACCGGCGATATGCTCAAGGGTGCGGTAGGGCGTGACCTCCAGGCCCAAACGCATCAGCTCATAGACGAACTCCCGCCTCCACAGGCGCAGGAAGCGCTGATAGGACGGGGCACAGGGACTGCCGGCCAGCTCATCATCGGTCAGGAAATCGAAGGTCCAGGCCGGGTCATGGGGCAGCAGCTCCGCCTCGGCGGCAAACAGCACCTGCAGCACCGACAGCAGGAACACCGCACCGGGGGCAAAGGGCTCCGTATCGGTCTTTTCCGGGTAGAGCAGGCGGCGGGCATAGTCGTAGGCATAGGCCAGCCAGCCCTCGGACGGTTCGCCGGGGCACAGCGTCTCCAGCTCCGGGCGGCAGAGGGCCAGCACGTCGGCGCAGCGGAGGCGCGCACCGCTGAACAGCCCGGTGAAGCGCTGCATATAGCCCTCGGTCTCGAGGGTGCGGAGCAGGGCGTCCCCGGGGGCAAAATAGTCCGCGGCGGGACGGTCGGAAAGGCGGCGGCGCAGGGCCAGGTCCATCTGGCGGATACGTTTTTTGTTCATGGCAAAACCTCCTGCCGGTGGTATCGTACGCGGGCCGTATCCGCCGAAAGGCGCCCGTACACCGGTAAGATGTCCGGGATGGACACGGCACACCATAATAATAGGACACTCCCCCGCACGCTGTCAATATTCCGCGGGGCGTTTTGCCACCGTTTTGATACGGAACCTTAGTAAGGTCTTAAGCGTGTGTTCACGATTTGTTCACATTTTGAGGGGGCAGGCGCATGATATGATATTGTCGGGGGCAGCGGCGGAACGGAATGACAATTTCTGCCGTCTAAGTAAATAGGCAAATCATCCCGCGGGCGCGCGGGAAGGAAAAAGGAGAACACAACATGAAAAAAGCGGCTTTTGTACTGGCGCTGGTGATGCTGCTGGGCTGTGTGTCCGGCTGCGGCGCAGCGGAGGGCGAGGCCTCCGTGCAGTCGGTGTCTATGATCTGCGGGCTGGGGTCCGTAGGTCTGGCGGACCGGTTCGCGGGCATCGTCAGCCCGCTGGGCGAGACGACCATCAAGAAAAACGACGCCATGACCATCGACACCATCAAGGTGAAGGTGGGCGACAGCGTGAAAAAGGGCGACGTGCTGCTGACCTATGACCTCAGCCAGATCCGCACCGACCTGGAGATGGCCCAGCTGGAGCTGGAGCAGCTGAACGCCACGCTGGAGGACCAGCAGGCGGAGCTGGAGCGTATACAGAAGCTGATGGACAGCACCTATGACGACGCCACCAAGCGGCAGTACGCCCTGGATCTGCGGGAGCAGAACGTGAAGGTGCTGGAGACGAAGGCCAACATCGCCACCAAGAAAAAGGACATTGAGAAGCTGAAGGCCAACACCGCCGACAGCACCGTCAAGTCCCCGGTGGACGGCGAGGTGCAGTCCCTGAACCCGGACGGCGGCACGGACAACTCCGGCAACGCCCTGCCGTTCATGACCATCGTGGAGACGGGCGGCTTCCGCATCAAGGGCTATGTGAATGAAAACAACGCCAGCGTGCTGACCGAGGGCACGGCGGTGGTCATCCGTTCCCGGGTCAGCGACCAGACGTGGAAGGGCAGCATCAACTCCATCGACTGGAACAACGCCCAGCAGAGCCGCAGCGACTACGGCGACAGCGACACGGCCATGTCCAGCAAGTACCCCTTCTATGTGACGCTGGAGGGCGACGGCGAGGGCCTGCTGATGGGCCAGCACGTGTACATAGAGCCGGACTACGGTCAGGAGGACACCCAGGACGAAAGCCTGATCAACCTGCCCAGCTACTTCATCAACGACGCCGAGGGCAAGCCCTGGGTGTGGGCTCAGAACAGCAAGGGCAAGCTGGAGAAGCGGAGCATCACCCTGGGCGAGTACAACACGGAGACGGACACCTATCCCGTGACGGACGGCCTGACGGCGGAGGACTACATCGCCTATCCCGACGACAGCCTGAAGGCGGGCATGACGTGCATCACCTATGACGACGCCACCTTTGACCCCAGCGCCAGCGGCGGCGAGGTATACCCCGAGGGCGGCGGTGAAAAAATCGACGAAAACGTGCCCATGGACGGCATGGACGGCGGCGATATGCCCGCTGAGAACGACACCGTCACGGACGACGGCAGCACCGCAGCCGTGATTCCCGGCGGCGAGGCCGCCTCCGCGTCAGCGGTCATTCCGCCGATGGAGGGCTGAGCATGATTTTGGAAATGCGCGATATATGCAAGGACTACCCCATGGGTAAGGGCGTTGCACATATCCTGAAAAACGTGAACCTTGACGTGGAGGAGGGGGAATACCTGGCTATCATGGGTCCCTCCGGCAGCGGCAAGACCACGCTGATGAACCTGATCGGGTGTCTGGACGTGCCCACCAGCGGCAGCTATCTGCTGGGCGGGCGGGACGTGACCACCTGCAACAACAAGCAGCTGGCGGAGGTGCGGAACAAGGAGCTGGGCTTCGTGTTCCAGAGCTTTAATCTGCTGCCGAAGCTGACGGCGCTGGAAAACGTGGCGCTGCCCCTGCTGTACGGCGGGGTGAAGAAGGCGGAACGCCTGGAACGGGCCCGGGCCGCGCTGGAGACGGTGGGGCTTTCCGACCGGGTGGAGCACCGGCCGGACCAGCTGTCCGGCGGACAGTGCCAGCGCGTCGCCATCGCACGGGCCATTGTGGGTAAGCCGAAGCTGCTGCTGGCCGACGAGCCCACCGGCGCGCTGGACAGTGCCAGCGGCGCGGCGGTGATGGAGCTGTTTCAGCAGCTGCATGACGGCGGCTCCACCATCATCATGATCACCCACGACCATTCCATCGCCAACCACGCCGCCAAGGTCATGACCATACGGGACGGCGTACTGTCGGGAGGTGACGACTATGAGTGAGAAGCTGACGCTGCGGGAAAAGCTGCATATCGGTGAAAAGCGCCCCGACGGCGAGAAGCCCCGCATGAGCAAGAAGCTGAAAAAGGGCATTATCGCCGCCGCCTGCGTGGTGGGCGTGTGCGGCGCGGTGTGGTGCGGACTGACCATCGCCCGGAACGCCCAGCGGGGCGACGTGAACGTATACGCCGTCAACGAGTGCGCCATGACCGACTACTGGGGGGACACCTCCAACACCAGCGGCATGGTGACCACGGACAAATTGCAGAAGATCTACATCTCCCAGAGCCAGACGGTGAAGAAGGTGTGGGTCAAGGAGGGCGACAGCGTCAAGAAGGGCACGGCGCTGGTGAGCTATGACTCCACCCTGACACAGGCCACCGTGGAGCGCGCCAAGATCGACTATGACCGGCAGACGGAGAACCTGGAGGTCATGAAAAACGAGCTGGAGCTGCTGAAGAAGGCGAAGAACAAGGAGACGCTGCAGGCGGAGTATGATAAGCTGCAGAAGGAGCTGGCGGAGGAGATCGCCAAGCTGGATAAGGAGGGCGGATACAAGCCCGACAAGCCTATCGAGGAGGGCAATCTCGAGGTAAAGGGCGCCACCGGCAACAGCGAAAACGCGCCGCTGTACTACCAGATCAAGTCCACTACGCGGCTGAACGACCAGACACTGAGGGACATCCTGACGGCGCTGAAACGGCCCACGCCGATGGGCACGACCACCACGGTGAGCACCTATGTGGTACTGGTGTACCGCGAGGGCGACAAGATGGGCGGAGAGCCCATCAGCCGGGGGCTGGTGATCACGGAGGCCTTTACGCCGGACAGCACCGGCGAGACGCCTACCACGCCCGGTGAGGGCGGCGAGACGCCCACCACGCCCGGCGAGGGCGGCAGCGAGAGCGGCTCCGGCACGGTGGAGCTGTCCTTCCGGTTCTGCGACCTGACGGGGTATGTGGACCCGGAGCGCACCTACAGCAGCGACAAGTACAAGGAGCTGACCAGGAAGATCGCCCAGGTGCAGGAGCTGCTGGAGTCCTCCATGACCCAGCTGGATCTGAACAAGGCCATTCTGGAGAAGGCTCAGGCGGTAAAGGAGCAGGAGGTCAACCTGAAGGTGGCGAAGCTGAAGCTGGACAAGAAGCTGGCGGAGTTGGGCGACGGCAACGTGTACGCGGAGTTCGACGGCACGGTGAAGACCGTGCGGGACCCGGACGAGGCCTATAACAACAGCGAGGCCGTGGTGGAGCTGTCCGGCGGCGGCGGATATTACGTCACCGGCACCCTCAGCGAGATGGATCTGGGCAGCGTGCAGGTGGGCGACAGCGTATCCATCAGCAGCTGGATGACCGGAGCGGCCTGCGAGGGCACCATCGTGTCCATCGACGACTATCCCACCAGCAACAGCAACAACTGGGGCGACGGCAACAGGAACGTGTCCTACTACCCCTTCAAGGTGTTCGTCACCGAGGACGCGAATTTGCAGCCCAATGACTATGTGGATATACAGTACCAGAAGGACACCAGCGCGGAAGAAAGCGGCAGCTCACTGTATCTGGAGAGTATGTTCATCCGGACCGACAACGGCAAGAGCTATGTGATGGCCCGGGGCGAGGACGGCAGACTGGAGCAGCGGTGGGTACAGACCGGCCGGGATCTGTGGGGCAGCTACACCCAGATACGGGGCGGGCTGACCATCGACGACTATGTGGCGTTCCCCTATGGACGCGACGTGGTGGAGGGTGCCCACACCCAGGAGGCCACGGCCGACCAGCTGTACAACTACGGCATATAAAGGAGGCGGGATAACCATATGTTGGAAAATATAAATCTCGCCTTTCAGGGCGTGTGGAGCCACAAGCTGCGGTCGTTTCTGACCATGCTGGGCATTATTATCGGTATCGCCGCGATCATCACCATCGTGTCCACCATTCAGGGCACCAACGAGCAGATCAAGCAGAACCTGATCGGCGCGGGCAACAACGTGGTGCGGGTGACCATCGGCGCCACGGACAGCCAAAACTATTTCGACCTGAACTACTCGGCGCTGCCGGAGGGTATCGACCCAGTGACCCGGGAGATGCGGGATGAGATGGAGAAGCTGGGCAGCGTGTCGCTGGTGAGTATGTACTACTCCCGGGATTGGTGCGACAACGTGTACGTGGGCAATACGGCGTTCAGCGGGTCGCTGTACGGCGTGGACGACCACTATCTGACGGCCGTGGACTACGCGGTGAACTACGGACGTTCCTTCACGGCGGCGGACTATGAGAACCGGCGGAATGTGGCGCTGATCGACGCGAAGTCGGCAAAGTCGCTGTTCCAGGGCGAGAACCCCATCGGCGGCACCATCGAGATCAACGGGATTCCGTTCACCGTGGTGGGTGTGGTGTCCTCCCGGTCCAGCAGCGGACCGGTGATCAACAACTTTAAGGATTATCAGATGTACGCCGGCAGCACAGCGGGGACCATTTTCATCCCGGACGTGTGCTGGTCGGTGCCGTACCGGTATGATGAACCCCAGTACGCGGCGGTGCGGGCCACCAGCACCAACGACATGACCGCCGCCGGCGACAATGTGGCCAAGTATCTGAACGAGAACGCCATCCGGACCACGAAGTACAAGTACGAGTCCAAGGACCTTCTGCAGCAGGCCAGCGATCTGCAGAGCCTGTCGGAGAGCACCAACAAGCAATTGATCTGGATCGCGGCTATCTCGCTGGTAGTGGGCGGCATCGGCGTGATGAACATCATGCTGGTGTCCGTGACAGAGCGCACCCGCGAGATCGGATTGAAGATCGCCATCGGCGCGCAGCAGAGCCGCATCCTCTGGCAGTTCCTGACGGAGGCGGCGGTGCTGACCAGCATGGGCGGCATACTGGGCGTGGCCACGGGCATCGGCCTGGCGGAGATGATGTCCCACATCATGGGGACACCGGTGGCCATCAGCGTACCGGCGTGCATCATCGCGGTGGCCTTCTCCATGGTCATCGGCGTGGTGTTCGGCCTGGTGCCGGCCATGAAGGCATCGAAGCTGAACCCCATCGAAGCCCTGCGGAGAGAATGATACGCAGAAAGAAAAGACCGGCGAAAGCCGGTCTTTTTCTCTGTCTGCTCCCGGCGAAGACACAGCGAAAGCAGAAAACAGCCCCCGGCAGGGGGCTGTTTCTTTATTTACTGCGGCAGCTCGCCGGGGGCGACCAGGATGATCTTGTCGGCCCGGTCGTAGTCGCTGTACGCCTCCTTGGTGCTGCGCAGCAGCGTACCGTCGCCGGCGTAGACGTTGCGGTAGGTCTGGACGGCGTAGCCGTTGTGGCCGTACTGTTCCACCTCGGTGGTGCCGGGGGCGATGCGCTCGGACTCCTGATAGACCGTCTTGCGCTCGGAGTAGGAGAGGAACTGGTTGGTCATCTCCACATAGTGGTCGTCGGTCTTGGTGCCCAGCAGGGTGATGGTCAGCTGGTTGGTCTCGTCGTTGTAGCTGGTGGTGATCTTGATGGGGTAGTTGGTGCTGTTGCGGAAGGCAAAGTCCGGGCCGCCCCAGCTGACCGTGGCGTCACAGCCCGTGACGGGCATATAGCCGGGGTCGAACATATGGGCGTAGCGCAGGACGATCTGCAGGTCCGCCATGAGGGCGGAATAGTACAGCGTGGAGGATACCTGGCAGATACCGCCGCCGATGGAGGTAACGGTCTTGCCGCCGGAGTAGGCGGCGGCGGGCTGGAAGCCCCGGGCCTCGGTGCGCTGGCCCACGGTGGCGTTGTACCAGAACTCCTCGCCGGGGTTATAGATACGGCCGTTGATGGCGGCGGAGGCCAGCTTGATGTTCTGGCGGCGGCCCCAGGGGCCGGCGCAGGTGGTGGTGCAGGTGCCGATCACGTCCCGGAACATGGCCTGCTCCAACTCCTCGGTGGCGGCGGGCGGGAACTGCACCTGGGCGTCAGCCAGGAATTCCTCGCCCGGCTGGGCGGCGTCCAGTTGCTTTTGCACCGTCTCCACATCGAACTGTACGCCCACGCGGGACTGGGTGGGCTTGCCGGTGGATTTGTCGCAGATGGCGGCGGCCATGGTGCCGGCGATCTCGTCGTGGAGCGCCTGCACGTCCATGGGCGCGGCAGTGTGGGCCGCGAACACACATTCCACGGACCGGGCTGCCGCGGACAGGTCGCGGCTCTCGAAGCGCTGCGCCAACTCGGCGCGCAGCGCCGCCGCGTCCAGCTTCTCGCCGTCCTGCGGCTTGGTGATGTACAGGCCCTCACCCTCCGCCAGCCGGTAGCCACCGTCCGTTACGGTGCAGCCCACGGTGTCGGACAGCTGTTCACAGGCGGCGGTAAGCTTCGCCTCGTCCACGTCCAGCTGGGGCGTGACATCCACGGCCCTGAACCAGCTCTCGATAAAGCGCCAGCCGCCGCGGAGGAACGCGGTCACATCGCTGCCCCAGCCCCGGTCCTGCACGTCGCAGCCGGCAGCCTTGGAGACATAGACGGGCAGAACGGTGACGCCCAGGTCGGAAAGGGTGGTGCTGCCGATCTCCTGCCCGTCACGGGTCAGGCGGATGGTCATGCCGTCCAGCAGGGCACTCCCCTGCTCCGTCCAGCGCTGCTCGGCCTCCTGCGCCGACAGGCCGGACATATCCATGCCCAGCACGGAGGTGTTGGGAAACGCCGTGTGGGAATACAGCGCGTTGGCGGCCACACAGCAGCCCGCGTAGGCCAGCACCAGCACCGCCGCGATGATGCCGATGATCAGTCCGGCTCTTTTGCCGGGGGTCTTGGGAGGCTTTTCTTCCGGGGCCGCGCGCTTGCCGGCCGTCTCCGGCGCGGGATCGGCGGTAACAGAGGACATATTCAACTCGTCGCTCATGGTGTCCCCTCCTTTGTATCATCAGGTTTGGGCAATACCGGCAAAATGCCGTGCCGTTACTGCATTGTATCACGGTTTGTCAAGGAATGGGTTACAAAAGCGTTACGACACATCTTTCTGCGGCTTTGCGCGGGGAATGGTGACGGTGAGGCAGATGGCGTCCTCCGTGTCCCGGCGGGAGACTTTGGCGCCGACGCCGGCGGTCTGCATGAGCCGGACGCCCCGGTCCACGCTGTTGAGGAACAGCCGGACGTCCTTGATGATATACGCGCTGCGGCGGCGGGGCTGCGTCGTCTGGTTTTGCGCGACCAGGCGGTCTATGTAGGCCTCGGCATCGGCGACGTTCAGCTGATTTTTGCCGATATGCTCGACGGCGGCAAGGCGCTGCTCCGGGTCCTCCAGACGCAGGAGGGCACGGGCGTGGCGCTCGGTCAGGCCGTAGTGGTGCAGAGCCTCCGCCACCGGCTCCTCCAGCCGCAGCAGACGCAGCTTGTTGGCCACGGCGGACTGGCTGCGGCCCAGCCTTTCCGCCGCCTGCTGCTGGCTGAGGCCGTAGCGGCGGAGCAGGCGGGCGATGGCGGCCGCCTCCTCCATGTAGTCCAGGTCGCGGCGCTGGAGGTTCTCGATCAGGGCCAGCAGGGCGGCGTCCTCCTCATCCACCCGGGCCAGCAGACAGGGCACCTGCCGCAGCCCGGCGATCCGCGCCGCCCGCCAGCGGCGCTCGCCGGCCACCAGCTCGTAGACTGCGCCCTGCTGCCGGACGGTGAGCGGCTGCAGAATGCCGTAGGCGGCCATGCTGGCCGCCAGCTCCTGCAAACTCTCCGGGTCGAACCGGCGGCGGGGCTGCTGGGGGTTGGGACGGATATCGTTGATGGGTATGTATCGCACACGGGCAGAGAGGAAATCGGTCTTCTGGTCTTTTTTCATGGCGGTCGCCTCCTTTTTTCGCCTATTGTACGGCGGGAGGCCTGTCGAAAGCGGGCGAAGACCGTCGGGAAATAAAAAAATGCACCCGCCCCTGTCGGGACGGGTGCGGCGGTCACTGCTTTGTGCGGATATCCTCGCCGAAGAAGGGCAGGATCTGGTAGGCACCCTCGATGCGGGAGAGGATGGGCGCGCCGTAGCGATGGCCCAGCTCGTCCGGGGCCAGGTTGGTGCTGATGATGGTGGACCTGCCGGAGAGCATACGGCCGTTGACGATCTGATAGAGGGCGCTCTGGACAAAGGCGGTGGTCATCTCGGTGCCCAGGTCGTCCAGGATCAGCAGGTCGCAGCTCTCGCAGCGGCGGACGTCGGCATCGCTGACCTCGTCGGGGCGGAATTTGGCGTCCTCATAGCGGGAGAAAACGCTGATAGCGGTGTCGTAGACCACGGAGAAGCCGGCGTCGCTGACCTCCCGGGCGATGCAGGCGGAGAGGAACGTCTTGCCCAGACCGGTGCCGCCGGAGAGCAGCAGGCTGCCGCTGCCCCGGGAGAACTGGCGGGCAAAGTCCCGGCAGACATCGAAGTTGCGCTCCATGTTGGCCCGGGGCGAAACACCGTAGCTGTCCCACACGGCGCTGTCGTACAGGTCGAAGCGGAAGGTGTCGAACCGGGCCTCGCCCAGCGGCAGGAGCCGGGAGAGCTCCGCCAGCTGCTCGCGGGCATAGTACTGCTTCAGGCAGGCGCAGACGCCGGACCGGGTATAGCCGGTGTCGCCGCAGAGGGAGCAGGCGGGCTTGTCCTCCAGATAGTCGGCGGGATAGCCCATGTCCTCCAACAGGGTGGCGCGCTCGCGCTGCAGGGAGAGATTTTCGTCCCGCAGGACCCGCAGGGCGGGCAGCGGGTCCTCGCCCTTTTTGGCGGCGGCGGCCACGATGCGGCTCATGGTGGTGCGGAGGGTTCGGTCGATGTCCCGCAGGCGGGGCTGGCGGGCAAAGACCTCCCGGCGGCGCTGGTCCAGCTCGGCCTCCCGGCGCTGGCGGGCCTGGTCGAAGCGGGCAATGGCCCGCTGCATGATGATACCGTCGTATGACATACTCTCACCTCTTGATATAGCGGCGCATCCAGGCGTCCTTATCCCCGGCGGGGGCGGCGGACTTACCGGCGGCAGCGGGCCGCTTGCCGGCCGCCTCGCCCTCCTCTACCTGGCGGGGCGTATGCCAGCCGGCGTCGTGCCAGCGGCGCAGGATGCCGTTAAGATAGCGCCAGTTCAGGTCCTTCTTGTAGAACACCGTGCGCTCATAGGCCAGAGCCACCGTCTCCGGTGGGAAGCCCATGTCCATCCACTGGTCGATGTAGCGGCGTTCGGCCTCCACCGGCGGCCTGTTAAGAATTCGTAAATTCGACAAATAGGAAGTGTACTTCCTGTTGCGCTCTGCCCATTTTTTCAGGTATACCGCGGCAGAATTCTGGTCAAATATGCCAAGCTGTGCCCAGCGATAGCCCTCTTTTTCCACCTGGCGCATGGTTGGTCGTCTGCCCTCGCCCCACTGGCTGCGGGCCCGTTCGACACAGTGGCACACCAGCAGATAGATCACGTCGGCGGGCATACCCAGGTCATCGTAAAGACCGGCCAATATCTGCAAGTCGGCGGTGCGGAGCTTCTTGCCCAGCTGCTGCTCCGTCTGGGGCACCAGCAGGCGGAAGCCCTCGTTGTCCGTCAGCAGTCCGGCGATGTCCTGAGCGGTGTAGACCGGGCGTTCGTCCGCCGGATCGGGCGGTGCCTGGCGGGCCGGGCGGGGCAGCAGGTCCAGGTCCTGAAGGACCTTCTCCGCCGCGTCGATCCGCAGGCGGCTGATGGGCAGGACCTTTTCCAGCTCCTCCGGCGTGACGCCCCGGCCGAAGCGGCGCAGGGCCAGATACAGCAGGGCGGCGTCGCCCTGCCCGCTTTGCAGCAGCTTGTCGGCCGCGTCGGCGGACAGCGTCAGCTGCTCCTGCCTGTTCCGAAGTATATAGCCGTCCATGGCGATGACCTCCCCTCTCATTCGTGCTCTCCATTCTACACGAAAAAGGGGTCGGCGTAAAGCGGGGCGGGACAACTTTTTACAAATTTCCGCTTTTCGCCAAAATAGACTTTTCTCCGGCGGGTTTTGTGGTATAATGCTATTTGTATAAGTATATATACCCAACGAAATGAATTAAGGAGGGTTTTGGCATGGCGAACCGGGTAACGATGTCTATCTGCGGCACGGAGTATATCCTCGTAGCGGAGGAGGACGCCGCCTACATGGAGAAGATCGGCAACATGGTGGATGCGGAGATGCAGAAGCTGATGGACAGCGCCCACATGAGCCGTGACGCGGCGGCGGTGCTGGCGGCGGTCAATCTGGCGGACCAGCTCACCAAGGCGCAGGAGGGCGCGGAAAATCTGCGCCGGCAGTTGAAGACCTATCTGGACGAGGCCAGCCGCGCCAAGAACGAGGCGGCGGAGCTGCGCCGGAAGCTGCAGAACGCCCAGAACCAGAACAACCGCCGGTGATGATGGAGCTTTTGGCCCCCGCGGGGGGATATGAGGCGCTGACCGCCGCGGTGCAGAACGGCGCGGACGCGGTGTATATGGGCTTCGGCGCGTTCAACGCGCGGCGGAGCGCAAAAAACTTTACCGACGAGGAATTCGCGTCGGCGGTGCGGTATTGCCATCTGCGGGGCGTGCGGGTCTTTTTGACCCTGAACACCCTGCTGACCGACCGGGAGCTGCCCGGGGCGGCCGCGGCGCTGCGGAAGGCCAGCGCCATGGGCGTGGACGCGGTGCTGGTGCAGGACTGGGGCCTGCTGACCCTGGCAAAGGAGATCGTGCCGGACCTGCCTCTTCACGCCAGCACGCAGATGAGCCTGTTCACGCTGGGCGGCGCCAATGCGGCCGCGGCGCTGGGCATGGAGCGCGTGGTGCTGGCCCGGGAGCTGGACCGGGACGAGGTACGGGAGATCTGCGCCGGCTGCGGCGCGGAGATCGAGGTGTTCGGCCACGGGGCGCTGTGTATGTGCTACTCCGGCCAGTGCGAGATGAGCGCCGTGCTGGGACAGCGCAGCGGCAACCGGGGCGCCTGCGCCCAGCCCTGCCGTCTGCCCTACGGCGTGAACGGCCCCTGCCGGGACGCGCATCCCCTGAGCCTGAAGGACGCCAACCTGTCCGCCTATCTGCGGGATATGGCGTCTATGGGCGTGGCCTGCCTGAAGCTGGAGGGACGGCTGAAGCGGCCGGAATACGTGGCCGTGGTGACGGGCATCTACCGCCGCCTGCTGGACGAAAGGCGGCTGCCCACGGCGGAGGAGTCCCGGGCGCTGGAGCAAGCCTTCTCCCGCAGCGGCTTCACCGACGGCTACTGGCTTGGTAAAAAGGGCAAGGCCATGTTCGGCACCCGGCCGGAGAACGTACCGGAGCCGAAGGCGCTGTTCGCCGCGGCCCGTGAGACATACGAAAACGGAAAAGAGAACCGGAAAATACCGGTGAACCTCCGTCTGACGGTGCGCCGGGGCGAACCGGTGCGGCTGAGCGGCGCGTGCGCCGTCCCGGGCGGCGTCACCATAGTCATGGCCACGGGCGATATGCCGGAGGAGGCGCGAAACCGCGCCGTGACGGAGGAGGAACTGCGGCAGCGGCTGACCAAGACCGGCGGCACGGTGTTCGCGGCGGATCAGATCGAAATAGAGCTGGACGAGGGGCTGATGGTGTCCGCCAGCGCGGTGAACGCGCTGCGGCGGGAGCTGCTGGACGAGCTGGCGGATCGGCGGATGGACACTCCGAAGCGCCGGGAGCTGCCCGCCTCTCCCCTGCCGGAGGCGCCGGCGGGCGCGGCGGAGATGGACTTCACCGTGTCCGTCAGCCGGCCCGACCAGCTGACAGCCGAGCTGCTGGCGGAACGGCCCGCCATCGTGTATATTCCGGCGGAGCTGCTGGATAAGATGGACCTGACGCCCTATACCGGGCAGGCGGAGTTCTGCGCGGTGCTGCCCCGGGTATTCCGCACGGCGGACGAACCGGTGTTCCGGGATATTCTGCAGCGGCACCCGGAGGTCGCCTCCGCGGCCATCGGCAACCTGGGCCACCTGGCCATCGTGAAGGGGCTGGGCAAAACGCTCCGCGGCGACTTCGGTCTGAACGTGTACAACAGCCGGGCGGTGCGCTTCTGGCAGGAGCAGAAGCTGTCGTCCGTGACGGCCAGCTTCGAGCTGCGGTGGCAGCAGGTGCGGGATCTCGGCAAATATATCGACTGCGAGGCCATCGTCTACGGCCGTCTGCCGCTGATGATCACCGAAAACTGCGTGACAAAGAACAGCACGGGCTGCGCCCATGGGGCGGGCAGCGTACTGACCGACCGGCGGGGCGAGCAATTTCCGGTGCTGTGCGCCTACGGGTGCCGGTGTGAGATCGAGAACGGAAAGACGCTGGTGCTGGCGGATAAGCCGGAGGTATTCCGGTGCGGCCTGCGGTACGGACGCCTGCGCTTCACCACGGAGACGGCGGCAGAGTGCGCGGCGATCCTCCGCGCCCACAGGGCCGGAACCGTCACCGCCGGTGACAGTAGCACACGCGGTCTGTTCTACCGGGGCGTAGAGTAAAACAAATAGTATAACACTCGTTATAATTTACAAACCGTATTCAATTTCAGAAGAAAAAGGTGTTACTATGGAGCTGAAGATCAAGGCCCTGTCCCCCAAGATCGGGACGGAGATACCCCTCCCCCGCTTTGCCACCGCCGGCGCGGCCTGCATGGACCTGTGTGCCTGCATCGACGAGGCGGTGACGCTGGCAGCCGGGGAACGGCGGCTGGTGCCCACGGGCATCGCCATCGCCCTGCCGTCGGCGGACTACGCGGCGCTGGTGTTCGCCCGCAGCGGGCTGGGCATCAAGAAGGGCGTGTGCCTTTCCAACGGCGTGGGCGTCATCGACAGCGACTACCGGGGCGAGATCGGCGTGGGGCTGGTAAACCTGGGAAGCGAACCGTACACGGTGCAGCCCGGGGACCGGATCGCCCAGCTGATGGTGGTGCCGGTGGTGCAGCCCACGGTGACGGTGGCGGAGGACCTGGACGAGACGGACCGGGGCGCCGGCGGCTTCGGCTCCACAGGCAGGTGACGTATATGGCAAAGATCGTACTGGCCTCCGGGTCCCCCCGGCGGCAGGAGCTTTTGCGTCGGATGGGCATCACCGACTTTACCGTCCGGGTGCCGGAGGTGGAGGAATACTTCCCCGCCGGGCTGACGCCGGAGGAGACGGTGTGCTACATCTCCCGAGAGAAATCCCAGGCGGTGGCGTCCGACGCGGACGAGATCGTCATCACGGCGGATACGATGGTGTTTCTGGATGACAAGAAGCTGGGCAAGCCCGCCGACGAGGCGGAGGCCCTGCAAATGCTGACGGCCCTGCAGGGTCGGCGCCACACCGTCTGTACCGGTGTGACGGTGCGGCAGGGGGAGAAAGCCCTGACCCGCGCCCAGCACACGGACGTGTATTTCCGTCCGGCCACACAGCGGGAACTGAAGGCCTACATCGCCGGGGGCGAGCCCATGGACAAGGCCGGGGCCTACGGCGTACAGGGACAGGGCGCGCTGCTGGTGGAGCGCATCGACGGCGACTTTTTCAACGTGATGGGGCTGCCGGTGCTGCTGCTGAGCCGGATGCTGGCGGAGTTCGGCATCACCCTGCTGGGCTGAAAGGAAACGGTCAATGAAGCGATTTTTTACCAAAACAGGTATCTGGCTGCTGGGCGGCGCGGCGGTGATCGCCGTGGTACTGTGCATCATCTCGGCCATGGGCTCCGGCACCAGCTTTCTCCACAACGCATTGGGCGTTATCGCGTCCCCCTTCCGCGCAGCCGGATCGGCTGTGGTAAACTGGGTAGACGGCATCAGCGACCACTTTGCCAGCGTGGAGGAATTGCAGGCGGAGAACGAGGCCCTGCGGCAGGAGAATGCCCAGCTGCGGAAGGAGCTGCAGAGCGCCCAGCCCGCAGCGCAGGAGAACCAGCGGCTGCGGAAGCTTCTGGACCTGCGGGAGCAGCGGTCCGACCTGAAGTTTGAGGCGGCCCGCGTCACCCAGCGGGACGTGTCCAACTGGGCCAGCACACTGGTGCTGAACCGAGGCAGCCAGCACGGCGTGACGGAAAACGACTGCGCCGTGGACTGCTACGGCAATCTGGTGGGTGTGGTGACGGAGGTGGGCCTGAACTGGTGCCGCCTGACCACCATCCTGGACACCGGCTCCCAGCTGGGCGCTATGGTGTTCCGCACGGAAGAGACGGCCATCGCCGCCGGAGATCTGGCGCTGATGAGCCAGGGCAAGCTGAAGCTCACCTATCTGCCGGACTCCTCCACCCTTATCACGGGGGATCTCATCGTCACCTCCGGTCTGGGCGGGTACTATCCCTACGGGCTGACCATTGGCTCCGTGGAGGATGTGCGCACAGACGACGGCGGGCTGGCCCGCTACGCGGTGCTGGAGCCCCGCTGCGACCCGGAGGGGCTGACGGACCTGTATATCATCACCGACTTCGACGTGGTGGAGTGACCGCGGGAAAGGAGACGCCATGACTCGGCGCGCCATCGTGCAAAAATGGATACTCTACTGCCTGTGTGCACTGGTGCTGCTGGCGGTGCAGGACCTGATCCTGGTACGCATCCGCATCGGCGGCGTCCACCCCTTCCTGCTGCCGGCGCTGGCGGTCATTCCC
>ERZ857757.1112-NODE-1112-length-22793-cov-3.547761_pt1 | contig 22793 bp, 17 predicted proteins | sample MGYA00519764_ERZ857757 | MGnify/ENA primary metagenome ERZ857757 (study PRJEB31778, sample SAMEA3449359) | human gut metagenome | biome: human gut; feature: human-associated habitat; material: faeces | place: United Kingdom | collected 2010/2012 ... | reverse complement strand
GCTGCCGTTCACATACACCTTGCGCGTGCTCAGGCGGCCCAGGCCGTCGTAGGCGGTCTGAATACTATTTGCATTCGCATGCTGTAAGACTGAACGAACCGCCCCTCCATACTCATTGTACAAAAACTTCAGCAAAGTGTCAAGGAATGCGGCGGTTTTTAGCGATATCGGGCACAATACAATGGCGCAGCCTTTGGATAAACCATTGGCTGCGCCTGTTTGGGTCTCTTCTATGAAGATTGCGGATGAAGAATAAGACGATGCAGAGCACTGTACATTAGCTACCTGCAGGATTTGAAAAATTTCTCGATTATTTCGCGAGCATCATCTTTTCCTTCAAGATAATAGTGCGTGTCGCCGATTTGAAATATTCCACAGCCACCATCCAGAGCGATTAACAGTTTGGAAACAAGCTGATGCTCCGCATTCCAAAGTGTGATCATATAGCTTTCGTCAAAACCACATGATGGGGAATCTTTGAGTGCAAATGTCATTCTCAAATGAGCGAGAAGCGAATCGAGCGTATCCTCTGGCAGGACATACTTATTTGCTCCTCTATGCACAATACCATATGCTACATTGCGTGGCATATATAATCGATGACATAGCAGAACTACTGCAAAAACTACAAAAACGAACGCCGCAATACAAAGGAGTGCCTTTTTCTTCATAAAACAACTCTCTCCTTCAATTCAGCCACTTGCTAAACAGTATATACTCAACACACTTGTCATTCTCATACATAAAGAGTCGCCAATTGAAGGTAAACGGATTAAGGAATTCATCTCTTTCTTCCCTGGCGTATGAGCGTTTTGAAAGAGGAAATTTTGTGTATGATACACCACATACGCACGCGTACACATTAGTTCTACACAGGTTGAAGAAGAAGTCCGCAACACTTTGTCCCCGCTTCGCATCAGCGCCATGGCAGTTTAGCATATAAATCGCTTTTTTGACTTTTTGGGGGTTAAATTCATCAAAAAAAGCATTACCATTGTCATTCGAAAAAGAAATGTATTCTCCATTTTCTTCATCAAAGATAATGCGGCCAGCTGAACCATGAAGAACAAAGTACACATCTCCAAGATCACTGTCATCCATTTCATTCCACGCATCAATCAGCTCCTGGCTATAACCCACTTCGATCATGTGTACATTTTCAGCATTACTATCGTAATAGATTGCGCTTTGTGCTTGCGTAATTAAGGATGCCTTACTATCTTTGCGATGATAATAAAACACATAAATATCTTCATATCCAGATTCATCAAAGCGAACAATGGGAGAATTCTTGCAATATGTATAAGCTGAATAGGACAAAAGGAGTACTGCACGACCGAGCATTGCATCAGCATTCCAAAATCGGCACAAATTCGGGTTATAATACCTGCTCCGCAGATAGTACAGCCCCGTCTCCACATCGTACACGTAGCCACGATAGCGGAAAGGATTGTAATAGCCGATGGTATTGGCCAGCGAACCCGTGACGGACAGCGGCTTGCCCCAGGCGTCGTAGGTATACTTGACGACCTCGGTGTTGGCGCTGTCAATCAGCCCGATCACGTCGCCCTGCAGGTTATACAGGTAGCCGTACTTCGTGCCGTTGAATTCCACAATCGCCGGGCGGTTCTGCGCATCATACCAGAAATGCAGGTTGTTATTATCTTGCGTCATGTGGACAACATTATTACCATGCAGCGTATATTGCGTGGTTACAAAGCTGAAATTGCCATCATCATATCTGACGAGGTGTTGCCATATACAATCTTCTGCAAGGTGCCATCTGGATTATAGACATTTTCAGACAATTGCTGAGACCCTACCTTAACAGTAGTGGGCCGCCCCACAGCATCATAAGCGAAGTTGTATTGCACATCGCAAGCAGTGTCACTGTCAGTATTATGGCTAACTTGCATCAGCTTATCATTCGCATAACTGTAAGCATTTTTATACGTCTTACCGTCGGCCGTCGTATGCACATCTGTTACGCGCTTCATGATATCATAAGCATAGTTAACCGTCTGGCCATTGGGACTCTGTACACTTGTCAAGGTGCTTGTGGCCGGATCGATATTGCTGGTGACCACTTTGCCGCGAGCGTCCGCTTGCGTAGCCACATAGTTCTGATCAGCAGTATATGTGATTTCGCCTTTAATGAACGCACTGGCCGTGCTGTTTTGCGTCTGTTGCGTCAGCACATTTCCTTTATTATCATACGCATATGTGTGCTGAATGTCAAGCGGCGACGTCGATTTTGCCACGCCCGTCTCATAAAAAAGCGAAAAGGTCAAGGAGATTATCAGGGCGGATAAGAGCAGCAAGCATATTGGCTTTCAGCGAACGCTTTTTACCCATAGCAGCAAGAGCATTTTTATGGGCTGTAAGCGCAAATTTACGCAGGGCGTTCATGGTTGTATGGGCATTTTCGCTGAGAAAACATGACTCATCTTCTGAAAAGGTAACATCCAGAAGCCAATGCATGGATTCGATTTTCCAGTGCTCACGGACTGCTCCCAGCAGTTCTCTGGCTGAGGCATCAGAACTGGAAATATAATAACCAGTCTCTTTGCTGAGCATTCCGCGAGCATCCACTATGCGTTCTACTGCAAACACGCTTCCTAAGCCAGGCCATTTATGTGCCGCTAACCAGGCTGTATCCTGTGCTTTTCGGCAAATTCTCTTTTCTATCCTGCCGGCATTCTTTTCAATTGTTTGAAAGGTATCAAAGCTATTACTGGCATCTGTATCTTCAAAATACATCCGCACATCGGCTAACAGGGACGGCTGATTTTCCTTCAATCCAAAGACATAGTTTCCTTTGCGAGCCACAATCTCCTCTGAAGTGCGCCGCTGACAGTGCATGGCGTCTGCTGTGACGGTTTTACCATGCACGTCCAGATAAGTCAGCATTTGTTGAAATGCTGGTATTTCATTGCTTTTCTCATGAATCGTTTCTTGTGCAAGCACCACGCCGCTCTCTGTCAAATATGCACTGAGAATTTGAAGCGCGCTATGCGGATTGCCTGATTTTCCTGTGCTACATATAGCTTTTCAATCCACAGCGATAATATTTCCGTTTGTGTAACGAGTATGCAAAATATCCAGAATGGCCTCGCCGACGGCCTTTCCATCCAGCATGCTCAGAATACGGCCAAAGGTTGCTTTCGACGGAATCGCTGCAATACCAAAGGCCGCTTTGAAAAATTCCCGCTTTTCATTGGCATATAAAGCCAGGTCTCCCAAGGTGTCCAAACCGCTGAGTACACCACACATGATGATAAGCAATATGTCACTCAGCTGATGCTTTATATAGCTGGCATGCCTGGGATCGCTTATTGTAGCCATCCTTGCTCTGACCTCATCCATTCTCTTCACCCAGCCTTTAGTATATCATATTTTTATGAGACGGGCGTGAACGACCCGCAGAGCCGTTCTTCCGATGAAAGGGCATGTTGTGCTAAGCATCCCCGGCTTCACGACCATCTGATTCCAAGCCGGTTATACGATTTGCTTATGCAGGATTCTGTATTCGTTTGGCGTAATCCCCTCCAGCCGCTTAAAAGCACGGGTAAAGGTTGTTCTATTGTTCATGCCGATTTTTTCCATAACGTCCTTCATGCTCATATCGGCAAGCAGCATCTTCTTGGCATTTTCTATCCGGATATACATCAAATATTCTGATAGATTGACGCCAATGCTCTGTTTGAAAATGCGGGACAGATACTTGGGGGATATTTCCATTTTATCTGCAAGGATATCCAGACTCAGTTCTTCCTGGAAATGATCCTCAATGTATTTTTTCACCTGGTTGGCCAGGCGATCTGTGCTGCTTTCCGGTTCAGCGGCAGAGGCAGTGATATGGGGCAGCACCGCAACGGTCAGCGGCGAAAGATTGATTTCTGGATACAGCAGTAGAACCTTCAATGCGCTGATGTTTTCTTTCTGCGGCAAGAAGGATGCATGATTCGCATTAAGCCTGCGAAGCGTATCGATAATCGTTTTGCTGATATCATCCAATAGTCCAGCGATGTCCCGATAGGAAAGACGATGCTGTTTTGCGCGCTCCAGAATATTTTGCGCAACCTCTTCAATTTGAACGATATCTCGGGTGAAGGCGGCGTTTCTCACTTCATTCTGGTCATATGCAAATTCGCCCGAAGCCTGATAGTCCGAATCTGAAAGAAGAATTTCTGTATTTGCCTGATAGTAGGACTCCATGATTTCTTCGGGCGTTGACACGCAGCCGCCTACACCGCAGCGAAGATTACAGCTGTTCTCGTACAGCGTCTTCACTTTTTTCATGGTTTCCCTGCATTTTTCCGTTGCGTTTTCTTTTCCATCCGCCAATAGAATCAGCATATTGCTTTGATAAGCAAAGCACAGCAACGGCATGGATTGAGACAATGTTGTTTCAATGCAATCCTTAATCTGATCGACCAATTCTTTTCGAAGAACGTAATCCTCCCCGTCGTCCAGATCCATCACCAATCCCGCGCAGAAGAACGACGCTCCGGAAAAGCCATAATCCTTTGTCAGAAGCATATAAAAAAACGCCATATCATTGACTGGTTTGCCCTCAAGCAGGGAAACGATGCTTTGCACCATATAATGCTCGGAATGCAGTCTGTTTCTGCTTTGATACATTGAGCGTTCGTCGTTCAGGCGCAGCAGCGTATTACGAATAAGGTCGATTTCATTGCCTGCCGCGGCAAACTGTTTCCCGTCCGGCAAGCTTTGAATGTCTTTTTTCACAATCTCAATGGGCGCATAGGCGTTTCGCGAAGCTTTCAGAACGAGAATAACGCCCAACGCTGAAAAGAAACCAATCAGCAGCATGGCAGCGCTTCTATAAAAGAATACTTTCATTCCAATCGCTGTTTGAGGTAAATAGAAAAGAATTTTTATGTGCAGACTGTCCTGAGCAACCTCAAAGCGATAGTATTTTCCCCCATCCAGGCTGACTTTGTTATTGATGGTCTTCACGGATTCCGTCGGCTGTATATCGCCGGCAATCAAGGCGCCGTCATCCGTATAGACTGCATATTGCACTTCCGGATAAACTTCGATGATTTCGTATTGTTTGAGAATGTTGTCCAGCGACAGATTAATTACAAGGAGATATTTTGACGTTGTTCCCCGAACAGAATAAAGAACCGGTATCACGGTTCGCTGATCGTTCGCCTTGTCTGAATGATATGTGTCGGGAGCAAGCACCTTGGAATATCTTGAGCGGGTATTCATATTCAGGCAATCCATCCAGAACTCAGCATTGTATTTTGAAAAGCAAAAGAGCTTATCAAAAAAGACGTTAAAGTCCGCCATTCCCCTTTCTTCCTGCGCATAGAGCACTTTCTGCATATCCGTATATAAAAACAAACTGTCAATCAATCCATTCATCTGCAAGCGTCCCTGACGCAAAAGATTGACAATCGCACTATAATGATAACGCTGCGAAGCGGTCGTTTCGGAATACGGGCGGAAATTTTCCATGACAATCTGGTTATCCAGGATTACTTCACACAGCTCATAAACAGATTGGATATTCTGCGTCAACTGCTCATTAATTGCTTCAATGGTTTTTTCATTCTGCTGATAAAGCAAATTCTCATATTTTGCAGTAAATAAAGAAGAGGCAACAATCAGCACAAGGCTTGAAAATGCCACGATACACATAAGCGAAGCAAATATCCGCACAAACAGTTTGCTTGTTTTCCACTTCTTCATGGGTTCACACTCTTTCGTTTTGGTGTTATATCGTCATTATAGCTGAAAAAAAGACGATTGGCAAATATGAAAAAACGCAGATATACAGCAGAGAAAAGCCGCAGACACGCAACAGCGCATGCCTGCGGCGGGAGATTGCCAGGATTACTTCAGAGAATTCAGGTAAGCCTTCTGATAGATTTCCTCAATCTTTTCAGCCCCCAGTTTCTTCAGCTCGGCCACGAAATCGTCAAACTCTTCAAGCGGACGAACATTGGTCACAAACTTCAAGGTTTCAGTGGCAACCAACGTATCGCAGGCAGTCTTGATGTCAGCGATAGCGGCGGTATCCTCGGCGCTCAGGCACAGAGTATAGGTATAAGGCAGAATATTCTTGTCAGCCAGCCAGAAAGCGTACATATCGCGAGAATCCTGATCCATGAACTTATACCAGGCGTCGTCATAGAAACGGCCCGCAACCGCCAGGCACCCGATGCCGATTTCATTGCAGAACTCACGGTAGGGATCGTTGGCATTCGCCAGGTACCAGTCAATCTTCTCCTGATCGAATACGATAGAATTATCATCGGCAACGGTGTAGTTCACGCCTTCAATGCCGTAGGAGCACAGCCTGGCGCCTTCTTCGCTGTACAGGTAATCCATGAATTTCAGCGCGGTCTCCAGCTTCTTGCCTTTCAGAGAAGAAGAGATGACCCAAACGTCGTTGCGGAAGGGGCTGATAACGCCGGAGCCTTCAAAGAACTGAGCGCGGCGGGAACCAAAATAGTTAGCCAGCGTGGTCATCGGCACAAACTTGGCCTCAGGATTAGCGGCAGTGGTTACCAAGTTGATATCGGTGGCAAAGGAACCGTTCTCAAAGAAGAAGTAGCTCTTGCCGCTGGTCAGGTGCTCCATCCAGATGGCCTTGTTGGAGGAGGAGAAATCGGGATCCAGCAGGTCTTCGGAATACAGACGGTTCAGGTAAGTCAGGAAGGTCTTATAACGGTCATACAGAGGGCCATACTGATAGGCGTCAAAATCCGGCTCATAGTAGATGCCGTTGTAGGTGCCAAAGGAATAACCCATACGCCAGAATACATCCGTGCCGCGGGTTACCATGGGAATGCAGTCCGGATCATAAGCCTTGATGGCCTTTAGCATCTCATACAGCTCTTCGAAGGAATCAGGCGTGTGATCCCAGCCGATAGCCTTCAGAATGTCCTCACGAACCATGGGGAAGTTGCCATAGTCAGGCGCATTCTCCGCGGTCATGATGAACCAGTACAAATCGCCGTCCACCTTGAACGCAGGAACCAGATCAGCGTACTTTTCCAGCGTTGCAGCATAGTTGGGCAGCTGATCCATGTGCTCGCTCAGGTTCACATACATATCTTCAGATACATAGTCAACCAGTTTGGAGTAGGTGTTGCAAACGATATCGGGCAGATCGTCGGTACCCAGCTGAATCTTCAGCTTGGTGTTGAAGTCGGAGGAAGGATAAGCATGGATTTCCAGCTTGATACCAAGACGCTTTTCCAGTTCTTTGATTACGGGCTGTTCCAGCGAATAAGTAAAGGACGCATGTTCGCTACGCTCAATGGTGAGGGTGATGGGTTCTTCGGCGCTTGCCGAAATGCTCATCAGCGCCATTACCATGATGACGCACAGGAGAAGGGAAACGAGTTTTTTCATGGGAAAACCTCCTTTTATTCTTGAAGCTCCTTGGCGGAGCCTTCATTCCGTATGTGTTGATATTAACCCTTTACGCCGCCAATCATAACACCTTTTACAAAGTATTTCTGTAGGAAAGGATAAATTGCAATCATAGGCAATACAGAAATCATTACGATCGCATACTTTAGTTTGTTCTCCGTCAGCAGCGTATCCGTACCGGAGGAAGAAGAAGCATTGGCTGTAGTCATGTTAGCAATATCGCTGTCGATCACCATCTTGCGAATTACCATCTGCAAGGGCATCTTCTTTGTGTCAGATAGATACAGCAATGCAGACAGGTAGCTGTTCCAGTGCCCCACGGCGTAGAACAGCACAAGGGTTGCCAGAATCGTCTGGGACAAAGGCAATACAACCCGGAACAGCGTTTGAAAATGATCCGCACCGTCGATTTCCGCCGCTTCATGCATTGCCTCCGGAATAGAGCTGAAAAAGGATCGCATGATAATCATGTTGTATGTGCTGATAGCACCTGGCAAAACGATGGACCAAACGGTATCCAGCATGCCAAGCGACTTTACTTGCAGATACATGGGTATCATGCCGCCATTGATGAACATTGTCAACATGAACAAAAAGTTCAAAGCTTTTCGGCCCTTCAGCGTAGGCCGGGAGAGCGGATAAGCGCACAGCACGGTTAACGCTATGTTGATTGCCGTGCCCAATAGCGTGTAGTAAATAGTATTGCCATAAGAGCGGAGAATCTGGGAATTGCCAAACACCACCTTATAGGCTGTTGTATCAAAGCCCACCGGCGCAAACACCACTTCGCCCTTTGTTACGGCAGCGCCATTGCTGATGGAAACGATTGCGCAGTAGTACAACGGGAAAACCGTGCATACGATCACCAGCAGCATGATAAAATAGTTCAGAAAATCAAACCAATCCATCCGATTCAGGGCACTCTTTTTGCTGATAGCCTTCATTTTTATGCCCTCCTTACCATAACCCGGCTCCGCCGATTTTCTTGCCAAGCCAGTTGGTGGATGTTACAAGAATCAGGGAAATAACAGTCTGGAATAGATCAATCGCCGTGCCATAGCTGAAATCTGCCGTCAGCAGACCGCGGCGGTAAACATATGTGGAGATAATATCTGCGGTCTCATAAGTTGCGCCGGAGTAGAGCAGCAGCACCTTTTCATAGCCCAGGCTCATCAGATGACCGATTCGCATGATTAGCATAATCGTAATGGTCGGGGCAATACCAGGCAGCGTAACATAGAGCATTTTTTGAAAGCGGTTCGCGCCTTCAATGCTGGCGGCCTCATACAGCTGCGGTTCAATCGACAGCAGCGCAGCAATATAGATGATGGCATCCCAGCCCATATGCTGCCAGATTTCCGAAATCACATAAATGGGACGGAAATATTCAGCGCGATTCAGAAAGGAAATCCGCTCTCCTCCCAGCATGGCGATCAGGTCGTTGATAATGCCGCCATTTGTGCGGGTAAAATTGGTTACAAGGCCGCAGACAACGACGGTTGAAATGAAGTGAGGAAGATAGGATACCGTCTGTACAACTTTCCGATACAACTTGTGCTTCATCTCATTAAGCAGCAGCGCAAAGATAATGGAGGAAGTGAAAGCGAAAAGCAGATTGTTCAAATTGATCAGCAGCGTATTTCGAACCAGCTTATAGAAATAAGGATCGGACAGAAACTTTTCAAAGTTCTTAAAGCCTACCCAGGTGCTTCCCCAAATTCCTTTCTTTGCACTGAACTTTTTGAAAGCGATGAGCGTTCCATACATCGGCATATACTTGAAAAGAATGTAATAAGCGATGGGAAGCAGCAGCATAAAGTACAACTGCCAATCCCTTAAAAACCAATTTCGTTTATTCGGCGCCGTTCTTAGTTTCAGCATGTTCGTCTTTCCTTTCAATCAGGTTGATGAGAATTCAGCATCCCGATCTCTTGTTCTACTATATCAACAATTATACCCTGATAACGCAGCATTTCAACGAACAGTTCGCCACTATGATGTATCAATTCGTGCAAAATATGCCCATGTGCAACATGTAAAACCTCTTCATTTTTCTCCTTTCATGTGTCGTTTCTCCCCTTCATGTTGACTCTCAATGGGAAATACTGCATAATATTTGCAAGAATATCAACACTTTTCAGAAGGAGCAGGCATATGTCGGACTTCACCATTGGCGTTGATTTTGGCACGCAATCTGTTCGGGCTATTGTTGTCCGGTGCAGTGATGGTACTACCATTTCTGAAAGCACCTTTACCTATCCACACGGCGTATTGGATCGTTCGCTTCCGGATGGTACTCCCTTGCCCGGCCCGGACTGGGCGCTGGCAGATCCGAACGATTACATGACGGGCTTGATTCACGTCGTTCATAACGCTGTGGCAAAGTCCGGTCTTGCGCCAGAGCAAATCGGCGCCATCGCGATCGCTGCGACTGCCTGCACACTTCTGCCCGTCAACAAGGATCTTGTTCCCCTGTGCTGTTTAGACGAATATCGTAGTCGGCCTCAGGCCTGGTGCAAATTGTGGAAGCATCACCGAGCCCAGCCCTACGCCACACAACTGACTGAAACGGCTCTTTTAATGAAGCAGGATTTTCTGGCTAACTACGGCGGGAAAATCTCCTCCGAGTGGGCCGTTCCCAAGGTTATGGAAGTATTCGATCAAGACCGGGAAGTTTACAACGCATCGGATCGTTTCATGCAGTTCTCTGATTGGCTCACGGGATGGATGGTTGGTAATCCCGATGTTCAAAATGGTTCTATTGCCGCCTACAAAGCGCTGTGGAGCGCTACTGATGGTTATCCTTGCGATAAATACCTGGCCGCCGTTGCCCCGCAGGTGCCCGAAATCGTGCATGATAAGCTTCGCGGGACAATGTACCTTGCCGGCGACTGCGTGGGCACATTAACTAAAGAAGCCGCGCATAAACTTGGGCTTTCCACTTCTTCCCGAGTAGGCATGGCGCACACAGACGCGCACGCCTCCGCCTATGGCTCCGGCATAGCGGATGAAGGAGACTATGTCTTTATTATCGGTACGTCCTCCTGTGGTCATCTGATCACCAGGCGGCAGGAGAAGGTATCCGGCGTAACAGGCGCTTTGCCTGACGGTCTCTTGCGCGGCTATACCTGCTATTCCGCAGGGCAGGCCTGCGTGGGCGATATGCTGGAATGGTTTATAAAAAACAGCGTGCCCAGTGCGGTAAAAGAGGCTGCTGCATCAAGCGGTCTCTCACTTCATGCCTATTTGGAGCGGGAAGCAAGCAAGCAAAAGCCGGGAGAATGCGGCCTGGTTACTTTAGACTGGTTCAATGGAAACCGCTCCACCCTGGTAAACGCGGCGCTATCCGGCATTACAGTCGGTTTGACCATGGAGACAACCCCCATTGATATCTATCGCTCCATGCTGGAAGCCATTGCTTTTGGCCACAGAGAAATCGTGGATAATTTTACCTCCAGCAATCTGTCCATCAAACGAATTGTTATCTGCGGCGGTATCGCCCATAAAAACAACCTGCTGCTTCAGATTATGTCTGACGTCCTGGGCCGTCCGTTGGAAGTATCCGCTGAACCGCAGGCTACTGCGCTGGGCGCAGCCATATGCGCCGCCACCGCCCTGGGGGCTGATAACGGAGGATACGAATCCCTTCCAGAGGCTATTCATCAGATGAAAGCGGGATGTTTAAAAACCATACAGCCAAATCTCGAAAATACCAAAGCATACGAACGTATTTATAATCACTATCATCAGCTGTACAACATCTTTGGCCGTCAGTATTCCGGGATTATGGAAGATCTCCGGGTGAAATAAAGGGAGGAAAACAATGTTCAAGCTTATTCAAAACGGTTTCATTTTTGATGACCCGATCCCCGTTCCCGAGTGCCATGCCTCTACCATTCTGAAAACCGGCAAAGATCGTTTCGTTGCCGCCTGGTTCGGCGGCACCAAGGAGGCGAATCCGGATGTGATGATTTGGAGCAGCGTCTATCGTAACGGCAAGTGGAGCGCTCCTCGCTGTCTGACCGCCGAAGAGGGAATTCAGCACTGGAATCCCGTCCTGTTCCGACTGGATAATAAACGCATTCGCCTGTATTATAAACTGGGCTATCCGATCGCTCAATGGAAAACCATGATGCTGGAAAGCACGGATGAGGGTGAAACCTGGACCTATTTGGGCGAAATGGTGCCTGGCGATGTTTCCGGCGGACGTGGTCCGGTAAAAAACAAAGCCATTCGCACGCAAAACGGCCGTATCCTTGCGCCCGGCTCTACCGAGGATCTCCCCTGGCGTCCATTTGTTGATGTATCCGATGACAATGGCGAAACATGGACGAAGTGCGATATTCCGCTGACCGGTCCTCATTCCCAGGATTTCAACCTGATTCAGCCCAGCCTTTGGGAATCCGCTCCCGGTAAAATTCACGCTTTTATTCGTTCCAACCGTGGGCGTATTTATCGTTCCGATTCTGAAGATAACGGTTCCTCCTGGTGCAATGCCTACTGCACCGAACTGCCCAACAACAACTCCGGTTTGGACTGCGTACAAATGGAAAACGGTCACTTGATTCTGGTATGCAACCCTATCGGTCTGAATTGGGGAGCGCGCACCCCCCTATCCGTTTTGCTTTCCGATGATAACGGCGCCACTTTCACCAAGGTGCTTGATTTGGTTACAGAAGATAACGACGGTGAATTCTCCTATCCTGCCATCATTGCCGACCAAAACCATCTCTACATTACCTATACCTGGCGCAGGAAAAAAATCTGTTTTGCTGAACTGGAAGAATGCTGAGATATGGAGACTGGCTTTATGAATCACTATGAACAGTTAAAAATGAAACTGGCAAATTGTCAGCCCATTGTCATGTCCAACCTGATGGTCACTGCTTCCCCCCTGCTGATAGGAGCGCTGACAGCCTCCGACTGCGTGTTGATTGACAAGGAACACGGCATTTACGGCACGGAAGAACTGATCCCCATGACCATGCAGTGCCGTCATCTGCAATTTCCTTCTATCGTCCGGGTAGAGGATAGCCTGTATCACCTGATTGCCAAGGCCATTGATCTGGGGGCGGACGGCATCATGCTGCCCCGTGTGGAGCGAATGGAGCAGGTTGCTGCCGCCGTGGAAGCCATGCATTTTCTGCCCATTGGCCGCATGGGTTACGGCGGATGGGGGCTGCGCCGGGAAGGCGAAAGCATTGAGGATTTTCAGCACAGCCGTATCCTGATGGTGCAGATTGAGTCCATCCAGGGCAAAGAGCTGATTCCTGAAATGGTAAATAAATACGGGGATTTCATTGACGCATTCATTGTGGGGCCCAACGATTATTCCTTCTCCCTGGGATACCCCAAGCAGCCTTCTCACGCAAAGGTGACAGCCGAGGTTCAGCAGGTATTTGACATCTGCCATAGGCTGGGAAAATCCTGCGGCTGCTACGCATCTTCCCCTGCCATCACAAAACAGTACGCCGAAATGGGAGCCAACGTATTCTGGGCGGGCAGCGATGAAAAGTACTTCCGGATGGGGCTGGAACAGTATTTGAATGCAGTACCTCAAAACTAACGGCCAGGATTTTCCGCGCAGCAATTGACGGCTTGCTATTTTGCCTTCCATATGCTATGTTGTTCTTATCTTTCAAAGGCAGCAAAACAATTAGAGGAGATGTACCGTCTTGAAACGAACTCAGAATTCCAATCCTTGGATTTGCGCACACCGTGGTTTCAATATAATTGCGCCAGAAAATACTTTGCCTGCTTTCGCCTTGGCGGTTTCCATGGGCGCGCCGGAAATCGAACTGGATTTATGGCCGGACAAGGATGGCCATCTGATTGTATGCCATGATCCCAAGGTGGATAGAACCACCGACGGCAGCGGCATGATCTGCGATCTGACCACCAGCGAGATCAAGGCGCTGGACGCCGGTTCCTGGTTTTCTCCCGCTTATCAAGGGATACGCCTTCCGCTGTTTGAGGAAGTGTTATCGCTGGTTGCGCGACGGACGGTACTGAATATTCACATTAAGACGCCGGTAGCGCAACGCGTTACTACAGATAAGATGAAAGCCCGGGGAAAAGAACTGGGAGAACGCCACAGCTCGCATGCTGTCATCATGCCTCCGCTGCCCGTTGGCGTGGAGGACGTGATTCCTGAAATCGAAAATCGCCCCATCGTCCCCTATGACGAAACCGTCTTCCGCCGCATTGTTGATGCCCTGCAACGGTTTGACTGCATGGATTACGCGTATATCACGGGCGAAGCTGACGTATTAACCACCGCGCGTGCCGTTGCGCCCGATCTGCCCAGGTGCTGTTTAGAAGGCCATATGAACTTCTCCATCGTGGAACATGCGCTCGAGTACGGCTGTCAGCGCGTGCAGTTCTGCAAAGGATTGACCACGCAGGCTATGATCGACAAGGCGCGGGCAAATGGGCTAATCTGTAATCTATTCTGGGCGGACACGCCAGAGGAAGCGCGCGCTTACTTTGACATAGGCATCGACTGCGTGCTGACCAACAATTACCAGCCTGTCGCAGCCGGGCTCTCCCGCTAAGCGCCGGAATCTTCATAGTCAATTTGCCTGGGTTTAGGCTGCGTTAACAACATAGCCGCCCCGTTCGATCGCGCGGCAAATCAGCAGCGTATGCCCCCTGTTGATCAACAGAGGGCATGCTTTTTTTGAGATCCGTTGGAGAAACAGTTGCAATTGCCTTCTCAAGCTCGCCTAAGGCAACAACACTTTGTCACCATCCGCACTTAAAACTATATCAATTTGGCATTTTCATAAAGCGAATATTTTTTATACTTGCAAAAATAATGTTCGTAATTTATATTGACATTTCCCGTTATATGTGTATAATTAGGAATATGCCGAATGCAGTTCGGCAAAAATACGAACATTAATCATGGGAGAACCGAACATGAAAAAACTGGTTGCCGCAATGCTCTGCCTCGCTCTTTCGCTGATGTGCGCTGTTGGCCTTGCTAATGAAAAGATCGATCCGTCTGAATTGCAAATCGGCGTGATCATGATCGGCGATACCTCTGATATGGGTTTTAACTACAGCCATCTGGTTGGCTTGCAGGAAATGCAGAAGAATCTGGGCATTGAAGATCGTCAGATCACCATCCTGGAAAACGTTGCGGATGACAGCACCTGCGCCGACGCCATCAGCGAGCTGATCAGCAACGGCTGCAACGTGATCATCGGCAACAGCTTTGGCTTCCAGACCTATATGTACGAAGCCGCCGCTCAGCATCCTGAGGTGCTGTTCTGCCATTACAGCGGCCTGCTCCAGAACGATACGAACTTCTGCCGCTTCAACGCCCGCAACTATCAGACCCGCTATCTGCAGGGCATCGCCGCCGCCATGCGCAGCGAAAGCGGCAAGATCGGCTTTGTGGGCGCGTTCAAAAACGCCGAAGTAAACGTTTCTCTGAACGCCTATGCCCTGGGCGCGCAGAGCGTAAATCCCGATGTGACGGTTTATGTGAAGTACACCAACAGCTGGTATGATCCCGATGGCGAAACCGCCGCCGCCAATGCGCTGATCGACCTGGGCTGCGATGTGATCTGCCAGTATGTGAACACCACCGGTCCGCAGACCGCGGCGCAGGAGCGCGGCGTATGGGGCCTGGGCAGCGACTATGACATGACCGAGTTCGCCCCCGATGCCCATCTCTTTGCCGCCTGCATGAACTGGGGCGCCATTTACACCAAGCTGGTCAGCACGATTGTGAACGGCGAATTCCACGGCGGTCTGATCTATGGCGATGTGGCCGACGGCACCCTCTACCTCACGCCCTTCAGCAAGAATGTGGCCGATGGCACGCAGGAAGCCGTACAGGCTGCCATGGATAAAATGGTCAGCGGCGAATGGGATGTGTTCCAGCAGGATGTGTACGATGTGGACGGCAACCTGGTGCCTGCCGCTACCTTTACCGATGATTACCTTTACTCCGGCATGACCGATCTGCTGGTCAAGGGTGTTGTTGCAAAATAAACTGATTACGATGGATACGGGGGATCGGTTCGCGCCGACTCCCCGTATTCTTTCTATTTTTTATTTTATGATTTGCCATGCGGAAAGGGGAGCCTGCTATGAAGGCTATTAATAACAGAGATTATTCTACGCTGATCGCCGCCGCTACCCAGAAGATTCCCTGCGATCTGACGGTAAAAAATGTAAAGCTGGTAAACGTGCTGACGGGCGAAATCTATCCTGCCAGCGTGGATGTAAAGGACGGCGTAATTGTTCATGTGCAGCCGGGCGATGCATGCGATTCGCAGAGCAAGACGACGGTGGACGGGCAGGGAAAATACCTGCTGCCGGGCTTTGTGGAAATCCATATGCATGTGGAATCCTCCATGCTTACGCCCGAGCGCTTTGGCCGGGAGGCTGTGCTGCATGGAACGACCAGCGCCATGACCGATCCCCATGAGATTGGCAACGTATGCGGCATGGAGGGAATCCTGTGGATGGTGGAGGACGCCAAGCGCTCGCCCATGCGGCAGTTTAATCTGGCTTCTTCCTGCATTCCCGCCGACGCTGAATTTGAAACCGTGCCCTTCCCGATCCGCGCGCCGCAGATGGCGCAGCTGCTGGATTCTCCGGGAATTTATGGCATTGCCGAGGTGATGGATTCCAACGCGGTCATTACCGATCAGCCCTTCATGCGGGATATCCTGGCGGAAGGCCGCAAGCGGGATGTGGTGATCCAGGGGCATGCGCCCTATGTGACGGGACGCAGCATGTCCGCCTACCGCCTTGCCGGCGTAATGAATACGCATACCGTGCTTAGCGCCGAGGATGTGCGGGAATGCATGCGCATCGGCATGCACGCCAACATGCAGTGTTCTTCCCTGTCCACCATGTTCGGCCTGCAAAAAATGGTCAAGGGCACGGAGGGCATGCGGTATCTGGATTTCCTTTCCGTATGCACGGACGACGTGCATGCCAAGGATATGCAGCAGCGCGGTCATGTAAACGCTTTGCTGCGGGCGCTGCTGGATGCGGGGGTGGATCCCATGGATGCGATCCGCTGCTGCACCTGGAATCCCGCCCGTGAAACCGGATTTGAGGATATTGGCGCGATTGCCCCTGGCTTTGCCGCTGATATGCAGCTGGTGGATGCGCTGGACGGGCGCGATCCCGATACGGTGTTTGTCGGCGGTAAAATGGTGGTGGCCGATGGGAAACTCCTGTTGCCCCCGGTGCCGGAGCGCCCGGCTCCCTTTGCAAATACCGTGCAGCTTCAGCCCATCACCGCGGAAGACTGCCTTTTGAAGGTGCCAAGCGCCAACGTGGAAATCGCAGCCATTGAATGCGCCAGCGGAAATCGCCTGGAGTTCACGGCGGAATGGGAAACCCTGCCCATCGTGAACCATGCTGTGGATTTGTCCGGCAAGCCGGATTACTGCTTCGTGGCCGTTTTCAATCGCTTTGGCCGGGGCACAAAGTGCATTGCCGTATATAAGCATTTCGGCTTAAAGGCCGGCGCGATGGCGACCACGATTTCTCACGACTGCCATAACATCATCGTCGCCTATAGGGATCCTGCCGATGGCGCTGCCGCCGTCAACCGTCTGCGTGAAACCGGCGGCGGCATCGTGGCTGTGAAGAACGGCGCGGTGATTGGCGAGGTGTGCCTGCCGGTGGCTGGGCTGATGGCGGATGTGGCTTGCGCGGAGCTGGTGGATAAGCTGGATACCCTTTCCGAGCAGCTCAAGACAATCTGGGCGGAGGAGAATCCCTCGTTGCTCAAGCTGTCACTGCTGGCGCTGACGGTAATGCCCGGTATCTCCATGACGGATACGGTCATGGTGGACGGCGGTACCCGCACGCGGGTGCCTTCCTTCCGCGCCAAGGAAAATGCGGATGGGATCAATTGAGTACAGGGGGATCAGGCAGGGTGAAAACCGTACATGCATCGGAATACGCGGTTCAGATGAAGCATTGCTGCAAATCTTTTGGCCGGGTAGTTGCAAACGACAATGTGGATCTGCGGCTGAAATGGGGCGAAATTCATGCGCTGCTGGGAGAAAACGGCAGCGGAAAAACCACGCTGGTGAACATGCTGTCGGGCATTTATCAGCCTGACGACGGCGAAATTTGGGTGGATGGCAATCAGGCTGTGATTGATTCTCCCAAAACAGCGTACCAGCTGGGCATCGGCATGATTCATCAGCATTTTATGCTGGTGGATGTGCTCAGCGCCACGGAGAACATTATCCTGGGTCAAAAGGGCGGCGTTTTGCTTAATCGCCGAAAGGTGAGCGCGGAAATCTGCACAATGATTGACCAGTACGGCTTTCATATCGATCCAAATCGGAAAATCTCCGAAATGTCGGTTTCTGAAAAGCAGACGGTGGAAATCATCAAGGCGCTCTATCGCGGCGCGGAAATACTGATCCTGGATGAGCCTACCGCGGTGCTTACCCCGCAGGAAACCGACCGCCTGTTTGATGTGCTGCGCCGCATGAAGGACGAAGGCAAATGCGTGGTGCTTATCAGCCACAAGATCAACGAGCTTTTTGCCGTGGCCGACAAGGTGACGATTCTGCGCAAGGGAAAATTCATTGAGGAGCTGGATATGAAGGCCGTTACGCCCGACCAGCTTACCTCGGATATGGTGGGCTATCCTGCGAAGCTCTCCTTGAATTGCCCCCAGAGCGGCGAAGTAAAGCCCTATCTTTCTGTGCGCAACCTCACGGTGCGCGGCATATCCGGCGCGGAAAGCGTCAAAAACCTTTCTTTTGACGCCAATGCGGGAGAGATTCTCGGCATTGCAGGCATCGCCGGCAGTGGCCAAAAGGAGCTGTGCGACGCGCTGGCAGGCATCACCGTGCCGGAAAACGGCGTCATCGCGGCGGGCGGCAAGGAAATCCAGGGAATGAATCCGCTGTCTGTTTATCGCGCGGGCATTCATATTGCCTATGTGCCCGAGGATCGCCTGGGCATGGGGCTGATTCCCTCCATGGGAATGGCCGAAAACGTGATGCTCCGTTCCTTCGAGCGCACAGGCAGCTTCTTCCTGGATAAAAAAACGGCCGTTCAGGACAGCGCCCGGATGGTAAAGGAGCTGGACATCGCCACACCCGATCTGCTTACGCCGGTAAGCCGGCTGTCGGGTGGCAATGTGCAAAAGGTGCTGCTGGAGCGGGAAATTCAGGATCATCCCCAGCTGCTCATCGCTGCCTATCCCGTCCGCGGCCTGGATATCGGCGCCTCTTACAAAATCTATGATATGATGACTGCCGAAAAGCTGCGCGGCGCGTGCGTGCTGTTCATTGGCGAGGATCTGGACGCGCTGCTGGGCATTTGCGATCGCATTCTGGTTCTGTGCGGCGGCGAAGCGGCGGGCTATGTAAAGCCCGCTGAAACCACCAAGAACGAGATTGGCTATATGATGATGAACGGCAGCATCGGAAAAGAGGAAATGGCGGTATGAACATGCAAAAAATCCATTTGAGCCGGAAGCGCATTTTCCGTTTTATCGCCGCGCTTTTTTGCCTTTTCCAGCTGGCGGCAGCTTTCCTTTTTCGCAGTACGGAGGCAGGCTCCGTCGCAGCTTCCGCCAGGGCTCTGTTAGCGCACGGAGGCGTGGCGGGCGTAATAACGGGCGTCATCACGATAGCCGTGCTGACCGGGCTTGTCCTCAGCACAGCGCTGCTATTCCTTCCCAATGCCACCCGATTTACCGGCCGCTTTTGCGCCCTGTTTACGCTTTGCGTACAGGCGGCGTTTTCGGTGCTGCTTTTATTGCTGTGCTGGCTGGGCGTTGGCGCTCCCGCTCGGGTAAGCGCGCTGTTTGGGGGCGAGCGGGTATATCCGGCAAACTATGTGCTTCTGCTTCTATCCGCTGTTATTTTAGGGCTTTTGTTTGTTTCCCGTTTTGAGCGAATCGCCAAGAAAACGCCGCCTACCATTATGCAGGCGCTGCCTGTGCGGCTGCTGGCTATCCTGGGCGCGGTGCTGTGCAGCATGCTGATGATTCTGCTGATTGGCTACAATCCGCTGGCTGCCTTTGAGCAAATCTATAAGGGCTCCATCGGCACCAAAAACGCCATGACCATCACGATGGAGCGCAGCATTCCCATGGTTTTGGGCACGATGGCTGTCATTGTGGCGTTCAAGATGCATTTCTGGAATGTAGGCGTTGCTGGTCAGCTTACCATGGGCGCGATATTTGCCTCCTTCTTTGCTTACCAGCTGGGAAATGCTCTCCCCCACGCGGTGCTGATCCCGCTGATGTTTGTGGGCGGCGCCGTAGGCGGCGCTTTCTGGGGATTTCTGCCGGCCTATGCCAAGGTACGCTGGAACACCAGTGAGACGCTGTTCGCCCTCATGCTCAATTACATTGCCACCTATATTGTTCAGCTGCTTCGGCGCGGCCCCTGGGAGGATCCGATGATGCCTTCCTTTGGACAATGCCCCATGTTTGTGGATAACGCGCGGCTGACCAAAATCCTGGGCTGTTCCAGCGGATGGATTGCGGCCCTGGTCATTTTGATCCTGGTAACTGTTTATCTGCAATGCACCCGTCACGGATTTGAAATCCGCGTTGTAGGCGAGCAGGAAAAGACGGCGGAATATCTGGGCGTGCCGGTCAAGCGCGTCATTGTGCGCACAATGCTGATTTCCGGCGCCATCGCGGGAATTGCCGGCATGCTCAAGATCAGCGGCGCGGACTTCAAGCTGAATGAAACGGTTGCCGGGGATATTGGCTTTACGGTAATCACAGTAGCGTGGCTGGTGAAGCTCAATTCATTGGCGGGCGCTGCCGTGGCCGTGCTGTTCAGCGCCATGAACAAGGGCTGCGAAAGCCTGTCCATGTCCGCCACGCTGCGGGTGAACGGCGTGAATATTCCCTCCGCCTCCGCAACGGTTATCATTGGCATTTTGCTGCTGTTTGTGCTGGGCAGTGAATTCTTTCTCACCTATCGCATTATTTTTAAGGGAAAACGGATTGCAAAAGGCGGTGCTTTAAAATGACGGTATATGTTCTGGTTGCGCTTCTTGCCGCAGGCATTAAGGCCGGCGCGCCGCTTCTGCTGGGCACCCTGGGCGAAATCCTGACGGAGAAATCCGGCAGCCTAAACATGGGCGTGGAAGGCGTGATGGGCATTTCCGCAGTAGCCGCCCTGGCCGTCGGTTTCCATACCGGCAGCATCGCGCTGACCTTGCTGGCAGCGGTGCTGCCGGGGATGCTCTGCTGCCTGGTTTATAGCTTTATGACCGTAACGCTAAAGGCAAATCAGCTGATTACAGGCCTGAGCATCAGCATCCTGGGCGGCGGCGTGTGCAACATGATGGGCGCCTTTATCAACAATTCCGCCAAGGCCGCCAAAACCACCGCCCGCCTGAATAGCTCGGTCATGCGCCTGTTTTCGGGGCTGGATCAGGGGCTTGCCATCAAATCCGAAGAAAGCATCCCCTTTGCCTGCTATGTCGATAAGCTTCTCAGCGGAATCAATTTCTTTGTCATTATCAGCGTGATCCTGGCGATTGGCATGTGGTTTTTCTTCAACAAAACCCGTCCCGGCCTGCATCTTCGCGCTGTGGGTGAAAACCCCCGGGCAGCGGACGCCATGGGCATCAGCATTACAGCCTATCGGTACCTTGCTTCCGTTATAGGCGGAGCAATGATGGGGCTGGCAGGCCTGTTCGTATGCATGAATGTGGGCGGAAAATGGGAATACAATCTGATCGGCGGCCAAGGCTGGCTGGCAGTGGCGCTGGTTATCTTCGCTCGGTGGAACCCGCTCAAGGCCATTGGCGGCTCGCTGATTTTTGGCATTCTCCTGCGATTGTTCCTGCATGTAAAGCTGAGCTTCCTGCCCGATAACTGCGAAGCGCTGCTAATGATGCTGCCTTATGTGATCACCCTGATCACTCTGATCCTTTCCGGACGCAAGAAAAACGCCGGTGCAGGCGCGCCTGCCGGCAGCGGCAGCAATTTCTTCCGGGAAGATCGGTAAACCGCCTTCATATTCTCGCATTGTACCAAATACCCTTGCCGCAAGGCGCGTTGCAATATGCAAAAACAGGCTGCACTCATTTCAGAGCAGCCTGTTTTTGTGATTGTATCCTGCATTCCGCGATGGTTTAGCAGCCTATAAATGCAAAAGACGGGGGCGTGAAAAAAGGCCCCAACACGACAAAGAAGGATTTGGAGCCCGCAAGCGGGACAAATCCTTTTTTGTGTGATATAATTTACTTGATATGAAAACAACACCACGAAGATATTATACACCACGGCAGGGACAAATACCAGTATTTGTTTCAGATTTTCTTTCGATATCAGACCCGGTGTTGGCATTCGACCGATTCATGGAGGGAATCGATTTAAGCAAGTACTTGAAGAACGTTCCGGAATACATCACAGGACGAAACAGGTACAATCCGGTCGATATGCTGAAAACGGTGCTGTTCGCATTTGCGGACAATGGATACTGCTCGCTGCGGAAGCTGGAAGACAATTGCAAGGTCAACATGCGCTACATGTATCTGATGAACTGGAAAACGCCGTCCTATCGCACCTTCGGTTACTTCATCAATGAGGTGCTGGCGGAGAGCATAGAAGCGATTTTTCAGGACGTCAATCTGGCCATCTTTACGCAGGAGAAGGTGGATTTATCGCATCTCTACATCGATGGAACGAAGCTGGAGGCCAACGCCAACAAGTATTCCTGGGTATGGAAGAAGGCGACGGAGAAATCCCGTTACCGGCTGTTTGCAAAAATCACGGCTTTGCTGGACGAAATCAACGAGGAGCTCAGCTGGAACGGTCTGCGTATGGAAACCAACGAGGAGTATGTGCCGGAACATCTGGCCGAAATGCTGGCCGCCTACGCGAAGTTTTATCAGTTGGATGAAGCCGGCTTTGTGCATGGCAAAGGACGCCGCAAAACGATCCGGCAGCGCCATTACGAGTGCCTTCAGGCATATATGCGCAAGCTGGAGGAATACCGTAAGAAACTGACGGTCTGCGGAGACGAGCGAAACAGCTATGCCAGGACGGATCATTCCGCCACATTCATGCGCCTGAAAAGGGACTGCATGGGCAACGAGCAGCTGCTGCCGGCATACAACATACAAATCGGCGTGGCGGATGAGTATATCGCCGTGGCGGACGTCAACCACTACCGCTCCGATATGGATTGCTTCGTGCCGCTGATGGAGAAGTTCCGAGGCTTGTACGGCTTCTATCCGGAGTATCCCGTAGCGGACGCCGGTTACGGCTCGTACAACAACTACCTGTACTGCGAAGCGCATGGCATAAAGAAGTATATGAAGTTCACCATGTTCGACAAGGAAAGCAAAGACAGGAAATACCGGGAGAATCCGTATCGGTCAGAGAACTTCCAGATTGA
>ERZ857757.1105-NODE-1105-length-22867-cov-7.007759_pt1 | contig 22867 bp, 18 predicted proteins | sample MGYA00519764_ERZ857757 | MGnify/ENA primary metagenome ERZ857757 (study PRJEB31778, sample SAMEA3449359) | human gut metagenome | biome: human gut; feature: human-associated habitat; material: faeces | place: United Kingdom | collected 2010/2012 ... | reverse complement strand
CGAAACGGGCGCGGCGGTCACCTTCCCGATGATTGCCGGACCGGAGGGCGACCGCTTCACCGCGGTGTTCACCGCGCAGGAGGCCGTCCCGCGCGCCGAGGCGCTTTACGAGGAGACCGCGCTCGCGCCGATCACCGGCAGCACGAACGCGGCGGCGGACCCGTCCGCGGACGCGGGCGGCGATGCCTGGTATCTGCTGCTTCTGCTGCTTCCGCTCGCGCTGCTGATCTGGGCGGCGGTCAGAAAGAAAAAGAAGGAATAACGAAAAAGCATATACACAAGGAATTGCCCCCATTTGTGCGTACAGCACAAATGGGGGCAATCCTCATAGGAGACTTCTTTTTCCGCGTCCGTTTTTGCCGGACGTATTCACATCGTATTATACGCCTTCTCCGCTTCTTTCGAGCCGTCAGCTTTTCTGGATTTCGCCGGCTTTGACAAGGCTCAGCTTGGTGACCGCCGGCCCGATCATCTCATAAATCAGCGTGCCGCAGAGAATCACGGCGCGGATGGTGGCCGCGTCGCCGGCCGGAAGCACCTGCTGCGCGACCAGCGTCAGGCCGATGGCGACGCCGGCCTGCGGAATCAGCGCAAGTCCCAGATAGTTGCGCACCTCTTTCGGCTTTTTCACTGCGGCACAGCCCAAAAACGCACCGGCGTATTTGCCGATGATACGCGTCAGAAAGTAGGTCACGCCGATAACAGCAAGCGGTACGTTTCCGACCGCGTCAGAGGGGTTGAACAAAGATCCCAGATCAAAACTGAGTCCCGAGCGGACAAAGAACAACAATAGCAGCGGCGGACTGAAATAATTGAGCTGTTTGAACAGCTTGTCATCGTTTGTCACATTGATATAAACCGTACCCATAGACATGCAACCAAGTAACGGCGATACATCAAACAAGGCGCAGATGCCGCAAAAACCAAACAACAGCGCAATGGAGACGATTAACCGGTTATCCGTACTGTGCTTATATAACGACAGCTTCATAATGAATCCGAACACACAGCCCAGAAGCAATACGCCTAAATTGACTACAATCGGCCGGATCACGTTCATGATATGAAACGCCTCGCCCGATACCGACGAAACTGCAAGGGAAATGCACAACCCATAGGCAATCAACGCCACAATATCGTCTAACGCCACCACTTGAAGCAGTGTGTTGACAAAATCGCCTTTCGCTCCGGTCTGACGGATCGTCATGACCGTGGACGCCGGCGCGGTAGCCGAAGCAAGCGCGGCAAGAACCAAGGAAAAAGCAAGGTTGACGCCCAATAAAAAGTAGGATACGACAAACACCAGAAGCGATGCCATCAACGCTTCGGCAATCGTAATGACAATAACTTTCAGCCCGTTCTTCTTCAAGGTATCAAACCGGAAATATTCCCCCGTACTGAATGCAATAAAGGCAAGTGCAATATCCGCGAGGAACGACATGCCGTCAATCACGGTTTTGGGTACCAGGTTCAGGCAATACGGGCCGATAAGAATTCCAGCTACGATATAGGCCGTTACATTCGGCAACCGCAGTCTTTTGGTGATACGCGTAATCAGGAATCCGAACAACAGCATAAACGCCACCGATATGATAACGGCAGCCGCGCCGGAGCCCGACTGAATATGCCGGGACAAATTTTCCAACATCCGCTCAACTCCTTTTACAAGTTTTAAAATTAACAAAAAAACGCTCTCACAGAGCTTGAAAAATCATACTGTTTATGATACACTGTTTATGTATAAAGTCAAGTTATGTTTTTTTAGAATACCATAAATACATATAATGGAGTGCATTATGTTAGATATCAAACTTGCTACGCTGTTAACGGTTGCCAAAGAGAGAAATTTTACCAAGGCCGCCGAGCGACTGTCCCTCACACAGCCGGCTGTCAGCCACCATATCGGACAATTGGAAGATGAGCTCGGAACACGTATCTTTACCCGTTCTAAAAGCGGTCTGCGCCTGACTCCCGAGGGAGAGATCATTCTCCGTTATGCAGAGCGTTTACAGTCTCTATATGATAAAATGCTTGCGGAATTGAGCGACCGCGAAAGGCATATGACCAAGATCCGCGTCGGCATTACGCACACGGCTGAAAGCAATCTGATCACTGAAATTCTCGCCAAATATGGCTCCCAGGAAGATAACGTAACGATAACAATTCATACCGATACCATAAAGCATCTTTATAATATGTTAGCTACGTATCAGCTGGATTTGGCTTTTATTGAGGGAAAACCAACCGATCCGTCGCTCAATCACATTCTTCTTGACACGGATTATCTTGCCTGCGTACTGCCGGTCACTCATTCGCTCGCCTCGCATTCCATGATCTCCTTGAACGAACTGAAAAACGAACAGATGATACTGCGGCTTCCCTCCTCCGGTACGCGGAAACTGTTTGAGGCGGCTTTAATGAGTATCAACGAATCGATCGATTCGTTCAACATCACGCTGGAAGTTGACAATATTGCGACCATCAAGGATCTTATCCGCAAGGAACTGGGCGTATCCATTCTGCCGAAAAGCGCTTGCATGGATGAATTGAAAAAAGGAAAACTCGCCGTTTTACCGATTGAGAATCTCAGCATGCCGCGTGAAATGAATCTTGTCTACAACCGCGATTTTTCGCACACGGAAATTTTACGCGACCTTGTCCATCTGTACCGCGAAGAAGAACGCAAAAATGTATAGGATATCTTTAAGACTTCCCCAGTTACCTCTTATCTTGCTTTCCGTATTTTTACCTTGACATTCCCGGCATTTGACGTTATAATAGTAATATTATAGCATTCAGAGAGGAAACGCAACTATGGCAATTTACCGTATGGCGGATTTGAATATCGATATACAGAACGAGCACGCATACACATCGCGTATTTGCAAAAACTATCTTGCCCCCGAAGGGGCAAAGGCCGATATGACGGCTTTTCCGAACCCGGCTGAATACGAAGCCGACCGCAAGGTCGTGCCGACGGCAACGGACGGCTATTTGGAGGGGCTTTCCATTTATCGATGCATCGCCCATAAACTGCTGTCCTTTGACGGCTTTATCCTGCACGCCTCCGTCGTCGAACGCGGCGGCGTTGCCTATGCGTTCTGTGCCAAAAGCGGAACGGGAAAAACCACGCATTCGCGTCTTTGGACGACGGCATTCCCCGACGCAAGAATCATCAACGGCGATAAACCGCTTTTGCGCTTTCTTGACGGCCGTTTTTGGATCTACGGAACGCCTTGGTGCGGCAAGGAAAATTATCAGGTAAACACCAAAGCGCCGCTCGGCGGCATCTGCTTTATTGAACGCGCTCCCGAAAACAGTATAGAACCCTTATCCAAGCGTGACGCAGTATCCAGGATGTTTATCCAGCTGCTATTACCCAAAGAGCAGAGCGCGGCGGAAAAACTGCTTGACCTTGCCGGAAAACTCATCGATTGCACGCCGGCGTTTTTACTGAAATGCAATATGGATGTGCAGGCGGCGGAAGTGGCTTATGAAGCCTTAAAAAAGGCGCAGAACAGATGAGCCTCGGAAAGGCAGAAAAAATGGAAAACGAGCGACCGACCGAAAAAATCCATATGGCCGATCTTGTGCCGATCATCTGCGAGGTGCTTGATTCCGGCAGTGAATTCCGGCTTTATCCGCGCGGACGGAGCATGCTTCCCACCATTGTGGAGGGAAAGGATTCGGTTATGTTGGCACGTCCGGAAAATGCGGACGTCTGGGATGCCGTGCTGTACCGCAGAGCTAACGGGCAGTTTGTCTTGCACCGGATTGTGGCAGAACATGGGGAATTCTTCGACATGTGCGGCGACAATCAGCTGGATATTGAGAAAAATGTGCCGAAAAACGCGCTTATTGCCAAGGTGACCGGTATCTACAAAGGATCCGTTTACCGGAGTGTGACCGACCCGGACTATCAGGAAAGCGTCCGGCGTTTGTATGCCAAAAAGCCGTTTAAACGCGCGGTCTTACGGGTAAAACGGGTTTTGTATCCGCTGTATCGGCCGATAAAAGCGGTCTTTATGAAAAATAAATAGGACTTCATTATTGTTGACAGAAAAATAAACGGCTTTTCTTAAAAGAAAAGCCGGCAAAAGAATAGCATTTACGCACGGCGGTCTGAAAATTCAGACCGCCGTGTGCGTGTTTGTAAAACGAAGTTTTGTGACATGCGAAAAACCGCACAGCGCCTATAACGCCGTGCGGCTTTTAAAATCACCCTTTTATATGCTTTCTCTCAAAAAGTCACGTTTCTTTTTAAACATCTCATCCGGGCAAATTTTTCCGTGTGCCGAACAGTTCCTTGAAGTCCACAGCCGCCAGAATTCCGCAAACAACAACGACCACCGAGCAGGCAATCGTTCCGAAATTCAAAAGTCCGTAATTGCGGAAGAACACCACACTGAATATCATCGCCCAGGCCGTATAGGTGATGTTGAGTCCCATCGCCTTGGCTACTCCGAGTTTTGCAATCGCTTTGTAATAGCACAGATACGAGACCGTTGCACATAACGCCGCTGCTGCAATAATCAGTAAGACCGGCAGATTTTCTTTTTGAAACAAGCTGAATGTAAAGGACGTTCCTTTTAATAGCGGAAGAATCACAAGTCCGTAAACGAGCGCCGACACGGTCTGACGGATCTGCAAGGCACATTCGCTGTCCAAATCGTCTTTGAAGCATTTGGACAGAATAACGCCCTCTGTCCCCCAACCGAACGCGCACATGAACACGCCGCACAAGCCCAAACGGAAATCGGTAATATTCAATTCCGGCGAATAGCTTAATCCGAACACGCCCAACAGTGTGCATAACAAAAAGAACCACTGATACGGGCGAATCTTTTCTTTTAAAAACAAGAATGCCAAAAGGCTGCCGATCGCCGGGTAAACCGCACTGGCTACCGCTCCCACCGACGCTCCCATAAAGTTGACCGCCAACACATAGCCCGTCATTCCGACAGGACCGCCGATGGCGGAGGACAACAGGAGAAATTTGAAGTTTTTAGTACGCATCACGCGGCCTACGGTTTTCAACTTTCCCCGGATCCCGTTGAACCCGAACATATAAATGGCTGAAATAAGGTCATGAAGAAACGTGCTGACAAACGGCGCTAAAAAGAGCCCCTGTTCGGTGGAAACAAACGGCGCCATGGAAAGGGCAATTCCAAGAATCACCGTTTCAAGCGCCCATGTAATGCCGCCCAAAATCCCGTATATCATAAAGATTTCTCCCCGATGACTTCAAAAATATGGGAAACATCCGGGATAAAGGCATCCGCCTGTTTTCCGGTTTCAGCCGAATCTCCGACGCAGATGACAAAGATTCCCGCATTGCGCGCAAAAAGAATATCCGTCATGGTGTCGCCGACCATGACCATGTTTTGCGGCGAGATTCCAAAACTTTGCGAAAGCTCCGTTACACACCACGGATCCGGCTTGACAGGCGTTTTTCCGTCGTCCGTGAAAACCCGGTCAAACAAATCAAAAATTTCCAATTTTTCCAAGCATTTATGAGTAATCTCTTTATTATCCGTGGTAACTACCGCAAGCTTTATGCCGCGTTCTTTCAAACGCACCAACACCTCACGCAGATTTTCGCAGGTCGGCTTGATTTCGCCTGCCTCCGCATGTTCCGTGTAAGCCTGTGCGGTCAAACGCACAGTTTCTTCGGGAGAGAGCTTTGCGCCGTGTGCTTTCAGAACCTCATGCAGGGCAAGTCCCATCTGTTCATATGTACCCTTGCACAAAAGTCCGTTCACGTCCGCTTTGCCGTCGTGAACGCCCCACACAGAAAGAATCTCTTGCAGGTCGATGTCCTCTTTCCCGGCTTTCTTTAAAATATCGTTTATTGCATAAACGGAAACTGTGATCCAAAAGGCGTTGAAATCGAGTAACGTTCCGTCTTTGTCAAAAATGATTGCTTTTACGTCCATATGTTTCCTCCATGACAGACACCCGGTTATTATTTTGCAGTCTGTCTTATATAGTATACCGTATTCCGACGCAATTTGCAATACATTTTGACTGTTTTTTGCCTTAAAACCTGCGTTTTCGTCAATCTTTCTGACTTCTGCCGCTTAATATCGTGCAAGCTGCGATAAGCACCGCCCCGACTGCCTGCAAAGGACCGAACCGTTCCCCCAGCAGAACCGCCGCAAATATGACCGCTGACAGCGGCTCCAAATAACCGCAAATCGCTACTGTCTGCACAGGCAGAAGTCCGATTGACGAAAAATACAGGTAACACCCAAAGCCCGTATCCAGCAAGCCGAGTATCAGAATCCAGACAATGCCCGTGCCGGTTAAAGAAATCGTATAGTCGCCTTTGATAAGGAAGAAAAGAAAAGAGGTCAAAAAGCTGACCGTCAGATGTATGAACGCGTTCTCCATACCCCCGATGTACCGGGCCTTTTTGTTGGCGCTTACCATGACCGCATACATGAGTGCCGAACCGATTCCGCATACGATCCCGAATGTATCTGCCTGCACAGAGTTTCCGGTTGTTCGATGTCTTCGGCATTGAGAAGAATTTGGGCGACGGTTTTATCGTATTCGCCGAAAAATTTGTCGTACAGATACATGATGCCGCACTGACCGACCGCCGCGGCCGCCTGTTTCATCCGTAAAACGGACGGTTTTTCTTTCATGCCGAGCTTATTGACGCCCACGGCAATAGCGTCCGAAGATACAAGAATGACCTCATAACCGAGGTTCTGCACGTCGGATAAGACCATAGCAAGTTTATCAAACTCGCGCAGGTCGCTTTTTCCCTGTTCGTTGGTAAGGGTGGAAGTACCGACTTTTACCACGATACGATTAGAAATAAGATTCATTTTTTCACCTGACTCTTGTTTTTTTGATTTTTTATTGTATCATAAGTATAAGCATTTGAAAAGCGAAAGTTTTTCATGGTTTTCATGACAAACTCAAATATATCGATAAGAAAGCGGAGAAATCATGGATACAAGTGTTTTGAAATATTTTACCTTTATCAAAACCGTCAAATACGGGAGTTTTACCAAAGCGGCGGAGGTTTTGCACTATTCACAGTCAGGCATCAGCCGCATGATACACGACTTGGAAAGCGAGTGGGGCGTGGTTCTTTTGGAGCGAAGCCGCGCCGGTGTGCGGTTATCAGGAGATGGAGCACATATGCTGTCTTTTGCCAAAGATCTATGCCGGGATTATGAAAAAATGCAGGCGCAGATCGACGAACTGCGCGGCGTTCAAACCGGGCTTATCCGGATCGGGACTTTTTCAAGCATCGCAACGCATGTGTTGCCGCAGGCAATAAAGGCTTTCCATGCAGAGCACAGCGGCGTGGATTTTGAAATGTTGTCGGGCGATTATCTGGAAATTGAGCGGCAGGTTGAGGACGGACGGGCAGATTTCGGATTTGTCCGTCTTCCGGCAGGAGGAAAACTGGAAACGGAACCGTTTTTGCATGACGAATTCTTAGCGGTTCTCCCGGAAAATCACCCGATAGCACAAAACACGTCTGAAGCGGAACGTATATCTTTAAAGGCGTTATGCGAAGATCCGTTTATATTACTGGAACGTGGTGACAATACGGAAATAACCGATATTTTCCACCAGAACGGACTTCATCCCAACATAAAATACACGACATGGGAGGATTATGCGATCATGGCAATGGTGGAAAGCGGGCTGGGGATCAGTGTTTTGCCGCACCTGATCTTGCGCCGGATTCCGTATAAGATTGCCGTGCGGCCGATCAAGGAGGCGGCTTTCCGCGAAATTGGGATTGCCTTTCGCTCCAAAGAAATGCTTTCGGCGGCAGGCAAAGCCTTTTTAGGCTGTCTTTTAAAGACAACGGCAGCCGGTGTTCAGGCTTTGTGTGAGCATCAGTGAATCGTTATAGTAACAAAAGAAACGTGCAATGAGTTTAGATACTCATTGCACGTCAAAATCGGCTTTTTTGACCAACTTTTCTTTCAAGAAAAGCCAGCGAGGGTGCATGGATGCCTCTGTCAAAAAGTTTTTGCCTATTTCCTACGGAAACAGTGTGCACCCTAACTTTTTGAAATACTCCGCCATTTTGTCCAAGTCCTCCTCGCTTAACTTATACAAGCGGGCAAGACAGGTTTTGCAAAGAAATGTTTTTGCTCCACGGTTGACTAATTTCCGGTGAAGTGCTATCTCATAGGCGCTTATCGGTCTGCCGCAGGATTCGCAGACATCCGTTGTCTTAATCACGGGTTGCATGCAAACGAAGCATGACGCAGTCATGCGCCGGAAGCGTTACATTGTATGCGTCTTTGAGAACGCCGAGATCTTTGCCGGTAAACACATCCGTCATGTGCAGTTTCACACCGCAGCCGATCGGGAATCCGATTTCCTGCTCGTATAAGCTATGCCAGCATTCTCCGTCTCCGAAATTAAAAATACCGACTATGTAATCGCCGTCCGAAAGCAATTTGATATACTTTTTCATCGAACCGGAATTCCAATAATTAGTCTTGACTTCAAACGGAGGACGCGCATCAGGATCTTTGTCAATGGCGATAAGACGCGGATTTGTCATAAGATCATGGCAATACTCCGACATGTTCCGAATATCTCCGCCCATCATAAGCGGTGAGGACGCAAGGCACCAAAGTGCAAAATGCGTTTTATATTCGACATCGCCGCAAGCGTTTTCCCTGCCGACATTTCCCTTGCCGTACATGCCGCATACAAGCATATCCAAATCATTAAAACAACCGGCGCCGTTCATGGCAAGACCCGTATGCACCTGACCAAGGAAAATACTCTTCACGGATTCAAAGATATCGACAATATCGCCGGTCGAACGGTACATATGCGCACCGACGCTGTTCATCCATTCCCAACAGTTATCCGTTCCCCAGTTGCAGGCCGAGAACAGAATATCACGGCCGCAGGTGCGCAGCGCGTTGCTCATGGTAAGATACGCAAGCTTGCCATCGCCGGTTTCGGGAAAATAGCAAAAGTCGTACTTCAAGAAGTCCACGCCCCATGACGCAAAGGTTTGCGCGTCGATAAACTCATAACCATAGCTGGACGGATAACCGGCACAGGTATGATAACCGGCGCAGGAATACATTCCGAATTTGAGGCCTTTGGAATGAATGTAATCGGCCAGATACTTCATGCCGTGCGGAAATTTCTCCGGATCCGGCACAAGACGGCCGTTTTCGTCACGCTGTTTCAAGGACCAGCAGTCGTCGATGACGATATATTCGTATCCGGCGTCCTTATAGCCCTTTTCAACCATGGCGTCGGCCGATTCCAAGACAAGCTGCTCTGTAATGTTCTGCCCGAATGTGTTCCAGGTGTTCCACCCCATAGGCGGCGTTTGAATGTGCATAGTGATACTCCCTTTCCAAAATCAGATTCTTTGGTGTTTTACCGTGAATGGCAAATCTATTTGATAATTAAATCTTATCACAATTTATAAAAAAAGTCCATTGATTTATGTATCCAATGTATGGTAAAATGTATCCAAATCAAGAAAGCAAGGGGACGTGAAAAGCATGCGTGAAAAACATGAAATTGCCCTTATCAACCGTCATTACCGTGAGATAAATCCACTTGATTTCGGCGAACAGGCCTGCGCGCCGGGTCATACCTACGGGCCCGCCATACGCCGGTATACACTCATTCATTTTGTGATTTCCGGGAAGGGGCGCTTTACAAACGGAAACGGCTTGCACTATCTTCATGCAGGCGAAGCCTTCATCATCCGACCGGGTGAGGTGACGGTTTATTCCGCTGATGAAGCGGAGCCATGGCATTATCTTTGGGTCGGTTTCAACGGTTCGCTTTCGCACCGTTTTGCCGAGTTGCCGTGTGTGATCACGCCGCCGGCCGGCTTATATAAAAAGTTACGGGAGGGCTTTTCTTACGACGGTACGGCGGAAGAATATTTAGCCGGGCGGTTGTTTGAATTCTATGCGTATTTGTTCAACGGCATCAAAGGCCGGGAAGATTACATATTGAAGATCCAGAATTATGTGGAAACCAACTACAACACGCACTGCGATGTGGCCGATGTGGCGGCGGTTGTCGGGTTGGAACGGCACTATTTGGCGCGCTTATTCAAGCAAAAGACGGGCGGAACTTTGAAGGACTACATCACGGAAAAACGCATGGAGGAGGCCAAACAGCTTTTAGAGGCCGGCAAAACAGTGGCAAGCGCCGCACAAATGGTTGGCTATAATGATCCGTTTGTATTCTCCAAGATGTTCAAAAAACGCTTTCAATGCTCACCGGCAGAGTGGAAAAATAACTTGACCAAGTAACTATGCAAGGGCACAGGGCACAATTGTCTCCCTAACTTTTCGCAGGCTTTTGTCAGAATAAAAAACGCGCGGCAGACTGAAAATCAGACTGCCGCGCGGCAAAATCATTTTTTGTGTGGCTTTTCTTTTTGGAAAAGCCACCTTTCTTACTTGTCACCAAGATATTTGTTCTTGGTCTCCTCATCGAGGAAATAATCCGTCAGAATGTCAAAGGTTCTGTCATCCACACCGGCTCTGATCTTCGTAATAAAGTCAGACTGATCCGTATCACTCAGCGCTTTAAACTGCTTTTCAGCCGTATCGACCTCATCTTTGTAAGCCGTCTGAATGTAATCCGAATCGATGAAAATGCCGTCATAGGCATCCTGCAAAACGGCTTTCATGGTTTTAAGAACATTACTTCTGATCTTGGACTGCTCTTTCACCGAAAGACGGACAGCCGCCAACTGTTCGATTCCCTTTTCCAGTTCAGCAATGACTTCCGGATCGTTGGGGTTCTTCTCTTCAATCTTAAAGACTGCGTAAAACGTAACTTCGCCGCCAATCTCATACGATTCGACATCGACTTCTTCCCCGTTTTCACTAAGCGACCAATACAGGAATTCTGCGCCGTCGCGTTTGGGAGCAGCCGGAAGCTTGGCGAACTTGCCGCGCTCAACCTTTTGCGTTGAAACCGTAACACCGTCTGCGACAAAAGTAACTGTATCGGTAATGGTTACCTTTCCGTCATCTCCGGTATTGTCGTCTTTCTTGTCATCGTCTTTTTTATCGTCGTCTTTCTTGCCGTCGTCCGGCTCACCCTCGTCTTTTTTGCCATCATCCTTTTTACCGTCGTCTTTTCCGGTATTGTCACCAGTATTTCCACCGGTGTTTCCGCCAGTACTGCCGCCGGTTCCGCCACCAGTGCTGCCGCCGGCCGTTTCGGTCTTTACAAAGAGGGCATTGAAAATGACCGACTCGGTTGCTGTGTATTTTTCAAAATCCACAACAGTTTTTCCGTCCAAAGTCCAGCCTTTAAAAGTATAACCGGATTTTGACGGAGCGTTTGGAACAGTCACCGTATCGCCGAACTTGACCTCCTGCGAGGTAACAACGATCGTGTTATCGATCATAAAACGGATATTGAACGTTTTCTTCTCATAGACCGCATACAGGGTAACATTTTCGGTGAACACGTACTGATTATCAATCAGCGTGATCTCCTCTGCCTCAGCCGCTTTTTCATCCATAGACCAACCGGCAAACTGATAACCCTCCGGGGCATGTTTGCCCTGCGGGAGCTCCGCCATCGCTTTTCCGATTTCCACTTCGGCAGAAGTGGTCTCTTCACCGTCCTTGAACGTGACCGTGCATTTAACAGCCTCCACCTTGGTATTGGAATAGGGCGCAACCGCCACGGCAAGCTCAAAACGACGAATCGGAAGCGTAGCGCGGAATGTGTTTCCCTCCTCCAACGGCATCAGCTGATTCTTTAAGATCAGTTCCACATACGGTTTGGCCCATTCGGACACACTGTCGGAAACTGCCACCTCCAACGGCAGGTCATACGGTTTTATGATACGGCACAGAATAGCACAGACTTCTTCGCGGCTGATGTTGTCATCCGGACGGAAAAGTCCTGTGTCGTCGCCGTTGACATAGCCGGCTTTGCGCGCGGCAAGAATATACGGGACATACCATTCGCCGGCAACCATATCCGGGAACATTTCCACGCCCTCAGTGTCCGTATAGCCGAACACGAGATTGATCATTTTACACATTTCCGCGCGCGTCAGATTACCTTCCGGCAAGAACGTACCGTTCGGATAACCGTTTAAAACGCCGTTATTGACAAGCTTGTAGACCGCGTCCTTGTAAACGGCGTCATCGGCGATATCCGAAAACTTGATCTCGGCTGCCGTTTCCGCTACATTTTCTGCGCCCGAGGCATTGCCGGTATCAACCGTCACGGCATTCGGGCTCGGCACTATCACGACCGGCTCTTCCGCAAACACGCCGACAGCGACGGAGGACGAAACGAGGAGAGCCGCGAGAATAAGTGCAAATTTGTTGTTTTTCATAATTTTTCCTCTGATTTTCTCTTTTGGCGGCTGTGGCAGACAGTTTCCTGTCTGCCACAGCCATTTTGGCTAATTCACTTGTTTGGAATTACTCTTCAACCCAATCCGTGGTATAGAAGATATGACGGAGGATTTCAAGCGTAATGCCGTTATACTTTTCGCTCTTCATATCAACGCCGCCCAAGAATTCATCAAAGATGGTGTCAACCGAATAAGCGTCCGCATACGGAGTAAACAGACCATGGATAATTTCCTTAGCTTTCTGATATTCCGCGTCATCGTAGTAACGGTTCAGTTTGGAATTGACGAAACGAGTCAAAATTCCTTCTAATCTTGCGCCGAATCTTGCGTCAAACTTCTCATACGCCGTATCGTAAACCTTGCCGGCCGTTGCATTGTCTTCGATCTTTTCCAAATACTTTTCGAGACCGAACTTCTTGATGATCTCAATCATGGTCGGATCGGTTTCAATATCCAGGCAGAGGTCTTTGAGGTTGGTCGGAATGCCGTTTACAGCATAGTCAACCATGAAGCGGTTGATCATGTTGGCAACTGCCAAAACCTTATCTTCGGCAATAGTAAAGACTTCTTCTCTGTCAGCCGGTTTTACATTATCATCGTTGTAGTACCAGCCGAACGTATCGTCGAGAACGACTGAGAGAGCCTTGACGATATCATAGTAGGTATCGAGCGAATAAAGCTTGTAACCGCTGAGTTTTGCCATATAGCCGTTATCCGTGCCGGTTACCCATTTATCGGTTACCATGAATTCTTCATAAGCTTCATGGAACGGGTTAGCTTCGTAATACGGATAATACTTGATAAAGGCTTCTCTGGTGGAAACGCTTGCCTTACCTTCGGCATAAGCTTTCATGTCTTTTGCGTAAGTCAGCATCGGGGTGAGGATATCCGAAACCGGGTTGATGTCGATCTGGACGCCGTTACCGACATAATAGGTCTCGGTCGGGTTAGCAGCCGCATCGGCCATAGCCTTTTCCATAGAGCCTACATAAGCGTCATAATGACGGTCAAAGAGTACCTTGAATTCATCCATCGGAAGAACAGCTTTTGCCTTTTCCGGAATCTTCTTTTCAAAGAAGTCCCAACCGTGTTCTTTCAACATCTTCAAGATCGGCTCGAACATGAAGAGTCTGTCATTTGTGACGGTAACATCCGTGCCCTTTTCGTCGCAGAGTTCATCGATGAGCTGGTTGACGGCATTGACCTTGGCGCTTGCTTCGGTCTGTCCGAGAGCAGCGGCGATATCGATAAGATCTTCACCGGTGAGGCTGTCGAACATAGCGTTCGTGATAGAGTCCAGCGTATCGCTGTTCTTGTCGTCAGCAATGTATTCGACGATCTTGCGGACAACGGTTTCTTCGATCTTGCCTTCGTCGAACTGCATGTCGATGAACGTGCTGATAAAGCTTTCCAATAAGCCCTGGTCTTTCAGTTCATCAATGAGGTCGGAGATGATAGTATCTCTGGACGCTTTGGCAAGTTTAACAAAGTTTTCGGAAAGAATTCCGAAGTTTTCTTTTTCAACAAGGGATCTGACATAATCGCTTACCACATCGGTGTAAGAATCGATGTCTGCTAACATATCGGCTGCGGCCTTGTCAATAACCGGCTTGACGCTTGCATTGTCAAGAAGTTTGGTATTATTGTAGAGTTCATCAACCAGTTTGGTAAGGAATGCATCTTTGCCCTCGCCGCCGAGAACGCCGTCGAGATACGAACCGATCGTGGAGTCTCTCAAAGACTTGTTGGTTTCTAATTTTGCAAGTGCTTCGGAAACCAACGCTGCGATATCGTTCGTTTCATCACCGATATAGCTAAGCATAGCGTCTTTGATCTGTTCGTCGTTCATCATATCGACTGGAACGCCTTGGGCTTTCAGCTCTTCTTTGATCGTCTTGCGGAAGTTTGCATCCGTATCATACAACTGACCGAATACAGTTTTAGCAAAGTCTCTGTCGGAGGTCATCTCGGCTGAGATATCCGCGCTGATGAATGCAAAATCGGAATCAGCCACTGCGATAACAATGTTCTTGACGGTATCATTGTCAACATAAGCCTTGATGTAACCGTCAACACGGTCTTTGTAGCTGCCCGCTTTGATCTGATCGATGATATAATCCTTGATTTCTTTCGTAATTTCCGTGTTACCGGCCTTGACCTGGCTGACAACGAAATTAACGATAAAGGTTTGCAATGCCGCCTTGTCAGTATCCTTGTACTGTTTCAAGGACTTGTTGAGGAGCGAAATGATCTGATTCTTGCCGGCTGTGGTTCCAACCTTGGAATCAACATAAGCCGAAGCAAGAGATTTTAAGGTTTCAACATCCGAAACAAGAATTTTGGTAACCGACGGTTTAAGCGCTGTCTTGAACTTATCGGCATTTGCACCGTTCAAAATCGTGTCAAATGCTTTTTCAAGTGCGGTTACCGTCTTGTCCTGATCGTCTTTCGACTTGTTCTTGTAGTCGGTGATGTAATCGTGGATATACTGCTTTGCGTCCTCCTTGTTAATGGACGAATCAATAACACTACCAATCAATTTCTTGATATTGTTCTTGCCGATAACATTAACAAGTCTGACATAACGGTGCTGATTGAGGATGTTTTTATCCGTAGTGTTGTCGATAACACCGCGTTTTACCATCTGTTCAAGGAGCTTGTTGCCCTGTTCGCCCTTCATGGCATCCTTGATGATTGTTTCGCTGTTAAAGAGAGCGTCTTTAACGGTATCGATCGCACGGGTATGCTCGTTGTAATCGGCGGAAAGGGTGAGCGGCAGAGACGAAAGTCGCGGGATGGACAAGGAGAGCTGTGCCTCCTTGGAGTTGTCGTAAAGGTCAACGTTGGCTGTTACGGCATTGTCCATATCGTACTGTTCCCACGTTTTGCCGCCGTTGATGAACCACCAGCCGCGATCGACCGTGTGAACATCGTCGATGCCGAGAGTTGCGTAGATACTTGCAATGGACGCATTGCGCTTAAAGCCGGTTGCTTTGTTTTCCGGAATCGTAATCGTCGGTTTAGCGGCAACTACTTCATTGACGGAAGAACCGTAAGGAACCTGAATAGCCTTTTGGAGCGTTACATCCTGATAATCGGTAATCCGATAGAAAGCAACCGTGAGAAGTTCTGCCTTGAAGTATGCATAAACCGTCATGTTTCCGGTTACTACGGTGTTGGCATCAACCTTGGTGCCTTCGCCGTTTTCTTCGGCAAACCAACCTTCAAAACTGTGTCCGGTCAAAACCGGGTCTGCCGGGAGCGTACCGATCTTTTCGCCGTCAATAACACTTACGGTGTCAACCGTCGCACCGTTTGCAACAAAGGTTACGGTAAATACGTCTTTATCCGTATAGTATGCATAGAATTTTGCATCGCCGGTTACGGTGTAGGTATCGGTCAACTGAATGCCCGTGCCGACTTCCAACCAATAAGCAAACGTCTTTCCGGAAGGAACAGGAAGCGTTGCCGTGTCGGGAGCGATAACTCTATCGCCATACTTTGCGTCAGTAACGGGAGTACCGAATACCGTCGAAAGAGTATCGTCGGTATAGAACGTGATTGTGTAGTATTGCTGTTCAAACACAGCATAAAGAGTAATGCTTTCCGTGAGTTTGGTTGCGAAATCAAATTCCGTACCGTTTTCGGTCAAAGACCAGTATAAGAACTTGTAGCCGGTCTTGACAGGATCTGTCGGCTTAGTCGCCGTCGTGCCCACAGTCACATACTGGATTTCGCCATACTGTACGCCATCGGACATGAAAGTGACGGCAACCGTTCCTTTGGGAACGAATACAGGGACAAATTCAGTCTTTCCGGTTACGGTGTACGGGAACGAAACACGATCTGTCTGGCCTTTCAGTACCCAGTGCGAGAAATCTTTTCCGGCAGGGGCTGTCGGCTTTTCAGTCGGTTCGGAAACGGTTTCGTTATACTTGATATTCTGCGTTTCACCAAACTGTACCGTACCGGCTTCATCAGAATAGAAGATAACTTCGTATGTTTCTTTTTCAAAAACAGCATAAAGGGTAGTAGCCTTTGTGATCGGAGTTGCGAAGTCGAACGCCGCACCATTTTCGGTCAAAGACCAATGCAAGAACTTGTGACCGGTCTTGGTCGGGATGTTCGTCGGTTCTTTTGCCAAGCCGCCTTCGTAAACGGTCTGGGTCTCAAAAGCGGTCGTGTCATCCTTATTGACTTTAAAGACAACATCGTAAGCCGTTTTAAGAGAGAATTCCGGAACGATCTCCGTATCGCCCTTAACGGTATACGGGAATGTAAGGAAGTCGCTTGCGCCTTTCAGTTTCCATCCGGCAAACTTTTCTGCGGCATTGGAAGACGTCGGTGCGGTATCGGGTTTATCGATCGTTTCGCCGTATTTCTTCTTGAACGGCGTGATCCATGTTTCGGTACCGGCTTCGTCCTTATAGAACGTTACGGTATATTCATTTACTTCAAAAACAGCATACAGTCTGAGGTCGCTCTGAATTTTATTAGTAAAGTCAAATTCCGTGAAAATGTCTTTATTCTTGGTTGCCCAATACTTGAACGTATGGCCTTCCTTGGTCGGATCGGTCGGCTTTGCGACGCTTGTGTCGTAAGGAATTTCTACGGACGAGTCTGCTACGTTATCTACATAGAAAGTAACGGTCGGATTTTTCTTAAAGACAGCGTAAAGAGTAAGATTTGCGGTAACAGCCGTTGCAAAGCTGTACGCCTTGCCGTTCTTGTTGCGCGACCAATATAAGAACGTATAGTGATCTTTGGTCGGAGCGGTCGGTTCAGTAGCCGCAGAACCGGAACGGATACGCTGTGTCGGAGAAAGGATGGAACCGTTCTCGTCCAAGAAGCTAACGTTGAAGTATTCCGTCTTGGTTCCGCCGCCCGTGCTGCCACCGCCGCCGGGAGCAACAACGCTGCCGGTTTCTTCCTGTTTCTTCAAAAAGGTAGCCGGGGTGATTTCATCGAGATTTTTAAACGGAGCGTCGGTACGGTAGTTATTGAAGTTGACCGTGCCGTTCAAGTCGTAAACAACGACCTTTTCGCCAACCGTAACCGACTTGAAAGTAACTTTACCTTCACCGCCGCGTGCCAGCACGCGACCGGACACATTGACGGAAGCAAGATCAAAATCGCCGTTTGCAACACCGTCTGCGATAACAACATCGCCGTTTACGGTAGCATTTTCAAGATGGACACCCGGAACGCGGATCATAACAGAACCGGTTGCAGGAACCTGCGAATAATAACCGGGAGCGTCGATATACATTTTGAAAATATTGTGGAACACCTGTGCAAGTTCCGCACGGGTGATATTGTCCTGCGGTCTGAACGTTCCGTTCGGGTAGCCGTTTACATAGCCTTTTTCAGCAAGCCCGATAACGCCGTTCTTTGCCCAGGAGCTGATCTGGGAGGCGTCGGAAAATTTTTCAATCGCCTTTTCATTCGTACCGGATATGCAGAGAACTCTTGCAAGTACAAGGAACACCTGCTCACGGGTTATGTACGCATTCGGCTCGAACGTCGTATCGCTCGTTCCGGTAAGCGCGCCCATTTGATATGCCTTGGCAACCGGGAGATAGAACCAATCGTCCGCGCTCACATCGGTAAGACGCGAAATATCGGCCGTTCTGGTTGCACCAAAGGCGCGAGTGATAAAGGCGGCGAGTTCCGCACGGGTAAGCGCCTTATTCGGTTGAATGAGTTTGCTGTCGTTGCCGATATAAAGCCCGTTTTCAACAGCGGCGGTCATGGCTTCATTGGACCAGTCGTGGGGAAAATCGAGAAAATCGGCTACGCTTGCTGCAAATGCCGCCGGCTGCAAGACCATTATCATGACTAGCAATGCGGCAATCGCGCGTTTGAATTTTTTCATGGGGTTTCCTTCCTTCCTGTGCTGTTATATTTTTTATTTGTATAAACTGATATAATACGCTTTTTTCAACTCTTTTTCATTGGCATAAGCGCTGTTGATAGCATCGACAAGAGAGGTATCCTTGCCGTTTTGTTTCATAAGTGCGGAAAGCTCATCGGTAACGGCTTTCACCTGTGCGTCGCACTGGGCTTCAAGACCGGTCACATACGACATGTTTTCCGACACGATACGCGCTTTGGTTGCATTCGTGCGCTGTTCTGCCGGCAAAGCCTTGTATGAGGAAATGATATTCGACTCAAACGAAGAAAGCGTTGAAGTGAAATTTGCTTTGATTACATAGATCTTTGCCACAAGATCGGCAACTTTTTTGTTGTATTCCTCTTCGGAAAGTGTTCCCGAAGCCGTTCCGGACGGATTGGAATCAGCCTTTGTGCCGGTGCTTGTGTTATGCCCGGAAGATCCTGTATTCTGCGAATTTCCGGAGGGCGTCTTATGATTACCGGAATTGGTCGGCTTTTTGCCGCCCGTGGAAGCGTTTCCGGTATTTTGCGAATTTTTGGAATCGTTCGCCGAATCGCTTTTTTCCGGAACATTGTCCGTTTCAGAAGAATCTGCATCCGTTTCGGAAGATGTATTTTCAGAGTTCTGCGAAGAATCCGCCGTGATACTGTCATAAATGATAGCCGCGATTTCCTCTTCGTTCAACTTTCCGTTATTGAATTTATCAAAATCTTCTTCCGACACGTTAATGCCGACATCAGACAGCGCATTCTTGGTATCCTTCTGGTTTTGTTCCAAAAGCGCACCGATCTCGCCGGTATCCGTTGTAAGACCTTTATACAGCGCTTTGATGTTTTCGCGATTGACAAAGAGTACGGCAAGCGCCGCCGCAAGCAAGAGAAGCAGTAGAATTAAAAGGATTTTCGCACGAACGGACTTCGTGCTGTTTTTCTCCATAGTCAGCCTCCTTATTTACCTTAGGATTCTTTGACAAAGCATAGTTCATCCACAAGATATTTATACAGTTATTATTATACCTTTGGAATGTTTTTTTGTCAATACTTTTTGCACAGGAAATCGAAAAGTTATGGATGAGTTTTGGGAAAACAAACCAAATTTTTCCAGAACTCCCGTTTTTTTCGACATTCATAAGACGAAAAAGAGGAGATTTAGTTCCCCTCTCGTTCGATTTTAAAAGAATCTTAAAAAATAAGGTGTGCGTCGCAAAACTGTTACAGCGTTCCGAAACAAACCGTCGCACTTTCCCGTTTTGGGAAAGTCAAATGCGCTCCGAAAAACGCAGTCAGCATGCATTAAAAAACTCTTCCTTTATATATAGCAATTCTGATTTCTACGACCGGATGAATAAGCGTACAATCGGTATCAGCTTCAACCGCAAACGAAACATCTTTTTCTGCCAATACCGGCGTTCACAATCATCCAACGATCTTTCAATTTCCATTTTGACATAGGAGGCCATGTCGCGATACGGCAGATAGACCTCCAACAAATACCAAAAAGCCAGAAGCAGCACCCCGGCCAAAATTCCGAAAAATAATGCGTTCAAAACATTTCCTCCCTGCACAGATCTTGTAAAAAATGCGCGGCACAGCGACCGCGCCGCGCACGAAAAATACAAGCTCTATGCTGCCACGCAATTCACACAGTCTGTCATACAAGTATGTGAAAAAGAGCATGTATTTTTGCCAAGTGGAAAAACACATGCTTGTACAACAGAAAAATATTTGATTGCGTGGCAGGATTAGTATAGCACAACGTCTCAATAATTGCAACAGTTTTTTACATATTTTTTCTTTTTTCGGCAAAAAATTAAAAGTCCTGTTTTTAATGCTCACATAAAAAATGCCGTCGAACCACAATAGGTTTGACGGCATCAAACTGTATTTGTTATGGCAGATACTGGTAAGCCACACGCGGGCTCCCATCCGCAAGATGAATCACGCCGCAGTATACAAAGCTCTGTTTTTCAAGCATTTTTCGCATAGGGATATTTCCCTCATGCGTATCCACCCGGATTCCTCCGGAAAAGCCATCCGCGGCAGCTTTGGCTTTGACAAAATCCATTATCTCAGTGCTGATGCTTTTTGCGCCGCCCTCTTTCTGTGCCGACCGTCTGACATCCGGCGATACGGTAATCCGGTGAATGGCGGCATAAGGAGAAGCCGAACGCCAAGCCCCGTCGATAACAGCATAGGTCGGTTCATCGCGTTCCATAAAAACAAAGGTAGCGATAATTTTTTCATCCTGCACAACAACGTAGCTTTCCCCGGCGGCAATATCCTCTTCCACGTTGTTTATAAACGGATATCCGTTCTGCCATTGGTCGATTCCGAGCGCCGCCATGGTTTGGCGCGCCTTGTCAAAGAGAGCCATGACATACGGGATGTCCGCTGTCTGTGTATGGCGGATTTCGGTTTTCATAAAAATTCCTGCCTTTCAGCCAAAAGAATCAGGCCTCGGCCAACGGATATTTTTCGAGGTATTCTTCGTAATGCTTTTTGAAGGACTCATCGTCATTTTTGACATGGGTAAGATACTCATGCATATCCAGGCTGTGGTGGGCAATCTCGATGATACAGCCTGCGATATTGGAACAATGGTCGGAAATGCGTTCTAAGTTATTGAGCAGATCGGACAGCACAAAACCAAGTTCGATCGTACATTCGTTTTTCTGCAAACGGTCGATATGACGGGTCTTGATGCGCGCTTTCAGGCTATCCACCACCTGTTCCAGCGGCTCGACCAACGCGGCGTTTGCCATATCGTCCTCGGCAAGCGCCGAAACCGTCAAACGGATAATTTCCCGTTCGGCATTGCAGATCGTTTCCAGTTCTTTTTTAGCCGTTTCGGAAAAATGCAATTCTTTATCGTGCATTTCCTCCATGGATTCCGCAATATTGACGGCATGGTCGGACAAACGCTCCAAATCGCCGATAATATGAAGCAGTTTGGAAACTTCCAGGCTGTCATGATCGGAAAGGTTACAACCGCTGATCTTGACAAGATAGGTGCCTAACTTGTCCTCATACATATCGCCGCGCGCTTCGCCCTCGCGAACCGTTTTTCCCACTGCGTCGGAATAGCCGTCGCGTATCAAGTCAAACGCGGCATACAGCGCCTGACCGGCCTCGGCAGCCATTTGCTTTTCAACGTCCTTGGAGCGCTGAATGGCAACCGGCGGCGTGACAAGCAGACGTTCATCGAGCAATTCGTCCTTTTCTTTTTCCTTGCTGTCGCGCACGGTAAGACAAGCAAGCTTTTCAAGTTGGTTGGTAAACGGCATTAACATGGCAAGCGCAATCAGCTTAAACACCGTATGAATCACAGCAATGCTAAGCGCCGTTGCCGGGCGTGACAAGATTTCAGACGGCAAAAACGCCTTGACGCCGTAAAAGACAAGAAGCAGAACACTTGCCGCAATCACATTAAAATACAGATGGATAAAAGCGGCACGTTTGGCATTTTTGTTTGCGCCGACCGAAGAGATAAGTGCACTGACGCAAGTACCGATATTCTGACCCATGATGATCGGAATCGCTGTGCCGTTTGAAATGCTTCCGGTAAAGGTAAGCGCCTGCAAGATACCGACCGAAGCGGATGAGGATTGGACAATAGCCGTAATGACCGTACCGGCAAGCACGCCCAGGATTGGCTGTTCAAACACAGTAAGCACTCGCACAAACGCCGGATTATCCTTTAAGGGTGCAACCGAATCGGACATCATTTCCATGCCGAACATCAGAACGGCAAAGCCGAGCAAGATCAATCCGACATCTTTCTTTTTACGATCCTTGACAAACATATAGAGAATGACGCCGATCATAGCTAATACCGGCGTGAAATTCTCCGGTTTGAGCATGCTTAAAATGACATTGTCACTCTGCAAGCTGGTCAAGGACAACAGCCATGAAGTGACCGATGTGCCAAGGTTTGCGCCCATGATCACACCGACAGCCTGTCCGAGCGTCATGACGCCGGAGTTGACAAAACCCACCACCATAACGGTTGTCGCCGAGGACGACTGAATCACGGCGGTGATGCCAAGGCCCAAAAGAAAGCCTTTGAATTTATTGGAGGTCAAACGCGCAAGCAATGTTTTTAAGCGGCTTCCGGCTTTTTTTTCGAGTGCCTCGCCCATGACATTCATACCGAACAAAAACAGGGCAAGTCCGCCGACTAACATCAGAACATTAGTAAGTTCCACAAGCTCTCCTCACTTTTACTGTCTCATAGTATTCCCATATTTATTTATTTCCAATTTCTCACATACATATTTATTATAGGGGAAAATAAGGTTATCAAACACCAGTTTTATGTTAATCAAACATAAACTTTGTGTAAATCCTGTGACAAATCCTTGCTTTTCTATTGTTTAAAGGAGCGATTCGTTTCGCGAATCGCTCCTTCAAAAGACGTTTTCTGTTACTTTTCGTCTCAGTAAAAAGTAATCAAAAGAGACAGTTTCATGTTCTTTTTGCTAAAAGCAAAAAGAACATGAAGGATGATTTTTCTGTTACTTTTTGCGGCGTGCCGCAAGCACCCCAAAAGGCCCCAAGGACGTTTTAACGTTACTTTTTCGCTTGTACGAAAAAGTAACCAAAAAG
>ERZ857757.1104-NODE-1104-length-22872-cov-14.171539_pt1 | contig 22872 bp, 14 predicted proteins | sample MGYA00519764_ERZ857757 | MGnify/ENA primary metagenome ERZ857757 (study PRJEB31778, sample SAMEA3449359) | human gut metagenome | biome: human gut; feature: human-associated habitat; material: faeces | place: United Kingdom | collected 2010/2012 ... | reverse complement strand
AGAAGCCGATAAAGGCAGGGAGGAAGGACAGCTTGCCCATGCCCTCCGACTGCTCGATGGCGGAGATCAGCAGGCTCCAGATGGACGCCGCCACCATCACACCGGCGGCAAAGCCCGCAAGGGCGCGCTGCACCAGATCGCCAAGGGATTTTTTCATAAAGAACACACAGGCTGAACCCAGTGTTGTGCCCAAGAAAGGGATCATGATTCCAAGAAAGGTTTCCATTTGTCTCACCGCCTGAAGAATTATTTGTTTCTCCTGAATCCCGCTTCGTCCCGGTATTCGGGATGTTCCTTTAAGTATGGGTCTTTATCGCCGCAGATGGTATAATCGCATCGGTAGCCATCCACGCAGGTGGTCGTCCGTATAAGCCTTGCATGGAGCAGCTCCATGGAGGCAAAGTCCACATTGCATAGGGCGGGCATGATATCCGTAAGGCCGTGCCGGATGGCGAACTCCGCTGCCGGACACGATGTAAACTCATAATAAATAGGGTCATCTTTGTCATAAGGCGCAACCGTCATCTCGTAATCGTGCCATTTGTCGCAGCCGCGTTTCGCCCGCACAAACGCCCGGTACATCAGCTTCCTCCAGAACGGCTTGTTGCAGTCCACGAACCGCAGCCTGCGGAAGATTGGCAGGATCAGGTTTTCCTCCATCTCCTCGATCTCGCGGAAGAATGTGACGGCTTTGCAGACTGTGTAATAGCTCATAATGGCGATGCAGTCGTAGGTGCCGCCTACGCCGTTGTGGAAGTTCCGTTTGCCGCCCAAATCGGTGCGCCAGTCGGAGAGAAATTCCGCATACTGCCACTGTACCTGTTCCCATATCGCCTCCCGCTCCGCTTCCGGGTAGTGCAGGGCGATCTTCGCCCGTATCTCTTTCTTGCAGGGCTTGGAATACAGCACATGGCTTTTGCGGTCAAATAGGAGCTTCTTGTCCTTCATCTGTCTGCTCCCCCTCATTTTCGTGCTGTGATGCACAGCCAGCTTTTCTTTTTATGAATTTGAATATCGTGAAAGCCCGCCTGTTCCAGATACACCTTTAATTCAGTGCCCTTATAGATGGTCATGCCGCCGATGATCTCCGTCCACTTCTCGTCCCTGTCTGTGTCGCCATTTGCTTCGTTGCAGATGAAAAATGTCCCGCCGGGCTTCAGCACCCGGTAAACCTCGCGGAAGCACTGCGGCAAATCGGGCCAGAAATAGACCGTTTCAAAGGCAGTCACCGCATCGAACCAGCCATCGGCAAACACCATATCCGCCACGCTGCCTTGCAGGACGGCGCAGCGTCCCTCCGCGATAGTGGCCTTGTTGACCTTTTTCGACTTCTCCACGCTGACGGGGGAATAGTCAATGCCCTTGACAATACCCTGCGGGCATTTTTTCAGCAGCCTTTTCATGTTCGCACCGCCGCCGCAGCCGCAGTCCAGCACCTTGGCATCCAGAGGAAGCTCCAAAAAGCGAAGTCCCCACCGTGCCACAGGACTGTGCCCCAGGTTCATCATGGCGACCATGATTTTCCCGCCAAGCCCCACAGGCTTTCTGGTGTTCTCAAAAAATGACATCTTATCACACCTCCGATTTCACACATTCCGCATAGGTCAGCGGGAAGGATGCCTTCAGAACAACGCTTTTCCGCACCGTCCAGCCGTTCTGCCGCAGGAAGCGCAGGTACTCCTCGCTCGTCCACTTGCTGTGGAGAGGAAAGCCTGCCAGCTTCATGAAAAAGGCTTTGACCTTGCCGGAAAAGGAATTTCCCGCGTGGGTAAAGGTGGGCGCAATCAACACGCCATCATCTTTCAGTACCCGTTTTATCTCTTGCAGGGCTTTTTCCGGCTGCGGTACGATGTGCAGCGCGTTGGACACGATCACCACATCAAAGGACTTATCCGCATAGGGCAGGCGGAACATATCCTGCACGGAGAAGTGCAGCTTGGCAGAGCGGTTATCCCGCTTCGCCTCAGCGATCATCTCCGGGGAGGCGTCCGTCGCCTCGATGTGTGCCGCCGCGTTTACGATGTGTTTTGCAATCAATCCCGTGCCGGTGGCCAACTCCAGCACCGTCTTGGCTTTCACCTCCGGTCGGATCAGTTCATACATCTCGTCATATGCTGCCCGGTCCTTTCGCATAAAGCGGTCATACCGACCGGCATTTTTGTCCCAGAAATTCTTGTGTTCTCGCATCGCTATCACCCCTCCAGTCGTTAGATGCATCTAATCTATACGCACACATCTTTCAGTTAGATGTAGCTAACTATCGTGTCTTGGAAAAGCCGCATTGCTGCGGCACCCCTCCCAAAGCTATTCTTGCTTAATTTAGCGTTTTCGGACGATTTTTTAGAAAATCATTACTCCCCATTTCTGCCCCAAAGTATAGCACCGCCGATGGTTAGTGTCAACTAACCATCTCTCATCTTTTTCTCTGCCTTCGGAGAGCGTACAAAGCAGCTGCCCTTATTCTTTGATTATAGCATCCCACGGCGTGGTCATTTTTACGCCTTTACACCGCTATCGGTCTGACCCAAGCGCGGAAAGCGTTGGATACTTGGAAATGGAACGACCAGTTCCGGCTCTTGATTCCCCACATTTTCTTCCTTGAATATACCAGAAACCCGGTTGCCACATAATGCGCAACCGGGTTTCTCGACAGACTGTGCAAAGAATGAACGTGCTGTCTGCCAATTTTTGACAGAATGTGTACATAAAGTGTAATATGTCCGCCATATTCCGCACTGTCGCCGCGTTAAACGCCTTATGCGGCTTGACTTTCCCTATAAAAAATGGTAGTTTAGAAGAAGTAATTTTGCGACGTATCACGCGCTACGGCGTTCATGCCCCGGAGCGGCAGGTGTGCTGCAAAATGCGTGGTCAATAGATGACACAGCTGTTCTTGCAGAGAGGTTCTGGGAGCAGAAAGAGTGATATAGGGAGGAACAGACATGAAAGGTATCGTATTAGCAGGCGGAAGCGGGACGCGGCTGTATCCGCTGACCATGGTCACATCCAAGCAGCTGCTGCCTATCTATGATAAGCCCATGGTGTATTACCCGATCTCTACGCTGATGCTGGCGGGGATACGGGATATTCTCATCATCTCAACGCCGACCGATCTGCCGAACTTCCAGCGCCTGCTGGGAGACGGCAGTCAATTCGGCGTTCATTTTTCGTATAAGGTACAGCCCTCGCCGGACGGCCTGGCCCAGGCGTTCATCTTGGGTGAGGAGTTTATCGGGGATGACCGAGCTGCCATGATCTTGGGTGACAACATCTTCTACGGCGCGGGGCTTACTGCCCAGCTGCACAAGGCGGTAGCGCAGGAGGACGGCGCGACGGTGTTCGGCTACTACGTCAACGACCCGGAGCGGTTTGGCGTGGTGGAGCTGGACGACACCGGCAAGGCTATCTCCATTGAGGAAAAGCCCAAAGAGCCCAAGAGCAACTACGCCGTTACCGGCCTGTACTTCTACGACAAGAAGGTGGTGGAGCGGGCCAAGGCGCTGAAGCCCTCTGCTCGTGGTGAGCTGGAGATCACCGATTTGAACCGGGTGTATTTAGACGAGGGTACGCTGCACGTGGTAACGCTGGGGCGTGGCTACGCCTGGCTGGATACCGGGACGATGGATTCTCTGGCAGAGGCCACGGAGTTCGTCCGCGTGGTAGAGTCCCGGGAGGGTATCCAGATCTCCGCCTTGGAGGAGATCGCCTACCGCAACGGCTGGATCAGCAGGGAGCAGCTGCTGCTGGCGGCCAACATTTACGGCAAGTCCCCCTATGGCCAGCATTTGAAGAACGTGGCTGAGGGCAAATACATCTATTGAGGACGGGAAAATGGAATTTATTAAGACTGCCATTGACGGCGTATACATCGTAGAGCCGAAGGTGTTCGGCGACTACCGAGGGTTTTTTATGGAGAGCTATTCCAAACGCGTGTTTGAGGAGGCGGGGCTGCACTATGACTTTGTGCAGGACAACCACTCCTCCTCCACGGTGAAGGGCACCCTGCGCGGTATCCACTTCCAGCGGGGCGATAAGGCGCAGGCCAAGCTGGTGCGCTGCGTCCGCGGCGCGGTGCTGGATGTGGCGGTGGACCTGCGGCCCAACAGCCCTACCTACAAAAAGTGGGTGGCGGTGGAGCTGAGTGAGGAGAACAAGCGGCAGCTGATGATCCCCCGCGGCTTCGGCCATGGCTTCGTGACGCTGACCGATGAGGTGGAGTTCCTCTATAAAGCGGATAACTACTACGCGCCGGAGGCCGACGGCGGCATCCGCTGGAACGACCCGGAGTTGGCCATCGACTGGGGTGTAGAGAACCCCATTCTGTCACAAAAAGATCAGACTTCCCCGTGGCTGAAGGACGCCACCACCGATTTTTGAGGAGGAACAGCTATGACCATCATCGTCACTGGCGGTGCCGGATTTATCGGCAGCAACTTCATTTTCTATATGCTGGACAAACACCCGGAGGATCGTATTGTCTGCGTGGACAAGCTGACCTATGCCGGAAACCTGTCTACGCTGGAGAGCGTCATGGACAAGCCCAACTTCCGTTTCGTGAAGGCGGACATCTGTGACCGCAAGGCCATCTATGACCTGTTTGAGGAGGAGCATCCCGACGTGGTGGTGAACTTTGCCGCCGAAAGTCACGTGGATCGCTCCATCGAGAACCCGGAGGTCTTTTTGCAGACCAATATTTTGGGCACGCAGGTCATGCTGGACGCCTGCCGGAAGTATGGCATCCAGCGGTATCATCAGGTGTCCACCGACGAGGTATATGGCGACCTGCCGCTGGACCGTCCTGACCTGTTCTTTACCGAGGAGACGCCCATCCACACCTCCAGCCCGTACAGCAGCTCCAAGGCCGGCGCTGACCTGCTGGTGCTGGCGTATCACCGCACCTACGGCCTGCCCGTCACGGTGAGCCGCTGCTCCAACAACTACGGCCCGTATCACTTCCCGGAGAAGCTGATCCCGCTGATGATCGCCAATGCGCTGAATGACAAGCCCCTGCCGGTGTACGGCGAAGGGCTGAATGTCCGGGACTGGCTGTATGTGGAGGATCACTGCAAGGCCATCGATCTCATCATCCGCAGCGGACGGGAGGGCGAGGTCTACAACATCGGCGGCCACAACGAGATGCGGAACATCGACATCGTGCGGCTGATCTGCCAGAAGCTGGGCAAGCCGGAGAGCCTCATCACCTACGTCACCGACCGCAAGGGACACGATATGCGTTACGCCATCGACCCCACCAAGATCCACAGCGAGCTGGGCTGGCTGCCGGAGACGAAGTTTGCCGACGGCATCGACAAGACCATCGACTGGTATCTGACCCACCGCGACTGGTGGGAGAACATCATCAACGGGGAGTACCAGCACTACTATGAGCGGATGTATGGGAACAGATAAACCGCTGATCTCCATTCTGATGGCGGTATACGAGCCGCGGATGGACTGGCTGCGACAGCAGCTGGTGAGTCTGAACGAACAGACGTATCCCAACCTGCGGCTGTATATCCGGGATGATTGTTCGCCTACCGTGCCCCATGAGCAGATACAGTCCTGCGTGCGGGACTGTATCACGCGCTTTCCTTATGTCATCACGCGCAACGAGAAGAACCTGGGCTCTAACGATACGTTTGAACTGCTGACACAGGAAGCAGACGGGGAACTCTTTGCCTACTGCGACCAAGATGATGTCTGGCTGCCGGAGAAGCTGACGGTATTGCAGGAAGCTATGGAACGGGAGCGGGCCGTGTTGGTCTGCTCAGATATGTACATCATTGACGGCGATGGAAAACAGGTGGCGGACAGCATCACCAAGGTACGCCGGCATCATGTGTTCCGGAGCGGAACGGACCTGGCAAGGGGACTGCTGACCAGTAACTTTGTCACCGGCTGCACGATGCTGGTTCGATCAGATGCGGCAAAGCGTGCCATTCCGTTCTGCCCATATATGGTACATGATCATTATATTGCCTTGTGCTGCGCGGCGGAGGGCATGGTGTATTCCTCGCCGGAGAGGACCATTCGCTATCGTATCCACGGCGGTAATCAGACCGGGCTGGTCGTGGGGGTCGCGGATAAGGCCAGCTACGGAAAGGAACGGATTGAGCCTATGCTGGCCCGGATGCAGTGGCTGAAGGACAACTTCGTCTGCGGCGCGGAGCTGGAGGCATCCATACGCGACGCGCTCCTTTGGGCGCAGGCGCGGGATCGGAACTGGCATCATCGCGGCGGGAGCGGGACGGTGTGGAAATACCGGAAGTTCAGCCCGCTGTCGTCTATGGGCGAGATATTTTTGAAGTATGCCCCGGATGGCTTGTTTGCCAAAGTCATGCAGTGGGCCAGGAGAAACCGTATATAAGGGGATCGGCATGAGGATACTGGTTACAGGTGCCAGCGGACAACTGGGCTATGATGTAGAACGGGAACTGGAACGGCGCGGGATCGAGCATTTGGGAACGTCGTCCAGGGAACTGGATATTACGGACCGGGAGGCGGTAGAGCGGCTGATGCAATCATATCGTCCGGATGCAGTCATCCACTGCGCGGCCTACACCAAGGTCGATCTGGCGGAGGATGAGCCGGAGCGGTGCTGGGCGGTCAATGCGGACGGGACTCGGAATATGGCGGCCGCCTGCCGGAAGACCGGCGCGAAGCTGCTGTATATCTCCACGGACTATGTGTTCCCGGGAGCGGGTGAGCGATCCTATGAGACGGGCGACCCGACCGGACCGGTGAACACCTACGGCAGAAGCAAGCTGGCGGGCGAGCTGGCGGTGCAGAGTCTTTTGGAGAAGTATTTCATCGTCCGCATTTCCTGGGTGTTCGGGAAAAACGGAAATAATTTTGTGAAAACAATGCTCCGTCTGGCGGAAACCAAAGCGGAGCTAAGCGTGGTTTGCGACCAGATCGGTTCGCCCACCTACACGGCGGACCTTGCGCCGCTGCTGTGCGATATGGTGCAGACGGAGCGATATGGCGTCTATCATGCCACCAACGAGGGGACGTGCGCCTGGTCGGAGTTCGCGGAGGCGATCTTTGAACTGGCGGGCAGGCAGGTGGTGGTACACCCCATTCCCACCAGCGCCTATCCGACAAGGGCGGCGCGGCCGCTGAATTCGCGGATGAGCAAGGAACGCCTGCACAGCAACGGCTTTCAGGAACTGCCGGAGTGGAAAAACGCATTGGCGCGATATTTGAAGGAGATCACCGAATAAGCATGAATTTGCAATCGTTGAGAAAAAAGTGCGGGATAGCGCTGGCGGTCTATGTGGTCGCGGTGGTGCTGTTCTATTGGATCGGCGGCGACCAGCTGCGGTATCGGGACAGTTTCACCGATATGCTGACGCCCAGTGCGCCGGTGGGTGAGATCACTCGGGATACCGTCGTTACACAGCAGATCCGTGTGAGCGGCCGGCTGATGGAGATAACGTTCCGGGGGGCAACGTATGCGCGCCAGAACCAGGGAACACTGGTCATAGGCATCTGCGTGGACGGGCAGACGTTGGACACGCGGACCGTGGATATAGCTGGCCTGCCTGACAACGAGAATTTCTCTGTTTCGTTCGCACCTGGCGTCTCTGTGCCGGGCGGCACGGCGGAGGTACGGATCACCGCACCGGACTGCGAAGAGGGGAATGCCGTCACGCTGTACAGCGGCAATACCATGTCCACCGCAAGAAATCAGGTGGTGGTTCAGATGGCAGAGGATGAGCGGGTGAGGCTCAACGGCATCACGCAGGACGGCGCGCTGTGTATGGAGGTACACAGCCGCGAGGCGCTGTGGTTCGGCGCGCATTATTGGCCGCTGGCCGCGGCAGGGCTGGCTGTGCTTGCCGGGTATTGCCTGTATCTGCTCCGCGGATTTCAGAAGGGAAAGCAGCTCGCCGTTCTGCGCGTGTTTGCGGCGTTCAGCAAGTATGGCTACCTCATGCGGCAGCTTGTTTCCAGAGACTTCAAGACGAAATACAAACGTTCCGTTCTCGGCGTTCTGTGGAGTTTTCTGAACCCTCTGCTGACTATGATGGTCCAGTACATCGTTTTTTCCACGCTGTTCAAGTCTGATATTCCCAACTTCGCGGTGTACCTGCTCACCGGCATTGTGTGCTTCAGCTTTTTCAGTGAAGCGACGTCCATGTCGCTGACCTCCATCGTGGGCAACGCATCCCTGATCACGAAGGTTTATGTGCCGAAATACATCTATCCGCTGACGCGGGTGATGTCCTCTACCATCAATTTCGGCCTCTCCCTACTGCCGCTGCTGGCAGTTCTGCTAATCACACGGACACCGATCCGCCCGGCGATATTGCTGCTTCCCTTCGGCGTGTTCTGCCTGTTTGCGCTGGCGCTGGGCGTTGGAATGCTGCTGGCGGCGGCCATGGTGTTTTTCCGTGACACGCAGTTTCTGTGGGGTGTGGTCAGCATGCTGTGGATGTATGCGACGCCCATCTTCTACCCGGAGAGCATTATTCCGGAGCGGTTCATGCTGATTTATAAGATGAACCCGCTGTATCATATCATCCGGTTCATCCGGACCATTCTCATCAATGGCGTTTCTCCAGAGCCGAAGGCGTATGTCCTGGCGCTGATCGCGTCTGTGGTGCCGCTGATCATCGGGATCACGGTGTTCAAGCGGACGCAGGACCGCTTCGTCCTCAACATCTGATAGGAGTAAGACTCGTGATAATTCGTGCGAATGACATCTCCATGAGGTATCTCATGACCTATGACCGCATTCAGAGCATCAAGGAATACATTGTGCAGATGCTTCGGGGGAAAATCAAATATGAGGAGTTCTGGGCGCTGAAAAACGTCAGCTTTGAGGTGGAGCGCGGCGAGGTGGTCGGCATCATCGGCCACAACGGAGCGGGCAAATCCACGCTGCTGAAGGTGATCTCCGGCATTTTGAAGCCCACCGGCGGCGAGTTGGAGGTCCACGGAAATGTCGTCCCCATGCTGGAGCTGGGCAGTGGCTTTGACCATGACCTGACCGGCCGGGAAAACATTTTCCTGAATGGGTCGATCCTCGGATACAGCGAAAAGTATCTGAAGGAGAAGTACGAACAGATCGTGGAGTTTTCCGAGCTGGGAAAGTTTATCGACGTCCCTATCCGCAACTATTCCTCCGGCATGCTGATGAGGCTGGCGTTCTCCATTGCGACAGTCGTACAGCCGGAGATACTGATCGTAGACGAAATTCTGGCGGTAGGTGATGCCGCCTTTCAGGAAAAAAGCAAGGCCCGGATGCTGGAGCTGATGAGCGGCGGCACAACGGTGCTGTTTGTATCCCACAGTCTGGAACAGATCCGGGAGATGTGCGACCGGGTCATCTGGCTGGAGCATGGCCAGATAAAGGCGATAGGCGCAACAAAAGAAATCTGCGATGCGTATGAGGCATCGCGCTGAGGTGCATATGAGCGAGCTTTACAACGCGGAGTATTACCATAGCGGCTGCGGCCCGATCCCTTACGAGGAGCCGGAGCATTGGGTCAATTTCTTTGGCATGATCGCAGATCGGATCGTGGCGGACATACACCCGAAGACGGTGCTGGATGCCGGCTGCGCCATGGGATATCTGGTAGCGGCACTGCGGGATCGGGGCGTCGAGGCCTACGGCGTCGACATCTCTGCGTATGCCATTTCAAAGGTACGGGAGGATGTCCGTCCCTTTTGCAAGGTAGGCTCTCTGACAGAGCCGCTGCCCGCCGGACTGCCGGACAGGTACGATCTGGTCGTGACAATAGAGGTACTGGAGCATCTGTATGCGGAGGATGGCAGGCAGGCGATCCGGAATCTCTGCCAGCTTACGGATAAGGTGCTGTTCACCTCTACTCCCGACGATTTTACCGAGCCTACCCACGTGAATGTACAGCAGCGGGAATATTGGTGCCGGGCTTTCTTTGAAAACGGCTTTATGGATGACATCAATTATCGTCCGACATATTTGACCGCCCATGCGCTGCTGTTCCGGCGCAGTGCAAACATCGAGCGGCAGGTCGAGGATTATGAGCGGAACATCCGGATATCCGAGTGTGCGCGGCAGCAGGAAAGTGCGCGCTGGAACAAGGCGGTAGAGGACAAGGAGCGGCACATCCAGAATATTACGGCGCTGCACGCGGCGGAGAATGCCGAGTGGGCCAACAAGCAAAACGAGTGGCTCCAAGAAAAGCAGCAGCGGGAGGCTGCGGCCGCAGCGGAGATAGCGCAGATGCAGCAGACGCTGCGCAGTAAAGAGACGGAATGTGAGGCGCGGACAAATGCGCTTCTGACAGAGCTGACCTCCTATAAGGAGCATTGTCACGAGACGGCTGAGCGGTGTGAGGCGCTGGAAGCAGATTTGGCACACCGTGAGACGCAGTATCATGCGGCTTCCGAGCAGTGTAAGGAGCTGTCGGCGGAGCTGGCTCACTACAAGGAGCACTACCAAGCGGCGATCGGCCAGCGTGAGGCACTGAAGATCCAACTGGCGGAGGTCCAGAATGCCTACAGCGCGATCTCCAACGCGTTTTTCTGGAAGATAACAAAACCGTTCCGCGTGTGTCTCGATGCGTTAAAGCGCATTTGCGGAAAGGTGGCATTCTTCCGCCTGCTGGGCAAGGGGCTTCGGTGTCTGCACCAGAACGGCTGGCGCTATACATGGCGAAAAGTAAAAAACAAGCTGACGCACCGGCAGGAATTTACAGCCCTGGCCAATAAGCCCCTTTTCACCGACGAAGAACTGGAGCACCAGAGAAACACGGTGTTTCCGCGGAGCATCAAGTTCAGCATCGTCGTGCCCCTCTATAACACCCCGGAGAAGTTTCTGCACGAGATGATCCGGTCGGTCATCGACCAGACATACGCAAACTGGGAATTGTGCATGGCGGACGGCAGCGACGCGGCCCATGACAGCGTGGAGAAGATCTGCCGTCAGTATATGCGGAAGGACCCGCGGATCAAGTACCGGAGGCTGGAACAGAATCTGGGCATTTCCGGGAACACAAACGCCTGTCTTGAAATGGCGGCAGGGGACTATATCGGGTTGTTTGACCACGACGATCTGCTGCACCCGGCAGCCCTCCATGAGGTGATGCGGGCCATCTGCGAACAGGATGCAGACTTTATTTATACGGATGAAAACACCTTCCACGAAAAACCGGAGGACGCGTTCTGCCCACACTTCAAGCCGGATTACGCCCCGGATACGCTGAGAAGCTACAATTACATCTGTCATTTTACGGTGTTCTCCAAGGCGCTTTTGGACGAGGTCGGCACATTTCGCGGGGAGTTTGACGGCAGCCAGGATTACGACATGGTTCTGCGGCTGACGGAGAAGGCCACAAGGATCGTGCATATCCCGGAGATCCTGTACTTCTGGCGGGCGCACAGCGGCTCCGTGGCGGACGGTATCTCCGCGAAGCCGTACACGCTGGATGCTGCGCGCAGAGCCCTGCGTGAGCATCTGGATCGGGTCGGTCTTGTCGGCGAGGTGGAGGATTCATCGATCCCGTCGACATATCGGATCAAATACGCGATCTCCGGCTGCCCCAAGGTGTCCATCGTGATCCCCAATATGGATCACGCCGATACGCTGAGAACGTGCATCTCCTCCATCCTGGAGAAGACTACCTATAAGAATTTCGAGATCGTCATTATCGAAAACAACAGCAAGAAAGAAGAGACGTTCGCGTATTACGATGAACTGAAGACCGACCCGCGTATTCAGATCGTGACCTGGGAAGGAAAGTTCAATTATTCAGCCATCAATAACTTCGGGGTCAGGGAAGCTGCGACAGGGGAGTACATACTGCTGCTGAACAACGACATTGAGGTGATCACGCCGGATTGGCTTCAGGAGATGCTGATGTTTGCCCAGCGGCCCGATGTCGGTGCGGTGGGGGCTATGCTCTATTATCCGGATGATACGATCCAGCACGCCGGTGTTATTCTGGGGATCGGTGGTGTCGCCGGACACGCCCATAAGTATTTTCCGAGAGGTGATTTCGGCTATATGTCCCGGGCCACCATCGCGCAGGACTTTTCTGTGGTGACAGCCGCGTGTATGCTGCTTCCGCGCCATGTCTGGCAGGAAATTGGCGGCCTTGATGAAACCTTTGAGGTGGCATTTAATGATGTCGATATGTGCATGAGGATCCGAAAAGCCGGCTACCTCATTGTGTGGACACCATTTGCAGAGCTGTATCACTATGAATCGAAGAGCAGAGGCGCAGAAGATACGCCGGAGAAACGGAAGCGCTTCGAAGGTGAGGTTCGGCGCTTCCAGGAGCGGTGGGGGCGCGAACTCGCCGCAGGAGATCCCTACTACAACCCGAATCTGACCTTGGTAACGGAAGATTTTTCTGTAAAAAAAGAAGATGAATAAGAAAGGGCGAGCAGTATGAGAAAAAAATTGGGAAGAGCGGTTTTTTTGGTGGCGGCAATCGTGCTGTGCGTGTTGACAGCCTATGCCGACGACACCTTCTCCTGTGCGGTAACAAACCAGCAGGGGAATGTGATCCATGGCTACCACGATACGCAAAAGGAGCAGTGGTATCTGTTCCTGACGAATCAGGTGGTCATTTCTGATGCAGAGGTACAGCTGCAGGGTGCGGTCGTTTCGGCCGACAAGGGCACGCTGAATCCCCAGACCAACGTGCTGCGCGGCGCCTTTGCGGAGAATGGCGACAGTGTGGTTGTCCACCTTGCGGATGGCTCGTCGGAAACCATCACGGTGATGCAGTCGGAGCTGCCCAGCCTGTATATTGCGCTGGACGGCGTCACGCTGGACACGGTGCATCAGGACAAAAGTGTGAAATACGCCGGCACGGCGGTCACGCTGACGGATACTGCAAACGAGGAAAACGACCTGCACGTGACGAATGCGACGTTCAAGGGACGTGGGAACACTTCTTGGGCGTACTACCAGAAAAAGGGATACCAGATCAAATTTGACAAGAAGACCAGTGTCCTCGGCATGGCAAAGGCTAAAAAATGGGTGCTGCTGGCCAACGCATCGGATGACAGCATGATGCGGAACAAGCTTTCCTTCAGCCTGGCCGACCAGCTGGGGATGACGTATGTGCCGGACGGTGAGTATGTGGACCTTTGGATCAATGGTGACTATCGGGGAACTTACCTGGTATGCGAAAAGGCGGAGATCGGTGGTAGCCGCCTGGATCTGAACGATCCCAAGGGCGTTCTGATGGAGCAGGACGAGGCATTTTACGCCGCTGAGGATATTTGGATTCAAAATAACAGCACAGGCAAGCACTTTGTGGTGAAGGAGTCTGTGACAGAGGACGATCCCGCGCTGCTGCAGGAGGCCGTCAAGGGCTTTGACAAAGCGCTGGATGCGTTTATGGAGTATCTGGCGATAACGCCTGAAGGAGACATCACGCTGGATACGCTGTCCCAGTATATCGACGTGGACTCTTTCCTGCAGTATTATCTCGTAAACGAATATGTGTTGAACCGTGAATCTTCCACGACCAGTTTCTATTGGTATAAGGATGGAGACCATGATGTGCTGCACCTGGGCCCTGTGTGGGACTTTGATACCTGTATGGGCAATGATTTGGAGAACGCGGACAGCTATCAGACCGCCCACATATATAGTCATATCGTTTTTCAGAGGCTGCTGTCCATTCCCACCGTGCAGGATGAACTGGGGAGACTGCTGGAGGTTTATGCGGCGGCGTTTGGCGGCATGGATGACAAGACAGAGTCGCTGTATGCGCTGCTGCAGACCTCAGCGGCCATGAACTATACAAGATGGGATGACCTAAAGGGCGCGTTCAGCGGAAAAGGCACATACTTTGCGGGAACTTACAAGGAAGCAAAAGATAATCTGAAGACATGGTTTGAAAAGCGTGAGGAAAATTTTCCGATAGAAAGCATTTTGCAGCGTCTCAGCCGGATCGATATTTTGACGGATACATATCGCGCAAATATGAATGTCTCCTTTGAGGGAGCAGATGCCTACAAGGATCTGTGGTTTGTGGTCTGGAGTGAGGAAAACGGCCGGGATGATATCGTCTGGTATCATGCCGGAAGGAAAGCGGACGGCGTATGGAGCTGTGCAGTTGACCTGACACGGCATCAGTCCACAGGCGTTTACAATGTCCATGTGTGGGCCGGAGACAGCGGTAAGCCGACAGTGTTCCAGCAGAGCACATTGGTTTATGTGCCGGAGTTCAACACAACGCCCCCGGCGGCCACGGCAGAGGTTGCAGCAGACTGCCGGACGATGAAAGTCGTTGCCAGAAGTATTGAAGGCTATGACACGGTATATTTCCCGGTTTGGAGCGAGGTAAACGGCCAGGACGACATTGCCTGGTATCCTGCCGAAAAACAGGCGGATGGAAGCTGGGCCTACACGGTCAATCTGCCAAATCACAATTCCGTAGGAAGCTACCTGATCCATGTATACGGAAAGAAAGACGGCAAGATGGAGATGCTCACCAGCACGACGGCCTATGTGGAAAAGCTGCCGCCTCATATCACAGCCCAGGTCTCAGCAGACTGCCGTACCATGAGTCTTGTTGTAACAGGCGTGGACGGCTATGACCAGGTGTACGTGCCCACATGGAGCGTGATGAACGGCCAGGATGACATTGTTTGGTATTCCGCCGAAAAGCAGGCCGACGGAACGTGGACGTATACGGTGGACCTGTCAAATCATAATTCCACAGGGAATTACATGATCCATGTCTATGGAAAGAGAGACGGCAAACAGGAGCTGATCACCAACACCACGGCGTACGTGGAAAAACTGCCGCCTCGGGTCACAGCCGAGGTTCCTGCGGACTGCCGCACCATGCGGCTCATCGCGGCGAATATAGACGGCTGCGACCAGGTGTATCTGGCTACATGGAGCGTGGCAGGCGGTCAGGATGACATTGTCTGGTATCCCGCCGAAAAGCAGGCGGACGGAACGTGGGCCTACACCGTGGACCTGCGGAAGCACCACACCGCGGGACAGTACATGATCCACGTCTACGGCCGCAACGAACAGGGCGGCGAGCTGCATCTGCTGACGAACACGACGGCCTATGTAAAGCGCGCGATCCTGCCGGACGATCCCTATGTTACCGTGGAGCTTTCCGCGGACTGCCGCACGATGAAGCTCACCGTGCAAAATGCCGCCAAGTACGAGCGGGTCTACCTGCCCGTCTGGAGCGAGATCAACGGACAGGACGACCTGACCTGGTACACGGCCCAGCGGACCAAGGCCGGACTTTGGGTGTATACGGTGGATATGACGGCCCATCATTCTGCCGGAACATATTATGTGCACGTATATGGCGAAAAAGGAGGTGAACTGCAGCTGCTTGCCTCTGCTGCGCCAAGCGTGAAGCTGGCCGCCGCATAATGGCGAAGTAATTGACAAAAGCACAGACCTTGTGCAAAAAAACAAAAAACGAGGAAGGGAAAACGATGAAAAAGAAACTGATTTCACTGTTACTGGTATTTTCATTCCTGTTGAACACCGTTCCCCTGGCATTTGCGGTCGAGGACGGCGCAGGACAGGCAGAAAACACAGAAGTTTCCCAGATTGACCCGAACGGAGAGGAAGAAGCCGGTAACGGGGGCGACGAGGACGTCGCAGCTCCGGAAGGCACGGGGGAAGAAGCGGACGTTTCCGAGGATGCCAACGAGGCAGAGCCGGGAACGGAGGGGAACGACGGCGAGAACCAGATGAATATCCTGGCGGCGCTCGCCTCTCAGCCCGCCATGCAGAGCGCCGTCACGCTGGGCAGCGCGGCCGCTGATGCGGGCTTGGCGCCGGTCTCGCAGACGCACAACGCCATTGCCAATGGTGTGACCTACGACAAGATCGTCATGCGTAACAAGAATAACCAGCAGGCCATCGGCTACATGACGGAGATCGATCTGACCAAGAACGTGAAGCTCAAGGCCACCTACGATGGCTATTACACCGCCGGCAGCACGGCGGCGGATCGTGTTACCAACGCGCAGACGATCCGGAGCGGCCAGTGGAGCATGAAGGAGACCACCAAGCTGGCGGAGGACTACAGCACCATCGCCGACCCGGCAGGCACGGTGGTCATGGCCACCAACGGCGACTACTTCAACATGGGCACCGGCGAACCCACGGGCTACCTGGTCATGGAGGGCAACGTGATCAAGACCTCCTACGAGCCGTATTTTGCGATCCTGACGGACGGCACGGCAGTTATCCGCGACGCGGGAACGCCCACGGATGACGTGATGGAAGCGATTTCCGGCCCCATCTACCTTCTGCAGAACGGTGAGATCCAGGTGACCGCTGACGGATCGATGAACCCCCGGAACAGCGTGGGCATCCGGGAGGACGGCAGCGTTGTGTTCTTCATGGCGGAGGGCCGTCTGGCGCCCCGCTCTATCGGCATGGATTGCTATGAAGTGGCGGCCGTCCTGAAGGACGCCGGCTGCGTGACGGCGCTGTACCTGGACGGCGGCGGCTCCGCGACCTTCGCCGCCCGGGAAGAGGGCGGCGAGCTGCAGATGCTCAGCAAACCCTCCGATGGTCACGAGAGAACCATCAGCTCCGGTATGCTCTGCATCTCCACTGAGTCGCAGGACGGCGTGTTTGACCACGCTGTGATCACCCCCCGTGAGGAGCTGTATACCCCCGGCTCTGCTGTGCAGTTCAGCGCGGTAGGTGTGGACGGCAGCGGCGGCGCTGCGGTGCTGCCTGACGGCCTGGTGTGGCAGCTGGCGGAGGACTCCACGGCATTGGGCACGATCGACCCGGTCACCGGCCTGTTCACGGCTGCCAATAATAGCGACATCGGCACTGTCACCGTGGCTCTGTGCCAGGGCGACACCGTGGTCGGCAGGGCCTCCGTGGAGCTGGTGAAGCCGGACGAGGTCACCTTCAACTCGGATGAGATCAGCCTGGGCTTTGACGAGGAGTCCGATCTGGGGCTGGTGGTGCGCTACGAGAAGCGGGACGTGAACTACAAGGACGGCGATATCCGGTGGACGTTGGCTGACGAGAAGATGGGCTCTTTCACCGGCAACACGTTCCGTGCGGCGGATGGCTATAGCGTAACTGCCTTCATTACCGCCACGTCGGCCTTTGATGAGGCTGTGACCGGTACGATCAAGGCCGTGATTGGTATGCTTCCTACCGTTGTGTGGGACTTCGAGGATCATGTCAATGAAGACGGCACTACCACTCCGGCGCAGGACTACTATTGCGGTGAAAATGGTATTCTGAGAACTTTCAATTATGGACGAGGAGGAAACGAGTCCATCGAGATCGTCAGCATTGACGACGGAGAACCCGTGCGTTTCGGCGCGAAAGCGATGAAGCTGAACTTCGACTTCAGCCAGTGCGGAGCGGTGACCGAGGGTGCGTGTATCGGTACTACAGATAATGTGACGGTCGAGGGAGTTCCCACGGGCCTTGGTGTGTGGGTGTACGCACCGGAGGGTGTCGGCATAAAATGGAACGGCAACGGGACAAATTCCGGCCTTTGGCTGCGGGCTTTTGCGCTCAATAAAGACGGTGGCACTGTTGAGCTCAACTATACCCTTGAGCCGAAGGACGCTACGCTTGAGAATCAACCCGGCATCTACTGGGAAGGTTGGAAGTACTGCGAGGCTACGTTAAAGGAGTCAGATGCGCCCTTTACCCTGCTGAAGAGTCAGACCTTCCGCCTTATGTTTGTTGCAGGAACTAAAATGGTTGAGCCGCGGGTCGGCGCGATCTACTTTGACAATTTCCAGTTTGTGTATGGCACAAATACAGATGATATCGACAACCCGCAGGTAGACTCCATTACTCTCAACAACCAGGAGTTGGTCGATGGCGGCACGGTCTACGGCGGTGACTTCGATCTGCGCGCCTCTTTCAGTGATGCACCCGGTAAATACGCTACCGGCGTGGACGGCAGCACCGTGCGGCTCTATGTGGACGGCGTCAACGTGACAGACAAGGCTGTGTTGGTGGCTGGCGACGGTCACATCGATCTGTATAAGGTGAAGCTCGCCAACGGCACACATTCCGTCACGGTGTCTCTCCGCGACGGTTTCGGCAACGAGACCTCCGAGACCCGCTACTTCACCGTGGCGGACAGCAATGCGGAAAACCCGGTCCGCGTGACCAGTGTGGAGTCCATGGCCGCCGTGGGCGGCTATGTGACGCTGGAGATCCGGGGTACCAGCAGCAACGTCAGCGAGTGCGATACGGTCATCCGTCTGGATAGACAGTTTAGTGACTGCACCGTGACGTTTTCTCCAAATTTCAAGGCCGCAGATGGCTATGACGTTACCAAGTGCTATAATGCAAAGGATCGCACCGTCACCGTCAAGGCTGTGCGCGACGGTGGCCGTCCCATCAAGGAGGGCAACCTGATCGCCACGGTGCGGGTGCAAGTACCCGCCGGCCTGACGTCCAGCAGCACGTTCCTCTATGAGGTCAAGTCCGGTATGTGCTACAACATGGACAGTGACCTGATGACCTTCTCCGCCCCTGCGGTGACGCTGCCGGTGGGCGCAGCCATCAGCGTGTCCTGCGATCCGGTGCTTACCGGTCGGGATGCCGTCCTGACGGTCAGAGACCTGGAGGGCAAGCCGGTAGCCAACGCAAAGATCTTCAAGGAGGACAATACGCAGCTGGGAACGACCGGTGAAGACGGTACGCTGACCAGTAATGCGTTCAACAACGCCGGTGTGATCACAGTCTACGCTCAGGACACCGATGGACGTCTGTCTATGCGCTACAAGGTCTATACCTACGATCCGGTGACGCTCACGGAGACCACGTTCCTCTTCAACGCCACGGAGGACGGCAGCGCGACGAAGAACATCACCTGGCTGTCCGACCCAACGGTAACGGAGAAGCAGTTCCTGCGCTGGCGCGTGCAGGGCACGGAGAACTGGACTGCCACCATTCCGGCGACAACGGAGCTGCGCACCTTTGTTACAGGCGGCTACCAGGCGGCGAACGTGAACAGCGTCACACTGGGCGGCCTGGTTGCCGGCACGACCTATGAGTATCAGGCCGCCGCCGGTGACAAATGGCCGGATACGGTGGAGAGCTTCACCGCCGGCGCGTCCGGCGCGTCCCAGAAGTTCTTCGTGCTGGGCGACATCCAGGCCGAGGATATGACCAATATCACCCATATTTTCGAGAAACTGAGAGCCGGCAACTACGACTTCGGCATCCAGACCGGCGACGCCGTGGATAAGCCCACGCAGTTTGCCGAACTGAACGGAGTGGTCGGGCTGCTGAACGCGGAGCAGCTGGGCAGCGCCGACGTGATCCATGTCCTGGGCAACCACGAGTTTGAGGGCGACGGCGATGCCGACATCGCCGGCAGCGTTTTCGCCTTGCCCGAACACAGCATGGGCAGCTGCTGGTCCACCACCTATGGAAACGTCTATGTGGCCGTCATCAACTACAGCGGTAACGCTGGCGACATGAAGACGGCGGCGGAGTGGCTGGTGCAGGATGCCCAGAACAGCGACGCCGCCTGGAAGATCCTGACGGTCCACCAGCCTGCCTATTACACCAATGCCAAGGGTGGTAACGCCCCCATGACCCAGTATATCCCGGCGGCTGTGGAGGAGGCCGGCATCGACGTGGTGTTCTCCGGCCATGACCACTCCTTCGCCCGCACCAACCCCCTGAAGGGCGGCGAGATCGACGCGGAGGACGGCGTGTATTACTACATCTGCGGCTCCAGCGGCGAGAAATCCTATTCAATCAACAGCCAAAACGTCTTCGATTACAGCAAGGTCTTCGCAAAGACGACCATCGACTTCAACGCCGTCTATCTGAGCGTGGAAGCGACCCAGTCCAAGATGACGATCAACGTCTATGATGTTCTGACTGACGGCAGCGAGCAGCTTCTGGACAGCCTGACCCTCAAGTCTCTGACCGGCAGCTGCGCCGAAAAGGGACATGAGCTGGCGGACGCCGTCTGCAGCAGCGGCAAGCTGATCTGCAACAACTGCCATGCCGCCGTTGATCCCGTTGAGTGGAAATACACCGGCTGGGCTCGTGACGAAGCCACCGGCCGCAAGATGTACTTCCTGCGCGGTGTCATGCAGACCGGTTGGTTCTTGGTGGAAGAGGACAACTACTGCTTCGACGAGAACGGCGTGGCCTACGACGGCGAGCAGGTAGTGGACGAAGTGCCCTTTGTGTTCGAAAATGGCCTGGTAGTTAGCGGTCATACTGGTTTTATCAAGAAGACCAACGGCAAGACCTACTATTACGACAACGGCAAGATGGCCCTCGGCATGACGGACATTGGTGATGATACGTATTATTTCAACACCAAGGAGGACTCCCCCGACTACGGCGCGATGGTCACCGGGTGGCAGAGCGTCAACAGTTCCCGCTATTACTTTGATGCGGAAGGCCGGATGTGGCGCCCGATCAGAATGAGCCTGAGCGAGGACAGTGGCGTATTCACGGTCATTCTAACTCCGATGGAAGGCGAGTCCTTCACCAACGGCCGGATCGCCATGTGGAGTCAGCACAATGGACAGGACGACATGAAGTGGTTCCGCGGTGTAAAGCAGGACAACGGCAAGTGGATCGTCACAGTGCCCATGTGCAACTACAAAGATCTGGGAAGATATCAGGTTCACGCCTATGACGGCACAACTATCATCGCGGGCGATAGGATCGATATAGTCCAAAATGTGACCCATAAGTTCACCAACTACACGACCACCACGGACAACTGCGTCGGCGCGGAGACGAAGGTCGCGTATTGCGACTACGGCTGCGGCACAAAGGACGTTATTGGCTGGACCGAGAAGGATCACACCGTCACGGCGGTGCAGGATAACAATGTCCTGACTGTCAAGATGGCCGATGTGGCCAGCCACGGCCATACCAAGGTCAAGTTCGCTGTCTGGAGCATGGAGAACGGACAGGATGACCTGGCCTGGTACAATGCGGAAAAGCAGGCGGACGGGAACTGGGCCTGTAAGGTCGATCTGACAAAGCATCATTCCACCGGCAATTATCAGATCCATGCCTATGCCAGCACCGGAGATTCTGACACCATGCGCATGGCGGGCCACGTTGTGGCGCAGATCGCCGCGTTCGATGATGTGAAGCCGCCGAAGGTGGTGGCCACCGTCACAGCGGACTACAGCACGATGAAGATCACCGTGCGGAATGCCGAAGAGTATGAGAAGATCTCCGTCCCCGTCTGGAGTGAAGTCAACGGTCAGGATGACATCAAGTGGTATAAGGCTACCAAGCAGGCCGGCGGCAGCTGGACGTGCGATGTGGATCTAGCAGCCCACAATTCCACGGGCCGTTATCTGATCCATGTGTACGGCACGAAGGCTGGGAAGACGGAGCTGATCGCCAATACAACAGCCAGCGTAGCGAAGCTGCCTGCCACGAAGCTGCCCACGGTGGAAGCGGTGGTCTCTGCGGATTACAACACGATGAAGCTCACCGTGAGGAATACAGGTACATACGACCAGATTCGGATTCCTGTCTGGAGCGAAGTCAACGGCCAGGATGACATCAACTGGTATAAAGCGACCAAGCAGTCTGACGGCAGCTGGACGTACACCGTGGATCTTACTGCCCACAATTCCACGGGCCGTTATCAGATCCATGTCTACAGCGTAAAGGCCGGAAAGATGGAATTGATCGCCAGTACCACGGCCAATGTGGCGAAGCTGCCCACAACGAAGAACCCGACGGTGGAAGCGGTCGTCTCTGAGAAGCTCGGCACGATGCAGATCACCGTGAAGAACGCGGGAGCATACGAAAAGGTCATGATCCCCGTCTGGAGCGAGGCCAACGGTCAGGATGATTTGGTGTGGTACTCTGCCAAGAAGGGCTCTGACGGGAACTGGACATACACGGTGAACCTGAAGAAGCACAATTCGGTGGGAGCGTATCAGATCCATGTGTACGGTACTAAAAATGGCACGCAGACTCTGATCGCCCATACGCGGGTCGTTGTGACAAACAGCGCCAAGCAAGTGGGTTGAGCGGAGACTATGTAACTCCCGACCTAAGTACGTATAATCCCTTCAAGCCCGGCAGGTCGCTGACCTGTCGTAAGCGCACAATAATCACCCGGTCCGAACAAAGTTACGGCAGAGTCCCGTTCGCGGGACTCTGCCGTTCGTTCATTTCCGTATATGCTCCTGGTGCCGGACTGCCGGGTGCCAGGGCATCAGCTTCTCCAGTTCTTCATGAGCTGGGGAATTGCCAAGGTAACACAGCATGCTCAGTACCAGTAATAGATACCCATAAGGCTCCATGTCGTTGGCCTTGGCCGTTTCCACCAGCGAATACACAATGGCACTGGATTCCGCCCCCTTGACACTGTCACAGAACAGCCAATTCTTTCTTCCCGCCACAAAGGGCCGGATCGCGTTCTCAGCCAGATTATTGGAGATAGGAACATCTCCATAGTCCAGAAATGCCATGAGCTGCTGTTTCTGGTTCAGAGAATATCGTACCGCATCCTCCAGCTTGCTGCCCTTTTCCGGGCGGATCGATTTCAGCCATTCTTGAGATTCATATACGGGAAAGTCATCACAGCACAACCCTCCCTTAGAGTTAAAGACATAGATGCACATACTCTGAAAGATTTATTAGGACATCACTCAACGCTTGGTTATCCTGAATGCCAAACTCATCCTTCGCAAGTTCAATATACCCTTTGACGGCTTCTACGCTTACTGGAGTAGTTTGATTCATAACACAAAAGCAAGCAATTTCAACCACTTTTAATCATTTGTAAACGTTGTTTAAGTAACAAAGGACATCCACCCATAATCAGGCACATATGTCTAATAGTTGCACAAGCTGATGCAACCAAACAGAATTATATATTGTAAAAAGTGCCGTCTTGGGATTCTTCCCAAGACGGCGCTTTTCTGTTG
>ERZ857757.1103-NODE-1103-length-22881-cov-10.884123_pt1 | contig 22881 bp, 19 predicted proteins | sample MGYA00519764_ERZ857757 | MGnify/ENA primary metagenome ERZ857757 (study PRJEB31778, sample SAMEA3449359) | human gut metagenome | biome: human gut; feature: human-associated habitat; material: faeces | place: United Kingdom | collected 2010/2012 ... | reverse complement strand
CTGGGTAGCTATGTACGGACGAGATAAACGCTGAAAGCATCTAAGCGTGAAACTCTCCCTAAGATGAGATCTCTCATCCATTATGGAGTAAGGGCCCAGAAAGACGATCTGGTTGATAGGCCGGAGGTGGAAGCACGGTAACGTGTGCAGCTGACCGGTACTAATAGCCCGAGGGCTTGACCTACAATTTGCAGGCAATCTTAGCCTTCTCCGTTCACTTCTTCATTGTTCGGTTTTGAAGGTGCAAACCTTCAATTGAATAGTTGGTGCTGATTAGGGCGAGGGTCCACCCGTTCCCATCCCGAACACGGAAGTTAAGCTCGCTTCTGCCCACAATACTTGGCTGGAAACGGCCCGGAAAGATAGGTAGCGCCAACACGAAAGCGACGGTCTATGACCGTCGCTTTTCTTTTCCAGAAGAGAGAAAAAGAGAGACTGTTACAAAATATGAATTTGCAGAAACTTTTTTAATACCTACATTTCCCGCCTGGGTCTAATGGGTCTAAAATTGCACTATGCAACAGGCTCCGCCCCCTGCTTTCATCACGTGAATTTATCCACGATGCAGGATGGCGTCGAGGTCCTGCTGCGGATTCGTGATGGGTTGGAGGTTATAGGCGTCTACCAACGTTTTGATGACGGTCTCTGAAAGAAAGGCCGGCATGGTGGGGCCGAGACAGATATTTTTGATGCCCAAAGCGAGCAGCGTGAGCAGAATACACACGGCCTTTTGCTCGTACCAGGTCAGCACAAGCGTGAGCGGCAGATCGTTGACCGTGCAGCCGAAGGCGTCCGCGAGAGCGAGTGCAATTTGGACGGCGCTGTAGGCATCGTTGCATTGTCCGACGTCGAGGATGCGCGGGATACCGTTGATCTCGCCGAGGTCAAGGTCGTTAAAGCGGAACTTGCCGCACGCGAGCGTGAGGACAAGTGTGTCCATCGGTGTGCGTTTGACGAACTCCGTGTAGTAGTTGCGCCCGGGGTGCGCACCGTCGCAGCCGCCGACGAGAAAGATGTGCTTGATGGCGCCGCTTTTGATGGCCTCGATGATCTGCGGCGCCTGCGCGAGGACTGCCGCGTGGGCAAAGCCGGTAGTGAGCATATGACCGCCGTTGATGCCGCTCATGCTGCGGTCAGTCTCATAGCCGCCGAGGGCGAGCGCCTGCTCGATGATGGGGGAAAAGTCCTTGCGGCCCTGCGCGTCCTCCTCAATATGACGCAGCCTCCTGTAGCCGACGACCGAGGTGGTATAGACGCGGTCAGCGTAGCTCTCACGCGGCGGCATGATGCAGTTGGTGGTGAAAAGGATGGGTGCGGGGAGATCGGCAAACTCCTTCTGCTGATTCTGCCACGCCGTACCGAAGTTGCCGGCGAGATGGGGGTATTTGTTCAGACCCGGATAGCCGTGCGCGGGCAGCATTTCGCTGTGCGTATAGATGTTGACGCCCTTTCCGGCGGTCTGCTCGAGGAGCTGATGCAGGTCCTCAAGGTCGTGACCGGAAACGACGATGAACGGTCCTTTCTGAATATCGGTGTGAACGCGCGTGGGCACGGGATCGCCGAAGGCCGAGGTATTCGCGCGGTCGAGCAGCGCCATGCACATGAAATTCACCTCGCCGAATTCGGTGATGAGCGCGAGCCATTCCGCGACGCTGTGCTCCTGTGCGAGCGCGGAAAGCCCCTTGCAGAACCACGCGCTCACCGTCTCGTCCTCGCAGCCGAGACGCATGGCATGGTGCGCGTAGGCGGCCATGCCCTTGAGCCCGAAGAGCAGCGTGGAGCGCAGAGACACCAGATCGGTCTCGCCGCGCCAGAGCCATGAGGGGTCCTCCTCACGCACGTCTCCGCCGTGCGAACGCAGGGTGTCTTCCACGCGGGCGGTAAAGGCGCGGATGGCCTCGTCGTCAAAGTTGACATTCGTGAGCGTGGTGAAAAGCCCGTCGGCGAGCAGCTGCGTGACCTCACGCGGATGCTCGCTATTCTGTTCGCAGACCTCCGCGAGACGGATCAGGCGGCAGACAAGAATATCCTGTAAATGTGCCGTCGTGGGCTGCTTGCCGCATACGCCGGTGCGGACGCAGCCGCTGCCGCCGGCGGTCTGCTGGCATTGAAAGCAAAACATATCGGACATGGAAATACCTCCTTGATTTGGTGAGGATAGTATTTCCGGTTCCACAGGCACTCATGCAAAAAGCAGGCGCGGTCCCGAAAGGACCACGCCTGCCGCGATATGGAAAATCGGAAGCTCAGCCGGCGCACTGCTGCACAAAGGCGAGGGCCGCCTCGCCGGCGGTCGCGTAGACGCCCGCGCCGAGGTCGCCGCAGACCTGCTGGAAGGCGTTGCGCACGGTCTCGGTGATGCGGCCGTCGTTGGTGAAGGAGAGCTCGGCGGCATCGGTATGCCGGATACCGGCGTAGCGCTCGTCGGCGCTGTCCGCCGCGACGGAGGGAAGCCCCTTGATGCCCGCCATCTCGTCGAGCCTTGTGGACATAAAGTGCAGGAACTCGACGGCCAGCTCGGCCTCGTCGCTGTCCTTGCTGACTGAGAAGCCGTACCAGGGCTCAAGATAGGCGTAAGCGCCGGAATCCCCCAGCGGCGCGTAAAGAAATTCGTATTCAAACGGCGCGGCGTGGAAGGTCTCCGATTTCGATTCGCGCTTTTTCATGCCGCTGACGCACTCGGCGTTGCAGACATAGAAGGGAACGTCGCCTTCAAAGAATGCCATGATGGAGCCGTCGCACTTGACGGCGTTTGTCAGCAGGTTGATCAGCACCTGACGCAGACGCAGCGGGTCGGTAACGACGATGTCCTGCGTGATGTCCTGCATACGCAGGGTGAAGGCAACGCCGCGCACGGCGGCGCTCGGGCGGACCATGCCGCTCAGCTTCTCCACCTCCTCCGAGAGGGAAACGGCGCAGGGGTCGAGCGTCATCCTGCCGCTTTCGACCTTGGAGATATCCAGAATATCGTTGACCAGCGTCGGCAGGTGACTGCTCGACGCGGAGACCTTGTCCAGACAGTCCCTCACATAGCCAGCGTCGTCCAGATGGAGCTTGGCGATCTCCGTCATGCCGATGACGGCGTTCATCGGCGTGCGGATATCGTGCGACATGGTGGAGAGGAACCGCGTTTTTGCATGGTTGGCGTGCTCGGCCATATCGACGGCGCGGCGCAGGTTCTGGTTGATGGAGAGGTTGACGATCATGCTGATCTCGGCGAGCGGGAACTCGGTGGGAAAGGTCCAGGTATTCTGCAGATACTCCACGGGAATGAGACGCAGGAGCAGATAGGGGCGGTCGGAGCCGTCCGCCTCGCGGATCATCACGCGCGTTCCCACGCTGACGACCGTCCGCTGTGACTCGCCCACACGGTATTTGCCCAGCACCGGCACCTCGTCGGGACCGGCGTTGAAAAGCTGCTCCATCTTGTCCAGAAAGGCGCTGCTGTCCGTGGTTGCGAGCTTCTGCTGCTCTTCGTAGCAGTGTACTCAGGGGTTACCGTTGCGCACAAAGGTCGAGCGGGCGGAGAGGTCCGCCATGTCGACGAGGTGCGCCGCGCGGTCCTCCTGCGTGTTGGTGGTGCGGATGTAGTCCAGCGCCTCCTCGGCGGTCATGTGACAACTGGCGATGTAGGCGGCCCAGTCGTCTGCGTAGCCCTTTTCCGTGCTCAGATAATTCTCCGAGACCTGCTTCATGGATTCGACCATGGTACAGAAGGCATCCTTTTTGTATCCATAAAAAAACGGAAGCCTGACCGGATAAGGGCCGCTGGGCTTCCGCCAATCATTTTAAGATAATTCATTATACCGCCTTGGAAGGGAAAAAGCATTTCTTTTTACGGAATCTTAACAAAATATAAGCATCTTTTTTACAGAATACTTGGGAAATGTTGCCGTAAAAGGCGTACGGCGGAGCGATTCACATTTTTAAAGTGGGTCATTTCATTTTTGATAGACATTTCGACAGGATCTGTGCTATGATGTGAAGACACGGCGCGCAGACGCCGGACAAAAGGAGACCATGATGAAAAAGACCTTTGATCTCAGCGCCGCGGCGCTGCACATTCTCGCCATGACGTTTATGCTGATGGACCACCTATGGGCGACGCTGCTTTCCTCGCAGATGTGGCTGACGCACATCGGACGGCTGGCCTTTCCGATTTTTGCCTTTCTGGCGGTGGAGGGCTATTTTCACACGCGCAGCTTCAAGCGCTATGCGCTGCGGATGCTGCTCTTTGCCGTGCTCTCCGAGGTGCCGTTCGACCTGATGTATGGAGGAACGGTGTTCTATCCCGTACATCAGAACGTGATCTGGACGCTGCTCCTCGGCCTGCTCGGCATCCGCCTGATGGAGGCGGCGCGGGCGAAGGGAAAGCGCTGGCTTTATGTCCTGACCTGTGCGGCGGTCGTTGTGCTGGGCTTTGCCCTCGGCACGCTCGGCATGGTGGACTACTACGGCGCGGGTGTGCTGACGGTGTTTGCATTCTACTTCTTCCGCGAGCGGAAGTGGTGGTGCCTGCTCGGGCAGCTCGCGGCGCTGTACTGGCTCAACGTGGTGGTGCTCGGCGGGCAGATGTATCCGGTCACGCTCTTCGGACGTGAGATCGAGCTGTGCGAGCAGGGGCTTGCGCTGCTTGCCCTCGTGCCGATCTGGCTTTACCGCGGGCGGCAGGGACACCACAGCAAGGCGTTCCAGTATGCCTGCTATGCGTTTTACCCCGCGCATATGCTGGTGCTGGCCCTGCCTACAATGATTCAATAAAAATCGGAAAGCTCCCCCGCTGCGGCGCATAGAGTAGAGAAAACGCCGGACGGGGGGCTTTTTATGCGGAAAGAGGATGCGGCCTTGATGACCGCAGAGGAGATCGCGCGGTACAATGAATCGCTTCTGTGCGTTCCGGGCGAGGCGGCAAGGCTCAGGGACCTGACGCGGCTGCGCGGTCGTGACGTGCGCTGGGGTGTCAGCGTGCGGCGCACGAGTCTGCGCGCGAAACCGACGGATGCCCTGTGCCCCACGCAGGCGGGGGACCGGTACGATGACCCGCTTCAGCTCACCGCGGTGCTGCCGAACGAGCCGATGGCGCTGCTTGGGGAGAGCGCGGACGGGCGCTTCTGCTATGCCGAGACCTCGTACTACGCGGGCTGGGTGCCGACGGCGGACATCGGGCTGTGCGAAGACCTCGGCGTCTGGCGCGCGGCGCAGGAGGGCGGTTTCCTGCGCGTGACCGGCAGCCGCGTCACGCTCTGCTGCGATCCCTATGAGCCGCGCGTCTCCGGCGCGGCGCTTCCAATGGGAACGAGCCTGCCGCTCGCCGCCCCGCCGGGGACGGTGCGCACGCTGCGCGGGCGCATGAGCTATGATAACTACCTTGTTCGTCTGCCTGTGCGCCGCACGGACGGATGGCTGGAATATCGCGAGGCGATGGTGCCGGTCAGCGCGGATGTGTGCGTGGGCGACCTGCCCTATACGCATGAGAACGTCGCCGCGCAGGCGGCGAAAATGCGCGGAGAGGTGTACGGCTGGGGCGGGATGCTCGGCGGGCGGGATTGCTCCGCGCTGGTGGGGGATGTCTACCGCTGCTTCGGCTTCCGCCTGCCGCGCGACGCCGCAGGGCTGGCGCTGCTGCCCGGCGCGGAGGACGTGTCGGCGCTTTCCACGGAGGAGAAGCGCGCGGCGCTTTGCACACTGCCGGTCGGGACGATCCTCTATTTCCCGGGACACGTCATGCTCAGCTGGGGTGTGGAGGACGGCGAGCCGCGGTGTCTGAGCGCGGCGGGAAATTTTCTGCCGCCGGGGAGTGCGGGCGGCGAGCCGCGCGCGGTGAACACCGTCGCGGTGACGCCGCTGACGGTGGTGCGGGCGAACGGCAAAACGTGGCTGGAGTCGCTCACCAAGATCATCCGCATCCCATGAAGAAACGAGAGACGGCGCGTGCCGTCTCTCGTTGTCGATTCAGTTCCATGGAAAGCGGTCCCACGGAAAGACGCGCGGCGGCGCAGCCTCAAAGACGAGGGGCGCGTGCGTCTCGGGATGGAAAAAAGCGAGGCGGCAGCTCCACAGCGCCGTCGTGCAGCCGCGCTCGCGGCTGCCGTATTTGCCGTCGCCGAGCAGCGGATGGCCGCGCGTGGCGAACTGGCAGCGGATCTGGTGAAAGCGTCCCGTGCGCAGCGTGACGCGCACGAGGGCAGCGGGAGAGTCGTTGAGCACGTCGGTTTGCAGCACGCGATAGTCGAGCAGGGCTTCCTTGACGCCGCGACGGGGAGAAATAACTGCAAAGGACTTTTGCTTTACAGAGTCCTTGAAAAGCATATCGCGCATCTCGCCCGCATCGGGCGTGGGAACACCGGAGCAAACGGCAAAATACGCCTTTTTCAAGGCTTTTTCCTGCACCTGACGGCTCAGCTCGGCGGCTGCCTTGGGCGTCCGCGCCCAGACCATCACGCCGCCGACGGCGCGGTCTAAGCGGTGAACACAGTAAAGTGAATCCGCTTTACATTTCATCCCCTCAGCGAGCAGAGCCGGCAACTCGTGCTCGCACTCGACGCCGACCGGCTTGCGGCAGACGAGAAAGCTGCGCTCGGCATGAAGAATGACGGACTCGCCCATCGTATTCAAAAGCTGCGGAGGGGAGCGCTGCCGTCGTCCGCCTGCTTTTCGATGGAAAGAATCTCAGCATGGTAGCTGTTCGTGTCGCTGACGCGGACGGTCACGGTGTCGCCGACCTTCCTGCCGAGGATCGCCTTGCCGACGGGAGACTCCTTGCTCACGAGGCCCTTGAGGGCGTCGCAGCGCACGGTGGTCACGATCTGAAAGACCTTTTCCTTCCCCAGCTCGACCATACGGACCGTCACCCTGTCGTACAGCTCGACCTCGTCGGCGGAGGAATGATCCTCGATCACGCGGGCCGAGGCGATCATGCGCTCGAGGTAGCGGATGCGGCTCTTGTTGCGGTTCTGCTCCTGCTTGGCCGCCTTGTACTCGTAGTTTTCGCTCAGGTCGCCGAAGGCGCGGGTGCGCTTGACCTCCTCGATCAGCTCCGGCATCAGACGGAGACGGCGGTCGTCCAGCTCCGCCTGCATTTTTTGAATATCCTGTGCGGTCAGCTCGTCGTTCATGGATAGCGCTTCCTTTCGCTTGCGTTTTTTGCGGTGCTCACGCATGAAGCTTTCTATGCCTATTGTAGCGAAAATGCGCGGCAGACGCAAGGGCTGCTCTGCAATTTTTTGCATAGAGAGGATAGAAAACTTCCGGTTGTAGAATGGTGGAAATTGTGATAAGCTATCCTCAAAATCAAAAAGGCAAAGGAGTTACTGTTATGAAGATCGCAATGCCGTATCAGGACGGCGTTTTGCTGGAGCATTTCGGCCGCGCCAAGGAGTTTATCATTTACAACGTTTCGGATCTCGATCCGGTCACGAGCGAGGTCATCGCGCCCGAGGATCTGAGCCACGCGGCGGTCGCCCGCACGCTCAAGGAGCACGGCGCGGACGTCGTGCTCTGCGGCAGCATCGGTGAGCACGCGCGGCAGGCCGTTGAGGGCGAGCACATGCTCGTCTTTTCCGGTATCACCGGCGCGGCGGACGATGTGCTCGAGCGCTTTTTGCAGGGAAACCTGGAGGCCGCCGACGGCGATTTTGCCGCAGAGGGCGGCTGCGGCGGCTGCGCCTCCGGCGGGTGCGCCGGCTGCTCCGGCTGCGGCGGAGCCGAGCGCGAGCCCTACGTCGAAACGCGCACCTTCAACGACATCGTGACGCTCACGAGAGAGAATTTCCAGACCGAGGTGCTCGACGATCCGGGCCTCATCCTCATCGACTTCTGGGCGGAATGGTGCCAGCCCTGCCGGATGCTCGCGCCCGCCTTTGAGGAGCTCAACCGCGAGGAGCCGCAGGTCAAGTTCTGCCGCGTCAACGTTGACGAGCAGGGCGAGCTAGCGCAGATGTTCGGCATCGAGTCCATCCCGACGCTCGCCGTCGTGCAGGACCGCCACACGCTCACCGGCTCGGTCGGTCTGCGCAGCAAGGAAGAGATCAAGGCCATGCTTGATGGCTGCAAGTGAGGGAAGACGATGAAGATTCGCTACAACGAGGATGCGGAGGTCGTCGCGCGTCTGCGCGAGGCGCTGCTGAAGAAGGGACTTTACTGCCCCTGCCGGCTGCAGAAGATCGAGGATAACGTGTGCATGTGCCGCGAGTTCCGCGAGCAGATCGCCGACCCGGAGTTCGAGGGCTACTGCCATTGCCGGCTTTACTATAAAGAGAAATAAGAGATAACACGAAAGCGGGTGTGATCGTCATGCCGCACAGATCGGCTGCGCAGATGTATCGCGCGGCACGCAAAAGCGACGCGCTGCTGACCGGCGCGCCGCTGCCGACCCTTTTCTATTTTGCGCTGCCCATCATTCTGGGCAACATCTTCCAGCAGCTTTACAGCATTGTGGATGCCATCGTGGTGGGCAAGTTCCTCGGCGATCTGCCGCTTGCCGGCATCAGCGTCGCCGCGCCCATCGTGGACGTGGCGAACGCCTTGGTTATCGGCGGGACCATCGGCATCGGCGTGCTGTGCGCGCAGATGTGCGGCGCGGAGGACTGGATGCGGCTGCGCTGCATGAACGCGACCGCGCTGCTCGGCGGCGCGGCGCTGACGCTGGTCATTGCCGCGGTCGGCATCGTCTGCTCGGTGCCGCTCCTGCGCGCGCAGGGCACGGAGGAGGCCGTCTGCCGCGAGGCGGCGGTCTATCTGCAGCTGGTGTTCGCGGGATTGATCTGCTGCTTCCTCTACAACTACTACGCCTCCATGCTGCGCTCGTGCGGCAACTCGCGCACACCGTTCGTCATTCTGCTCGTCTCGTCCACGCTCCACGCGCTGCTCGACGTGCTGTTTGTCGGCGTGCTTGCCTGGGGCATCCGCGGCGTGGCGTGCTCTACGGTGCTGTGCCAGGCGTTTTCGGCGGCGTGGTGCATTCTGTACGCCGAGCGGCGCTGCCCGCCGCTGACGCTCAAGCGCAGCGAGCTGCGCTTTGAACGGCGGATGGGCGGTATGGTGCTCTCCTACGCCTGGGCGGCGGCGCTGCAGCAGGCGGTGGTGTGCATCGGACGCCTGCTGGTGCAGGGTATGCTGACGCCGCTCGGCACGAACACGGTGACGGGCTACAATATGTCGCTGCGCATTGAGCAGTTTTTGTTCTGCTTCTCACAGGGCGTCAGCGCGGCGATGGTCGTCTGTCTGTCGCAGAACCTCGGCCACGGCGACAGGGTGCGCGTGCGGCGCTTCTACCGCGTCAGCGTGTGCGTGGAGGCCGCGCTGATCGCCGTGCTTGGCACGGTGTGCTTTTTGTTCCCGTCGCAGATCGTCGGCCTTTTCTCGGACAACGGCGAGGTCATTGCCGCGGGCGCGCGCTACACGGGCACGATGGCATACCTGTACCTCTTTGCCTACATGGGCGAGGTCATTCAGGGCTTCTTCCGCGGACTCGGGCGGCTGCGGCTGACGATGGTGGCATCGCTCTTGCAGGTGGTGCTGCGCGTGGTGCTGTCGTATTTCCTGATCCCGGTGTGGGGAATGTACGGCATCTGCGTGGCAGTCGCGAGCGGCTGGGTGCTGCTGGTGCTCATCGAGGGCAGCTACAGCGTCAGAACGGCGCGGGCGTTGACTATGGAAAAAAGAGAAGAATGAAAATAAGACGGTTCGGCGAGCCGTCTTATTTTATCAGCCGTTCCATATCCTCCGGCAGCGGCGCAGTGAAGTGCAGGACCGCGTGTGTGAGCGGGTGGGTGAACCACAGCGCATACGAGTGCAGCGCGGGGCGGGCGATGAGCGCCCGATCCTCTGTGCCGTAGAGCCAGTCGCCCGCAAGCGGATGACCGAGGGATGCCATGTGGACGCGGAGCTGGTGCGTGCGTCCGGTCCGGGGCGCGAGACGCAGGAGCGTCAGCTCGCCGTGATAGGAGAGCACCTCATACTCCGTGCGGGAGGGGAGACCGTCGGGCGCGACGCAGCGTTTGACGAGCGAGCCCTCGGCGCGGGCGATGGGAGCGTCGATGACGCCGCGCGGCGGCGTGACGCGGCCGAGGGCGAGGGCGCGGTATTCGCGCCGCAGCTCCTCAGAATGCAGCGCGCGGCGCAGCAGCTCGTGAACGTAGCCGGACTTCGCCGCGATGAGCAGGCCCGAGGTGCCCTTGTCCAAGCGGCTGACGAAGTGCGGCACCGTGCCCTCGCCGAGGTAGGCGACCAGCGCTCCGGCAAGGTTCGGCGCGGCGAGGTCGGTGGACATCGGGTGCATGGCGAGTCCGGCGGGCTTGTTGAGCACCAGCAGGTCCTCATCCTCGTAGACGATGGCAAGGGGAATGTCGAGCGGCGCGACGTCCGTTTCGCGCGGCGCGCGCTCGGAGAGAACGACGGTCACGGTATCGCCGGTGCGGACGACGGCGTTCACATGGACGCCTGCGCCGTTGAGCAGGATCGCGCCCTCACGCCATTTGAGCGTTTTGAGCAGCGTGGAGGAGATGCCAAGCTCGCCGCGCAGCAGGTGCTTGAGCGGACGGCCGTCGAAGGCGGCGGGGACGGTGCATTGCAGGGTGCGCATGGCGGTCGGCTCCTCTCTTGAAAATTCACAGACAGTATACCATTCCGGCGGGAAAAATGATATACTAACGGCAGAAATTTTATCGGAGGTGTGCCCGTGGACAAACACACGATCTGCCTTTTGAACGATTCCTTTCCGCCCATCATCGACGGCGTGGCGAACGCCGTGGTGAACTACGCGGAAAACATTGAAAAGCATCACGGTCACGCCGTGGTGGTCACGCCCGCCGTGCCGGGCGCGGACGACAGCGGCTTTCCGTTTCCGGTGGTGCGCTACCCGAGCATCGACACGCGCCGGCTCGTCGGCTACGTCGCGGGCTATCCGTTTTCGCCGGAGACGGCGCTGCGCGTGCGCGAGGAGAAGGTCGAGCTGCTGCACACGCATTGCCCCATCGCCTCGGCGATCCTCGCGCGCTCGCTGCGCGAGGTGGTGGACGCGCCGCTGGTGCTGACCTACCACACGAAGTACGACATCGACATTGCCAAGGCGGTGAAGAGCAGGCTTTTGCAGGAGAGCGCCATTCGTGCCCTTGTGCAGAACGTGAACGCCTGCGACGAGGTGTGGGTGGTGAGCCGCGGCGCGGGCGAGAATCTGCGCTCGCTCGGCTACGAGGGCGCGTACACTGTGATGGAGAACGGCGTGGACGTGCCGCGCGGGCGCGTGAGCGCCGCGGCGGTCGCCGCTGCGACAGCGGGCTATGACCTGCCGGACGGCGTGCCGCTGTTCCTCTTCGTCGGGCGGCTGATGTGGTATAAGGGCCTGCATATCATTCTCGACGCGCTCCGCGCGCTGCGGGAGCAAGGACAGGACTTCCGCATGGTGTTCATCGGCGCGGGCGGCGACGAGAAGGAGGTCCGCGCGGAGGTGGAGACGCTGCGGCTCTCGGACCGCTGCTTCTTCACCGGCTCCATTGCCGACCGCGAGACGCTGCGCGCGTGGTATAGCCGCGCGGACCTGTTTCTGTTCCCCTCGACCTTTGACACGAACGGTCTTGTCGTGCGCGAGGCGGCGGCGAGCGGCTGCCCCAGCGTGCTCATTGCGGGAAGCTGCGCCGCCGAGGGCGTGACCGACGGGCGGAACGGCTTCCTGATCGAGGAGAACGCCGTGAGCCTGTGCGCGAAGCTGACCGCGCTCTGCGCGGATCGTGAGGCGATGCGCCGCGTGGGCGAGAACGCCATGCGCGAGCTGTATCTTTCGTGGGAGGATGCGGTCGCGCGGGCCAATGAGCGCTACGCGGTCGTGCTCGACCGCTACCGCAGCGGAAAATACCCGAAGCACGAGCGCTTCAGCGACGAGTTCTTCAACACGCAGGGCGACCTGATGGAGGCCATGAGCCGCGTCGCCGAGATGCGCGGCGAGACGGGACGGCTCCGCCGCGAGCTGCGCGAGGGCTTCGACGAGGCGCGCGAGGCGCTGCGGGAAAAGCTTGAAAAGGAATGGTAGGCAGCTTTTGCCGACCGAAAAAGAACCGACACAAACGAGGAGAAAGAGAACATGAAAGAAATTCGGGTTCTGCTGCTCAACGGCAGCCCGCGGGCCAACGGCAATACCGCGCTCGCGCTGCGCGAGATGGAAAAGGTCTTTGCCCAGAACGGCGTGCAGACGGAGACGGTGCTGCTCGGGAATCAGGCGATCCGCGGCTGCACGGCCTGCGGCGCGTGCGCGAAGCTGGGACGGTGCGTGTTCGACGATGCCGTCAACGAGCTGGCCCCGAAGCTTGAGGCGGCGGACGGGCTGGTCGTCGCCAGCCCGGTCTATTACGCCTCGGCCAACGCGACGCTTATCGCCTGCCTGGACCGCCTGTTTTACTCCACGCCCTTTGACAAGACCATGAAGGTCGGCGCGAGCGTGGTGTGCGCGCGGCGCGGCGGCTGCTCGGCGACCTTTGACGAGCTGAACAAATACTTCACCATTTCCGGTATGCCCATCGCCTCGAGCCAGTATTGGAACAGCGTCCACGGCAGGGCTGCGGGCGAGGCGGCGATGGACGCCGAGGGCTTGCAGACCATGCGGACGCTGGCGCGGAACATGACGTTCCTGATGAAAAGCATCGCGCTCGGCCGCGAGACCCTTGGCCTGCCCGAGCAGGAGGAGCGCGTCGCGACGCACTTCATCCGGTAAAGCAAAAAAAGCGACCGTGAAACGGTCGCTTTTTTTGCTTGATTTATCGGTTCAGATACGCGCGGCACTTTGCTTCCGCGTCGTGCGCGAGCTTTTCCTCGTCCACCGTGACGAGATGACCGTGCTCGACGGTCACACGGCCCTGGACCACGGTGTAGTCCACCGGTCCGCGCACGCCGACCGTGCCGAGGACGCTGGTGGGATCGAAGCAGGAGCCGACCAGCTCAAGGCGGCGGGAGTCGATCATAAAGAGGTCGCAGCACTTGCCGACCTCGAGCATACCGATGTCGTCGCTGCGGCCGAGCAGACGTGCGCTGCCGCGCGTCGCCATCTTCAGCACGTCATAGCCGCTGGGGGCCGCCTTGCTGGAGTTCAGGCGGTGGAGCAGGAATGCGACGCGCAGTTCCTCCATGAGACTGGAGCCGTCGTTGGAGGCGGAGCCGTCGACGCCGAGGCCGACGGGAACGCCAAGCTCCAGCATCTCGGGGATGCGGGCGATGCCGGAGGAGAGCTTCATGTTGGAAATGGGGCAGTGGCACACGCCCGTGCCGGTCTTGGCGAGGACGCGCAGCTCCTCGTCGTTGAAGTGGATGCCGTGGGCGAACCAGACGTCGTCGCCGGTCCAGCCGAGACGCTCCATGTACTCGAGCGGACGGACGCCCTCACGCGCGAGCATGAAGTTTTCTTCATCCTTCGTCTCGCACAGGTGGGTGTGCAGGCGCACGCCCAGCTGACGGGCGAGGACGGCGCTCTCACGCAGCAGATCGGCGCTGACGGAGAACGGCGAGCAGGGCGCGAGCGCGACGCGGTGCATTGCACCGAAGCTGCGGTCATGGTACTGCGCGATGACGCGCTCGGAATCCTTCATGATCTCGTCGACCGTCTGCACCACGCTGTCCGGCGGCAGGCCGCCGTCCTTCACCGAGAGGTCCATGCTGCCGCGGGAGGCGTACATACGGATGCCCAGCTCGTCCGCGGCGCCGAACTGCGCGCCGAGCAGGTCGCCGGTGTCCTTCGGGAAGACGTAGTGATGGTCGAAGCAGGTCGTGCAGCCGTGCTTCATCAGCTCGCCCATGCCGGTGAGGGAGGAGAGACGGATGACCTCGGCGTCGAGGTTCTTCCAGATCTCATAGAGCGTCTTGAGCCAGTCGAACAGCTCCATGTTCTGCACCTCGGGGAGGTTGCGGGAGAAGACCTGATAGAGGTGATGGTGCGTGTTGACCAGACCGGGGTAGCAGAGCATATGGCTCGCGTCGATGGTTTTGTCGGCCTTGCGGTCGAGGCTTGCGCCGATGGCCTTGATGAAGCCGTTCTCGGCGTAAAGGTCGACGTTTTCGTACACGGTGTCGGCGCTGTCGCAGGAGACGAGCGTGCGGATGTTTTTGATGAGTAAAGTTGACATAATGGTTTCCTCCTCATGAAAAAGGAAGCGCCTTGCGGCGCTTCCTTTTTTGATAATTCAGCGCTCTTCGCGGAAGTAATTCAGGCCCAGAGAAGCGGGCGGCTGCTTTTCCTTGTTGTTGCGCATACTCGAAATGATGAGTACGATGACCGTGACCACATAGGGCAGGATCTTATAGAGCTGCGTGGGAATGAACGCGATGACCAGACGCAGGTAGAGGATCATCAGCGCGCCGAAGAGCACGCTGCCCCAGATCGCGCCCAGCGGACGCCACAGGCAGAAGATGACCAGCGCGACGGCGAGCCAGCCGACGCCGGAAAGGCCCTCGTGGTTCCACACACCGCCCGCGATGGTCATGATGTAGACCATGCCGCCGACGGCGCTCACGCCGCCGCCGATGACGGTGGCGAGGTACTTATAGCGCGTGACGTTGATGCCGGCGGCGTCCGCGGTCGCGGGGCTCTCGCCCACGCTGCGCAGGTACAGGCCGCTGCGGGTCTTGTTGAGGTACCAGTACAGCGCGACGGCGCAGGCAACGGCGAGGTAGAAGAAGAAGCTGTTGCCGAAGAGGATGCCGCCGACCACCGGAATGTCCTGCAGGCCCTTGGGGAAGGGGGAGTTCTGGAAGTAGCCCTTGAGCATATTGCTCACGGAGATGTAGCCGTTCTCGCTCACGCGCATATACTCGCCGATGAACTGGCCGATGCCCGTGCCGAAGATGGACAGCGCCAGACCGGTGACGTTCTGATTCGCGCGCAGCGTGATGGTCAGGAAGCTGAAGATCAGCGAGGCGATCGCGCCGGCGAGGAAGGCGAAGAAGATGCCGACGAGGATGGCGACGAAGCCGTTGGGGGAGGAGGAGAGCTTTTCATAGTAGTACACACCGCCGAGGCCGAGCGCGCCGCCCATGAACATGATGCCCTCCACGCCGAGGTTGAGGTTGCCGGACTTTTCCGTCAGGATCTCGCCGAGCGTACCGAACAGCAGCGGGGTGCCGTAGGTGATGGCGGCGATGATGAGGGTGATAAGCAAAGTCATTCCTTAGCCGCCTCCTTTTCGGTCTTCGACGAGCGGAAGATGAGTCGATAGTTGATGAAGAACTCGCAGCCGAGCATACAGAAGAGCAGGATGCCCGTGATGATGTCGGAGATCGAGGCGGGCACGGCCAGACGGGTCTGAAGCGTTTCGGCGCCCTTGGAGATGACCGCGAGCATCATGGAAATGGCGATCATCGCGAAGGCGTTGAGCTGGCTGAGCCATGCGACCGTGATGGAGGTGAAGCCGACGCCGGCGGCGACGCCGTCGTAGAGCGTGGTGTTCGCGCCGGAGGCGACGATGAAGCCGACCAGACCGGAGATCGCGCCGGAGAGGAACATCGTGCGCATCATGACGTGGCCGACGTTCATGCCCGCGTAGCGGGCGGTGTTGATGGAGTCGCCGATGACGGCGATCTCGTAGCCGTGCTTGGTGTGGTTCATGTAAACGTGCATGAACACGACGAGGATCAGCACGATGATCCAGCCGCAGTGAACGCCCAGGACCTTCGGCAGTGTGGCCGCCCTATCGAACTGGGGGATAATCTGCGAGCCGGGACGGCCTTCCCACGGACCGCCCTGCAGCCAGCGGACGACGCCGATGATGATGTAGTTCATCATGAGAGTGAAGAGCGTTTCGTTGGTGTTCCACTTGGCCTTGAAGAAGGCGGGGATCAGCGCCCAGATGCCGCCGGCGACAGCGCCCGCCAGACCCATGATGAGGAGCAGGACAGCGGACGGGACCTTGCCGACCCAGTAGAGGGCGAAGTAGCTCGCGGCGATGGCGCCCGCGGTGATCTGGCCCTCGGCGCCGATGTTCCAGAAGCGCATCTTGAAGCAGGGGGCGATGGCCAGCGCGCAGCCGAGCAGAGGCACGGCGAGCTTGACGGTCTGGCGGATGGCGGTCTTTTTGCCGAGTGCGCCGGTGATGATGGTGGCGTAGCCGTCGATCGGCGTGGCGCCGTCGGGCAGGGCGATCATCATGACGAGGCCGCCGAGCAGGAGCGCGAGGACGATGGAGGCGAGGCGGATGCACCAGACCTTCCAGGGCTCCATCATGTCCCGCTTGGCGAGACGGATCAGGGGAACCTTATTCTCGTTATGCATGGACCGCTTCCTCCTTTCCGCCGCCGACGCGGGTCATCATCAGGCCGATCTCTTCCTTGGTGGCGGTGCGGGCATCGACGATGCCGCTGACCTTGCCGCCGCAGAGCACGAGGATGCGGTCGCACAGCTCAAGCAGAACGTCCAGATCCTCGCCGACGAAGATGACGGCGACGCCCTTCATCTTCTGCTCGGTCATAAGGTTGTAGATGGTGTAGGAGGTGTTGATGTCCAGACCGCGCACGGCGTAGGCGGACATCAGCACGTTCGGCGCGGACGCGATCTCGCGGCCGACGAGCACCTTCTGCACGTTGCCGCCGGACATACGGCGGACGGGGAACTCGGTGCTGGGGGTGACGACCTCCAGCTCCTTCCAGATGTTCATGGCAAGCTCGTTCGGATCCTTGCGGTTGACAAACACGCCCTTGCCCTTCTTCCAGGAGCGGAGCATCATGTTGCCGGTCATGCCCATCGAGCCGACGAGGCCCATGCCGAGACGGTCCTCGGGGACGAAGGCGAGCGCGACGCCGGACTTTTTGATCTGCATCGGCGTCTTGCCGACCAGCTCGGACTCCGGAGCGCCCTCGGGCGTGTAGCGGATGCTGCTGCCCTCGGCGACGGGATAGAGGCCGGCGATGGACTCGAGCAGCTCGCGCTGACCGCTGCCGGCGATGCCCGCCACGCCGAGGATCTCACCGCCCATGGCGGTGAAGGAGACGTGGTCGAGGCGGACGACGCCCTCGTTGTCGTAGCAGGTGACATCCTGCAGCGTCAGGCGTGGGACGGGATTCTCATAGCGCGGACGGTCGATGTTGAGCGTGACCGCGTGGCCGACCATCATGTCGGTCAGCGCCTGCGGGTTGGTCTCGCTCGTGTTGACCGTGCCGATGTACTGGCCCTTGCGCAGCACCGCGACCTTGTCCGACAGAGACATGACCTCGTGCAGCTTGTGGGTGATGATGACGATGGCCTTGCCGTCGGCGCGCATATTACGCAGCACGTTGAAGAGCTTCTCGGTCTCCTGCGGGGTGAGGACGGCGGTGGGCTCGTCCAGAATGAGCGTGTCCGCGCCGCGGTAGAGGACCTTGACGATCTCGACCGTCTGCTTCTGGGAGACGGACATATCGTAGATCTTCTTGGTCGGGTCGATGTCGAAGCCGTAGCGGTCGCAGATCTCCTTGACCCTGGCGTTGGCGGCCTTGATGTCCAGCTTGCCCGGCTCGTCGAGACCGAGGACGATGTTCTCCGCCGCGGTGAACACGTCCACGAGCTTGTAGTGCTGGTGGATCATGCCGATGTGGTTGTCGAAGGCATCCTTCGGCGAGCGGATGGAGGTGAGCACACCGTTGACGTAAATTTCGCCCTCGTCGGGGAAATAGATGCCGGCGAGCATATTCATCAGCGTCGTCTTTCCGCTGCCGTTTTCACCGAGCAGGGAAAGGATCTCGCCCCGGTTGATGGTCAGGTCGATGCTGTCGTTTGCGACGACCTTGCCAAAGCGCTTGGTAATGTGTCTGAGTTCAACTGCACAATTGTTGTCCAAGGTCCTGTCATCCTTTCTTTCGAACCCGGCCGGCGGGGAGACCGGCGGTCGGGATCAGGCTGCAGCCACCTTACCGGAGAGGGGGACCGCGTCTCCGATAATTGCTGATTATTCAATACCTATACTAACATAATTCAAGCATGATGTAAATGGAAAAGCTATCGTCGAATCCGTCAAAAATCGGAAGAAAAAACCGGAACAATCCACAAAAAGTTTGATTCCCTAAAAAATTTTCAGCAAAAAGTGAAAAAAGGAAGCCGCCCGCAGGCGGCTTCCTTTGATGTAAGGGATATCTTAGAACGCGGAGTTGAGCCACTCGATGCCGTCGATCTTGATGGCGAAGTAAGGAGCGGACTGGAAGTAGGACTCGTGGAAGGCACCGTCGAACACGGCTTCCTCGGAGTCGGGGGTGAAGTCGCCGTCGGTATCCAGAGCGAAGGCGGAGGTCAGGGTCTCGCCGTCCACGGTGAAGGTGGAGGTGTCGAAGACCTTGATGGAGCCGTCAGCCAGACCGGCCTCGACCTCGGCGAGCTTCTCAGCGGTGCCGGGGGCGGCGATGGCTTCGTTGAGCTCGGTCAGTACGACGCTACCGTCAGCATAGCCCTTGCAGAAGTCCTGATCGAAGGCCTGGCCGTTGGCGACAGACTCGATGGCATAGACGAAGTAGGGCGTCCAGTCGATGCGGCAGCCGATGATGGAGGCATCGGGAGCAACGCCGGTCATGTCGTTATTGTAGCCGGTGTGGAACGCGCCCTTGGACTGCGCCATGGTGGCGGGGGTGGTGTTGTCGGAGTGCTGGGAGATGAGCTTGCAGCCGAGGTCGCACAGAGCGGAGGCGGCGTTGGACTCTTCGGTAGCGTCAGACCAGGAGCCGACGAACTGGACCTTCATGGTCACGCTCGGGCAGACGGAGCGGGCGCCCAGGAAGTAGGAGGTCATACCGGAGATGACTTCGGCGAAGGAGAACGCGCCGACGTAGCCGATGACGGCCTCTTCGGGCTTGATGGTGCCTTCGTCGATGAGCTGCTGGAGCTTCATACCGGCAACGACGCCGGCGAGGTAACGGCCTTCATAGATGTTGGCGAAGGCATTGTGGGTGTTCTCAAGGCCATCGTTCCAGGAGCCCTGGTTGGTGCAGCCGACGAACTGGATCTCGGGATAGTCGGGAGCGACCTTGAGCATGAAGGGCTCGAAGCCGTAGGAGTTGTTGAAGATGAGCTCGCAGCCCTCTTCGGCCAGCTCGATGTTGGCGTCCTCGCAGGTGGAGTCTTCGCCGATATTGTACTTGACGACCCAGTCAACATTGATGCCCTTGGCGGCGAGCGCCTCGGTGGCGGCTTCCTTGCCGCGGATGAAGTTGTAGGTGTAGCCCTGGTCGTTCTCGTCGCCGATGCAGATCAGGCCGACCTTGATGGTCTTGGTCTCGGTTTCGGTGTTCTGCTGCTGATCGTCATTGCTGGGAGTCTCGTCCTGAGTCTTATTGCCGCAGGCAACGAGAGACAGCACCATGATGACGGAGAGCAGGATCGCAAGAAGCTTCTTCATGTGGATAAATCCTCCTTAAAAATTGGTATGCCCCTTGGGACAATACCTTTGAACAGTATCATACAAAATTTTCAAGCAAAACGCAACGGGCAAACGAAAAAAAGAATTGAAAACATAACCAAAGTTGCTGAAAAATTTTTAGCGAAAGCGGCGAAAAAGCGGAAAAAGGACTGAAAAAGCAAACAAAAGGTTTGCCCGCAAGGGCAAACCTTTTGTATAAGTTGTACGGAACGTTTGGGGATTTATCCGAACCGCTCTTACTGGTGGACGCGGGTGCCGGTCTTGCCGGAGATGCCGTCGGCGGCCTTCTCGAGCAGGGTGATGAGGGCAACGCGGCCGGACTTGGACTCGGCGAAGGACAAAGCGGCCTGCACCTTGGGCAGCATGGAGCCGGGCGCGAACTGCTTCTCCTCGATGTACTTGCGGGCGTCGGCGGGGGTGAGATCGTCAAGACCCTTCTGGTCGGGCTTGCCGAAGTTGATGGCGACCTTCTCGACCGCGGTCAGGATGACGAGCATATCGGCGTCGAGCAGCTCGGCGAGCTTGGCGGAGGCAAAGTCCTTGTCGATGACGGCGGGCGTGCCGTAGAGCTTGCCGTCCTTACGCACAACGGGGATGCCGCCGCCGCCGACGGTGATGACGACGGTGCCGTTGTCAACGAGCGCCTTGACGGTGTTCTTCTCGATGACGTCGATCGGCTTGGGGGAGGGAACGACCTGACGGTAGCCGCGGCCGGCGTCCTCGACCATGGTGTAGCCCTTCTCGGCGGCGATGCGGTCGGCGGTCTCCTTATCGTAGAATGCGCCGACGGGCTTGGTGGGATGCTGGAAGGCAGGGTCGGCCTCGTCCACGAGCACCTGCGTGACGACGGTGGCGACGTCCTTGGCCATGCCGCGGGAGGCGAGCTCGTTGCCGATGGCGTTCTGGAGGTGATAGCCGATGTAGCCCTGGCTCATGGCGCCGCACTCGGGGAAGGGCATATCGGACTTGATGGCCTTGGCCTCGGCGGCGGTGGCCATGCCGAGGTTGATCATGCCGACCTGGGGACCGTTGCCGTGAGCGATGATGACCTCGTTGCCCTGCGCGATCAGGTCGACGATGGGCTTGGCGGTCTCGGTGACGAGAGCGAGCTGCTCATAGGGAGTGTTGCCCAGCGCGTTGCCGCCGAGCGCAATGACGATGCGTTTACCCATGGTGATATATCTCCTTAAAAAATAAATTTGAACCGTTCGGTCGGCGCAATGGCCGAATTTCCATTGCTTTCCGCCTATATTATAGGCAATGCTGCACGAGACTGCGAGACATTTCCCGTGATTTTTCTTGTATTTTACCGCTTTCCTGAGTGAAGCGGCCGAAGAAAAAGGGCGGCAGAAGCCGCCCTTTTCAGTTGTGCGCGGTCTCTTAGAACATCTTGCGCTCGGCGTCGGACTTGTCCATCTCCATGAGAGCGCGGACGGGGTCCTTGACCTGTGCGAGGAAGATCATCGCGGCGATGATGTAGGGCTTGTAGGAGGCCTGCTTGTACAGAGGAACAATGTAGCGGTCAAACACGGAGTTGTCGACCTCGCCCTCGGGGCAGGAAAGACCGGAGATGTCGGCGGGCAGGCAGTGCAGATAGAGCGCCTTGCCGTCCTTCGTGAGCTTCATCATCTCTTCGGTGCAGGCCCAATCCTTGTGCTCGGCGTTCTGCGCGAGGAGCTTCTTCTCCAGCGCGTCGATGCCGGCCTTGTCGCCCTTCTGATAGAGCTTGGTGCGCTCCTCCATGGCCTTGAACGGAGCCCAGGACTTGGGATAAACGATGTCGGCGTCCCGGAAGGCTTCCTTCATGTCGTTGCACTTCTTGAAGCTGCCGCCGGTGGCCGCCGCGTTCTTCTTGGCAATCTCTTCGACCTCGGGCATGACCTCATAGCCCTCGGGATGGGCGAGGGTGACGTCCATGCCGAAGCGGGTGAACAGGCCGATGACGCCCTGCGGGACGGACAGGGGCTTGCCGTAGCTGGGGGAATAGGCCCAGGTCATGGCGACCTTCTTGCCCTTGAGGTTCTCTACGCCGCCGAAGTAGTGGATGATGTGGAGCATATCGGCCATGCACTGGGTGGGATGGTCGACGTCGCACTGGAGGTTGACGAGCGTCGGGCGCTGCTCGAGGATACCGTCGCGGTAGCCCTCTTCGAGCGCGTCGATGAAGGTCTTCTGATACTTGTGGCCCTCGCCGATGAACATATCGTCACGGATGCCGATGACGTCAGCCATGAAGGAGACCATGTTGGCGGTCTCGCGCACGGTCTCGCCGTGGGCGATCTGGCTCACCTTCTCGTCGAGCACCTGCTCCTCAAGACCGAGGAGGTTGCAGGCGGAGGCGAAGGAGAAGCGGGTGCGGGTGGAATTGTCGCGGAAGATGGAGATGCCGAGGCCGGAGTTGAACACCTTGGTGTTCTTGTTGCGCTCGCGCAGGTCGCGCAGGGCGTCCGCCACGGTGAAGACCGCGTCGATCTCCTCGTCGCTCTTGTCCCACGTCCAGTAGAAGTCGGTCTTGTACATGTTATTGATGTGCAGCGTCTCAAGGTGGCGTGCCAGTTCAACAGTCTTGCTCATAGATAATTTTCTCCTTTATTTTATAGTATATTAAAAATCGTTTGAAATATTTGCGCCGTGCATGGCGCAAATGATCTTGATCCGTTTTTTGCCGCGACATGCGCGTGGCAAAAAACACTTCTCACGCAGCGCGCGCACCCGCACCTTCCGCCTTTCGTCCGTTTTTGCAATCATTGCGGCGGCCGGGATTGCCGCGGCTGGTTCGATTAACGTGCAGGCACGGGATTTAACGGCGGCCGTGAACTCCAACTTCTCGACGCTCGACACCTGGGATGCGATCGACAACTTGTCGCGCGCCGTTTCGTCCTCCATCTACGAAGGGCTCTACCGATTCGACACCAACCTCACGCCTCAGCCGCAGCTCGCCGAATCCTATACCGTGTCCGACGACGGCTTGGTCTACACCTTCAAGCTCCGCCCGAACGTCAAGTATCAGGACGGTTCGGACTTCACCGCCGAAACGGTCAAGATGAACTTTGACCGCGGCATGAATCCCGCTTCCAAGCTTACCCGCCGCACTTTCTTCTCGTTCGTGGACAAGGTGGAGGCCGTTGATCCGCTTACCGTCCGCTTTACGCTCAAGCAGCCCACCGCCGGCTTCATTGCTCGTCTCTGCAACGGTACGGCCTCAATGGTCTGCCCGAGCCTGCTCAAGAAGGCTGCTGCCGCTGGTGATGCTGCAGCAGCCAAGAAAATAACGGCCTATGAAGCCTGCGGCACGGGTCCGTACACACTCAAGCACTTTGAACCCACCGAAGTGCTCGAAGTGGTAAAGAACCCCAACTACCGCGTCGCGGGACTGCCCAAATTCGACAGTCTTCGCTGGGTTCCTGTTGCTGAAAACTCCACCCGCGCCATGATGCTTCGCACCGGTGAAGCGCAATTCATCTGGCCCGTGCCGGCAGAACAGGTGAAGGCGCTCGAAGCTGACGACAAGCTTTCCATTCAAAAGACG
>ERZ857757.1101-NODE-1101-length-22901-cov-7.918191_pt1 | contig 22901 bp, 15 predicted proteins | sample MGYA00519764_ERZ857757 | MGnify/ENA primary metagenome ERZ857757 (study PRJEB31778, sample SAMEA3449359) | human gut metagenome | biome: human gut; feature: human-associated habitat; material: faeces | place: United Kingdom | collected 2010/2012 ... | reverse complement strand
GTAGGTCGCGCCGTCCTTCTTGGCAGCGTCAACGGTTTCCTGCACCTTGTTATAAAGGTCAGCGCCCTTGTTGCCCTCCGCGAAGGAGTAGACGAAATTGCCGTTGGCGTCCTGGAAGTAGGTCGGGGTGGACTTGGTGAAGGATTCGGGCGTATCGATGCCGACGAACGCGACCTTGATATCGCCGTAGGTCTTGATCTCATACGCCTTGTAGCCGGTCAGGCCCCTGCCGTCCTTGGCCGTATAGGTCAGGTTGCAGCAAAGATACTGATACTTGGCCTTGTCGATGAGCTTCTGAAGCTGCGGCAGGGTGTAGTCAAATTCGTGGTTGCCGAAGGAAGCAAAATCATAGCCGACTTCATTCATAATATCGACCAGATATTCACCCTTGGACAGCGTGCCGATGACGTCGCCCTGCACGGAGTCGCCGCAATCAACGAGCGCAACGTAGTTATACGCGGCCTGCATCTCCTTTTTGTAAGCAGCCAGACCGGCATAGCCGATGTTGTCGTCAACGGCGCAGTGCACGTCGTTGGTGTACAGAATCACAATGTCGTTGGATTTCTCGTCTGCTGCGAACGCTGTGGTCATAAGGCCCAGCATCAGGCATGCCGCCAGCAGAAGTGCAATCAGTTTCTTCATAGTATCCTCCCTTTACATCTTATCTGTCCTTGGACAGATGGTATGTCTATATTATACTACAAAGAACCGTCGTCAGCTATTCACAAATGTTTGAAATCCGATGTCCGTTTTTCGTCATAATGCACAAATTGTTTAGAACATTAGTGTATGAAACCAGGTAAAGCTGTCAGTGCGTTACGGTGTCGGCTGTTCCTCGGCGAACGGTTCCCCTTTCAGAACGACCCTGCGCAGGAAGCGGAACGTCTCCTTCTCGCCGCGTTCGGCGAGCATCGTGAGCAGAAAGCGCAGTCGCTTCATGGTCTGCGGGTGCACGAGCCGCGATTCGTTTGCCCGGTCCAGATACTGCAGCGGGGATGCGTCGGTATAGGCCGCGCCCTGATATGTCTTGCAGGCCGCAATGCGGTCAGCGACCATTTCGCACAGGTATCTGACCGGCATATCGACCGGCTCATACGTTCTCGTTTTGGGGCTCAGATCCGTCCAGTATTCAAAATGGTGACGGTTGCGGCCCTTGTGGTGCATCCAGGCAAGAGAATAGCCGTTCGCCTCACGCTCGGCGGTGTTCGGGCTGCGGTCGCCCTGATAGTACCGGACGCCCGCCAAAAACTCGGTTGGCGAATATTTGGACAGGTCATGCGTCAGTCCCTGCCAGATCAGGCCCATGCGGAAGCAGCCGCGCATGACCAGGTGCCGGTGATGTGTGATCGTTTTCAGATGTCCCCAGAATTTATTCATTGCGCAGCCCTCCCGTTTTTCTCATTACATTATACGATAAATCCGTTCCGGCTGCAACGCAGAAAAATTTTAAAAGCCTATTGACAAGCTAGGGAATGTGTGGTAGGATACAGCCATCCGATAGATGTTACCAACATACTATTTTTGTTCCACTAGAGTGAGGGCACAGATATGATCCTGCATCTGCTTCCGTGCGCCGTGTTCCGATGTCGGATGTGACAAAGGAACCGGATCGACGCTTTCATTTTATAAAATATAAAGGAGATTTTGAATATGTCCAACATTTATACTTCCGCTGACCAGCTGATCGGCAAGACTCCCCTGCTGGAGCTGACACACATCGAAAAAGAGCTGAACCTCAAGGCCAGAATCCTGGCCAAACTTGAATACTTCAACCCCGCCGGTTCCGTCAAGGACCGCATTGCGAAGAAAATGATCGACGACGCGGAGGCTGCGGGTCAGCTGAAGCCCGGCTCTGTCATCATCGAGCCGACCTCCGGCAATACCGGCATCGGCCTCGCCTCCGTCGCGGCAGCCAGAGGCTACCGGATCATCATCGTCATGCCTGAGACGATGTCCGTTGAGCGCCGTCAGCTTATGAAAGCCTACGGCGCGGAGCTTGTGCTGACGGAAGGTGCCAAGGGCATGAAGGGCGCGATCGCCAAGGCGGATGAGCTGGCGAAGGAGATCCCGAACAGCTTTGTGCCGGGCCAGTTCGTCAATCCCTCGAACCCGAAGGCCCATATTGAGACGACCGGCCCCGAAATTTACGAAGATACCGACGGCAAAGTCGATTACTTCGTTGCAGGCGTCGGCACCGGCGGCACGGTCACCGGCGTTGGGCAGTATCTGAAGCGCAAGGTTCCGTCCGTGAAGGTCGTTGCGGTTGAGCCGGCGACCTCTCCGGTGCTGAGCAAGGGCGTTGCGGGCGCGCACAAGATTCAGGGCATCGGCGCGGGCTTTGTCCCTGATGTGCTCGACACGAAGGTCTATGACGAGATCATCCCCGTTTCGAACGAGGACGCGTTTGCAGACGGCAGGCTCGTCGGCAGAAAAGAGGGCGTTCTGGTCGGCATTTCCTCCGGCGCGGCGCTCCACGCAGCAGTTGAGCTGGCCAAGCGTCCGGAAAATGAGGGCAAGACCATCGTCGTCCTCTTCCCCGATACCGGCGACCGTTACCTCTCTACCCCGCTGTTCGCGGATTGATCCTGCATGATGTGCCAAGCCCCGGCTTCCATTTTGAACGGAAGCCGGGGCTATCATTTTATCCTGTGATATCCTCATACAGCGCCCACATGGCGTCGACGGTGCATTCGGAGAAGCGGTTCTGGGCGGCAAGCTCCGTGCCGTAGCTGTCCAGGAGCATCGGGCGGTAGGTGTACCAGCCAGTGTTCTCATTGCGGAGAATGACGTTGATGGTCGGCTTGAGGTCGTATTCCGATACGTGCGTTCCGTCCGCGTCCTTGACGATGGTGACGCTGGCCATGCCGCCGAGGAGGTTCATTTTCTCCTTCTGGTGCGACAGGAAGTTTCCGAGACTGTAATAGACCGGCACGTCGCGGCCGTCGGATGCCGTAAGCAGCTCGACCGGCTGGAGCGTGTGCGTGTGACCGCCGATGATGAGATCCGCGCCCGCGTCCGCCATTGCCTGCGCCCAGGTGAGCTGGTCGTTGTCCGGACTGAAGGTGTCCTCCGTGCCCCAGTGCGGGAAGACGATGACGAAATCCGCCGCCTGCTTTGCCTGCTCGATACGGCCGCAGACCGTTTCCTGACTGGAAAGCATATCGATCATCCAGCGCTTTTCGGGCATGGAGTTGTTGAGGCCGTAAGTGAAGTTCAGCATGGCGATGCGGATGCCGTTTTTCTCGACGATGGAGATCGCCTCGGCATCAGCCTCCGTGTCATGGATGCCGAGCGTGGTGATCTCCGGATATGTCTCGTGGAAATAGGACAGCGTATCCGTGATGCCGGTTTCCTTTTTGTCAAAGCAGTGGTTGCTGGCGAAGGTCACGACGTTGAAGCCCGTATCGGCCAGCGCGTCGGCGACCTCGATGGGCGAACCGAAGACCGGATAGCTTTCGATCAGCTCACGGTCCTTGACGAGGATCGTCTCCTGATTGATGCAGGCCAGATCATACTGCCGGACGGTGGGGCGGATATCGTCGAAAAACGACGTGAAATCATAGCCGCCCTCCGGCGTCTGCGCGGACCAGTAGACGCAGTTGTGGATCAGATCGTCTCCCAGCGCCATGAGCGTCACGCGGGACTCTGCTGTCTGCTCTGCAGACTGCTGTGCGGGCTGCTCCTGCGGCTCCGGCTCCTGTACCACCGGTTCAGCCTGTACAGTCGGTTCTTTGGCAGGTGTGGAACTTGCCTCGGCGGCAGCCCTTGCGTCGGACATACGCGGCGTGAACGCCGCCTGCACGACCCACATCCCGCCGAAAACGACGGCGGCAAGCAGAAGCAGGATCAGGATCAGGCCCAGCGCAACGGAGGGCTTTTTGTTCGGGGCTGCGGACATGGTGCGCACATCCTTTCGGTGAAATTTACTGAAAGCATCGGTTCCTCAGGAAATGATGCCGTATTCCGCCTTGACGGTCAGAATGCGCAGAACGCTCTCGTCAATACGGGCCTGCGAAAGCGTGCCGTCGGCGACGGCGGCCTTGACGGCGTCGAACGCGGCCTGCAGATCGGACGGCATGAGGATCATGTCGCATCCGGCGGCAAGGGCCTTGACGGCGGCATCGCCTGCGGAATAATGGTCGGTGATGGAGGCCATGGAGTGTGAGTCGGTGATGATGACGTTCTGATAGTCCAGCTTGTCGCGCAGGATATCCGTCACGATGGATGCGCTCAGATCGGCGGGCGTATCGCTGCCGGTGACATTCGGGTAGGACAGGTGCGAGACCATGACGAACGGGACGCTCCCCTCCGAGGCGATGATGGACTGGAACGGGACAAGGTCACAGCCTTCCAGCTCACTGAGGGTCTTTTCGACGATCGACGTGCCGTTGTGATCGTCGACGGTGGCGCTGCCGTAGCCGGGGAAGTGCTTGAGGCATGAGACAATGCCCTCGGCGCGCAGGCTCTTGACGATCACACCGGCCAGCGACGCGCACAGCTCCGGATCAGAGCCGAACGAGCGGCTGCCGATGACGCTGTCTGCACCCTGCGCAACGTCCGCGACCGGGGCAAAGTCCAGATTGAAGCCCAGCGCGTGCAGGCTGCCGCCGATGTCCTGCCCGGCGGCATAGGCCGCTGCGGGATCCTGCTGCTTGCCGAGCGAACGCATATCGCCGACGGACGGCACGCCCATGTCCGGGTTGCTGCCGACGCGGCTGACGGTGCCGCCCTCCTCGTCAACGCCGAGGAAGAGCGGAATTTTTGCGTAGGACTGCGTGTTTTCCAGCAGCGCGACGGTCTGTTCGCGGTTTTCAAGGTTTTTCGCGAAATACACGATGCCGCCGACCGGGTACTGCTCCAGCGCTTTCTTTGTCGTCTCCCCCGCTACGGTGGCGGTGTTGACGTTTGTGATGGCCTCCGGCGTTACGAAGAACAGCTGCCAGATTTTTTCCTCGTCCGTCATGGTATCGAGAAGCGCCTGCGCCGTCTGCTGTGCGGCGGAGGCTTCCGGAGCGTCCGGCGTCTGCGGGTCTGTTTCATTCTGATCATCCGTAGCCGGCTGTGGCTGCTCGTCCGGCGTCTCCGGCTGGGCGGCCTGGCCGGGAAGCTCGCCCTCGTAGGGCGCTTCGCGCTCCGGCTCTACGGTCGTCGGTTCGTTGGAAAACACGCCGTCCGTCTGGATGGTCTCGGCCTGCTCGGGCATCTGCTTTTCCGGGAGCGTCTTCCACAGGAGCACGCCGACACCGGCCAGCAGCGCAATGCAGAACAGAACGGCGAGCATGGCAGGTAATTTACTGCGGGAATGTTCCATAGCGTCGATCCCTCACTTGTGATAGAGCGTGTGCGACTGATAGACCGGCTCGAACGTAACGTTCATGCCGAGGCGCTTGAACATCCCCTCGTCGACCGAGGAGAGAATGACGGACGAATGCACCTGACTGCCGCGCAGGGAGGCCAGCGCCTCCATGGCAATCTCGGCGGTCGGATTCGTCACGGCGCTGATGGACAGCGCGATGAGGACCTCGTCCGTGTGCAGGCGGGGGTTGGAATTGCCCAGATGCTCGATCTTCAGGTGCTGGATGGGGGCGAGGACCATCGGAGAAATGAGGTTCACGCGATCGTCGATCCCGGCGGAAAGCTTGATCGCGTTCAGAAGCGCGGCGCACGACGCACCCATCAGACCGGAGGTCTTGCCGGTGACGAGCCGCCCGTCCGGCAGCTCGATTGCTGCGGCAGGCGCGCCCGTTTCGGCAGCCTTGGCCCGCGCGGCGGGGACAGTTCTGCGCATGGACACGTCCAGATGCAGCGAATTCATGAGCATTTCCTGCTTGCGCAGCTCCTCGGGCATGGCGACGCCCTTTTTGACGGCGCAGGCGGAGGCGAAATAACGCCGGATGATCTCCTGATACGACGCTTCGCGGCAGGCTTCGTCGTCGCAGATGGCAAAGCCCGCCATGTTGACGCCCATATCCGTCGGGCTTTTATACGGGCACTCGCCGAAGATGGAGCGGAAGATCGTTTCGAGCACCGGGAAGATCTCGATGTCGCGGTTATAATTGACCGTTGTTTCGCCGTAGGCCTCAAGGTGGAAGGGGTCGATCATGTTGACGTCGGCCAGATCGGCTGTCGCGGCCTCGTAGGCGAGGTTGACGGGGTGCTTGAGCGGCAGGTTCCAGATCGGGAATGTCTCATATTTGGCGTAGCCCGCGTTCACGCCGCGCTTGTGCTCCTGATAGAGCTGGCTGAGGCAGGTCGCCATCTTGCCGGAGCCGGGGCCGGGGGCCGTGACAATGACGATGGGGCGGCTGGTTTCGATATACTCGTTTCTGCCGTAGCCCTCATTGGAAACGATGAGATTGATATTCGAAGGATAATCCGCGATGGGATAGTGCCGGTAGACCTTCACGCCCAGCGCCTCCAGCTTGCGCTGGAACGCCTCGGCGGCCTGCTGGCCCGCGTACTGCGTGATAACGACGCTGCCGACATAGAGCCCGATGGAGCGGAAGGTGTCGATCAGGCGCATGACGTCCAGATCGTAGGTGATGCCGAGATCGCCCCGGCGCTTGTTCATTTCAATGTGGGCTGCGTTGATGGCGATGACGATCTCCGCCTGCTCCTTGAGCTGCGAGAGCACCTTCATCTTGCTGTCCGGCTGGAAGCCGGGCAGGACGCGCGAGGCGTGATAGTCGTCAAAAAGCTTGCCGCCGAATTCCAGATAGAGCTTGCCGCCGAAATGCGCGACGCGCTCCAGGATCCGTTCGGACTGCAGCTTCAAATACTTCTGATTGTCAAATCCAATTTTCATAAATCTTTCCCTGTCCAGCGCATGGCAGAAGCTTCTGCCGATTTTGTACTACACTTCACATCATATATCATAAACCGAAACCGAAAACTTTGCAATCACCAAACGGAAAAACACGAAAATTTTCCCCGTCCGCGAACGCTGGGCAGGCCGCCGTATATCCTGCGGGCTTTGCGGCAAACCTTGACTTTGGAGTAAAAGAACCGTATACTATATCTAATTATAGTGGGTGTAATATCCGTTACAGCACGAAATATTGTGAGGAATCCGCATGAAAGAACAAAAAGCCTATGGAAACGAGTCCATCTCGTCTTTAAAGGGCGCGGACCGCGTCCGGCTGCGGCCGGCGGTCATTTTCGGCTCGGACGGCCTGGAGGGCTGTGAGCACGCCGTTTTTGAAATTCTGTCCAACGCCATCGACGAAGCGCGCGAGGGCTACGGCCGGCAAATTCTCGTGACGCGCTATGAGGATCATTCCATTGAGGTCGAGGACTTCGGGCGCGGCTGTCCGGTCGACTGGAACGAAAAAGAGGGAAAATACAACTGGGAGCTTGTCTTCTGCGAGCTTTACGCAGGCGGTAAGTACCAGAACAACGCGGGCGGCGACTATGAATTCTCGCTGGGCCTGAACGGCCTCGGCTCCTGCGCCACGCAGTATTCGTCCGAGTATTTTGACGCGACCGTCCGCCGCGACGGGTTTAAATACACGCTGCATTTTGAAAAGGGCGAGCTTGTCGGCAAGATGAAAAAGGAGCCGACCGACCGCAAGGCCACCGGCTCCGTCTTCCGCTGGAAGCCCGATCTGGCCGTCTTCACCGACATCAACATTCCGAAGGAATATTTTGAGGACACGCTCAAGCGGCAGGCTGTCGTCAACGCGGGCGTGACGTTCACGTTCCGCGATCAGGAAGGCGGCAAATTCGTCAAGACGGATTACTGCTATCCCAACGGCATTTTGGATTATGTAAACGAAATTGCAGGTGAGCAGACGCTGACCATGCCGCAGTTCTGGGAGGCTGAGCGCAAGGGCCGTGACCGTGAAGACAAGCCGGAATACAAGGTGCGCATTTCCGCCGCCCTTTGCTTCTCGAACCGTGTCAACCGTCTCGAATACTATCACAATTCTTCTTGGCTCGAACACGGCGGCGCGCCAGAAAAGGCCGTCAAGAATGCCTTTGTCTACGCCATCGACGCCTACTGCAAGCAGACGAACAAATACACGAAGTCCGAATCGAAGATCACGTTTCAGGACGTGGCCGACTGTCTGGTGCTGGTGACGAACTGCTTCTCCACGCAGACCTCGTATGAAAACCAGACGAAAAAGGCTATCACGAATAAATTCGTGCAGGACGCCATGGCGGAATTTTTCCGCGACCGGCTGCACGTCTATTTCATCGAAAACAAACAGGAGGCCGACCGCATTGCCGATCAGGTGCTGGTCAACAAGCGGAGCCGTGAATCGGCGGAAAAGGCGCGTCTGAACATCAAGAAAAAGCTGACCGGCAATCTTGATATCGCCAACCGCGTGCAGAAATTCGTCGACTGCCGCACGAAGGACGTGTCGAAGCGCGAAATTTATATCGTCGAGGGCGATTCCGCTCTGGGTTCGGTCAAGCTCTCGCGCGACGCGGAATTTCAGGGCATCATGCCCGTGCGCGGCAAGATTCTGAACTGCCTCAAGGCCGACTACGCCCGCATTTTCAAGAGCGAGATCATCACCGATCTTCTGAAGGTGCTCGGCTGCGGCGTGGAGGTGCAGGGCAAGGCGGTCAAGGAGCTCAACGCCTTCGACCTCAATAACCTCCGCTGGAGCAAGGTCGTCATCTGCACCGATGCGGACGTGGACGGCTTCCAGATCCGCACGCTGATCCTGACGATGATCTACCGTCTCTGCCCCACGCTCATCCGCGAGGGCTACGTCTACATCGCGGAAACGCCGCTCTTTGAGATCAACTGCGGCGACAAGACGTGGTTCGCCTACTCCGACAAGGAGAAGAACGACATCGTAAAAACGCTTGAGGGCAAGCGCTATAAGGTCGACCGCTCCAAGGGCCTCGGCGAGAACGACCCGGAGATGATGTGGCTGACGACCATGAACCCCGAAACGCGCCGTCTCATCAAGGTCATGCCCGAGGACGCGGAGGCGACCGCGCAGGTATTCGATCTGCTCCTCGGCGACAATCTGCAGGGCCGCAAGGACCATATCGCAGAGAACGGCTACAAGTATCTGGAACTGGCGGACATTTCGTAGGAGGGCGGAAAACGGGGCAAAGCCCTTGCAAAAGAGCGGCGTTTATGGTACGCTGAAGGAACAGGATACCCAATGGACCCACACAGGGAAGGAGAATGGAAAAATGAAAAAACTGATCGCTCTTCTGCTGGCGCTGATGTTGGCGCTGGCGCTGGCCGTCCCCGCAAGCGCGGCGGGCGAGGATATTGGCATCATCGGCGGAGCCGACGGTCCGACCTATATTCTCGTCAGCGCCGATCCGAAGGCTGCCGCGACGGTTTCAAAGGAACAGCGCGAGCAGAACATCAAGGCGCTCGGCGGCGTGGCCGGGCAGGTCAATGTGCTGCTGGGCGACCGATGCATTGCTTTCACCGACGCGGTGCCCGAGGTGAAGAACGGGCGCACGATGGTGCCGCTGCGCGCCGCGCTGGAGGCCATGGGCGCAAGGATCGAATTTGACCAGGCCACCAAGACCGCTATCGTAACGGGTGAGAAGGCGAGCTTTACCCATGTTGTCGGCAGCGACGTCATCACGCGCGCCGACGGCTCGACGGTGAAGATGGACGTCCGCTCCTATGTGACGCCCTCCAACCGCACGATGGTGCCGGTACGCTTCTTCTCGCAGGTGCTCGGCTACGACGTGTTCTGGGACAACGGCTACCGCATGGCGTTCCTGCTCGACGAGGAGACCTTCGCGGAGAAGGTGGACAGCCGTCTCACCATTCTCAACGGCTATCTGGCCGGAAATGCGAAGCGCTTTGACGCCTCCAAGAATTATAAGGAGGATGTGACCCTCTCCGGCACGGTCAAGGTCATCGACTCCATCAAGGGCGACCGCAGCTATCCGTATTCCGGCAAGGCGTCCGTGCTGCTGGGCAAGGACGGCATGAGCATGAGCCTGAGCGCCGACCTCGGCGATCTGGCGGAGCTCCTCGAGGGGCTTGGCGGAAAGCTGCCGGAGGCGTACCGCGCCTTGACCGTCAAGCCCGAGCTGGAGGCTATATTCTCTGATAAGCTCTACTTTAGGTCCCCGCTCCTTGACGCGGCGATGGCGAAGGTAGACGGCACGCAGGCCGTTTCCGGCGCATGGTACGCGACGGACGCCGTGATGAGCTTCCCCGACCTCTACGAGTCGATGTACGGCAGCAATGAGGACTACACCGTCGGCAAAGCCCTCTATGCCATGATGAAGCAAGGCGACGCGAACCGATTCTATGAGAGCTGGAGCGGTACGGAGCAGCTTGCCGCCGCCGCGGTCGAGATGTTCGGCGACGAGACCTTCACCAAGTCTGGCAGCGGCTATAAGTGGCACTTCGGCAAGGAGGAGCTTGCGATGCTGCTGGCAGAAGCCATCCCGGGCTTTATCGCGGACAGCGGCGTCGAGGAGCTGAGTATTGACATGACGCTCCGCAGCGACGGCGGCGTGGAGCTCAAGTACACAGCGTCGACGAGCATCAATGAGGAAGCGGCGCTTCGCATCGACTACACGCTCGCCGGCAACAGCAGCCGCATGACCGTCAAGGGAGCGGTCCAGCTGCGCAATATCTGTGATGTGCGCTTTGATGCGGCGATCAGCGTTCGCACGACGAGCGAAAAGCCGCTCACGGCTCCGCCCGCAGGCGCGACGATCATCACGCTCCCCCCGGTAATGCCGATCGCGGCATAAAGAAAAGAGAGAAGGAAGGCGCACTCGGATCCGAGCGCGCTTTCCTTCTCTTTTGCCTTATTCGATGCCGAGGACCTTGTAGTCCTTGTCCTCCACCGCCTTCTTGAGCGCGGCATCGTCCACGGGGGACTGCAGCGTCACGACGGCGGTGCCGGCGGTGTGACTGACCTCGGCGTCCACGACCTCGGGAATGGCCTCGAGCGCCTTTTTGACGGCCGCCTCGCAATGGGCGCACATCATGCCTTCGATCTTCATCGTCTTTTTCATGGGTTCCTTCTCCTTTTTCGTTGTAGCTTTTTCTTCTGCCGGTGCTGTGTTTGCAGAGGCAGGCTTTTTTCTGTGCTTGTGGTCGTGCTTCGGGTCGCGGAGCTTGAAGAGATTCAGCCGCAGGGCGTTGGACACCACACAGAAGCTCGACAGGCTCATCGCCGCTGCGCCGAACATGGGGTTGAGCGTCAGCCCCAGCGGGACGAACACGCCCGCGGCCAGCGGGATGCCGAGCGTGTTGTAGAAAAACGCCCAGAAGAGGTTCTGGTGGATGTTGCGCAGCGTCGCGCGGCTCAGGCGGATGGCGGCGGGCACGTCGCTCAGACGGCTCTTCATCAGCACCACATCCGCCGCGTCGAGCGCGACGTCCGCGCCCGCGCCGATGGCGATGCCGACGTCTGCGCGGGTGAGCGCGGGAGCGTCGTTGATGCCGTCGCCGACCATGGCGACCTTGCCGCGCTCGCGCAGGCGGCGGATCTCCGCTTCCTTGCCGTCGGGCAGTACGCCGGCGATCACGCGGTCCACGCCCGCGGCGGCGCCGATGGCGCGCGCCGTGCGTTCGTTGTCACCTGTAAGCATGACGACCTCGATGCCCATATTCCGCAGCTCGTGCACGGCCTGCGGGCTGTCGGGCTTGATGACGTCCGCCACGGCGATGACGCCGAGGAGTCTGCCGTTTTCGCTGAAGAGCAGCGGCGTTTTGCCGTCCTCCGCAAGCGCCTCGCAGCGCGCCCGCATGGCGGGGGAGACCTCCGCCGCGGCGGAAACGTAGGCGAGACTGCCGCCGCAGAGCGTCTGCCCGTTCCGCACGGCGGTCAGGCCGCTGCCGGAGAGCGCCCGGAAGTCCGTGACCTCATCCGCGGTCAGGCCGTCGGCTTGCGCCTTGGCGAGGATCGCGCGGGCGAGCGGATGCTCGCTCTTCTGCTCGAGCGCAAGCGCCGCGCGAAGCAGCTCCGATGCGCGCACGCCGTCCGCGGGAAGAAGCTCGGTGACCTGCGGCTCGCCTGCGGTGATGGTGCCGGTCTTGTCCAGCGCGACGATGTCCACGCGGCCCGTCTCCTCCAGCGACGCGGCGGTTTTGAACAGAATGCCGTTCTTCGCGCCCAGTCCGCTGCCGACCATGATGGCGACGGGCGTGGCGAGCCCCAGCGCGCAGGGACAGCTGATGACGAGCACGGAAATGCCGCGCGCGAGGGCGAAGCCGACGCTCTGACCGAGCAGCAGCCACACGGCGGTCGTCACCGCCGCGATGGCAATGACGGCCGGCACGAATACGCCGGAGACCCTGTCCGCGATCTTTGCGATGGGGGCCTTGGTCGCGGCGGCGTCGCTGACCATCTGAATGATCTGCGAAAGCGTGGTGTCCTCGCCGACGCGCGTGGCGCGGCAGCGCAGGAAGCCGGACTGGTTGACCGTTGCGGCGGAGACCGTGTCGCCCGCGGTCTTGTCCACCGGCAGGCTCTCGCCCGTCAGCGCCGCCTCGTTGACGGCGCTTGCGCCGTCAAGCACCACGCCGTCCACGGGGATGCTTTCACCGGGGCGGACCACGAAGATGTCATCCTTCTGCACCTGCTCGATGGGGACCTCAAGCTCCCGGCCGTCGCGTTCGACCGTCGCGGTCTGCGGCGCGAGCTTCATCAGGCCCTTGAGCGCGTCGGTCGTGCGGCCCTTGGAGCGGGCTTCGAGCATCTTGCCGACGGTGATGAGCGTGAGGATCATGGCGGCGGACTCGAAGTAGAAGTCCATCATGTAGGCCATCACGGCCTCCGTGTCGCCGCGCACCTGCGCGCCGGTCATGGCGAAGAGGGCGTAGGTGCTGTAGCCGAAGGCTGCCGTCGCGCCGAGGGCGACGAGCGTATCCATGTTCGGCGCGCGGCGCCACAGGCTCTGGAAGCCGCTGATGAAGAATTTCTGGTTGATGACCATGACGGCGACCGTTAAAAGCAGCTGGGTCAGGCCCATCGCCACATGGTTGTCCGTGTAGAACGCGGGCAGCGGCCAGCCCCACATCATGTGTCCCATCGAGAAGTACATCAGCACGAGCAGGAAGCCGAGCGACCAGAGCAGCCGGCGCTTCAGCTTCGGCGTTTCGTGATCCTCCAGCGCGGCCTCCGCCTCGGCGGCGCTCGGCGCGGCTTTGCCCGCGCCCTTTAAGGACGCGCCGTAGCCCGCCGCCTGCACGGCGGCGATGATGTCCTGCGGCGCGGCGGAACCCTCCACGCCCATCGAGTTCGTCAGCAGGCTCACCGAGCAGGACGTGACGCCCGGGACCCTGCTCACCGCCTTTTCGACCCGGGCCGAGCAGGCGGCGCAGCTCATGCCGGTCACATTGTATTGTGTCATTGCGTGTTCCTCGGTTCTGTGAAATTGCGGTTAGGTTGTGCGCTTTTCACTCATTTCATGAGCTTTTGAAGCGTCGTCACCAGCTCGTCGATCGTCTCGTCCCTGCCGGCGCGGATATCCTCCGCCACGCAGGTGCGGATGTGCGCGGCAAGCAGCTCCTTGTTGAAGGCGTTGACCGCCGCGTTGACCGCCGCGGCCTGCACTAAAATGTCGGGACAGTACGCGCCGGACTCCACCATGCTGCGGATGCCGCGGATCTGACCCTCAATGCGGTTGAGCCGGTGAATGAGCTTTTTGTACTCCTCCGGCGAGCGCTCCTTTTTGCGCTGCGAGCAGCGGCAGCATTCCGATCGGTCCATATACCGTGCCTCCCTGATAGCGATATACCCCTTGGGGGTATCTGCACTATATACCCCTACGGGGTATTTGTCAAGAGAAAAAAGAGAAAAGGTCTCAGGACCCTTTCTCTTCCTTTTTGTCAATGATGGTCGCGGTGGCGCGCACGCGGCGCAGATCGAAGTCCCGCACGTTCCAGCGCTCGATGAGGTCGCTGATCTGCCCCTCGGCCTCGGCGACCTCCTCCTCGAACGCGCGGGCGGAGATGCGCAGCGCGCCGTGACCGAGGATGATGACCTGCTCCATGTTGTCCGACGTGGCGACGCGGACGCGGTGGTTTTTGCCGAGGTCGTAGGTCGCGCGCTCGATGTAGCTGTCGGCGGTCTGCGCCTCCTTGGTGTAGACGATGTAGATGCCGTTTTTCTTTTCCATCGAGCCGGGATTGCCCTTGACCTTGTAGGCGTCGAAGACCAGAATGATCTCGCATCTGCGCCAGCCGCGGTAGTTGGCGAGGATGCCCGCGAGCGCCTCGCGCGCGGCGGCGACGTCCTGCGCGGCGAGCTTTTTGAGCGCGTCCCACGCGAAGATGATGTTGTAGCCGTCCACGAGCAGATACTCGGGACCGGTCTTCTGATTTTTGATGTTATAGCGCGTCTCGTCGAGCGCGGTGCGCGCGGGCGCGCGCTTTGGCTCGAACGCGCGGCGCTCGACCTTGCCGTAGGTGCTCTCGAAGATGGCGAGCAGCTCCTTGTCCTCGGCGGCAGAGCCGGAGGACGCGCGGCTGCGTGTCGGCATGGGTTCGGTGGCTTCAACAGGACGCTCCTGCAGAACGCAGGGGACGTGCGCGCGGGCCTTGACCTCGTTCCACGGAACGTAGACGCCCGCGCCGTGCTCGCAGAACACCGAGCCGGTGGGGTTTTCCGCGTCGCGCTCGGGATCGTAGCCGATGGCGGCGATGACGCTCTCCGCGTCCGCGCAGGGCTCGTAGCCGCGCAGGGTGCAGCTCAGACGTCCGCGTCCGCGGGTGTAGGCCGCGACCTCACGCGCGTAGCTGCGCAGTCCCTTGACCGGCGCGAAGCCGGTGAGCACCGTTTCCTCGCCGACCGTTTCCGGTGCGTCCGTCGAGCCGCCCATCGCGGCAAGGTCGGTCATCGCACGTCCCACGCATTCCGGCGGCAGCTCAAGACGGAAATCATAGAACGGCTCGAGCAGTACGCTCTCGGCCTGCATCAGACCCTGCCGCACGGCGCGGTAGGTCGCCTGCCGGAAATCGCCGCCCTCGGTGTGCTTGAGGTGCGCGCGGCCCGCGAGGAGCGTCATTTTTACGTCGGTCAGCGCGCTGCCCGTCAGCACGCCGGGATGCGCGCGCTCGGCAAGGTGCGTGAGAATGAGACGCTGCCAGTTGAGGTCTAGCTCGTCCGTCGGACAGGCGGAGGCAAGCTGAACACCGCTCCCGCGCGGGGCGGGCTCGAGCAGCAGATGCACCTCGGCGTAGTGGCGCAGCGGCTCGAAGTGCCCGACGCCCTCGACGGTGTTGGCGAGGGTCTCCTTGTAAACGATGCCGCCCTCGCCGAACATGACGGAGAGGCCGAAGCGGTCGGATATGAGTCGCTGCAAAATTTCCAGCTGCACCTCGCCCATCAGCTCGGCGTGCAGCTCGCCGGACGCTTCCTCCCACACGATGCGGAGCATCGGGTCCTCGTCCTCCAGCTCGCGCAGCTTCGGGAGGACGGTGTGCGCGTCTGTGCCGTCGGGCAGGAGGATGCGGTAGGTCAGAACGCTTTGCAGCACCGGCTTTTCGCCGTCCGCCTCCGCCCCGAGCCCCTGCCCTGGATAGGTGTCTGCAAGGCCCGTGACCGCCACGACCTCGCCCGCGCCCGCCTCGTCGAGCGGGCGGAACTTCGCACCGGAGTAAAGCCGGAGCTGGTCGGCCTTGCCGCAGGGAAGCTGCGTTTTTGCCCGCAGCGTCCCGCCGGTGACCTTCAGGTGCGTGAGCCGTGTGCCCTGCGCGTCGCGGGAGATCTTAAAGACGCGCGCGCCGAAGTCCGCGCCGCGCGCTGGCTCGCGCGTGAAGCGTGTGAGCAGCTGCAAAAACTCCGCCACGCCCTCATTTTTGAGCGCGGAGCCGAAGCAGCAGGGGAAAATTTTCCGCGCGGAGATCAAAGCGGCGAGCGTGTCGTCCGAAAGCGCGCCGCGCTCCAGCAGCTCCTCGAGAGCCGCTTCGTCGGTCAGCGCGGCGTGCTCGTCGCGCTCGTTCGGCTCCGCGCCGAGATCGACGCACGCGCCGAAGCTCTTTTGCAGATCCGTCAGCAGCGCCGCGCGGTCCGCGCCCGCAAGGTCCATCTTGTTGATGAAGAGGAACGTCGGTACGCCGTAGCGCTCCAGCAGCCGCCAGAGCGTGCGGGTGTGGCCCTGCACGCCGTCCGTGCCGCTGATGACAAGGATCGCGTAGTCGAGCACCTGCAGGGTGCGCTCTGCTTCGGCGGAGAAATCGACGTGGCCCGGCGTATCGAGCAGCGTGATGTGCGTGCCGCCGCAGTCGAGCACTGCCTGCTTGGCAAAGATGGTGATGCCGCGCTCGCGCTCGAGCGCTTCGGTGTCCAGAAAGGCATCGCCGTGATCGACGCGGCCGAGCGTGCGCAGCGCGCCCGCGGCATATAAAAGGCCCTCGGAGAGGGTCGTTTTGCCCGCGTCGACATGGGCGAGTATCCCGATGGTGAGTTTTTTCATGGCCTGTCCTCTGAAAAAGCGCCGCGGCGCGGCGCATCCGTTTTTCTCTACGATACCATGCTTTTGCGCCCGCGTCAAATGGAAAAGGGCTGCCGGCGGCAGCCCTTTCGCTCACAGCTTTTATGATCTTCCGTAGATGCGCGTCATTTCGCGGATCTGCCCGGCGAGCTTTTTGCTCGCCTCACCCGGGAGCATACGCCACTCCCAGTTGCCGCGGCTCGTGCCGGGGATGTTCATGCGGTGGCCCGCGCCGAGGTCGAGCCAGTCCTGCATCTGCGCGACGAAGAGCTTTGCCACCGAGCTCATGCCGCCGCGGATGATGCCGCGGTTGAAGCCCTCTCGGTCGTTGAGCCCAAGGTACTGCACGGCGAAGGCAATATCCGCCTTATCCGCCTCCGTGCGCCAGAGGGCGAGGGGCGCGTTGTCGTGCGTGCCGGTGTAGCAGATGCAGTTCTCCCCGTAGCTGTGCGGCAGATAGCTGCTCGTGTCGCGCGAGTCGAAGGCGAATTCCAGCACCTTCATGCCGGGCAGACGCGAGTCGGCAAGCAGCTGCGTGACCTCCGGCGTGGGATAGCCGAGATCCTCGGCGATGAACTCGATGTCGTGGAACCAGCCGGTCAGCACGCCGACGAGCGCCATGCCGGGGCCCTTGACCCAGCGGCCGTTTTTCGCGGTCGTCTCGCCATAGGGCACGGCCCAGTAGCTCTCGAAGCCGCGGAAGTGGTCGATGCGGATGACGTCGTAGAGCTTCGCCGCCCCGCCGATGCGTCGGATCCACCACTCAAAGCCGTCCTTCTGCATGGCCTCGTAGTCGTAGAGTGGGTTGCCCCAGAGCTGACCGTCGGCGCTGAAGTAGTCCGGCGGCACGCCGGAGACCTCAACGGGCACGTTTCGCTCGTCGAGCTGGAATTTCTCCGGCTCGCTCCACACGTCGGAGGAGTCCATCGCCACATAGATGGGGATGTCGCCGATGATGCGGATGCCGAGACCGTTGATGTAGCTCTTGAGCGCACTCCACTGCCGGAAGAAGAGAAACTGAATGTAGGTGAACAGCTCCACGTCCCCGCGCAGCTCCGCGCGGTAGCGCTCGAGCGAGTCGGCCCGGTGCAGCCGCGCGCCCTCGTCGGGCCATTCGGTCCAGGACTTCATGCCGAAATGCCGCTTGAGCGCCATGAAGAGCGCGTAGTCCGGCAGCCAGCGGCTGTTTTCCGATTCGAAGGCGGCGACCGCCTCGCGGTCGCGCTCCCAGCCGCGCACCTTGGCCCTTTCGAGCAGCGCGAAGCGGCTCTCGTAAATTTTGCCGTAGTCGACGTAGCGCGGCTCCGAGCCCCACGCGCAGGAGGTGACCTCCTTGCGCGTGAGCAGCTTATCCTTGATGAGCAGATCGAGGTCGATGAAGTACGGGTTGCCCGCAAAGGTCGAAAAGCTCTGATACGGCGAGTCGCCGTAGCTTGTGGGGCCGAGCGGCAGAAGCTGCCAGTAGCCCTGTCCCGCCGCGTGGAGAAAATCGGCAAAGTCATACGCCGCCTTGCCGAACGTGCCGATGCCGTAGGGCGAGGGGAGCGAGGAGATCGGCATCAGAATGCCGGAGGAACGATTCATGTGAGATCAGCCTTTCACGGCGCCGGCCGCGACGCCCTTGATGATGTGTTTCTGGCAGCAGAGGTAGAAGATGATGACGGGGACGATGCTCAGGAAGATGAGCGCCATCGTCGCGCCGAGATCGACCGTGCCGTAGCTGCCCTTGAGGTACTGGATATGGATGGGAATGGTCTTGTACTTGGTGCTGTCGAGCACGAGATAGGGGAGCAGATAGTCGTTCCACACCCACATGATCTCGAGAATGCCGACGGAGATCATCGTAGGCCGCAGCATCGGGAACACGACGGAGAAATAGGTGCGCAGCGGACCGCAGCCGTCGATGGCGGCGGCCTCCTCGATCTCCAGCGGGATGGACTTCACGAAGCCCACGAACATGAAGATGGCAAGCCCCGCGCCGAAGCCGAGATAGATGATGGGAATGGTCCAGGGCGTGTTGAGCGCGACCTTTTCGAGACTGCCGCTCGCAAAGTTAAAGTAGGGTATCTTCACGCGGTCGGCGGTCTTGGAGAGGGTGAACATGACCATCTGGAACGGCACGACCATGGAAAAGACGCAGAGGTAATAGACGCCGCGGCAGAGCTTGCTGTCCACGCGGGCGATGTACCACGCGGCCATCGAGGTGCACAGCAATATCAGCGCCGTGGAGACAAGCGTGATGAAAAGGCTGTAGAACGCGGACTTCCAGAAGGGATAATTGCCGAAGGTGACGCCCTTGATGTAGTTTGCCCAGCCGGCAAAGCTCTCGGCGGTGGGCAGGGCAAAGGTCTCGGTCTTGACATAGGTGTTGAGCTTGAAGGAGTTGACTACCACAGCCAGCACCGGCAGGATGTAGAGGATGCAGATGAAGGCCAGCACGACCGAAAGAATGGTCTTGCGGCGGCGTTCGGCGGAAAGGGAACCGTTCATTACTGCTGCACCTCCTTTTTGCGTGTAGCGCGGAGCTGGATCAAGCCGATGGCGGCGACGAGCAGGAAGAACAAAACGGCCTTGGCCTGCGCGGTGCCGCGGGAGTTGACGTTCTGCCCGTAGAACGTGTTGTAGATGTTCAGCGCCAGCATCTCAGTCGTCTTGATGGCTGAGCCGTCGGACTGGATGATGTAGGGCTGACCGCCCGTGAGGGCGAGGTTCTGGTCGAAGAGCTTGAAGCTGTTCGTCAGCGTGAGGAAGGTGCAGATGGTGATGGAGGGCATTACGTTCGGGATGGTGACCTTCCAGAGTGTCTGCCAGCGGTTCGCGCCGTCGATCTTCGCGGCCTCGAGCATATCCTCGGGCACAGCCTGCAAGCCGGCGATGTAAATGATCATCATATAGCCGACCTGCTGCCAGCACATGAGGATGATGAGGCCCCAGAAGCCGTATTTCGTCTCCAGCAGGATCGACGTGCCGTAGCGCGAGAGGATGCCGTCGAAGATCATCGACCACACATAGCCCAGCACGATGCCGCCAATGAGGTTCGGCATGAAGAACACCGTGCGGAAGAGATTGCTCCCCTTGATGCCCTGTGTGAGGGCATAGGCCACGGCGAAGGCCAGCACGTTGATGAACACGAGCGAGACGAGCGCAAAGAGCGCCGTGTACCAGAACGAATGGACAAAGCTCGCGTCGTTCAGCGCCTTGATGTAGTTGCCGAAGCCGATGAACTGCGCGTCCGAGGTCGTCTTGAATTTGCAGAACGAGAGGTACACGCCCTTGCAGAACGGATAGACGAAGCCAATGGCGAAGGCGCAGAGCATGGGACCCATGAACAGCGGGGCCCACCGCCGGATCGGGCGGCGGACGAGCGAGCTGTTGACGGCTGCTGCGTCGTGTTTACGCTTCAATTCGATCACTCCCATCGAGATAGATTGACTGAGCACGGCGCGGGCCTCTTGCGGCCTCTGCCGTGGTAGAAGAAGAGGACGGGCGAAAGCCCGCCCTCTTCATAAGAATGGTAGGTTTTGCGGTATGGAGACGCTTAGCCGTTGGCGGCAGCGTACTGCACGGCCCAACCGTCCACGAACGCGGTCTTGACCTGCTCCCAGTTGGCGTCGGTGGGATCGTTGTCATACTGGTTCATCGCGGCGACGATGGCTTCACGGTAGGCATCGACGTTGGGCTGGAAGTTGGTGACCCAAGGCATGACGTAGTTGCCCTCGGCGGCATAGGCGTTGGCGTCGGCCAGGAAGCCGCAGGTGGACTCGGCAGCCTGCTTGTAGGGCATGACGGCGAATTCATCGACGAGCATACGGGAGACCTCAGCGTCGGTGACGAGCCAATACATGAAGTCGAGCGTAGCCTGAATGTCCTCGGCGGAGGCCTTGGCGTTCACGGCCCAGCAGTTCTCGGTGCCGCAGTTCAGACCGGCCTTCTCCTCACCGGCAACGCCGCAGTAGAAGGGGATCATGGAGAGGTTGTCAAGACCGTACTGACCATCGCCGGTGCCGGTCAGAGCCGCCCACTCCCAGGAGCCGTTCTGATAGAACACAGCCTGCTCCTTGCCGAACTCGGCCTGGGCGTCATAGCCGCCGGCAGCGAGGGTGGAGGGAGCGACCGCGCTGTTGTTGATGTAGAGATCCCAGAGGTTCTTGAAGTTCTGCATGTAGGTGCCCTTGATGCTCGGGGGGCAGACCTTCCAGGCGTCGGGATCGTCCACGGACTCATAGTAATACTCGAGGTTGGCGAGGTGGCCGGTGAAGCGCCAGCTGGAGTCGCCGCTCATGGAGGAGGAGGTGAAGGCGTCGAAGCCCAGCTCGGCGGCGCGGGAGTGGATGTCCTCCGCAACGGCCTTGAGGGTCTCAAAGTTGGTGATGTCGCTGAGCTGATAGCCGGCCTTCGCCAGCAGATCCTCGTTGACGATGATGCCGTAGCACTCATAGCAGTAGCCGATGGAGCAGAGCTTGCCGTCGGCGTCGTAGAGGTTGTAGGCGTCGGTGGTCAGCTCACCTGCGATGGGCGTGCCGGTCAGGTCGTAGCAGTAGTCGCCCCAGGTGTCCAAGGCGGCCTGGTTGCCGACGACGAACATCGTGGGAGGCGCTTCCTTATCCATCGCGGCGGTCAGGGTCTCGTTGTAGGTGCCGGACGCGGCGGTCTGGATGGTGACGGGCACACCGGTCTTTTCGGTGTACATGGCGGCGACCTTCTGCAGGGTGCCGTCCGCCTCGGGCTTGAAGTTCAGCCAGAACACACGGCCGGCGGCCTCGGTGGCGTCACCGTCGCCGGAGGGCTCCTCGGCCGTCTTGTTGCCGCAGGCAACGAGGCTGAGAGCCATAACAAGTGCCAGGACAAGCGCAAGATACTTCTTCATGTTTCATTGATCTCCTTATTCAAATTTATTTTCACGCGCTCGGCGCGGGAAAATCATTTCGTCAGGTCGCGCACGGATTCACCCGCGCGCAGGGTGGTCGGCAGCGTCAGATGGTCGTGCGCGCCGCCGCGGATGACGCCGAGCAGCAGCTCGACGCTCTTCGTGCCCATAGCCGTCATCGGCTGGCAGAGGGTGGTGAGCATGGGATGGATGTACTCGGAGACATTGATGCCGTCGATGGCGATGATGGAGCAGTCCTCGGGAATGCTGCGCCCGCTCTCGCGCAGGGCGCGCATCGCGCCGATCGCCATATCGTCCGCGATGGCAAAGACGGCGGTGAAGTCCGCCGGACGCTTCAGCCGCTCGCGCATGGCGCGGCAGCCGCTTTCCACGGTGAAATCGTCCGCGCAGATGACGTCCTCCTCCTCGGGCGGGATGCCCAGCTCGCGCAGCGCGCGGGCGTAGCCGGAGTAGCGCAGCTGGGAGATGGAGCTGTCGTCGGGGTCGGCGGTCAGCGCCGCGATGCGGCGGTGGCCCTTTTTGGCCAGCTCCATGACCGCGCGGTAGGCCTCCTGCTCGTCGGCGATGGAGACGGAGGAATACTTGCTCGGATCGAGCGTGCCGTAGGCGTTGGTGTAGGTGCAGCAGACAAAGGGCACGTTGAGCAGCGCCAGCTCCGCGGGAGAGTAATCCGAGCGTCCGCCGAGAAAAATGAGGCCCTGCAGGCGCTTTTCGCGCTCCATCACCGCGCCGCACTTCACCTCGTCATCGCCGGAGGCGATCTGACGCATGACCATCGTGTAGCCCGCAAGGTCGAGCTTATGCTCGATGGCGCGGATGATATCGGTGTAGAAGGGGTTCTGCACGCCGCGCACCACAAGGCCGACGGTGTCGGACTTCGTGCGCACAAGGCTGCGCGCGGAATTGTTGGGCAGATAGTTGTGCTCGGCAATGACCTCCAGCACGCGGCGGCGGCTTTCCTCGCTCACGTCGGGGCGGTCGTTGAGTACACGGGAGACCGTGCTCACGCCCACGCCGCTGAGCTTTGCAATGTCCTTGATGGTCATGGCGACACCCTCTGCATGAAAAAATCAAAGCCCGTTTTCGGGAACCTTACCGGTAACGTTTCCACTTTTCTTTTATTGTAGCAGTCTCTTCCCAAAAAGTCAAAGCACTTTGCCCTGTCCATCTTACCAAAAAAATAGCAAGAAAAATGTCGCAATGAACAAAGGGAGCCTCTGCCCGGCGTCGGACAGAGGCTCCCTTTCACAAAAATGCCTTTATTTTTCGAGCAGCAGCTCCGCGATCTGTACGGTGTTGGTCGCCGCGCCCTTGCGGACCTGGTCGCCGCAGCACCAGAGGTTCAGCCCGCGCTCGTCGGTCAGATCGTCGCGGATGCGGCCGACGTAGACGAGGTCCTGATCGCTCGTGTCGAGCGGCATGGGGTAGACCTTGCTCGCAAGGTCGTCGGTCAGCTTGCAGCCGGGCGCGGCGGCGATCAGCTCACGCGCGCGCTCGACGCTGATCTTTTCCTTTGTGCGCAGCACGACGGAGACGGAGTGGCTGCGCACCACGGGCACGCGCACACAGGTGCAGCTGACCTTCATCTCGGGCAGGTGGAGGATCTTGCGGCCCTCGTTCT
>ERZ857757.1100-NODE-1100-length-22906-cov-21.928581_pt1 | contig 22906 bp, 18 predicted proteins | sample MGYA00519764_ERZ857757 | MGnify/ENA primary metagenome ERZ857757 (study PRJEB31778, sample SAMEA3449359) | human gut metagenome | biome: human gut; feature: human-associated habitat; material: faeces | place: United Kingdom | collected 2010/2012 ... | reverse complement strand
TGCTGTACCTTGCTAATACCGAAGCACCTCCAATCCAAAATAAAAACGCGGACGCTCCGGGCATCCGCGAAACAACACAAACAGCCCTTTCGGGCGCTTGTATGACGCTGTTGACCTCTTTGCCGTTGCTGGAGGTGAGGCGGATGCACCGACCTTCTTTGTTTTCTCGGATATTTTATACTATCCCGGCGTGTTTGTCAACGGCTTTTTCCAGAATTTTTTTACATATTTTCTGCGGCGGCGGTGAAACTATGGTTGTACCTGAGGTACAAAGGGTACAGAAAATGGAGGTATATCTCATGGATAACACGAAGAACACCAAAAACACCAAGAACACCAACACCACCGACAACACGGAAAACACCAATACCAAGAACGCCAAGAACGCGAAAAACTGCAAATAACTTCTTCATGTCTTCGTATAAAGGGAGGGGCCGGATGGCCCCTCCCTTTATATCCATCAATGCTCCGTCTTGCCCAGATACTCCTCCAGTGTGATATCCCGGTTGAAGATCTCCTGTGCCGCGTCCTTGCCCACATAGCGGTAGTGCCACGGCTCATAGATGATACCGGTGATATCGGTCTTTCCGTTGGGGTAGCGGTGGATGAAGCCGTACCGCCAGGAATTGGCCATGAGCCACTTCTGGGTCTCCGTGCTCTCCTGCGCAGAGGTCAGGTCCTGCATATTGGCGTCCACCAGGTCCACCGCCAGGCCCAGCTGATGCTCGCTGGTGCCGGGGATGGCCACGGCCTTGGCCGCCTCGGTTTTGGCCTCGTCCTCACTCATGCCGCTGCTGATGAGCCGCTGCACCTTGTTGTCGTACAGGCTCTGCTGCGTTTCCTGCGTGCGGTAGCCGGAGCAGTTGACCGGGCTGTAGCCCGCCGCCTTGCAGGCGTTGATCATCTCCATATACGCCTCATAGCAGCGGCTGTCCACCCGGTGGCCGTCATCCAGCGTCACCAGGTCCACCGTCCAGTCATCGGACAGGGGGTTCCAAGGGTTCACCAGTGTCAGCAGCTCGTCGTCCACCACCACGCCGTCCTCCGGCGGGGTGACGGTTCCGCTGTTGTCCGCGCCCTGCTCCGTCGACTGATCGTTTCCCGCCGGCACGTCGTCCTTCTTGCAGCCCTTGATGATGAATATCGCACCCACGATGATGCCGGCCAGCAACACGGCGGCGATGATGCGGTTCCGCATGGCCTCCCGGTAGCGCTTCTGCCGGCGGCGTTCTCTTTCGTAATCCATTCTGTTACCTCAATTCCTCGGGGTATACCCCCGTCTCGTGCAGTTTGATAAGCTCCCGTGCCACACGGGCCCGGTCCTCGTGATACGTCATGCCGAACCAGCGGTCCGCCGACTTCAGCACGCTGACACGCAGCTCTCCCGCCGCCAGCAGGTCGCCCACCATGGTGGGCAGCAGGCACTCGGCCTTCACCGACTGCCCCGCCTCGCTGCGGAGGAAGTCGTGGAAATACGTCTCCAACGCGTCGAAGACGGAGGGGGCAAAGCCCCAGAAGTTCATGGACACCACCGTGTCGCCGTCCAGCACCGCTCCGGTATCCTCGTCCCGGATGACGCCGTCCTGCAGCAGGGCGATCTTCAGCGTCTCGCGGATGTCGCTGAGATACCCGTCCTTCACATGGCACACACCCCGGGACACGGTGCCGTGGGCAGTGACGGTGTTCTTCAGCAGATAGCCCACCATGGCGGCAGCACCCGTCTTCGGCAGGCGCTGCAGCTCCGCATATATGGTGCGGTAAGCGTCCGCGCCGTAGAAATCGTCGGCGTTGATGACGCAGAAGGGCTCGTGTACGATATCGCGGGTACACAGCACCGCGTGGGCCGTGCCGAAGGGCTTTGTCCGCCCCGCCGGCTTTGTATACCACGCCGGCAGTGTCGTGTCGTCCTGATAGGCGTAACGGACCTCCACGGGCCGCCCGTCCGCCGTGTGCAGCCGGGACGCCATATTGCCGCACAGGCGCTCCATCAGCTCCCGCATATCCGGCTTGATGATGAACACGACCTTGTCAAAGCCCGCCCGCACCGCGTCGTACACACCGTACTCCATCAGTATCTCTCCGTGGGGCCCCACGCCGTCGGTCTGCTTGCTGCCGCCGTAGCGGGAACCGATCCCCGCCGCCATGATGACCAGCGCTGCGTGCATAGTCTTTCCTCCTTGATTTTTCATAGCTACCATCATACCACGGATGGCAAAAAAAACAAGCGCATTTCAAGCGTCTTAATAGAAAGTTAAGGCATTTGGAAGAAAATACCCGGGAACTACTGGATTTTTCCTTTTCCGCCGTGTATAATAATTTTTTGCGGCCAGCTGCCGCGTGAGATGAGAGAAATAGAGTCATAAGGAGAGAACCGCCATGTCCGCCACCCAAAAAGTCATGGGCCATGTGTACGCCATTTTCACCATTCTGGTGTGGGGCAGCTGCTTCGTGCTGACCAAGCAGATGCTCACCGCCTATACCGCTATCCAGATCATCCCCCTGCGGATGGGCCTGGCCTATATCACGCTGTGGGCGCTGCGGCCCAAGACTCTGAAGCTCCCCTGGAGGGACGAGCTGATGTTCATCCTCATCGGCGTTACCGGCGGCAGCTTCTACTTCTTCCTGCAGAATACAGCGCTGACCTACACCTTCGCCGCCAATGTCAGCATCATCATCGCCCTGTCCCCCATCCTGACGGTCATTTTGGCCCAGCTGTTCTCCCGCAATGGCGAGCGCCTGGGTAAATTCGTGTACATCGGCGCGGTCATCGCCATCGCCGGTGTGGTGCTGGTGGTTCTCAACGGCCAGCTGACCTTCCACCTGAACCCTCTGGGCGATCTGATCGCCCTGGCCGCCGCCCTCATGTGGGCCGTGTACTCCATCCTTATCAAGAAATACACCGAGCAGTACGACAACTTCCTGGTCACCCGCCGCGTCATGCTGTGGGCCTTCATCACCGCCGTACCGCTGATGCTGCTGACGGACGGCATGCCCGACCTGCACCCCCTGTTCACCCAGACCAACGTCCTGCTGAGCTGGCTGTTCCTGGGCGTGTTCGGCAACGCCGTATGCTTCGCCATCTGGAACATCGCCTTCCAGCGGCTGGGTGTGGTCATCACCAACAACTATCTGTACGCCTCCCCCTTTGTGACGCTGGTGGTGGGCTACCTGCTGCTGGACGAGCAGATCACGGTGATGAGCGTCATCGGTGCGGTGCTGATCACCGTAGGCGTCATCGTGGCGCTGAAGAAGCCCAAGGAGACCGCCTGACCTCCCGTACATACAAAAACCGTGCGCCGCACAGCCGCGCACGGTTTTCTTGTTGCTTTTCTCCCCGTTTTTGGTATAATTACAGTAGGTACAACACCGTAAAGGAGGGCTCCCCATGCGACAGATATGTACATCCCGCAAGGTCTGGCTTCCCATTCTGCTGGTGTTCACCGGCGCACTCATCTTCGCGTCGTGGGACAGAGGCATCGCCATCGACTACGACGGCAACGGCTATCTCTGCACCGTCCCCAACGACGGCACGGCAGAGGAGGTTCCCGTGTCCTTCCACGGCACGTTCCGCCGCAGTACATACACCGGCAGCTGCGACATCCCCGGCATTCTGCAATGCGCCACCCTACGCGCCCAGTTTGACGGCAACACCGCCAGCTCCCTCTTTGTCATAGACGACTCCGGCTGCTGGGTGACCGCCCCCCTCCACAGCATCTCCGCGGCGTCCGACCGCTCCTGCACGGTCATCCGACTTTGGACGGAGCACACCGTCACCAACAACCATATCTCCGGCCGCTTGGATGCAGAGGGCTTCTCCTACATTGCCATCGGCGACATAAACGCCGCCCGCGCACTGGCCATCATGCAGTAAAGCACCGCCCCCGCTCCAAGACCATCGGAGCAGGGGCGGTTTTGTATTTTCTTACCTTCTCCCCAGGCGACTGAACCACCAGAAGGTCAGCGGCCAGACACACCCGGCGAACAGCACCACCAGCAGGTAGCGGATGCCCCCGGCGATGGCAGCGTTGCCGCCCAGCAGGGCGATCAGCGGGGCCTTCAGCCCGGAGCGTATGGCCAGCAGGCAGGCAAAGCCCACTGCCAGCTTGATGAGCTGCGCCCACCACACCGCCTGTGTCTCGAACCGTATGTGCTTCCGGTCGGCGATGTTGGATACCAGCATACCCAGTGTGGCGCCCAGCAGCTTCCAGCCGTTCTCCAAAGCACTGAGGTAGTTGGCGGTGCCCTCAGCGGCAGCACCCGTATCGCCCCGCAGGTACAGATACCCCACGAAGGCCCCGCTGCACACCACCATAGCCAGTATGGTGTACGTCAGCACCACCGGCCGCCGGTCGGCCTCCTCCATCAACGGATACACCAGCAGCACCAGCGCCGCCGCGATCAGGAACGACACGCCCACATCCAGCGGCGTGTGGACACCCAGATACATCCGGCTGAACGCGATGAGCACCGTCAGCACGACCAGCACCACCCGCAGCCAGCTGCGGCGAGTATACCGGGCGATGCCGCCATAGGTGGCCACGGCGTTCTGTGTGTGACCGCTGGGGAAGGAATACCCCGTGGCCTCTGCCCGGGCAGACTCCACAATGGTGAAATCCGGGTCCTTTATCCACGGCCGGGGCACGCAGCAGAGTATTTTCAGGAATTGATTGATGACCGTGCCGAAGAACCCCACGATCATCAGGTAATAGCCCTCGCGCTTGCTGACGCACCAGAACGCCGTCACGGCGATGACCATGAAGAACAGCTCGCCGCCCAGCAGCGTGATGACCGACATGATCTTATCCAGCGCAGGCGTGCGGATGCTCTCCAGCGCGTACAAAACTCCCATAAAGTCTCCCTCCTTTATGTTCTTCCGCTATTCTACTACACTTTTCTCCGCCGTGCAAGTGCAAGCGTTGACGGCACCGCGGCACCGTGCTATACTGTGAAAAAACGCAAGGAGGCCCCGCCATGAAGCCTGAAGAGCTGCTCTCCGTCCTGCACACCGCCAACCGTCTGAAGGACACCACCCGCCACTGCTGGACGCCTGAGAACCGTCACGAGAGCGTGGCCGACCACAGCTGGCGGCTGGCGCTGACGGCTTTCTTTCTTCGGGATGAGTTCCCGGAGACGGATATGGACAAGGTCATTAAAATGTGCCTGATCCACGACCTGGGCGAGTGCTTTACCGGCGACATCCCCAGCTTCCTGAAAACCGACGCCGACACAGCGAAGGAGGACGCCCTCCTGATTCAATGGGTGGAGACGCTGCCCCAGCCTTACCGCACGGAGATGGCCGCCCTGTACGCGGAGATGGACGCGCTGGAAACGCCGGAGGCCCGGCTCTACAAGGCGCTGGACAAGCTGGAGGCCGTCATCTCCCACAACGAGTCCCCTATCTTCTCCTGGCTGCCCCGGGAGTACGACCTGAACCTGACCTACGCCGACGAGAACGTGGCGTTCTCCCCATACCTCACGGCGCTTCGCGCCGCCATCCGGCGGGAGACGGAGGCAAAGATAGAAAAAGGCGAATAAAAAGCTTCCCGGCATTTGCCGGGAAGCTTTTTATTCACCCGCTGCCGCCAGCAGCGCATCGGACAGCCTCGCGTACTCCTCCAGGCCCAGGGCCTCGCCCCGCACGGTGGGGGACAGGCCGCAGCCGGCGACGATGGCCGCCAGCTGCTCCTTAGGCAGCTGCCAGCCGGTCTGCAGGCTGTTCACCAGCGTCTTGCGCCGCAGGGCAAAGCCCGCGCGCACCGTCCGCCAGAAGGCCTCCTCGCTCCGCACCTGTACCGGCGGGGCCTTTCTTGTAACGCAGCGCACCACGGCGGATGTCACCTTGGGCGGCGGCATGAAGCAGCTGTTGGGCACCTCGAACAGCAGTTCCGGCACGGTGTAGTACTGCATCAGCAGGGAAAACGCGCCGTAATCCGCCGTGCCCGGCTTCGCGCAGATCCGCAGGGCTACCTCTTTTTGAATGAGCACCGTCAGCTGCCGGAAACACCCGGCCCGGACACAGGCCGTGAGAAACGGTGTGGTGATGTTGTAGGGCAGGTTGGCGCACAGCACCGCCGGCAAGCCCGGAAACTTCTCCGCCGTCACCGCCGCCAGGTCCAGCGCCATCACGTCGCCCTCGATCAGGGTGAAGTTGTCATAGTCCGCCATGGTCTCCGCCAGCACCGGCGGCAGGCGCTTGTCCAGCTCCACCGAAACCACCTTTTCCGCCCGCCGGGCCAGCTGCACCGTCAGTGCGCCGATGCCGGGGCCTACCTCCAGCACGCCGCAGCCGGGAACGCAGCCCGCCGCGGCGATATCCTCCGCCACGTCACCCCGGATGAGAAAGTTCTGTCCCAGCGCCTTGGCAAAGTGAAAGCCGTGCCGCGCCAGCAGTGCCTGTATATCGTTCCGATCGCACAGATCCATCGTGTTTCTCCTTCACTGCATATTGCCGCCATTGTACCACCTTTTCCCCACCCGCGCAACGAAAAGCCGGAAAAAGTTTGTCTTTCTCCGTGCCGCGTCCCCTAAAACTTGACAAAATTGGAAGATAGTGCTATACTCCACGGGTATTGCTAATCGGTAACAAAAGTTACAAATTGTTTCAATTTTTATTGTCCGCCCTGTTTGAACACCTCCCGGGGCGGCTATACTGCGAGGTACTATGGAACAAACAGTCGTCACACAACCGAAGCGCTTGCAGCCGAAAAAGCCGCGGCGCCGCATCACGCCGGCCACAGTGTGCCAGGCAATCCACGATGTGCCCTACATCGTGGCTCGGGCCCTGATCCGCGCCGTGCGCGCAGTGGGCCGCTGCTTTGCCTGGACCTGGGACGCCATCGCTTCCGACGTCAGGGCCAACTGGCGCGCCTTCTGCCGCGGACGGCTGGTGACCGGCTGCCGTGACGCCCTGCGTTCCCCGGCCCTGCGGGAGGTGCACCACATCATGCGCGATCATCCCTCTATCCGCGCCATCACCATGATCGCCGTCACGGCGGTGATCTTCGCCGCCGCCGTTATGGCGGAGCCGGTACGCACCATGGACGCCATCTGCATCGTGGTGGACGGCGACGGTCCCCACGTACTGGACGAGCGCAGCGAGGAGCGCACCTATGACGATCTGCTGCTGCGCCGCAGCCTGGGTGACAAGTCCATGCAGCTGCTGCTGGAGCCGGGCCGCACCGTCACCATCACCCACGGCGACGACACATACACCCTTACCACCGAGGCCGAGCGCCTGTCCTCCCTGCTGCGGCGCAGCGGCATCCGTCTGGGTGAGGACGAGATGGTGGAACTGAATGTCGCCGGCGAGGACCCTGCCATCCGCATCAGCGATACGCTGACCTACCAGCACTATGTCACTGTGGAGACGGACTACAAGATCCTTCGCTCACCGGATCCCCTGATGGACAAGGGCACCGAGGAGATCATCCGCAAGGGTATCCCCGGCCAGATCGTGGAGACGTATGAGGACACTGTGGTCAGCGGTGAGGTAGTATCTACCAAGTATATCGGTGCCAGCCACGATACCTCACACGCGGAGCTGGTGCGCTACGGCACCCGCGTCTACGAGGTGGAGGAGGGCGACACCATCGAAAAAGACTTCCCCAACGAGGTGGGCGAGGGCGGCTACCTGCTGTTCGCCTCCGGCGACACCATGACCTATAACAAGGTGATGCTCTGCTCCTCCACCGCCTACTACAGCGGCGGCGACGGCGGCGCGGCCTGGACCACGGCGGTGGGTGCCGCGGTGGGCGTGGGCACCGTGGCCGTAGACCCCAAGGTGATCCCCTACTACACCAAAATGTTCATCCAGACCACCAACGGCCGCCGTGTCTACGGCATGGGCACCGCCCTGGACTGCGGCGGCGCCGTCAAGGGCAACATCGTGGACCTGTGGTTCCCCACCAAGGCGGACTGCTACTCCTGGGGCCGCCGAAACGTCACCGTGTATATTCTGGATAAAAAGGCAAGCTAAGAGCATGGCCCCGGCGGGGCCATGCTCTTTCTTTACCCGCAGCCCCCGGTGTGAGCCGGGGGCCGCTTTTTTATTCTCCGTAGTGCACGTGCAGCAGCGCGTGACACTTTTCCTCGCCGTACTCCCTGAGTAAAGACGTGACGATGGGGTTTTTCTCCGCCCGCTTGAACATAGCGGAGGCATCGGCGGCATACAGTCCCTCGCCCCGCTTCTTCTTCACGTTGCTCAGTCCATAGGGCTGTCCCGCGCCGCCCACGCAGCCGCCCTGACAGGTCATGACCTCTATCAGGTGGTAGAAGCACTTGCCCGCTTCGATATCCGCGATCAGCTCCTTGGCGTGGATCAGCCCGTTGACCACGGCGATACGCAGCTCCTGCCCGTCCACGTTCAGTTCCACATGGCGGATGGATCCGTCTCCCCGCAGATCGGTGACACGGACGGCCCGCAGCGCATTCTTGCTCTTGTCCGGCAGGCAGTGACGCACCACCGCCTCGGCCACACCGCCGGTGACGCCGTAGATCACCGCCGCGCCGCTGCCCAAACCGAAGGGCAGGTCCGGAGACTCCAGCTCCAGCTCGTCCAGCTGCACGCCCGTCTCACGCATCATGTCCACCAGCTCCCGGGTAGTCAGCACCAGATCCACATCCGGCCGACCGTTATGGACGAACTCCGGCCGCGCCGCCTCCATCTTCTTGGCAGTGCAGGGCATAATGGCGATGTTGTAGGTAGTCCGCCCGTCGGCGGCATCTTTTTCGGCGTATTTGTCACGGATGACCGCCGCGAACATCTCCATGGGCGATTTGCAGGTGGAGATATGCTTCAGATACTTAGGGGCGTTGAACTCCAGATACCGCACCCAGGCGGGACAGCAGCTGGTGAACATGGGGAACGGCCCGCCGTTTTTCAGCCGCTGCAAAAACTCCTCCGCCTCCAGTATGGTGGTCATATCCGCGCCGAAGTTGGTGTCGTACACCTCGTCCACACCCATGAGCTTCAGCGCCGTGGTCATCTTGTCAATGACGTTCACGCCTGCCGGGATGCCAAAGGCCTCACCCACCGCCACACGGACGGCCGGCGCGATCTGCACCACCACACGCTTCTTCGGGTCGTGGATGGCCGCCCACGCGGTGCCGATCTGATCGTTAACGGTGATAGCGCCGGTGGTGCACACGGCAGCGCACTGGCCGCAGCCCACGCACTTCGTCTCGCCCAGCTTTTTGTCAAAGGCCGGCATCACCTGCAGCTCGCTGCCCCGGAAGGCAAAGTTCAGAATGCCCTGTCCCTGCAGCTCCTCGCACACCCGCACGCAGTCGCCGCACAGGATGCACTTGTTGGGGTCCCGGAACACCGCGTAGCTGGTGTAGTCCTTCTCGTACCGGGGCTTGTTGTTGGGGAAACGGATATGCCGCACGCCAAAGCGCTGGGCCAGCTCCTGCAATCGGCAGTTGCCGCTTTTGGCACAGGTAGTGCAGGAGCAGTCATGGGCCGCCAGCAGCAGCTCCAGTATCATCCGCCGGTGCCTCAGCAGCCGGGCGGTGTTGGTCCTGATCTCCATGCCGTCCCGGGGCTCCATGGAGCAGGAGGCGTCGATCTTCCCGGTCTTTACGTCCTCCACGATGCACATACGGCACGCGCCGTGAACGGACAGGTCGGAGTAATAGCAGAACGTGGGGATGTCGATACCCGCCTTGCGGATGACCGCCAGCACGTTGCGCTCGCCGTCAAAGGGCACCCGCTGCCCGTCGATGACCATAATTCCCTTTGCCATGGCTCACTCCTCCTCAATGGCGTCGATCGCGCCGAAGGGGCACGCGCCCCAGCAAGCGCCGCAGTGGATGCACTTCTCGTTGTCAATGACGTAGGGCATACGGGGCTGCCCGGAGATGGCCTCCATGGGACAGTTCCGCGCGCACTTACCGCAGCCCTTGCACAGCTCCGGTTTGATCTCCAACCGGCGTTTGCGCCCGTTGCAGATGGGACAGTGGTGATCCACCACATGGCGCAGATAATCCTGCCGGAAGTTCCGCAGGGTGGACATCACCGGCTTGCAGGCCGTCTGCCCCAGGCCGCACAGGGCCGTGTCCGTGATGGTATCGCTAAGAGACTCCAGCAGATCCAGATCGGCCAGACTCCCCTCGTTATTGATGATGCGCTCCAGCGTCTCCAGCATACGCTTTGTGCCCTCCCGGCAGGGGGTGCACTTGCCGCAGCTCTCGTTCTGGGTAAAGTGCATAAAGAACCGTGCCACCTCCACCATGCAGGTGTCCTCGTCCATGACCACCAGGCCGCCGGAGCCGATAATGGCCCCCAGCTTTTTCAGCGAGTCGAAGTCCATGGGGTAGTCCAGATGTTCCTCGGTCAGACATCCGCCGGAGGGCCCGCCGATCTGCACGGCCTTGAACTTCTTTCCGTTCGGTATGCCGCCGCCGATGTCGAAGATGATCTCCCGCAGGGTGGCGCCCATAGGCACCTCCACCAGTCCCGTATTCACCACGTTGCCCGTCAAAGCAAATGTCTTGGTACCGGCGCTGCCCTCGGTGCCGATGCCCCGGTACCACGCCGCACCCTTGTTGATGATGCCCGGCACGTTGGCGAACGTCTCCACATTGTTCAGCACCGTGGGCTTTCCCCACAGTCCCTGATCCACCGTCCGGGGAGGCTTCACGCGGGGCATACCGCGCTTACCCTCGATGGACGCCGTCAACGCGCTGCCCTCGCCGCACACAAAGGCGCCGGCGCCGCGGTTGATGTGGATATGGAAGCTGAACCCGCTGCCCATGATGTCGTCGCCCAGCAGTCCGGCCGCCGCAGCCTTGTCGATGGCCACCTGCAAACGCTTCACCGCCAGCGGATACTCGGCGCGGACGTAGATATAGCCCTCGTGCGCGCCGGTGGCGACGCCGGCGATCATCATGCCCTCCAGCACGGAATGGGGATTGCCCTCCATGATGGAGCGGTCCATGAAAGCGCCCGGGTCGCCCTCGTCGCCGTTGCAGACGATGTACTTCACCGGTTCCTCTATGTGCCGGCGCACACTCTCCCACTTGTGTCCGGCGGGAAACCCGCCGCCGCCCCGGCCCCGTAGGCCGGAGTCGGAAATCTCCCTGCAGATCGCCGCGCCGTCCATGTCGAACAGCGCCTTTTCAAAGGCGGTGTACCCGCCCTTGGCAATGTATTCCTCCAGATTTTCCGCGTCACTGGTGCCGCAGCTGGCCAGCACCACCCGGTGCTGCTTCTTGTAAAAGGGGATATCCTCCTGCCGGGGATAGGACACGCCGTCCTGGTGATAGGTCAGCCGTTCGATGACCTCGCCGCCCAGCAGCGTTCTCTCCACGATCTCGCGGCAATCCTCCGGCTTCACGCGGACATACATCACACCCAGCGGCTCGATATGCACCAGCGGTCCCATCTCGCAGAAGCCGTGGCAGCCACTCATCTTGATGTGCAGGCTCTTCTCCGCGTCACCGTGGTGGGTCAGGCCCACATACACCTGCAGTCCCCGCTGGGCACACTCCTCCCGCAGGTTCTCATACACCTTCATGGACCCGCTGGCGATACAGCCCGTACCGGCACAGATCAGCACGTTCAGGGACGATCTGCTCCGTTCCAGCGCCTCCGCCGCCTGTTCGTGCATGGCGCGGAAGCCCTCCCGTGTCAGCTTGCTCATTTCGCCGCCTCCTTCCCGCGAATGGCCTCCAACTCCGCCAGCGCCGTCTCCGGCGTCATCTTGGCGTACACCTCGCCGTCAACCGTCATCACCGGCGCCAGACCGCAGGCACCCAGACAGGCCACCGTCTCCAGCGTAAATACGCCATCGGCGCTGGTCCTGCGCTTGCCGTCCAGCTTCAGGTACTCATAGATCGCGTCGTAGATAGGCCCGGACTTCCGCACATGACAGGCTGTGCCGTCACAGACCTTGATGATGTGCTTTCCTTTGGGTTCCAGCGAGAAATTCTCATAAAACGTGGCCACGCTGTACACCCGTGAGACGCTGATGTGCAGCATATCCGCCACCAGCTCCATATTCTCCTGGCTCAGGTAGTTCTCCGACGCCTGTATCTCCTGCAAAATGGCGATGAGCTTCGCGCTGTCGCAGTCATGGGCCCGGACGATGGCCACCGTTTTCTCCTGTTCCGATCTCATGCTCTCTCCTCCTAAAACGTGTTGAACGCCGTGTCGCTTAGCCCGTTAATTTTCTAACGTTCCACCCGTACTGTACCATAGGCCCGCCCGCCTTGCAACAGCAAAAGAGGGGAAATTCTCACTGCGCGAACTTTTCTCCACCCTGCACAAAAACGTCCCCGCTTTTTTGCCTTAAACGGCAAAAAGCAAGGGGGCACAACTTTTTTCATGGCTTTGGCGGCATAAGAGCCCCCCGCAGGTCATGGACCTGCGGGGGGCTCTCTGTTTACATGATTCCGGACTTTTCCTTACTGGCGGCGATAGCCGCGTTCAGTCTTCGGGCCGGGTAATATACCAGCAGGCCGAACACCGTGAACAGCGCGCACATGCCCAGCAGCACCAGCGCGCAGCGCAGGTATGTGTCGCCGTACATACCGCCCACCGTCTCCCGGATCATATCCATGCCGTAGTGGAAGGGCATAAAGGGATACAGTGTCTGGAACAGCTGCGGCAGCACGTGTACCGGGTATGAGCCGCCGGACCCGGCCACCTGAATGACCATGATAACGACTGACAGCGCCATGCCCACGTTGTCCAGGGCGTACACCAGCGCGTAGTTCATGCTGGCGAAGTTCAGCGAGCACAGGCAGCAGGCCAGCACGAACAGCGCCGGCTCCGCCGTCTCCATCCCCACGAAGTACAGGCACCCGAAGGCCGTCACCAGCGCCTGGGCCATGGCCATCAGGAAGAAGGTGGCGAACCGCCCGAAATACCGCTCCACGGCCCGGCATCCGGCAAACTCCGGCTGGGTCACCGGCACCTTCAGCATCACGGCGGTCAGCAGGCTGCCCACAAACAGCGCCAGCATGACGTAGTAGGGCGACATGGCCGCGCCGTAGTCCTTGATCTCATAGATGATCTCCGTGTTCAGCTGCACCGGCGAGCTGAGGTAGTCGGCCATGCTTTCGGCATCGCTGCTCTCCATCAGCTCCGTAAAGCGCTTGAAGGCTTCGCTCTCCGTCACCCGGCGCACATCGTCCTCGATGTCCGCCAGATACGTCTCCACCGTGTTGGCCAAGGTGATACCCGCGTCCAGCGTAGGCTGTACGGTGGTCATGGCATCGGCGTAGCTGTCCAGCGTGCCGGACACCTCCCCCAGGCTGCCGCCCACAGCCCCCAGCAGCTGCTGGACGGACCGCAGCGTGGTCTGGGCCTGGGCCCCGGTGGTGTGCAGATATTCGTTGACCTCCTTATTGGTCTGCACCGCCGCAGCCAGCAGCTCCTGCCGCACCTGATGCAGCATATCCAGCACCGGTCCCTGCAGAGCCGACGGCTCCAGCGTATCCACCAGTGCGTCCAGCGCCTCCAGATCGGCGATAGCCGTCTTCAGCTGCGCCTTCACGGCCTCGTCCTCGGCGGCCGCCAGCTGGTCCTCCAGCGCGTCGATGGCCGCCTGTATCTTCCGGTGCAGGTCCGCCTTCAGTGCTTCGTCGGCGGCAGAGGTATCCATACTCCGCAGGGCATCCTCGATGTCGCCCAGTACCTTATCCGTGTTGTTCAGCACCGTCAGCAGGTCGCTGTACGCCGTGTCCGCCGCGCTCAGGCCCGTGCTGATAAGCTGCACCGTGCTGCCCGCCGCCGCATCGGCGTCCTCCACCGTTCCCCGTGCGTCCGCGATGGTCACGGACGCCGCGGTCAGCAGCCCGTCCGCCCCGTTCATCACGTCCTTCAGCGACAGCAGCACCTTCTGCAGCTGCGCCATCTCCTGCCGCGCACCGGTCAGCTTGTCCATAATGCCGTCCGCCAGTGCCTCCGAATCCAGCCCCATGGCCTTGAACACGGAGCCCACCGTGGTCAGCGCCTCGGCAGCCTTGCCAATGACCGTGGTGTTGATCTGCTCCTGCACGGCGGTCTTGGCCTTGCTGGTGATCTTGGGGGCGATGGCGTTCTTCTTCTCGTTCTCGTAATACTGTATCTGCGGGTGACGCAGATCGCCGGACAGAATGCTCACAAAGTCCTCGGTAAATTCCTCCGGCACGATCAACGCCGCGTAGTAGTCGCCGGACTCCACCCCGTCCAGGGCCTCCGCCCGGCTGTCCACGAACACCCAGCCCATCTGGTCGTTGCTCTCCAGTCCCTGCAGCACCAGCGCGCCGATGTTCACCTCCAGGCCCAGCACCTCGCAGCCCGCGTCCTCGCTGGCCACTGCCACGCTGATGCGGCTGGTGGACGCCGTGCCGTAGGGATCCCAGTTGGACAGGATGTTGAACCAGGCGTACAGACACGGCACCAGGCACAACCCCAGCAGCACCACCACCGCCACCACACTGGCCGTCAGCCGCCGCCAGTCGGCGCGAAAGATATTCCAGATGTTCTTCATCGGTCCACCTGCCCTTCCCGGCTCTCCGCCGCACCGCGCCGCAGGTCGTCGGACAGCCCCTGTATCGCCTGGGTCAGCGCGTCCAGATCGGACGCCAGCTTCTCCGGATCGTCCAGCAGCCGTTCCAGCACCCGCGCGCCGCTGTATACCGGCGCGGCAGGCGTCGGCGCGCTGTCTGCCTGCGGCGCTCCGCCGTGCACCTCCCGCAGTATCTCGTCCACGGAATATGCCTCCGGCTCCGGCGCTGCCGGTGCCTTTGTGACCGGCGTCTCCGGCACAGGCTCCGCGGATATGTCCTCCGCTGCCGCAGCCGTCTCCTCCGGCACAGGCTCCGTCTCCGGCGTCTCCTGTTCCTCCCGGGTGCCGTGGCGCAGCAGCAGACCCATCCGTGGCATCTTGGGCAGCTCCGGCAGCTCCAGCAGTGTGCCCAGGCTCTCCTGCTCCATCTGGGTGATGTTCTCCAGCTTCTTTTGCAGCTCATAGTCCGCGTACTCCACGGCGATCAGATATGCCGCCACCGCGAACATGGACAGTATCCACAGCATCAGGGTGAACACCTTGTTCCCCCCCGCCAGAAACATCAGCAGCATCAATCCCAGCGTCACCGCCAGCAGCATCCGCATACCGACGCGTATGCGCCGCCGGTTGTTCCGGTGCAGGGTGCTGACCTCCTCCAGCAGGCGGTCATACAGCTCCTGATAGTCCCGTTCTCTTGTCATCGGTCAACACCTCCTTTCACAGCAGCTCCGTCTCCTCCAGCTTCTCCTCCATAAAGTGGTTCAGTCCCATGAAGGGCCGCCGCACCAGCAGGCCGATCAGCAGCGCCGCCGCGGCGAACAGCAGCAGGAAGCCGATCTGCTGCCAGTAGTAATTCCCGTACATCCCGCAGATGCACTCGCGCATGGCGTCGATGGCGTAGGGGAAGGGGAAGAAGCGATAGATCTTCTGGTAAATGGCCGGCAGCAGCTCGATGGGGAACGTGCCGGAGGAGCCTGCGATCTGCATGACCATGATGACCACCACGATGGCCTTGCCCACATCGCCGAAGGACAGCGCCAGCGAATAGATCAGCATGCTGAAGGTAAAGGCCGTCAGCGCGCCCGTGAGATACAGCATCCCCGGGTGCAGGCACTGGACCTTCAGTATGTACAGGTCGCCGGTGACGATGACCGCCGCCTGTATCTGGCTCAGCACGAAAAAGAACAAGTACCGCCCGAAGTACAGCTCCGCCGGCTTCGGGTCGATCAGGCCCTCCGTCCGGGCGTGTATCTTGATGAGGGACGACAATATCACGCCGCCCACCCAGATGGCCAGCACCGTGTAGAACGGTGTCATGGCCGAGCCGTAGTTGGCGATGGGATACACCGCATTCACGCTGGTCTGCACCATTTCCGGGAAATACTGGCCGTACACCGCCGGGTCGCCGCCCAGGATATTCACCAGCGTATCCATGTATTCGTCTGTGGTCAGCCCCTCCAGGTCGTCTATGGTGCTCTCCAGCGAGGTCAGCAGCTTCTCCGTAGCCGGCCGCAGCAGCGCCATGGTGTCGCCCACGGCGTCAGCGGTCTCCGCCAGCGCGGTCTTCATGGCCTTGGCGTCTCCAGCCAGCGCAGCCATGCCCTCCATGGTGTCCGCCACCTGACCAGCCACGGTGTCCAGTTCCTTTTGCAGCGCCTTGGAGGTCACGGGGATCCTATCCGCCATCGTCCGCAGGGACTTCACCAGCGCGTCGCAGTCCGCCAGCAGGTCGGCAGAATCCGGACTCTCCGCCAGCGCCCGCAGCTGCTTTGCCGTCTTGCGGCACTCCGCCGCCGTCTGCCGCGCCGCCTCCGCCTGGGTCTTGCCCGCCTCCGTGCCGGATGCCCCCAGTCCCGCCGCCCACGTTTCCAGCGTGGCCGCCGCCTTTTCCAGCTGCGCCGCCGCATCCAGCAGCTTCTGCTGCGTCTCCTCCTGGTCCGGCGCATTCTCAATGGCGCTGTTCAGCCGGTCCAGCGCCCGTTCCACCCGGGCCAGGGCCGTGTTCAGCCGCATCTGTATCTCCGCCGCCGTCTGCTGCAGCTGCGCACCGTCCGGCAGGTTCTTGTTGATATTGGCCACGGCCGCCTCCAGCGCCGCCGCGCTGCTCTCCGACACGCCGCTGCCGCCCGCCGCCTCAAAGGCGTCCATCATCCGCCCGCAGGCGTGCAGCAGGTCCTGGGCCTGGTACAGCACGCCCTTCACAGCGGCCTCCGGGTCGTCGGCGGTCAGATCCGCCGCCAGCAGGTTGCTCTGCTCCATGACGCCGTCGATGACCACCTCCAGATAGTTTTCACTGATGGAGCGCTTCAGCGTCTCCACCGCTGTGTCGGTGATCTTGGTGGCCACGGCGTTCTTCTTGGCGTTTTCGTAGTAGGTGATGGCCGGCTTACCGGTCCAGTCCGTCAGCATCCGGTACATATTCCGGCTGAACTGCTTGTCGATGACCACCGCCGCGTAGTAGTCCCCGGACTCCACGCCGCCCTTGGCCTCCTCCTCGGTGTCCACGATGACCCAGTTGATGGACGTGGCCTCCCGCAGGTCGGCCACCACGTCGTCGCCCTTGTTCTCGTAGGTGCCGTCCGCATCGGTATAGCCCTCGTCCAGCGACGCCACCGCGATGGATATCCCCCCGGTGTTGCCGTAGGGGTCCCAGTTGGAGTAGATATTCAGCCAGGCGTACAGGCTGGGCAGCAGGGCGATGGCGACCACCACCACGCAGGCGAAAAAGCACTTGCTCAGCGTCCGTATATCGGTTTTGAATACCGTCCAGATATTACGCATACTGCCTCCTTGCGCGCGGCACGCCGCGCTGTATATAAAGCTGTTGCAAACAATAATGTATCAGTATGTATTATACAGAAAGCCGCCATGATTTGTCCACACAAAACCCGTTTTTTGCCCAAAAATACAGAAAAGAGACGGCTCCCGCCGTCTCTTTCGTTCTATTCTTTTTCTGTATCCTCCGCCACGATGCGGTAGTAGGTATTCCCCGTCAGCTTGTACACGATGGCATACAGCACCGCGAACACCGCAAAGCTCACCGCCGTTGTGCCGATCAGCAGCCCCCTGTTGTCCAGGTTGAACAGGATCAGCAGCTTGTGGATAAACGGGAAGGCGAAGCACAGATGCAGCCCTGCCAGCACCAGCGGCAGATAGAACACCGTCAGCAGCTGGCTGTTGATGCTGCGGCGAATGTCTGTTTTGGTCATGCCCACCTTCTGCATGATGTCGAACCGGCTCTGATCCTCATAGCCCTCCGAAAGCTGCTTATAGTAAAGGATAGCCACCGCCGCGAAGATAAACACGATACTCAGCATGATGCCCAGGAAGAACAATCCGCCGTACATGCCGTAGAAGTCTGCCCGGTTGGCGGCCTTGGACTCCACACTGACGCCCACGCCCCAGTCACTGCTGACGCCCGCCAGATAACCGTTCAGCGCGTCCTCCAGATTGGGCGTTGTTCCGTCGATGTTCCCCTGCTGGTTTTCCGGCAGATCAGTGTCGAAGGCGTAGTGCCACGTGGCCGTGAGATACCACCCGTATTTCTCGCTCAGTCCGTCCTCCAGCTCCTGCACGAACTGTGTGAAGTGCGGCATGACCACCATCAGGGTCGGGGTGATATCCGCCGTGAAGGGGCCGCTCAGCGGCGGAATGTCCCGATCCATGACCCGGAACGTCCATTCCCCGTCGACGGTCAGGGTGTCGTAAGGGAAATCCGTCCGCAGAGCCGCCACATACACCTGCCCGTCGTTCAGCGTCAGGCTCTGCCCCGTGGCGGCGTTGTAATCCTCCAGAGGCAGGAAATGCAGCTGCGTCACACGGGTGCTGTCCGCTGCGGACGCACCGGCGTTGCCCAACCGCAGATCCCCGCCGTCCGGCAGACCGCTGACGCTGATCTCACGGTATGTCGCCACATTACTGGTCTGCCCGCCGAAGTTGAAAACGGTGCTCTCCACACCCTGACGCAGCTGCTCCGCCTCCGCCTCGTCCAGCGGATGATCGCTTCTGCCGTATACCGCCACGTCCATGTCGCGGGGATACCGGGCATTCACCGCGTCCTCCTGCCCCACATACAGGCAGGTGGTGGACGAGATCATCACCAGCACCATGGTGGCCAGGATGCACACCGACGCCAGCCCCGCGCCGTTGCGCTTCATGCGGTAGGCCATGGAGGACACGGACACGAAGTGCTGGGGCCGGTAGTAGTATTTTTTGTTCTTTTGCAAGCCGCGGCACAGCGTCACCGACCCGCTGATGAACAGCAGATACGTGGCCGCGATCACCATGAGCACCGCCGCGAAGAACCACAGCAGCGCCGCCAGTGGTTCCCTGATGGACACCGCCAGCGCGTAAGCGGCACCCAGCAGAACCATGCCCGCCGCCGTCAACACCCACTGGGCACGGGGTGGCTTTTCGCCCACGCTCTCGCTGCGCAGCAGCCCCACCGCGCTGACGCCGTGCAGCTGCCGCAGCCCGTTCAGCAATATCAGCGTGTGGATGACCGCAAACAACGCCGCCGCAGCCAGCAGAGACGATACGGACACCGTCAGGGTGTAGGTCACGGGCACCTGCAAAAGCCGCACCATACCCAGCTCCGCCAGCTTATACAGTACCACGCCCAGAAGCAGTCCCGTCCCCGTGGTCAGGCCATAGGTGATGACCGTCTCCCACAGCAGAATGCGGGCGATGTTGCCCTTGCCCATACCCAGCACGTTGTACAGGCCAAACTCTCTCTCCCGGCGGCGAATGAGAAACGAGTGGGTATAGAACAGAAATATCAGCGCAAACACGGCGATGACCACCGTGCCCAGCCGCAGTATGATGGCGCTGCTGGTCCCGCCGGACATATGCTCCAGCACCGGCGAGCCGGACAGCCCCATCAGGATGTAGAACATCAGCACCATCCCGGCGCAGCTCAGCAGATACGGCAGGTACAGCCGCCTGTTTTTTCTCATGCCCGTCCAGGCCAGCCGGGCGTATAATGTCTTTTCCCTCATGCCGGTTCACCGCCCGACTGCAGCATGGTCAGCGTGTCGGAGATGCGCTGATAGAACCGGGTGTCGTCGTCCTCGCCCCGGTACAGCTGGTGGAACACCTGGCCGTCCTTGATGAACAGCACCCGGCCCGCCCGGCTGGCGGCCTTCACGGAGTGTGTCACCATCAATATGGTCTGCCCTGCCCGGTTGATGGCGGCAAACAGCCGCAGCAGCTCGTCGGTGGAGCCGCTGTCCAGCGCACCGGTGGGCTCATCCGCCAGCAGCAGCTTTGGCTCGGTGATGATGGCCCGGGCCACTGCCGCCCGCTGATTCTGCCCGCCGGAGACCTCATAGGGATACTTCTTCAAAAGCTCCGTCAGTCCCAGCTCCCGGGCAATAGGCAGCAGCCGCGCCCGCATATCCTCGTAAGACATTCCCATCAGCACCAGCGGCAGATAGATGTTGTCCTCCAGCGTGAACGTATCCAGCAGGTTGAACTCCTGGAACACAAAACCCAGGTTGTCCCGGCGGAAGGCCGCCGCGTCCTTTTCCCGGATCTTGCCCAGCTCGCGGCCGTCCAGCCGCACCGTGCCCGCCGTGGGCTCGTCCAGCGCCGCCAGAATGTTCAACAGCGTGGTCTTGCCGCTGCCGGACTCACCCATGATAGCGACATACTCGCCCTGCTCCACGGTGAAGCTGACATTCCGCAGCGCCTCTACGCGGCTGCCGCCCAGCCGCGAGGTGTATACCTTCCGCAGCCCGCTGACTTCCAAAATGCTCATAGCATGACCTCCTTTTCCTTCGGGAGCCTCCGGCCCATCGCCCCGTCTCCCAACACGGTCAGTATACCGCGTCCCCCGCCCCCCTTCCATCGCTTTCCCTTACCCTTCCCGAACACAATTGTCACATTTCCCCGCGCCCCTGTCATTGCGAGGAGGGCGCAGCCCGACGTACCCCAAGGGCACTTGTTCCGCTGCGCTCCACTGCGTGGCGATCCGCCCCCCCTCCGTAGGGGCCGATGTCCACGCCGCGCAACAAGTACCTTTAGGTACATCCGCCCACCTTTTGCCTTCCCCTTGAGGGGTTCGCACCCCCCACTGCCGCACGCACCCAAAAGCCTTCCCCTTGAGGGGAAGGTGGCGCGCAGCGCCGGATGAGGTGTGCGCCCGCAGGGCGCCCCCCCTCACTCCGCCACGAACGCCGGGCGGCCCAGCGTCAGCCTCACCGTGGTGCCCACGCCGGGCACGGACTCGATCCGTATCTCATGCCGCAGATTGCGGCATATCCGCCGGCACAGGTACAGCCCGATGCCGCTGGACCGGCGGTCCAGCCGCCCGTTCTGCCCGGTATAGCCCATGTCAAATACCCGGGGCAGGTCCTCCGGCGCGATGCCCATGCCGCTGTCCCGGATGCACAGATCGTCTCCCTCCCGGTAGATCCGGACGGTCCCGTCCTGCCCGGTGTACTTCAGGGCATTGCTCAGCAGCTGCTCCACCACAAAGGTCAGCCACTTGCCGTCCGTCACCGTCTCCCATTCCACCGGCGTGTAGTCCAGCGCGATGCGCCGGTCAATGAACTCCCCGGCAAACCGCCGCACAGCGGCGCGCACCACATCATCCACGGCGCACGTTCGTATCACGTAGTCGCTGCCGCCCTCCTCCAACCGCAGATAGGTCAGCGCCATGTCCACGTACTGCTCCACCCGGCCCAGCTCCGTCATCAGCCGCCGGGCGGCCGGGGTGTCCTCACCCTGCAGGGTCAGGCGCATGGCGGCGATGGGCATCTTGATCTGGTGCACCCATGCGGTGTAATAGGCCGTCATATCCTCCCACCGGGCGGCGCGCGCCGTCTCCTGCCGGCGCAGCTCCCGCCGCAGCGTCTCCACCACGGCGGCGCAGTCCGTCCCCTCCACGGTGGTCATGGCCGGCAGGTCCAGCAGCACCGCCTCGCCCGCCTCCCGCAGACGCTTCAGCGCCTTGTGCCGCCGTGCCGCGCGGCCGTAATCCCACGCCGCAAGGCACGCCCCCAGCAGGACGCACAGCCCTGCCGGATAGCCCACCGCCGCCAGCGGCAGGCCGTACAAGGCAAAGGACACGGCAAACACCCCGACAAACAGCAGAAATGCCGCCAGCGTCAGCCGGCGCTCCTTCAGATATGCTTTGAGCAGCTCCATATCTCTCACTCCACGATGTACCCCACCCCATGCCGGGTGGCGATAAATTCCACAAGTCCCACGCCCGCCAGCTTCCGCCGCAGGCGGTTCACATTCACCGTCAGTGTGTTCTCGTCCACAAAGCTGTCCGTCTCCCACAGCCGCTGCATCAGCTTCTCCCGGCTGACCACCTTCCCGGCGCTCTCCATCAGGCAGGACAGGATACGGTACTCGTTCTTGGTCAGCTCCACCGTCTGCCCCTGATAGGTCAGCTTCTGGTCGTCGGCGGACAGCTGTGCGCCCCGCCTCTCCCGCAGCACCGCCGGCGCCGCCATGTCATAGCTGCGCCGCAGCATGGCCTGTACCTTGGCCATCAGCACGCCGCCGTCAAAGGGCTTGGCGATAAAATCGTCCGCGCCGAAGTTCATGGCCATGATGACGTTCATGTTATCACCGGCCGAGGACAAAAACAGGATGGGCGCACTGGTCTGCTTCCGCAGCTCCCGGCACCAGTGATAGCCGTCAAAGCACGGCAGGGCGATATCCAATATAATGAGGTGCGGCTGAAATTCCGCCGCCTCCGCCGTCACCGCCCGAAAGTCCCGTGCGCACCGGACCTCCAGTCCCCAGCTCTCCGTCAGCTGTGCCACCGCCTGGGCGATGGTCCTGTCGTCCTCCACAATAAATATACGGTACATACGCTCACATCCTTTACGCTCTTCATTATACCCTCCCTCGCCTCTGTCCCGCAAGCCCTCTTACTCTTTCAATATTGTCACATTCGCTTACCGGATTTTTTTCAAAAACAGGGTTGACAAATCCGCGCCGCCGTGTTATAACTGTACCAACCTACCGAGTTGGTAGTTGTATTTCAGAAATGGGGCGATCACATGACCCGCACTCTTGTTCTCCTGACCGGACGATGTTGACTCCTTTTCCTTTCATTCCACACAACAACATCTGACTATAAACGATAAAGGAGATAAACACTATGTCTAACATCTACACTTCCGCTGACCAGCTGATCGGCAAGACTCCCCTGCTGGAGCTGACCCATATCGAAAAGGCCCATGACCTCAAGGCGAAGATCGTCGCCAAGCTGGAGTACTTCAACCCCGCCGGCAGCGTCAAGGACCGTATCGCCAAGGCCATGATCGACGACGCCGAGGCCAAGGGGCTGCTGAAGGCCGGCAGCGTCATCATTGAACCCACCTCCGGCAACACCGGTATCGGCCTGGCCTCCGTGGCCGCCGCCCGGGGCTACCGCATCATCATCGTTATGC
>ERZ857757.1094-NODE-1094-length-23007-cov-22.500610_pt1 | contig 23007 bp, 13 predicted proteins | sample MGYA00519764_ERZ857757 | MGnify/ENA primary metagenome ERZ857757 (study PRJEB31778, sample SAMEA3449359) | human gut metagenome | biome: human gut; feature: human-associated habitat; material: faeces | place: United Kingdom | collected 2010/2012 ... | reverse complement strand
CCATGGACATCGGTCTGGAGGAGGTGGAGCAGGCCGCCACGCTGGTGCAGCAGGCGGTGCATCCCGACGCGCTGACTATCTTCGGCGCCGCCTTCGACGAGACGCTGGACGATGAGATCCGCGTGACCGTCATCGCCACGGGCTTTGACGAGGCGCAGCAGGCCGCCAATGCCGCTGCTGTGACCCAGCCCGCACAGGCGGAGAACAGCGGCGCGCCCCAGCCCCTGGACGAGGTGAAGGGTGAGCAGGGTCAGGACGAGATGGACAAGTCCTTCGACGAGATCCTGCGGATATTCAATAAGGATAAGTTCTGAGAAACAGGCCCCCCGGCTTCGCCGGAGGGCCTGTCTATATAGAGCAAATAGCCTCCCCCGGACGGGGGAGGCTTTTATATCACCATTGCGCAAGGTCAACGGGAACAGCGACCTCTTTATCGAATCCAGAGAATATCAGAGAGGTGTCCCCCGTGAGATCCTCCAGCACCGACAGGTCATAGGTGCACATGAACACATCGTCGTCGGTGTCTGAGACGACAACATCCTCGGGATAGTACCAGTTTTCAAAGCCATCGCTGTCCACCTGCACCAGGTAAGGGAATGTTTGATATGTGTCGCCCTCTACGACATAGACGGTGAGGACATCCCCCTCCCAGTCCGCTTTGAGACTCGCCACGGCGAAGGCAGAATCCTCCAGATAGAAGCTCGCTCCTATCTCCGCGTACTCCCGCACCGTTGCTTCGATCTCCTCGGCGGGTGCTACCTGCTCACAGCCGTAGTCGGGCATCGGCTCATTGCGGTCAAAGATGTCACCGGACACGCCGCGCAGCGTGTTGATGAGCACGATGACAATGGACACGGCGATCACGGCCCCTATGGCGCCGGAAGCGGTGTTCTTCTTCGGCGCGCGCCACCGGATAGAGGTCCTGGGACGGCGGGTCTGGTTTTCGTAGCAAACCTTCTCTTCGTGGCACTCCTTCTGCTCGTAGCAGACCTTCTCCTGTTCGGCGTAGTGGACGTCGCCGCCGGCGTCCACCCACTCCCGGCGGGGCGGACGGTTATAGGCGCCGCACTTGGGGCAGAAGCCCTCACGGGAATCATAGGTCTTGCCGCAGGCCTTGCAGCGGATGGCAGGCATAGGCGGTCCTCCCTTCTGTGTGTTTGGATCTATTATACAGCAGATCGGGCAGATTGTCTATCAGCCTTTGGTTGCGGCGAAAAAAAAGACGGGAAACCTGAAGTTGCACCGCGCGGACGCGCCCACCCCGTCGGGGTGGGCGCGTCTGCTTATTCCACTAAGCCGTATTTGATCTTGATGCGGTCCAGCTTCTCCAGCATGGGCTCCGCCAGCACCAGCAGGAAGAAAACTGTGGCTGCGGCGTGGACGCAGTCCATGGGAAAGCCGGTGACATAGTAGGCGGCGATGACCTTCCACTCCAGCGTGCGGGCATAGAGCAGGGCGGAGACGGGGTTCATGATGCCGCCGTAGATGAGCACGGCGGAGATGGCCCCGAAGACGCACAGGGCGGCGCGGCTGCGGCGCAGCCAGCCCCGGCGGAACAATACGCCCGCCAGGAAGCCGATGATGCCCATGGCGAACATCTGGAAGGGCGTCCAGGGCCCCTGGGAGAACAGGACGTTGCTGGCCAGCATGGTCATGGCTCCCACCAGGAAGCCGGTCTCGCCGCCCAGAGCCACGCCGGAGATGATGGTCAGAGCCAGGACGGGCTTGAACTGAGGCAGCATGAAGAAGGCGGCACGGCCCGCCACGCCCAGGGCGCAGAGGGAGGCCACCAGCACCAGCTCACGGGCCTGTGGCTTCCGTCCCTCGAACACCAGAAAGAAGGGCACCATGCATTCCAGCAGCACGGCGAAAGCGATGGGGTAGTAGGCAGTGTTGCCCAGGTAGAAAAAGCCCAGATACAGCGTGGCGGGGATACACAGCAGGATCAGTGCCGCCGCCAGACGGGTACGCTGGGAGAGCTTTCGCTTCTGCACCGGGGTCTGGAGCAGCGTCAGGGGCTTGGAGCGCCGGCCGATGGCGGCGATGCAGCCGAAGAGCAGGGCGATGAACAGGCCGTAAAGTCCCAGGGCCTGCCAGCCGGCCTGGGAGAGCGTGCCACCGCCCACCAGGGCGGTGAGGTCGGTGTGCTTGGCCGCCAGCCAGAAGATCGCCAGCGCACCCGCACCGCATACGGCGGCGATGGTCCTGCGCCACCAGGGGAGCTTTTTCGGCTTCCAGGCGGTGGACTCCTCTGCCACCGGAGGCAGAGGCTGCCAGGCGGCAGGCACCTCCGGTTTGGGCGGGAGGGTCCCGCCGATGACCGCGATCACGTCCTCCGGCGTGACGGCACAGGGGCAGAAGTCCCGGGCCATACGGTTAGCGGAAGTGGTATAGAAGCTGTTGCCGGAGAAGAAGTCACGGGGTGTGCCCTCCGCGACGATGCTGCCGTCGAAAAACAGGGCGCAGCGGTGGGCATACCGGGCACAGAAGGCCACATCATGGCTGACCATCACCACTGTCGTGCCGGCGGCGGTCAGCGCGGAAAGAATAGCGGCAAAGGACTGCTTGAAGGCGGCGTCCAGGCCCTTGGTGGGCTCGTCCAGCAGCAGGATATCCGGCTGGTGCAGCAGCACCTTACCCAGGGCGGCCCGCTGCTGCTCGCCGCCGGAGAGGTCATAGGGATGACGGTCCAGCAGCTCGGTCAGGCGGCAGAGGGCCGTCACCTGTTCTACCCGGCGGTCACGCTGGTCTTTGGGGAGGTCCGTGCCGTCAAAGGACTCGTACAGGTCCTGACGGACCGTGTTTTTCACGAACAGAGCCTGCGGGTCTTGGGGCAAAACGCCGATGCGGCCCGTATGGGTCACGGTGCCCCGCTGGGGCGTCAGCGCACCGGACAGCAGGCCCAGGGTGGTGGACTTGCCCGCGCCGTTACCGCCCAGCAGGGCCAGCAGCTCACCCCGGCGGGCCTGAAGGTCCAGACCGCGGACCACGTCCGGCTGGTCCGGCTCATAGCGGAACCAGAGACCCGCGCCGGCAAGGGCGGTATCCCCGGCGGGATACACCGGCTCCGGCGGCAGCGGGCACAGGGGGTGTTCATCGCACCAGCCGGACAGGAAATCGCGGCCCTCGCGGACGGTGATAGGGCAGGGCGCGTCGCTGTCCACCCCGGCCCAGATACGGACGGCGGCGGGCATGGCCAGGAACATATCGTGGCCGCGGCCCCGCAGGGAACGGCACACCGCCTCCGGCGCGCCGGCACAGAGGAGATGGCCGCCGTCCAGCACGGCGGCGTGGGTGGCCAGGGGCAAGGCCTCCTCGAGACGGTGCTCCGTCAGGAGGACGGTGATGCCCAGCTCGCGGTTCAGGCGGCCCACGGTCTGCAAAAAGTCGGCAGCGGCAATGGGATCCAGCTGACTGGTGGGCTCGTCCAAAATCAGCAGCCGGGGCTGGAGCACCATGACCGAGGCCAGGGCCAGCAGCTGCTTCTGGCCGCCGGAGAGCTCGTCCACTTTCCTATGGAACCAGTCCTGGATGCCGAAGAAGGAGGCCATCTCCGCCACGCGGCGACGGATGGAGGGCGTGTCGCAGCCAAGGCTCTCCAGTCCGAAGGCCAGCTCATGCCAGACCTTGTCGGTGACGGTCTGCTCCTCCGGGGACTGAAGGACGAAGCCGATATCAGCGGCCTGCCGATGGGGCGGCAGGTCATCCAGCGGCTGACCGTCGAAGAGGATACAGCCCTCGGCCGCACCGTGGGGGCGCAGGGCGGGCTTCAGCTGGCGGAGGAGAGTGGTCTTGCCGCAGCCGGAGGCACCGCAGAGGACCCAGAACTCGCCCTGACGGACCGTGAGGGACACATCCGCCAGCGCGGGGCAGGGCTGCTGGGGGTAGGTGAAGCCAAAATGCTCCAAACGCAGCAGTTCAGGCACGGGGCGTCCCTCCTTTCCGGACGAGATAGCGGCGCCGGGACAGGGCGTCCAGCAGCACCGGCGTAAAGCAGAGCAGGCCGTAAACGGCGAAAAAGCTGACCGTCAGCGGTGTGACGGGGCCGCTGAACAGCATGGGGTAATACTGAAAGCGCAGGCCGCCGGCCAGACCGCCGCCCAGCAGATACAGGCCGCAGAAGGCCAGCCAGAGGGCGACGGCACCGTCACGCCGGTCAAAGCGGTAGAGGGAGAAGGATGTCCTCCCCGGCAGGCCATAGCCCCTGCAGCGCATACTATCGGCGGTGATGAGGCCGCTTTCCAGACTCCAGGTGACGACGATGGAGAACACACGAAGGGCGCTTCTGACGCGCCGGGCCGGGGCGCCGGTCTGGGTATCACGGCCCAGATGACGCTGCGCCTGCGCCACGGCACGGAGCCGCCGGACAAAGCGGGGCACAAAGCGGAGGATCATGCTCAGCAGCAGGGACAGCGCCGGGATAACGCGGCCAAAGAGGTACACCACCTTGTCCGAGGTGATGACATCGGTGACGCAGACGAACCACAGCGCCACGGCGCTGAGCATGGCGCCGGCGGCCAGACCGTAGAGCAGGCTCTCCAGCGTCAAAGGATTGCCGGAGGGCAGGTAGGCCAGAATGGTGACGCCCTGGTGGACAAAGGCCGGGTTCAGGGCCGCCGCCAGGAGGGCCATGGGCAGCAGCCACAGCAGATGGCGGCGCAGGCCCTTGCCGCCCAGCAGACGGGCAACATACCACCCGCCGCCCAGCGCCGACAGAACCAGGCACACCGGGTGCATCAGCAGCATCGCGCAGGCGATGACCAGGGCGAAATAGGCAAAGCTCACCGCCGGATGGCAAGTGCGCAGCGTATCGTCCATGGGATCACCTCCTGAAAATCGTTGTCTTAACCTTTTGATTATACCCTGCCGCCAGGGGATACGTCAATCCTGCGTGCGGAAAAAGGGCGGCAAAAGCCGCCCTTTTGTCAGCCCATGTAGGTATTGCCCACGTCTGCACCCATATTACAGGTGTAGAGCCACTGGATGTTCTCGCCGCCGGAGAGCGTATAGCTGTCCGCGCCATAGTTGGGGAAGGTTCCCCCCACGCAGTACATCCAGCCTGAGCTCCTGCCCACATTTTTTTCGAACAGGCCGTTGATGCCCCTGACATAGTTGCCGCTGGAGCTCACCGGGATACCCGCGTCACCGCAGGCCCGCTTCAGTACGGACATGACAGACTCACCCTCGGTGATGGTCACCGTGGTGGACAGGATCACGCCGTCGGCGGGGATAAGGCCCTTCACGCCGTCGGAGCACTTGTCCATATTATTGAGCACCGTGGCACAGGAGATGTACAGCGATATGGACGCCGCTGGCGCAGGGTCAGGTGCAGGCGCAGGGTCCGGGTCCGGCGCAGAAGGCTGCTCCTGTTCCTGCTGTTTCTTCTCTTCTTCCAGCCGCTTCTGCTCCTCCAGGCGCTTGGCTTCATCCTGCTTTTTGGTGTCCTCCTGCTTTTTGGCGTCCTCCTCGGCCTTTTTGGCATCATCAGCCGGCTTCTGCTTGTCAGGCTTCTTATCGTCCGCGGTCTTATCCTCAGTCTTTGCCGCGTCCTGCTTGCCGTCAGCCTTGGTGGTGCCCGTTTCAGCTGTGTCGTCCTTCCTGGTGTCCGTAGTCTGCTCCTGCGTTGCCGTGGGAATGTTGCCGGGGGCGTACGATACGGTCTTTTTTCCGCAGGCGGCGCAGGTCAGCAGCAGGGACAGTGCCAACGCCAGCAGCCAGAATCGGTGGTTTTTCTTCATATCTCTCATTCCTCACAAAAGCGCCATACGCAGAGGCGCTTTCGCGCCCCTGCGTCGGCTGTTCTGTTGTTACTTGGAAACGCGCTTCTTCCGGGTCAGCACCACAACGGCTGCCGCCGCCAGGACCGCGCTGCCCAGCCACAGCACCATCTGACTGTCGTCCGCCGTGTTGGCGGAGTCGGTCTTGCCGCTGTCGGCCGTACCGCTTCCGCCGTAGTAGTACCCGGAGGACACCGTCTCATAGGAGACGATAGCGAACGCGGAGGCCTTGTCCGTCTGGAAGGTCAGGACATAATTGCCCTTGGTGCCGCCCAGCGTAGCGGACAGCTCGGCAGTGGTCACATTGCCGCTACTATCCGTGTGGCTGCGCACCACGCAGACGCGCTTGCCCTGAAGGGCCGCGTACAGCTCGTCGGTGATGGGGATGGTCACGGTGACGCTGTGGGGCAGCTCGATAAGCTGCGCCACGGTCTTGATCTCGTTCCCTTCCGTCTTGACCAGCGCCACAGTCACGTCTACGACCTTCTCCAACTGCGCGTTCTTGCGGGATTTGTCGCCACGCAGGGCGTCCAGCTTCTCGGCCAGCTTGTTCAGCTCCTTCTTAACCTCGTCACCGGCCGTCTTGGCCGCCTCGGTCAGGGCGCTCTTGCCGCCGTCGGCGGCCTTCTGCTCGTTGGTGAGCTGGAGCGCATCCGTCACGGTCACGGTGATTGCACCGTCGCTCACTGCTGCCTTGATGTCCGCCAGCACCTCCCCGGTGATGGTATCATCGGCCTTGATGACCAAGCCGTCGCCCGCGGCGGTCTTGTTGTCTTTGCTGTCCACCTTGATGTCATCGCCTTTGACGTTGGCCATCGGGTTCTTGACGCCGCAGACGGTGCAGACGCCGTTGACGTAGGTGTGCTTGCCGGTGGCGGGAATGGTCGCGCCAGCTGTGATGACAATGCCGCAGCGCTTGCAGTAGGTATCCGCCTCATGGCCGGAGGCGTAGCAGGTGGCCGCCACCGCCGCACGGGTGGCCTCATCGTGGCCCAGGGCCGCGATGACCCAGCTGTCCTTGGCGATCTCGGTCTTGCCCGCCGCATCGCTGAAGAACTTGTGGCAGCGAGAGCAGGTCCAATAGGCACTGTTGCCTGCCTCGGTGCAGGTAGCAGCCTTGCCCGCCGTGGCAGTCATGCTGTGCCCCAGAGACGGGACGATCATCGTCTCCTCCGTGCCGCAAACGCTGCACTTACGGGTGCTGATACCGCTTTCGGTGCAGGTGGCCGCCTTGGTCACCGTCCATGCGCCGAAGTTGTGGCCCGTCGCGGGAACAGACTTTTCCTCCACGGCGCCGCAAATGGAGCAGATCCGGCGGCTGACGCCGTCCTTGGTGCAGGTGGCGGCCACGGTCACTTGCCACTCGCCGAAGCGATGGGCGCAGGCGGCGTCGGTCATATCGTAGAGGGCGTTGGCCTTCTCGGTAAAGCGCGCATAGGCGGCCATGGCGCAAAGCGCCTGCTCCGTGGCCATCTCGTTGACGGCCTTGTCTGCGAACTGATGCTTAAAGCCGCCGTTCTCCGCCACGCGGTACTGCAGGAGGTTCCCCAGCACGCTCAGGGTCTTCCCCTCCACGGTCTTGGTAAAGCGCGCGTCCGTGTTGGCATCCAAATTCAGGGCGGAAAGGGCGATGACCACCTGCGCGCAGCTCTCGGAGGAGTCGTAGCCGCTTTGATACTTGCCGGAGAGCCAGTTGAGGGCTTTCTCCACGGCGGTGTTCACGGTTTCATTGCCGCCGTCCTTATAGTAGGGTGCCAGCGCCTGCAGCGCCATGGCGGTCATGTCCACGTCGCCGACGGGTTTTGTGTCGGCGCTGGCTCTCCAGCTGCCGTCTTCGTTCTGCTGTGCAAGAACAGCCTGCACCAGCCAGGAGGTGTCGGAGGTGTAGTTACGGCTGTTGAGCGCCAGCAGACCCATGACGAGGCCGTTGATATCTGTGTTACTGGTATCGGTGACCTTCATGATATCCTTGTTCTGCAGCGCCGTCAGCAGGTTTTTGCCGCCCACGTTGGCGGGGTCCTTGCCGATGGCGGTAAGGGCCAGAATGATACGCTCGTTGTCGGTGACGGTGGGGTTACGGCTCTCGGGATCGACAAGAACGCCGTCCGCGCCCATATTCTTCTGCACATAGGCCACGACCTTCTCATAATAGGCCGCGATATATGCCTCGGACAGGGGCACCTTGGCGCGAGCCTGTCCCAGCACCGCCCACTCGCCGAAGAGATAGCTGACGACCGGGGCGCTCACCGCGCTTTGGATATACGCCTTGGCGCCGGCATACGCCTCATCGAAGCCGGGCACTTCCGTACCGGGCACCGTGGGATCCGTCGGGTCCAGCGGAATATAGGTGTCGGTAAAGAACAGGCGCAGGGTGTCACCGTCCTTGAGATAGGTGTTGTCCAGCGTGGTCTTGGGCAAGGTCTCGGTGCCGCCCTGTAAGGTGAGGCCGAACATCCATCCGGAGGACTTGCCGTCGCCCTTCTCCTTGAGGGTGTGGCCCGCCGCATCGGTGATGCTCTTGATGTAGGCGCCGCTGCCGGTATAGGTGTACTTGGCACTGTCAAGGCACGCCTTCACAGCGTCCCAAGCGGTGGGATCCTCGTTGACCTTGCCGGTGAAGGTAAAGCCGGAGATTCCCGTGAAGGTATGGCCGTTCTTGTTGTAGCCGTCCACCTTGACCTTCACGGTGAGGGTCTGATTTTCGTTGGGGTCAACGGCGTTCTTCTCGCCGATCACCGTCAGGTCGATGTGGATGGGCTGCTTGTAGAATTGGGCAAAGTCCTTGTAGCGTTCCTTGCTCTCCTCGGTGCCGTTGATGCCGAACTTTTCCCAATACTGGGCGTACTTGGTGTAGGTCAGGACGCTGTCCAGCCTAACTGTCGTATTGTACTCCGGCTGGTGCACACGCAGGAGCTCATTCTCGATGACGGAGGGTCGGGAGGATCGGAAGCAGCGGTATTTCTCTGTATCGAGCCAGCCGGGGATATCGTCGGCCTCGATGCCGTCGAAGGTCATATTCACCGTACCGCGGACGTATTTCAGCGTGCCGTCCTCGTTTTTGCAGATCTCTGCGAAGGGGTACAGGTCGGAGGTGACCTTGGTCTTATCCGTATTCTTGTTCTTGATACCGTCCCAGTAGACATCCCCGGTCAGCGCCTTGGTCATAAAGGCGGCAGCGTCATCCAACTCCTGCTGGGTAAAAGGCTGAATGGTGAAGCTGAACTCCTGCCGCGCCAGCAGAAGGCCGGAGCTGCGGGTGGTGATGATCACCACATACTTCGCCTCCACCGGCTTCTCACCGGGCAGTGGGCGGTAGACCATGGCGTGATACCCGTTGAAGTCCAGCACATCCGGGGTGAGGCTCACCATCGTGACCTTCTGGTTATAACTGTCGCTCATGATGCCCTTTTCCTCCAGAAGAGCGGGTCTGGGCATCTGCAGATCGTCGCTGACGGCAGTCGTGTCCACGGGCTTTGTCTTGTCCACAAAGTCACGCAGGAGGGCTTGATACTTCTCCGCCAGAGCGTTTTGCATCTCGCTGGTCACGCTGCTGTCGAAGGGCGCAACGGTGGCGTCAAAGAGCACATCGGCATAGACCTCCACGCCGTTGTCGCCGGTGATGTGCGCCAGCGTGTAGTCATCGAAGGCGTCATAGGTCACGCGGGCGATCAGCCGGAACTTGCCGGCCTTCTCGGGCAGCGGCGCGCCGTCGGCGGGCTGCAGGGGGCGGTTGACGGTGCCCACGCCGGTGCCGTTGGTGCCGTTGGTGATGTAGAGCCACTCGGTGTTCCGGGTGCCCCACTGCACCTTCACATCATAGCGCCCCGCAATGCCGGAGGGAAGCGTGAGGTTGGAGGTGATGCGGTCGTTCACGGTGTAGAGCGTCCAGCCCGCCACCTCGCTTTGGGTGGCCCCATTGGTATTCTCGCCGCGGATGAGTTCCCAGTTCAGGGACTCGGCGGCGCTCTCCACCAGCTGCTGCACAGCATCGGCGCTGCGTCCCACGGTGCCTCGCAGGGTGATCTCCTTGGTGACCCCGGCATAGGTGATGTTGAACTTCAATCCCGTGTACTGCACGGTCTGGCGGGCGGTGCCGTCACCGGTGAAGTAGGTGATGTCGCCGTTGTCGGCAATGTACTGTACCTTGGTACCGTCAAAGCCGTTGGCCTTGGCGCTGCCGTTGACATAGGTGATCTTGTCGGCCTTGTCCGCCACATCCGCGTAGCCCTGTTCCCTCAGCAGGCGGCAGAAGGCGTCGGTGATGTTGGTTTCATCATAGAGTCCCACACCTTGCAGGGGCTGCACGGCAATATTCTTGCGCGTGAACTCGGCGGCAATGTCCTCCAGGGTCTGCGCCTTTTCCGCATTCTCGGACCAGAGGCACAGCGTGAAGGTCTTGGTCTTCGTGGCAGCGCCGCTTTGGAGGGTGGCGGTGAGGGTCACCGTGACCTTATCCGCCGCAGGCACGGTGAGCGCGCCGGTGGCGGTGTTCACCAGATCGTTATCCGCCGTCCATGTGAGGGAAACGGTCTTTTCCGCCTCGTCCACGGGAACGGTGACGCTCGCGGGCAGGGTCAGGAAGCCGGTATAGGTCTGCGCGGTCTCCTCTTCCTCCTCCGGGTCGCCGCTCACCGGGGTAAGGCCGCGGAGCTGATAGACGCCGGTGGCATCGGCCTTCAGAAGGTCTGCATTCTCGGCATCGAGCCCCAGTTCCTTATAGAAGTGCTTTTGCAGGGCGTTCAGGAAATAGTCGTGCGGGTTCGTGACCTCTTCGCTGGGCTCTTCGATGCCGTATTTCTCGCAGAGATCGGCCTTATCGCTATAGTTCTCAAGGTTATAGAGTCCCAGCACATTCTCGGCGTACCAGTCGGCCTTGGCTTTCTTGGCGGCATCGGCGGCGCTCATGCCGCGAAGCTGCAAGGCGTTGGCGGCGGCGGCAGCGGCCTTGAGGTCGGCATTGTCCACGGGGGTGCCGCCCTGCCAGGGCAGCACCGGGAAGCCGCCGTTGCTGTTGTCGCTGTCAAGGTGCATCCCCACATCCGCCGCAAATTCCGGGGTACGCATTTCCTCGGCGGTCTTTTGCAGGGTACCGGCAGTCGCTGCGCCGGTGCCGGCGGCATGGAGGTAGTAGCAGTTTTCCACCTTGGCGCCGGCTGCCACGAGGTTCACCACCGGGCTGATGCCGGCCTCCGGGCCGGTGACGGTGCCGGTGACATAGCACTTGCGCAAAACGGTGGAGGCATATACCTGTCCCGCGATACCGCCGATGCCCTTGTTGGTGCCTCTATCCGTTCTTGCCGACACATTGCCGGTGGAATAACAGTTCTCCACGGTGCCATAGGTATAGCCCACGATGCCGCCGATATTCAGCGTGGAATTATAGTAGGCGCAGGTGTTTTTGATGTCGCCGATGTTGACGCAGTTGACAATGCGGTTGCCTTTTTGGGCGCGTCCCACGATTCCGCCGGCAGAGGCGCTGCCGCTGCTGGTGGTCACGGTGCCGTCAAAGAGGCAGTTCTCCACGGCGCCGTAACTGGTAGCCGCGATGCCGCCCACATGACTGCTGCCGCTGACTGTGCCGATAACCGTCAGGTTCTTCACCGTGCCGGCGGAGGAAAGGCAGCTCACCAGTCCCTCCGTGCTCTTCAGGCCGCTGACGATGTGCCGATCGCCGTCCAGCGTCCCGGCAAAGCCGGACTTGCCCTCAAGTTTATAATCATATTTGCCAAAAGCCGTCCATGCCTTGCCGTTGAGGTTGATGTTGGCGGTGAGTTTGCCGTTGATGGCTTTCTGCCCGCCGTTGACCGCATCGGCGAACCACGCCAGCTTCGCAGCGGTATCGATCAGATAGACACCGCTCTCGTCCTGCGTGGGCGCGGTCTTGGTCGTGCCGTCCCAGCCCTCACCCGCGTAAGTTAAGGTGAAGGAGAGCGTCTTGTCCTCGGCGGCGGTGATGCTGCCGTGAACGGGGACATAGTCCGCCTTGGTGACGGTGTAAGCATAGGTCTCGCCGAGGTAGAGTTTGTAGCCGCCGTTGGCCTCGGGCTTGATGGTGCCGCCCACGGGGTGGGTCACGGTCACCTTAGCGTTTTCCGCCGGAGTTACGGCAAAGGTCAGGGTGCAGGAGGCAAGTTCGCTCAGCGTGACGGTCTCGTTCACATCGGCGCTAACGGTGATGTTCCCCGTCTTGGTCTCGTAGCCGAACTTGCTGACGGTGTAGGTGTAGGTACCCGCAGCAACGGTGTACACACCGTTTTTGCCGGTGATCTCCGCGCCGCTACGGTCCTTCAGCACCACCGTTGCACCGTTGGGAGTTTTAAGGGTGAGGGTGTGGGCTGCGGCGGCGGCAAAATCCTTGAGCCGGACATAGTAGTTGCTGCCACTTTCGCTGAAAGACAAGGTGAGTTTTTCATCCTTATTCAACACCGTGCTAAAGGTTTTCCAATCGTCCTCCTCATAGACTGTCAGCAGAGTAGTAGTACCCTTTTTCACGGTAAAGAAGGCGGAGTTATCCTCATCCCAATTGTTTTCATATCCCTTTGCAAGATACCGGAAGGACACCAAGCGGGACTCTGTCGCCGTCAGGGTCAAGGAAGTCGTGCCGTAATACTTTCCATTGCTCTCCAAATAGTTTCCGGCAGCGTCCTTGACGGGCTTAAACCCGCTGGTGCCATTGGTGGCGGTGATGCCCTCGATGTCTTGGAAGATATCATCAAAGGTCAGTTTCTTTGCAAAGGGCAAGTTCACGGTGACGGCGGCAGCGGCAACGGTGAAGCTGCCGGAAAGGTCATCGCAGCCATCCAACTTGGCCGTGTAGGTATAGTCCCCGGCGGGGAGGGCACAGTTCGTGCCGCTGCCCGTATAAACCGCGTCTTTGCCGGACATCACGGTGACGGTGGGCGCGGCGGTCACGCCCTCCGGCTTGGTGATGTTGAAGGTCACCGTCTGCTTTGCCAACTCGGTCAGCTTGACGGTCTTGTTCACATCGGCGGTCGCAACATTGATCGTGCCGGTGGCCGTCTCATAGCCAAACTTGCTGACGGTGTAGGTGTAGGCGGTATTCTTGGCGGCGATATACTTGTACTCACCGCCGTTCTTGGTGTCATGAGATACCGTACTGCCGTTTTTCGTCAGTTTTACCGTGGCATCCGCGGGAGTCGCGGTAAGAGTAATAACCGGCAGTTTGACAAGGGTAACATTGACCGTTTGATTTTCGGCGCTCATGGTCACCTTGCCGGTGGCGGGCTCATAGCCCTTTTTGGTGACGGTGTAGGTGTAGTCCGCCGCGGCTTTTACGGCGAATACGCCATTGCTGCCGGAGACGGTTTTGCCTTCCTTATCTTTCAGAGTGACCGTCGCGTCCGTCTGGTCCGGCGCTATGGTCAGCGTGTACAGCGGGGAGACGGTGAAGTTTTTGAGCTTCACAGAATAATGGCTTCCATACGAATAGGGATGTTCAAATTTAAGCGTCACAGTGTCGCCTGCTGCCATGTCTACCGCGCATTTCTTCCATGTGGTGCTGTTGTAGGAGGAAAGAATGGGCTGGGTTCCCTTCTTCACAGTAAAGCAGTAATAACTGTTTGAAAACGCACTCCCCAAGTAATCAAAACTGAGGGTGACATTCTTCGTTGCCGTCAGTATGATTTTGGAGGATGAGTAGTTACTTGTATTGCTGGACTCCAAATAATTCCCTTCGGGCTTTTGCACCGGGGTAAAGGGATAAGTGGTATCATCCGTTGCGGTGATGCTATCGGAAATCGCCGTAAAGAAATCGGCAAATCTCAACTTATCATTTACCTTGATGGTAAAGGTGGCGGTTTTGCCCCTGTACTTGACGGTGACGGTTTGGCTCTCGACGGGAGTTTCGGTGCTAAAGCCCTCACAGGTCACACCGGCAGCGTCATAGCCATCGGTAATGGTGCGGGTTTCGTCGGTGCCATCATAGTTCACCGTGAGAACCATGCCGGTCAGGTCAAGTTCGGCATCGCCCTTGTAGTACTCCGTCTTTGTGGGAGCCTTGGTCACCGCAATGCTCTGCACCTTTTTCAGCGCCACGGTTTGGGTGCCGTCTGCGGTGGGAGTCACTTCGCCGGAGGCGGGCTCATAGCTCTCGTCGTCGCTGACGGCGGTATAGGTGTACGCGACGCCCTTCAGCAGCTTATAGATGCCGTCACTCTGCGGCTCGATCACCGTGTCGCCCCGCTTGACGGTCAGGGCCGCACCCGTGGGCGTGACATTGAAGGTCACGTTCACCCAGGCAGAGGTATCCTTCTCCAGCGTAACGCTAACGCTGTTGGGATTTGCCACGGGGTTGTCGTTGCCCGTCACGGTCACGCTGCCGGTCTGCTGCGTGTAGCCGGGGCAGGACACGGTGTAGGAATACGGTGCATCGGCGGCGGGCAGCGCCACGGTGGTGGAGCCGGTATAAGTGCCGCCGTTTATCGTAAGCACAGCATTCTCGGGCTGAATGGCAAACGTCACCGCCGCGGTGGGGGTCTCCCAGCTGAGGGCGGGATAGTCCCCGGCCTTAGCCATGAAGGCCTCCCTTAACTGGGCTGCAAACGCGGGGGATTTCATTTCATCAGCAGATTTGGGAGTAGACTCCGTTTCAGCACCATATACACCTTTTAGGTCGTCAACAGCAATAAAATAGCAGTTAGAAACGGTAACGCCATAACCAGACCCAGCAATTGCGCCATAATTTGTCGTGGACTTTGTTACTATCTGTCCAGCATTATAGCAGTTGCTGATTTTTGCACTGGGAGCATTTCCAGCAATACCACCCAAACACACACCCTTACCGCTTCGATCGCTGGAAATCGTGCCAATGTTGTAGCAGTTTAAAATCTTGGAACCATTGGAGGTTTCTCCGGCAATGCCACCTATCCATCTGCCATCAGCACTGGCACCTTTGATTGCAGCGGTATTCTTACAATTCTCAATGCTGCCCGCATTTTTTCCGGCAATACCGCCAACATATTTTTTCCCTGTAACGGTTCCCGCAATCCCAAGATTCTGGACTTTGCCGGAAGCCGCAATTTTTGAAAACAGCGCTTGACATTCGCCTGCTTCATTCTCAAGTGCCAGCGTCACGGTGTGGCCGTTGCCGTCAAAGGTGCCGGTAAAATCCTTGGCATAGGGCGCCGTGACGGTGATATCCGCCGTCAATTGATAATTGCCGCCGGGCTCCATCTCGGCAAAATCCTTCGCGGAGCTGACAGTTCCTTCCGCCAGCGCCAGCGCCGCGCCGCCGCTGCGGGTCATCTGGGGCGCAGGCGTTTCCACAGCAGGCTCCTGCTGCTCCTGCGTCTCCTCATTCCCGGCAGGGACAGTGTTCTCCGTGTCCGCCGGAGCTATCTGTTCCTGCTGGGTCTGCTGCTCCTGATCCGCGGCCAGCGTGTCGGCCAACACGGAGGTGGGCAGCAGGCTGACGACCATCACGACGGTCAGCAGCCAGCTTATGACTCTCTTCTTCATGTCTCTTTCTCCTTTATGTAAATTTTTTGTCGACGTGAGGGGGTGGGCGGGGATGCGGCAACATCCCCGCCCCACTTATGGAAAAGCACGCGGCCAATGGCCGCCTCCGCTTGACAAAGGGGACCCATCTGTACAGTTTCACTGCGCAGATGGAAAGCGCACGGCGCCTCAGCTTGACAGTCGAGTTTTCCGCACCGCTTCGCTGTGTATGGCAGCGTGTCAGCCTGACAAGGGAAATGTTTTTCATGCAGGGCATGAAAAACGGGACAGAGTGCACTCTGTCCCGCAAAAATGAAACGCTGCCCGGCGCAAAGCCGGACAGCGAACGCAATAGATACGACCCCTGCGCCACGGAAAGACGTCGCCGCCCCCGCCGCCCGCCCAAAAGGGCCGGCCGCGAAAAAGGCGGTGCAAAAAACACCGACCTCCCGTTCAGGAGGTCAGCGTGGTACATCTACATGGTGGTACAAGGTTCCCGCACACGGAGAGCGCGCCCGCTGCAACTATGTCCTACACAATGCAATTCTCCTGGCTCGCGCCGCGGGGGACAGCCATCCCACCTCGTTTGCAGCCTACCTTCTCATGGGCTTACCCACAATGGCGGACTTTCGTCCCGGCGGCTCTCGCCGCTTCGGTGCATCCTTGCGCTCACAGTACCGGTCGTGCGGGGTTTGGCTACCCCTTTCCTTCTATGCCGACGCCTGGCCCGTGGTGGGCTGTACGGCCGCCGGCGACATTGGATCAACAGACTGTTTATTTACTTGTCAGCGACATTATATTACAGGAATTGGCCGTTGTCAACCCTCCTCCCTACCCCAGCGCCACGTCCAGGATCATCATTACGGTAAAGCCCGCGGCAAAGGCCAGCGCCCCCGGGCCGGAATCGCCGCGCGTGGGCAGCAGCTCGGCGGCCACCACATAGAGCATGGCCCCGGCGGCAAAGCCCAGCAGCCAGGGCAGCGCCGGAACGATGAGCGCTGCCGCCAGCACCGTCACGCCGGCGGCCAGGGGCTCCACCACGCCGGAGAGCACGCCGCCCAAAAAGGCTCTCCCCTTCCCCGCACCGGCGGTACGCAGGGGCAGGGCCACGATGGCGCCCTCCGGCACATTCTGGATGGCGATGGCCAGCGCCAGCGTAAACGCCGCAGCGGGCGCGGCGGCTCCTGCCGCCACACATCCGGCATAGGCCGCACCCACCGCCATCCCCTCCGGGATGTTGTGCAGCGTCACCGCCAGAAGGGTCATGGTGGTGGAACGGTCGGTAACAGCCTCCGGCAGCAGTCGCTCCAGCAGCCGCAGGAACAGCACCCCCAGCCAGAAGCCGCCCGCCGCCGGAAGGAAGGACCAGCGGCCCATGTCCGCCCAGTCGATAGCGGGCAGCAGCAGGCTCCACACCGAGGCAGCGGTCATCACCCCGGCGGCGAAGCCCTCCAGCACGCGGCGCAGAACGGCGGAGGGCGCTCTTCGCAGACAGAATACGCACGCCGCACCCAGCGACGTGCCCCAGAAGGGGAGCAATATCCCCTGAAGGACAGATGATTGCATAGACACTCCCTTTTCCGTATCCGTAGTATGCGGAGCCGGGCGACTCCGTACAGTCTATCCTACGCAGCGGGAAACGAAAGGTGAAAAGACAAGGGCCCCCGCCGAAGCGGGGGCCTTTGGGAAAATACAAAGTCATTCAAAATGCTAAGATAAGGCGGGAGCGCCCGAAGGGTGCTCCCGCTGCGCGGCTTATTGCTTTATGTGAGATGCAGCTTCACTGTACCGGCAGCTCCACCGCGATGGTCGTGCCCTCATCTGAACTCTCCTCTACCCGGACGCAGCCGCCGTGGAGATCGGCAATCTCCCACACCAGCGAAAGTCCCAGCCCCACGCCGCCGTACTCCCGGCTGCGGGACTTGTCCACCCGGAAGAAGGGCTGGAAGATGCTCCGCTGAAATTCCTCCGGAATGCCGCGGCCGGTGTCGGAAACGCGGATCAGGAGTTTTTCCGTCTCCTGTGTGACGCAGACCCACACCGAGCCGCCAGGGCGGTTGTACTTGACGGCGTTCTCCGTCAGGTTGAAGATCAGCCGATAGATCAGCGCGTCGCTGCCGGTCATAACGCCGTCGCCCTCCGCTTTTAGCGTGACACCGCGCTTTTCTGCCAGCGGGGCGAGGTCTGTGAAGATCTCCTCGATCATTGGGATAAGCTGAATCTGCTCGTTCCGCGCCACCTGCTGCAAATTGCTCATTTCCAGCAGCGTTTTGGTCATCTGCGTCAGCCTCTCCGTCTGCTCCCGCAAAAGCAGGAGAAACTCCGCCGTCTCCGGCAGCACATCGGTGTGCTCTGCGGAAAACAGCTCCAGCTGCGCCTGCATCAGCGCAAGCGGCGTGCGCAGCTCGTGGGCGGCATTGCCGGTAAACTGCCGCTGGGCGGTAAAGGCGTTGTTCAACCGCTCCAGCATCTGGTTGAAGGAGTGGCTGAGCTGCCGGAATTCCGGCAGCACGTCCTCATCGATCCTCACATCCGCCAGATTGTTCAGCTGCACCTTCTCTACCTGAGAGGCGAAGCTGTGCAGGGGCTTGAGGGCTCGCCCGCTGACGAAATAGGCCAAAATGCCGCTGAGCAGTGTCACTATAGCCGTGATATACCAGTTGGTGGTGCGGAAGCGTCCCTGCGCCCCATCGACAACGATGGTCAGCTCCTCGCTGGGCGCAACGAGCTGCGGGTCAAAGCTTGCCGCGCCGCCCTCATTCAGGATCACCGTGCCGCCGCCCTGTAAGCTGTCCGCAATGGTGTCCATATAGTACATACCGGAGGAACAGAGCAGCAGATTCATGGCCACGCAGGTGATGCCGATGAGCAGGACGGACATCAGTGTGATGCGCCACTGCAGGGAAAGCCGCTTCATTCTTCGTCCCCTCCCATCAGATAGCCCTCGCCGATGCGGTTGCGGATAGGGTCGTAGCCCAACGCGGTGCGCAGCTTCTTCCGCAGGGCGGAGATGTGGACGCGGATGGAGTTGCTGAAGCTGTCCACGCTGTTGTCCCAGACGTGATCCATCAGCTCCTCCTGACTCACAGGCCGCCCCTGATGCGCCATCAGGTATTCCAGGATCCCCGTCTCCTTGCGGGTCAGCGTCAGGGGCTGCCCGTTGGCGGAAACTGCCCGCGCACGGGTATCAAAGGTGAGCTGCCCGCAGCGCAGCACCACATCCTGCTGGGTAAACTGCCTCAGGGTCAGGCTGCGGATGCGCGCCTCCAGCTCCGCCAGATGGAAGGGCTTCGCCAGATAGTCATTGGCGCCGGCATCCAGACCCGTCACCTTATCCTCCACCTCGCCGCGAGCCGAGAGGATCAGCACAGGTGTCTCTCTGTCGGTCTGCCGCAGGGTGCGCAGCACCGTCATTCCGTCCTTTTTCGGCAGGTTCAGATCCAGCAGCACCAGATCGTACCGCTCCGTTTCCAGCAGCTCCAGCGCCTTCTCGCCGTCGTAGCAGCAATCCACGCTGTAGGCCGACCGCCGCAGGCTGCGGGCGACGGTGTCGCACAGGGTGCGCTCGTCCTCTACAATCAAAAGGTGCATAGTCGTCTCCTTAATGAACAGGTTGTCTCCTATTATAGCAGAGCCGGATAAGATTTGTGTTAAATTTCTGTTCTTAACAGAGATTTTAACCCGCCTGCGCTATGATAGGCCACAGAAACAGGAAAGGGTGATCAAAATGAGTCACAGGAAGAAGGCAGCAGCGCAGGTCACGCTGCTGCTGGCGGGAGCCGCCATGCTGTGCTTCGGCGTCTGGCGGGGCGAGGCCGCCACGGTGCTGAGCAAAGCGATCAAATTATGTCTGGAGTGTGTGGGCATTGGATAAGAAGAATACTTCGGGCGCGTCCCATCTTTTGGCCCGTTTTCGGGGCTGGATACAGGCAGGGGCGGCCTTATTGACCAACCTGCACCTGCCGAACTTTCTCAAGGGCGGCTTGTATCAGGGCGCGGGCAAGACCGTCTGCGTGCCGGGGCTGAACTGCTACTCCTGCCCGGCAGCCTCCGGCGCCTGTCCCATCGGGGCGTTTCAGGCGGTGGTGGGGTCCTCCAAGTTCAGCTTCTCCTATTATATCACAGGCTTTCTCATTCTGCTGGGCGTGCTGCTGGGGCGCTTCATCTGCGGCTTCCTGTGTCCCTTCGGCTGGTTTCAGGAGCTGCTGCATAAGATCCCCACGAAGAAGCTCTCTACAAAAAAGCTGAAGCCGCTGCGATACCTCAAGTACGCCGTGCTGCTGGTGATGGTCTTTCTGCTGCCGGCGTTTCTCGTCAACGACGTAGGCATGGGTGACCCCTTCTTCTGCAAGTACCTCTGCCCCCAGGGCGTGCTGGAGGGGGCCATCCCACTGTCCCTTGCCAATTCCGGCATCCGGGCGGCGCTGGGCAGCCTGTTTACCTGGAAATTCAGCATCCTGCTGGCAGTGATCGTGCTGAGTATCGTATTTTACCGGCCCTTCTGCAAGTGGCTGTGCCCGCTGGGTGCGTTTTACGCGCTGTTTAACAGGGTGTCCCTGTTCCAGATGAAGGTGGATAGGAACAAATGCGTCTCCTGCGGAAAATGCGCCAAGGCCTGCAAAATGGATGTGGACGTGACAAAAACGCCCAACCATACTGAGTGCATCCGCTGTGGGATGTGCATCCGCGCCTGTCCCACCAACGCCGTCAGTTTCCGCTACGGCTTTGGAGACGGCAAAAAAGAACCTGTAGAACCTGCAAATACATTAAAAACGGAGGAAACAAAATGAACGTAAAGAAAATCATCACACTGCTGCTGGCGCTGGTGCTGGCCGCCGGTATGGTCGCCTGTGGCACAAAGCCCGCAGAGGACACAGACGGCAATGATGGCGGCGAGGAGGCAAAAGCGCTGTACGAGCAGCTGATGGCGCAGGAAAATGCCATCCTGTCGGAAAACACAGCTCTTTGGGAAAAGGTCTTTATGGCAGCCGATAAGGGCATGGCCATGATAGAGGACGGCGGCAACTACGGCGATTTTCTGCTCAAGACCATCGAGAATGCCAAGGATCAGTTCACCGAGGAGGAGCTGACGCTGCTCACCGGCGAGGCCACCAAGATCAAGGATATTGAGAACCAGCGGGCGGAGCTGGAGACGAAGTATCCCTGGCTGTCAGAGACGCCTGATAGTGATGACAATACGAGCGTCCCGGCGGGCAGCGATATGACCACGCCGCCTGACGATGGCAGTATGCAGAAGTTTCCCGCCTTTGAGGGCAAGGATCTGGACGGTAACACGGTGAAGAGCAGCGAGCTGTTCGCCAAAAACGCCGTCACCGTGGTGAATTTTTGGTTTACCACCTGCAACCCCTGCGTAGGGGAGCTTGCCGAGCTGGACGCGCTGAACAAGGAGCTTGCGGAGAAGGGCGGTGCCCTCATCGGCGTCAACACCTTCACGCTGGACGGCAACGAGACGGCCATTTCCGAGGCCAAGGATGTGCTTGCCAAGAAGGGCGCGACCTATCAGAACGTGTATTTTGCTTCCGATGGAGAGGCCGGCAAGTTCACCACCAATATCTTTGCATACCCCACCACCTATGTGGTTGACCGCAACGGCAATATCGTGGGTGACCCCATCGTGGGTGCTATTACGGAAAAGAATCAGGCGGAGGCTCTGCAAGCCCAAATCGACAAGGCACTGTCCGCCGATATGGGCTGACCCAAGATTTTTAGAAAAGGCAGAAAATCGCGCACCCGTGCGGGTTGCGCGATTTTCTTAGCATTCATACGGGTTTTGGCGTTTTCAGCCTCCGTTCCACGGCAAAGCCTGTGGTCGTTTTTCTTCACCTGTGCTTGAACACTTTTTTCTCCAGCGCGAAGATCCGGGGAGAGAACGTCTCCGCCTCCATGGTGTCATACGTTTCCCGGTAGATCTCCATCCGGCTGTCCACCGCGTCGATGAGGCTCAGCAGCTCCGCCTCGGCGCACAGCGGCCGCACCGCCGCGCCGAACTCCGGCTCGCCGTGATGAGACAAGATCAGATGCTGCAGCAGCACCGATTTCTCCTCCGGCACGCCCAGCTCCTCCGCCACCCGGGCCGTCTCCTGCGCCCCCATGACCAGATGACCCAGCAGCTGGCCCTTTACAGAATAGTCCGTGGCCAGCCCCAGCTGGGAGAACGCAAACTCCTGCTCCTTGGCCATGTCGTGGAGCAGCGCCCCCGTCAGCAGCAAACTGCGGTCCACGGTGTCCGCGTACATCCCCGCCAGAAAATCCGCGATGCGCATCATGTTGCCCGTGTGCATCAGCAGCCCGCCCAAAAACGCGTGGTGTACGCTCTTGGCCGCCGGGATGCTCTCCAGCGCCTGCCCGTGCCGCTTCAGCATGGCCTGCGCCACCGCCCGGTAGTCCCCATCCTCGATGGACGTCACCCACTTCTCCAGCGCGGCCATGGCCTGCTCCCGGTCGATGGGCGCGGTGGGCACCAACGACGCCGGGTCCACCGGATCGTCCGCCGCCGCCAGCCGTATCCGGCTGGCGGTGAACTGGGGCGTGCCCCGGAACTCCCCCACCGTGCCCCGCACCTTGACCACCTTTCCCTCGTCGGCGGCGGTCAGCGGCCCGGCGTAGTCCCACACCTTCATCTCGATGACGCCGGTGCGGTCGCTGAGCGCCCCCGTCAGAAACGGCTTTCCGTTGGCCGTTACCTTTGGATTGGCGCTCTTCAATATGTAAAAGCCCTCCACCTCGTCGTTGATCGACATGGCGTTTACCGGCAGATTGTACTCCATGGGAATGCCCTCCTCTTTTCTCGTTGTGGTCATGATAGCACGTTTCCCTCCTTGTGACAACCCTCTCCCCCCATTTGCGCCGCTCATCTTCGGTGCTGCCGCCCTGAAATAAAGTTTGTTTTCCCTACCAATTTTGTGTTTTGGTTCGTTACAGGAAAACGCGCAAAATCCCTCATTGTTAAAGATTTTCACAAGTTTCATATTACGGCAGTTCTTTATAGTTTTCGACATTTTATTTATGACATTTTTATGTACGCAGCAATAACATTAACGTGCAATTTATTTTCTTGGTGCTATAATCGGAGCATGTTTTTTAGGGCGATCCGGACGTCCTGGAAAAGAGAAAATCTCTTTACAAAAGGAGTGTGTTTCTGTGACGACATTCATCATCGGCCTTGTCATCCTGATCGGAGGCGCAGCTCTTTACGGTCGTTTCTGTGAGAAGGTCTTCGGGCCTGACGACCGCAAGACGCCTGCTTATACCAAGGAAGACGGCGTAGACTATGTCCCCATGCGCGGCTGGAAGAACAGCCTGATCAACCTGCTGAACATCGCGGGCACCGGTCCCATCATCGGGCCGATCCAGGGCATCCTGTTCGGGCCCATCGCGTTCCTGACCATCCCCATTGGCAATATCATCGGCGGTGCTATGCACGACTACTTCTCCGGCATGATCTGCCTCCGCGACGGCGGCACGCAGATGCCCGAGATGATCCGCCGCTATTCCACCAAGGGTATCTATAAGTTCTACAACGTATTCGTCTGCGTGATGCTGCTGCTGGTGGGCGCTGTGTTCATCTACACCCCCGGCGACATCGCCGCCACCCAGGTGTTCGGCTTTGACGGCAAGGCTACCTCCGTCTCCACCTGGATCATCTACGGTGTCATCTTCCTGTACTACCTGATCGCCACCGTGTTCCCCATCGACGCCATCATCGGCAAGATCTACCCCATCTTCGGCGGTATCCTGCTGTTCTCCGCCATCG
>ERZ857757.1087-NODE-1087-length-23096-cov-8.961590_pt1 | contig 23096 bp, 13 predicted proteins | sample MGYA00519764_ERZ857757 | MGnify/ENA primary metagenome ERZ857757 (study PRJEB31778, sample SAMEA3449359) | human gut metagenome | biome: human gut; feature: human-associated habitat; material: faeces | place: United Kingdom | collected 2010/2012 ... | reverse complement strand
GCACGTCGCATGCCCTATCCGACTGCAGAATACACAACCAATGGCGAAAACGTGCAACAGGCTTTGAGTTTGTTGGGCGGTTACGACGACATGGGTACGCGTTTGTGGTGGGATTGCAACCCCTCGATTACGATTCAATAAATGTCGGAGTATAACCAATGAAAAAAGTATTACATATGAAAAAAATATTTTTGGCGACTGTGACAGCGACCGTTCTGCTGAGTACCTCGTGTAGCGATTGGACTGATCCGGAAGCAGAAGACTATAGCCGGCCTCTGCCCGAATTGCAGAATCCCGACCAATACGGTGCATATCTCGCGTCGGTTCGGAACTACAAACTCGGGGCGCATAAAATCATGATGATCGACGTGCCTGCCGTGAGTATCAAACCTAACGTACAGAACCAACACCCGATGATGTACCCCGATAGCGTGGACTACATTTGTGTCTCCGACATCCTCTCAGGGCTTCATCCCGATGTGGTGGCAGAATTTCACGAGGTGCTGGCTGCGAAGGGTACCCGTTCACTTTGCGTAGTGGATTTTTCGCTTATCGAAGAGGCTTGGACAAGTATGGAAGAAGCTCGGGCAGATGCCGACGAAGAGCCCGGCACTATGGAAGAGTTCGACGATTATTGCAGAAAACAGACCCTCCGTCAACTTGACTGTTGCGACAAATACGGTTTGTCCGGCATCGAGATTTCCTATCAGAATAACACCTCTACGGAGTTAAAACGCGTCGGTCAACAAGCTTTCTTGGAATGTGTGAGGGCGTGGCGAGATACCCACACCTCGAAGCGCATGATCTTCCGCGGTTATGCTCAGAATGTTTTGAACGAGTTCCGTCCTTTGCTACACGACTGCCATTACATCGTCTACCCTTGTGGTTCGACATCTGCGGCCAACCAATTGACCGTGGCAATCAATCGAATGATTCGGTCGAATCCGGATTTGCCGTCGGACCGCTTCGTACTCGAAATCACGCTTCCGACACTGGAGGATCCCGCTCAGGTCGGCGTTACGGCAGAGACGGGCGCCGAATGGGTGATCAAGCCGGAGGAGACTTTTTCGAAGGCAGGCATGTCTGTACTCAATGCTGCGGACAGCTATTTCCAAATCGATTGCAACTACAAGGAAATCCGTCGTGCAATCGGTATTATGAACCCCGAAAACAACCAGGAAGACGATGAAGACATTCAATAAATCGGCTGCGGCTATCTGTCTGTTCGCCGCTACTTTCATACTGATCGGTTGCCGAGACGACCAGGAAGACAAACACCACTTCGACAACCGCATTTTCATTACTGAAAAGAGTTTCACCAACGAAATTCGCATCGAAAAGGGCTCGAAGGAGATGTCGCGTCAAATCACCGTAGGCATCGCCATCCCCGAAAATTTCGACATTACGGCTGTTTTCGAAAGCGCTCCGCAGTTGCTCGAAACATATCGTCGGGCATACTATGATCCCGAAGTGGAATTGCTGCCTGCGGAGAACTGTGACCTTGCCGGTGCTTCGGCTGTCATTGCTGCAGGTCATGTCGAAAGCAATCCTCTGCAATTTTCATTCGTAAATTTAGATCGGCTTGACCTCGGCAAACGCTATGTGCTGCCGGTCGCACTTACTGCGGCCAACGGCGTAGATATTCTCGACGGCGCCCATTGCCTCTATTTTCTCTTCAAGGAGGCGTCGCTCGTCAATGTGGTCGGCGATCTGAACGAAAATAGTCTGTGGCCCGAATGGGACGGATTCGAACAGGTGAAGGACATGGAAACGTTCTCGTTCGAAACACTCGTCTATGTAACGGCGTTCAACAACGCCAGTGACTCTCATATTTCGACCATCATGGGTATCGAAGATTACTTCCTTGTCCGTATCGGCGATTCGACGATTCCCAAAAACCAGTTGCAAATCGCTTATGCCCGTCCCGACACTGATGAGGGAACAGTTTATCGAGGAAGTGTTACCAACTCTTCGATGTCGTTGCAAACCGGCCGTTGGTACCATATAGCTGTCACGTTCAACCGTGGAGAGATCAAGGTTTACATAGACGGCCGTGAAAAGGGCAACGGAAATTCTGTGGATACAGGCATCGAGAAGGTCGACTTTGCTGTAGTCCACTCCGATGAGACGGACAACAAACCTCGTTGCTTCTGGCTCGGGCACTCCTACGACGACAAACGTTACCTTGACGGTTGCATGGCCGAGACCCGCGTATGGAATCGAGTATTGAGTGTTGAGGAGATCAACTCGGAAAATCACTTCTATCGTGTTGATCCCGCTTCAGAAGGCCTTGTCGCTTACTGGAAATTCGACGATGGAAAGGGTAACATCATCACCGACTATTCGCCTTACGGCAAGCACCTTACGGCTGACAAGGGTATGAGCTGGGTAGCGGTCGAACTTCCAGCCAAACAATCCGCCAACAATTAGTAAACCAATCAAAATTACATTCAAAATGAAAAAAAACTTTTTAACATTTCTTTCGGGCCTGTTATGTTTGTCCGGAGGGTTTGTCTCGTGTGACGAAAACGACGAAGTGGACAAAATCAACATATTGACGGTTGAGTCTGCTGAGACTATTTCGTTCGAGGCTTCGGGTAATGCCGACGTCGTGTTGACAGTTGTCACCGATGCCGAAACATGGGATTTCGATGTCCCTGCCTGGATCGATGCCGACAAGCAGGACGATAAACTGACCGTCAATGCCAAGGATAACGCTACCGGCAGTCAGCGTGTGGGGCGTATCGTTATTTCGGCTGGCACGGCTCGGAATGTTGTCATCTCTGTAACCCAGGACGTTCCTGCTCCGGGAGCCGACAATATGCTTTCGGTAACACCCTCTACCGCCATCTCTTTCGCCGCCGCGAATAACACCGATGTAGTGCTGACAATTGAAACGGATGCTGCCGAATGGTCGTTCGAAGTCCCCGAATGGGTTACTGCATCGAAGAGTGATGATAAACTTACTCTTAACGCCACAGACAATACGACCGATGGCACGCGAGCCGGACGTATCGTAGTCAAAGCGGGGACTGCCAAACCTGTGAACATAGCAGTCCTGCAACGCATGAGCGGTTCGACCGGCGACGATAAGGTACTCGGTTCGATGTCGGCAGAGTCGGGCCTGTCGCGAGTCGACATGACGATTACGGCGAATGACACCAAGTTCGAGTCGAAGATTATCGTAACGTTGGCAGAAGCTCTTGCAGAAAAGGCCGACTTCAAGGTTGTATATGACGCCGATTATCTTCCGGAATTCAACTTCAACAACAAGACCGAGTGCCAGATTTTCCCCGAGAATTTGTGCTCGATGACCAGCGATGGCATCGTATCCATCGCTGCTGGCGCTATTTCGGGAGAAACGACCGTGACGTTCTCGGTCAACAGCGATACTCTCATTCCCGATATGAGCTATCTGGCGCCGTTCTCTCTGACGACCGTATCCGATAATGCGGATGTGGACTACAAAAACAATCGCATCAACTATGTCTTCACCAAACAGCCCGATCGTCCCAAGCCTTCTACGAGAGTGCTGAGAAATGCCGTTTTCTTCGAAGTCAACGATACCAATCCGCTCAACGCATTGGAATATGTACTTGAAGACGGTAGCATGTTTTTCGATGCTGTAGTTCTCTTTGCGGCCAATATCAATTATAATTCGGCGGAAGATCTCGTATATCTGAATAACAATCCCAACGTTCAGGCACTGCTCGACGAAACGGATGTTTACATCCAACCGCTGCGCAACAAGGGCATCAAGGTCTATCTGGGTCTGCTGGGTAATCACGATGCGGCTGGTCTGTGCCAATTGTCCGACTGGGGAGCCAAAGAGTGGGCTCGCGAGGTGGCACTGGCATGCAAACAGTACAAACTCGATGGTGTGAACCTTGACGACGAATATTCCAAGTCGCCCATTATCGGCAACCATTGGTTCACGAACTATTCAGCAGCAGCCGGTTCGCGTCTCTGCTATGAACTGAAGAAAGCCTTGAAGGACGAATGTCCTTGGGAAACTGAAGTTACGATATTCCAATATGGCGGAATGTACGAGTTGCCGGCTGTGGACGGACATTCTCCCAGCGAGTTCGTCGATGCTATATGGGCTAACTATGGCAGCAAGGGAAGACCGGTAGAAGGCATGACATCAAATAGCGCTTGCTCCGGCCTATCGTATAAAAGCGGATATATTACATCAAATGAAATTACAGATGCTATCAACAATGGTTATGGATGGTTTATGTACTGGAACTTCAATCCGGCTCCTCGATTAGGCAGTACATGGAAATCGTCTATGGAGAACGTATCCCGGACTGCCTACGGCGTCGAACTGGTCAAACCGACAGGTTATTATAAAAAAATTGGCGAAGGCAAGTTCGATCCTAACCGTTACGAATTCTGATTGACGCCCGGAATCAACGACGTAGAGAAATCATGCGTTTTCTCTCGTCGTTGACCGGACATAAACCTAAAAATAAAAGATTATTTATGAAAAAAATATTGATGATGGCTGTTGCACTCTGCGCACTCTGTGCCTGCGACGACAGCGACGACCCGCAAATTGATCCGACTCCCGATGCTGTAAACATAGCTTCCAGCACCACCACCGTCAGCAGCAAGGGCGGTGAAATCCCTGTCATTGTGACCAGCAACAGCGAATGGACACTTGTCGGCTCATGCGATTGGGCCACTCCTTCGCTTACCGAAGGCAAAGACGGCGACATTGTGCGATTCAAGGTAGATCCTAATGAAACCGATACAGACCGGACGGCTGAATATCGTTTTGTTTCAGGCAAGGCTGAAGCCTCCTTTACCCTCACTTCGCTCCGTTCGGGCAAAAACGATAATGAGGAAGATGCTATCGAAATCACACCTGAAAGCAAAACGTTGGGTATGGACGGCGGCTCGGTTGAAGTGATCGTCATCAGTTCGGGCCACTGGACACTCGAAGGAGGCGAATCGTGGGCCACACCTTCGATTACCGAAGGTGTGGACGGCGATATCGTGCGATTCAAGGTAGATCCCAATGAAACCGATACAGACCGGACGGCAGAATATCATTTCGTTTCCGGCAAGGCCGAAGCCATTTTTACTCTCACTTCGCTCCACAAAACAAACGAGGATGCCATCGAAATAGCGCCTGAGAGCGAAACGTTGGGTATGGACGGCGGCTCGGTCGAAGTGATCGTCATCAGTTCGGGCCACTGGGCACTCGAAGGAGGCGAATCGTGGGCCACACCTTCGATTACCGAAGGTGAGGACGGCGATATCGTGAAGTTCACCGTCGAAACCAATGAATCGGCAGAGGATCGTTCGGCACTCTTCACTTTTAAGAGGGGAGAAGCCACGGCTTCTTTTACACTCACTCAGAAAGGTGGCGTCGTCTATGCTCTGGAAATTAAGGGAGAGAAAGAACGGAAATTTGCCTACACGAAGCAGGAACGCATCGCGGTGACACTGGAAACGAATATTCCCTACCGTAAGCTGGAGGCCGAAATTACCTCAAATGAATCGAATTGGCTGACCAAAAGCATGACCGTACAAGGTACCACAGAGTCTGAGGCCATTATGTACTTCGAGATGGCGCAGAACGACGGTGGAACTGCACGCGAGGCCACAGTAAAGATTAAAAGTCCTATGGGCGGTGAGGCTGTATTGAAAATGCAACAGATGCCACAGCCGAGGATTACTGTAGCTGAGTCTTATTACACGCTCGAAGAAATAGGGACTACGTTCGAAATTCCCGTAACAGCCAATGTCGAATTCAACGTGACACTTTCCGAATCGGCCGACGGCTGGTTTACATACAACGGAATGAAAGGCGCCAATTTGGAATTCACATATCAGAATCTGCCCGAGAAGACACTGCGCACTTGTACTGTTACTCTCACCGAAAAGGATCCCGTTCCGGACACAGAGGCACTGGAAGTGGTACTTAATTTTACGCAAAAGGCCAAAGGCATGATTAGCACGGCAGCTGATATGACCCAAACCCGTGCATGGCCCGCATGGAATGATCCTGCGCCCGTAACGAACATGACAGCTTTCACACTCGAGGCACTGGTTAAACCTACAGCCTCGAAAAATTATAGCAACCTGTCTACGATTATGGGTATTGAGGGTAATTTCCTTGTCCGCATGGGTGACAGCGGTCTGCCTTGGAACCGCATACAGCTTGTATGGGATTCCGGAAAACGCACTTTCTATGACAAAGTTATCGAAGGAAAACTAAGTAACGAAAATATGGTTGTACCTCTTGATACTTGGACTCACATTGCCGTCACGTTCGGAGAAGGGACGATCAAGGTATATATCAATGGAGTAGAGGCAGGCTCGACTACAACAGATGTTCCCGAATCTGTGAACTTCGGCATCACCCACAACGACGAACAGGGGTCGAGGTTCACTCGCTGCTTCTGGGTGGGTTACTCCTACGATTCTAACCGCTACTTCCCAGGTCTGATGTCCGAGTTGCGTATTTGGAACCGTGTACTCACAGCCGAAGAACTGGTTCAAGAAGGACACTTTTATGATGTAAGCTCCACCGCCGACGGTCTGGTTACCTATTGGAAGTTCGACGAGGGTCAGGGCGATGTTGTGAAAGACCACACCTCTTACCACAACGATTTGGCATCCGACGGATTGAAGTGGGAGGCAGTTAGTCTGCCCTGATAGCGGAAGTCAGTTTTCGGTATAATTATCCGATTCGGCTACCGCACAGAGAGAATTCCCGAAATAGGGAATGAGGAAACGGGTCGTTCCGGACCAATTGCGGTTCGGGACGACCTTTTTCGAAAAAAGGTATGGACACCTGCGACAAAATGAAGAAAATAAAGAAAATGGAGAAAGTCTCTCCCCTTCATTGGGTCCCCACGTTATATTTCGCGATGGGTTTGCCGTTCGTGGTGCTGAACATGGTCTCGGCGGTGATGTTCAAGGACCTGGGGGTGACGGACGCGCAAATAGCGTTCTGGACGTCGCTGATCATGTGGCCGTGGACGATCAAGTTTCTGTGGAGTCCTCTTCTGGAGCTTTACCGCACGAAGAAGTTCTGGGTCGTTGCCGCGCAAATCGCGAGCGGCGTTCTGTTCGGCGTTGCGGCCTTGGCGCTGCATCTGCCGGCGTTCTTCGCCGTTACGGTGGCTCTGTTCGCCGTGGTTGCATTCAGCGGCGCCACTCACGATATCGCGGCCGACGGCGTCTATATGGCGGAACTTTCCGCGACGGAGCAGGCGCGCTATATCGGCGTGCAGGGGGCGTTCTACAACCTCGCCAAATTGGTCGCCACGGGCGGACTGGTGTGGTGCGCGGGGTGGCTTATGGAGCGTTTCCCGGCGGGCGGCGATGCCGTGGCGGCTTCGCGTTCGGCGTGGACCGTCGTTATGTCCGCTCTGGGTGCTCTGATGCTCGCTGCGGGGCTGTGGCACGTGCGGGCGCTGCCCTCGGGCGGCGGTTCGCCGCAGCACGGCGCTTCGGGCGACCTGCTGGGCAGCCTGCGCGAGGTGGTGGTGTCGTTCTTCTCGAAGCGTCATATCTGGTACTATATCCTCTTCATCATCCTCTACCGCTTGGGCGAGGGGTTCGTGATGAAGATCGTGCCTCTGTTCCTCAAGGCCTCGACGGCTGCGGGCGGTCTGGGTCTCACGAACCAGCAGATAGGGCTCTACTACGGCACGTTCGGCGCTGGCGCATTCCTGCTGGGCTCGTGGCTCGCGGGGCGCTACATCGCGGCGCGCAGCCTGCGGAGCACGCTTTTCACGCTGGTCTGCATCTTCAACCTGCCGTTCGCGATATACGCCCTGCTGGCGTGGTTTCAGCCGCAGTCGATGTGGCTCGTGGGCGGGGGCATCGTGGTGGAGTACTTCGGCTACGGCTTCGGGTTCGTGGGGCTCACGCTCTTCATGATGCAGCAGGTCGCCCCCGGCGAGCACCAGATGGCGCACTACGCCTTCGCGTCGGGCATCATGAACCTCTCGGTGATGCTCACGGGCATGGTCTCGGGCTATCTGAGCGATACCGTGGGCTACAGCACATTCTTCATCATCGTCATGGCGGCGACGATTCCGGCGTTCGTAATCACGCGTTTCGTGCCGTTTACCTACGAAGAGCAAACCAAAAAGATATAAACTCATGGAAAATCTGAAAATAACGGGCGAGGCTCTGCCGTCGATGCCGTGGGAGGAGCGTCCCGCGGGGTGCAGGCATATCCTGTGGCGCTACTCGCAGAACCCGATTATCGACCGCTACGCGCTGTCGGACTCGAACTCCATATTCAACTCGGCGGTCGTGCCTTTCAAGAGGGGCAGGTACAACTACGCCGGCGTGTTCCGCTGCGACGACACCAACGTAAGGATGCGCCTGCACGTCGGCTTCTCGACGGACGGCCTTAAGTGGGACATCGCGGAGGAGGACGTGCCTTTCGAGGGTGCAGACCCCGAAATCGGCGCGTGGGACTACGGCTACGACCCGCGCGTGACGAAGATCGGCGACCGCTACTACGTCACGTGGTGCAACGGATATAAGGACGACCCGACGATAGGTCTTGCGTGGACCGAGGATTTCGAGACCTTCCACCAGCAGGAGAACATCACCCTGCCGTGCAACCGCAACGGCGTGCTGTTCCCCCGCAAGATCGGCGGCCGCTATGCCATGCTGTCGCGTCCGAGCGACAAGGGCCACACGCCTTTCGGCGACATCTATTACTCGGAGAGCCCCGACTTGGAGTTCTGGGGTCGTCACCGTCTGGTGATGAAGCCCGCGGAGTTCAAGGCCTCGGCGTGGCAGTGTACGAAGGTCGGCGCAGGCCCTGTGCCTATCGAGACGAGCGAGGGGTGGCTGCTGATTTATCACGGTGTGCACCAGACCTGCAACGGTTTCAACTACTCGTTCGGTGCTGCGCTTCTGGACCTCGACGAGCCGTGGAGGGTTCTGGCCCGCACGGGCGCTTACCTGCTCGCACCCGCCGAGCCTTACGAGTGCATGGGCGACGTCGCGAACGTGGTGTTCCCGTGCGCCACGCTGCATGACCCCGCCACGGGCCGCATAGCGATATATTACGGCTGTGCCGACACCGTCACGGGCGTAGCTTTCGGCCGCATTCCCGAGATTATCGACTTTATCCGCAAAACCAATATCGAGTAAGCCATGTACAGTCACGACAACCGCATAGTCATCACGCTCGACGCCGGGGGCACGAACTTCGTGTTCGGCGCGATGCGCTCCAACGAATTCATCGTCGACCCTATCACCGTTCCGTCGAACGCCCACGATCTGGACCTCTGCCTTAAGACCATGACCGAGGGCTTCCGGCAAATCATCGACCGGCTCGACGAGAAGCCGGTGGCCATTTCGTTCGCCTTTCCCGGACCTGCGGACTACCCGAACGGCGTCATCGGGGGCTACCTGCCCAACTTCCCGTCGTTCCGCGACGGCGTGGCGTTAGGTCCTTATCTTGAGATGACGTTCGGCATCCCGGTTTATATCAACAACGACGGCGACCTGTTCGCATATGGCGAGGCGCTGGGCGGCGCACTGCCCGAGGTCAACGCGCGTCTGGCGGCGGCCGGCAGCTCGAAGCGTTACAAGAACCTGCTGGGCTACACGTTCGGCACGGGCTTCGGCGTGGGTATGGTCGTCGACGGGCGGCTGAACCGGGGCGACAACTCGTGCGTGGAGACCTTCTGCCTGCGCCACAAGAAGATGCCCGACGTGATCGTCGAGGAGGGCGTTGCCGTGCGTGCCATAAAGAGGGTCTACGGCGAGCTGTCGGGCGATAAGGACCACGGCCTCGAACCCAAGGATATCTGCGAGATAGCCGACGGCAAGCGCCCGGGCGACCGCGAGGCTGCCAAGGGGGCTTTCGCCGAGCTGGGCGAGATCGCGGGCGACGCCATGGCTACGGCCGTGACGCTCACCGACGGGCTTATCGTCATCGGGGGCGGCATCACGGCGGCCCGCAAGTACATCATGCCGGCACTGCTCAGGGAGCTGCGCGGCCGCATGCGCCAGCTCAACGGCGACGAGCTCGCGCGCGTGCAGATGCAGGTCTACGACCTCGACGACGAGACCGAGTTCGCGTCGTTCGCCAAGGGGGCTATGCGCCCGCTTCAGGTCTACGGCTCGGATCGCTACGTCACCTACGACCCGCAGAAGCGCATCGGCGTGATGATATCCAAGTTGGGTGCGAGCCGCGCAATCTCCGTCGGCGCTTACGCCTTCGCCCTCTCCATGTTGGACAAAAACGAAAACGAATAAATGAAACCGTTACGATTTACACCGATTCTGAAATCGGTGATATGGGGCGGCGGGAAGATCGCCCCCTACAAAGGCATCGCGACCGAGCAGACGAATATCGGCGAGAGCTGGGAGCTCTCGGGCGTGAAGGGCGACGAGTCTGTCGTCGCCGAGGGCGAGTATGCGGGCAAGACCCTGCCCGAACTTATCGCCGAGCTGAAAGGCGAGCTTGTGGGCGACAAGGTCTACGCAAAACATGGAACCGAATTTCCGCTCTTGATAAAATTCATCGACGCGCGCGACGACCTCTCGATTCAGGTGCACCCCGACGACGAGCTCTCTGCGGCGCGCCACGGCAAGCACGGCAAGACGGAGATGTGGTACGTCGTCGCCGCCGGCGAGGGTGCGCACCTCAAGGCTGGTTTCTCGCAGCCTGTGACCCCCGAGGAGTACGAGCGCCGCGTGGCGGACAACACGCTCACGGAGGTGCTGTGCGACTACAAGGTGCAGCCGGGCGATGTCTTCTTCCTGCCGGCCGGGCGCGTGCACGCCATCTGCGCGGGGTCGTTCGTGGCCGAGATACAGCAGACGTCGGACGTGACGTACCGCATCTACGACTACGGCCGCGTGGGCAAGGACGGCAAGCCGCGCGAACTGCACACCGAACTTGCGAAGGATGCCATAGACTACGCCGTGCTTCCCGACTACCGCACCTGCTATGAGGAGGCGAAAGACCGGGAGACGGAGCTCGTGTCGTGCCCTTATTTCACGACGTCGCTTTACGATCTGGACCGCGAGGCGGAGAAGGAGCTCTCGGCGCTCGATTCGTTCCTTGTGGTCATGTGCCTCGAGGGCGAGGGCCGCATCGTCGACGACGAGGGCGACGAGACTTCTGTCCGCCGCGGCGAGACGGTTCTTGTTCCGGCTTCGTGCCGCAGCGTGCGCTTCATGCCCGGGGAGGGAGGTCTGAAACTCCTTACGAGCCATTTATGAAACTCTCCCGACTTCTTCTCGCCGCTGCGGCGTTGTGCTCCGCGGTGACGGTCCGTTCGCAGACGCCTGCCGACCGTGTCGACCCGTTCATCGGGACGACCAACTTCGGGACATGCAACCCCGGTGCGGTCTGCCCGAACGGGATGATGTCCGTCGTTCCGTTCAACGTCATGGGGTCGGAGACGAACCGCTACGACAAGGACGCGCGGTGGTGGTCGACGCCCTACGAGCGCACCAACTCTTTCTTCACGGGCTTCGCCCACGGGGCTCTGAGCGGCGTGGGCTGCCCCGAGATGGGGTCGCTGCTGACTATGGCGACGACCGGGCCGCTGACGGTGGATTACAAGGAGTACGGCACGTCGTATAAGGACGAGACCGCCTCGCCGGGCTATTACGGCGTGTCGCTGGAGAAGTATGGCATCCGCGCCGAAGCGACCGCTACGTCCCGCACGTCGGTGGAACGCTATACGTTCCCGGAGGGACAAGGCCATATTCTGATAAACTTGGGCGAGGGGCTCACCAACGAGAGCGGCGCTATGGTGCGGCGCGTGAGCGCTACGGAGATCGAGGGTTCGAAGCTGCTGGGCACTTTCTGCTACAATCCGCAGAAGGTCTTCCCGGTATACTTCGTGCTGCGCGTCTCGAAACGCCCGTCGCAGGCCGGGTATTGGAAGAAGCAGCGGCCGATGACGGGCGTGGAGGCCGAGTGGACGCCCGATAACGGCACGTATAAACTTTATACGGAGTACGGCCGCGAGCTGGCGGGAGATGATGTCGGATATTGGTTCACGTTCGACGACCTCGCTGCGGGCGAGCAGGTGGAGGTGCGCATGGGAATCTCCTATGTGTCGACCGAGAACGCCCGCCGCAACTTGGATGCCGAGCAGGCGGCCGGCGCGACGTTCGACTCGGTGCGCGCCGAAGCCCGCACGCGGTGGAATGCCGACTTGGGCCGCATACGCGTCTACGGCGGCACGCCGGAGCAGCAGACGGTCTTCTACACGGCGCTCTATCACGCGCTGCTGCACCCCAACCTGCTGAGCGACGTCAACGGCGAGTATCCGCTTATGGAGCGCTCGGGCGAAGTGGGCGTGGCCACCGACGGCGACCGCTACACGGTCTTCTCGTTGTGGGACACCTACCGCAACGTCCACCAGCTGCTGACGCTGGTATACCCCGAGCGGCAGACGGAGATGGCGCGCTCTATGGTGTATATGTCGCGCGAGTGGGGCTGGCTGCCGAAGTGGGAGCTCTACGGGCGCGAGACCTTCACCATGGAGGGCGATCCGGCTATTCCCGTTCTGGTCGACACGTGGCGCAAGGGGCTTCGCGACTTCGATATGGAGGCGGCCTACGAGGCGATGAAGCGCTCGGCCACGACGCCGGGAGCACGGAATCCCATGCGGCCCGATATCGACCCCTATGTCGAAAAGGGGTATATCCCGCTGGGTTACTTCGCCGGCGACAATTCGGGCGACAACTCCGTCTCGCACGCGCTGGAGTACTACGTGGCCGATGCCGCGCTGGCATGGCTGGCCGAGGAGCGGGGCGAGCGGGAGTTCGCCGCCGGGCTGCGCCGCCGGGCCGCGGGCTGGAAGAACTATTACAGCCCGGAGAGCGGCACGCTGCGCCCGATTACTGCCGAGGGCGAGTTTCTGACGCCCTTCGATCCGCGGCAGGGCGAGAACTTCGAGGCCGTGCCGGGCTTCCACGAGGGGTCGGCGTGGAACTATACGTTCTTCGTGCCGCACGACGTCGAGGGGCTGGCCCGCGCAATGGGCGGCCGCCGCAAGTTCGTGGAGAAGCTGCAAAGGGTCTTCGACGAGGGGTTGTACGACCCTGCGAACGAGCCCGATATAGCTTATCCCTACCTCTTTAGCCGCTTTGCAGGCGAAGAGTGGCGCACGCAGCGCGAAGTGTCGCGGCTGTTGGACAAGTACTTCACCACGGCGGCGGACGGCATTCCGGGTAACGACGACACCGGCACGATGTCGGCTTGGGCGGTATTCTCGATGCTGGGCCTCTACCCGGACTGCCCGGGCGAACCCTACTATACGCTTACTGCGCCGACGTTCGACCGCGCCAAGATCACGACCGACCGTGGCACGCTCATCATTGAAAAGTGCGGCGAGGGACCCTATATCCGCCGCATGACTTTGGGCGGCCGACCGCTCGCGAAATACCGCCTCTCGCACGACGAACTGCTCCGGGGTAAACACCTGATCTTCGAACTTAAAAACATCGAATAAATGAACTTCAACAAACTACTGACCGCAGCAATGCTGCTAATGACCGTCGCCTGCTCCGAGCAGCAGGGACGGCCCGATGACAGCTTCACGCGTTACGTCGATCCCAAAATCGGCACGGGCGGCCACGGCCACGTCTTCGTGGGCGCGAACGTTCCTTTCGGACTGGTGCAATTAGGCCCCACGAGCATCCCGCAGACGTGGGACTGGTGCTCGGGCTACCACGCGAGCGATTCCACGGTGATCGGCTTTTCGCATACGCACCTTTCCGGAACGGGCATCGGCGATTTGTTCGACATCACCGTCATGCCCGTCACGGGCGAAGTGACCTACGCTCGCGGCGAAGAGAAAGACCCGCAGTCGGGCCTCTGGTCCTATGCCGACCGGACAAAAGAGATCGCCCGGCCGGGTTACTACTCGGTTCCGCTGACAAGGTACGGCATTACGGCCGAGCTGACCGCCACGGAGCGTGTGGGGCTGCATAGATATACTTTCCCTGCATCGGATGCTGCTGCCGTGGTGTTCGATCTGGAGAACGGCGGCTGCTGGGACAAGGCTACTGAAACCCACCTCGAACAGGAGGGCGACGTCCGCATTACGGGCTGGCGCTACTCGACGGGCTGGGCCAAAGACCAGCGGGTCTATTTTGTGGCTGAATTCTCGAAACCCTTTGCGAAGTTCGAGACCATCGGGGACAAATACGCCCGGGCGTCGTTCGCAACGACTGACGGCGAACAGGTGTTGCTGAAAGTAGCCCTTTCTCCCGTGAGCGTGGAGGGTGCCGAGGCGAACCTTGCGGCGGAACTCCCCGGCTGGGACTTCGACGCCACGGTAAAAGCCGCCGACGCGAAATGGAACGCCGAACTGTCGAAGGTGAAGGTCACGACGACGGACGAGACGGCAAAACGGATTTTCTATACGGCACTCTACCACACGATGGTCGCCCCGTCGCTCTTCTGCGACGTGAACGGCGACTACTACGGCTCGGACCATGAAATCCACCGTGCGCCCGGTTTCACGAACTATACGACCTTTTCGCTCTGGGATACCTACCGGGCCGCGATGCCGCTGATGACGATTCTCCACCCGGAGAAGATGCCGGACATCATCCGGACGATGCTCCACATCGCCGACGAGCAGGGACGCCTTCCGGTGTGGCACCTGTGGGGCAACGAGACCGACTGCATGGTGGGCAATCCGGGTATCCCGGTCGTGGCGGACGCCATCGTGAAGGGCATCGACGGGTTCGATCGGGAGAAGGCTTTCGAGGCGATCAAAAAGACGGCCATGAACCCCGACCGGGGCAACGGCCTGCGGATGAAATACGGCTATATCCCGTGCGATTTGTTCAACGAAGCGGTAGCCTACGACATGGAATACGCTTTGGCCGACGGCGCCGCAGCCCGGGCTGCCGAGGTGCTGGGTAAGACCGGGGACGCAAACTATTTCACGGATCGCAGCCACTCCTACCGCAATTACTTCGACCCCTCGACGCGCTTTATGCGGGGCCGGGACTCGAAAAAGGGGTGGCGCACGCCGTTCAGCCCCTTCGCTTCGACCCACCGCGCCGACGACTACTGCGAGGGTAATGCGTGGCAGTACACATGGCTGGCGCCGCACGATGTCAAGGGCCTCGAAGGGCTGTTCGGCAGCCGGGAGAAGATGATCGAAAAACTGGACTCGCTGTTTACGGTAAGTTCCATTATAGAGGGTGGCGAGACTTCGCCCGATATCTCGGGACTGATCGGCCAATATGCCCACGGCAACGAACCGAGCCACCACATTCTCTACCTCTATACGATGTTGGGCCAGCCGTGGAAGACGGCGGATAAAGTAAGGGAGGTGCTCACGACACTCTACCACGACGCGCCCGACGGGCTTTCGGGCAATGAGGATGTGGGGCAGATGTCGGCATGGTACGTCCTCTCGGCGTTGGGCATGTACGAGGTCGAGCCTGCGGGCGGACGCTACTGGTTCGGATCGCCCCTGTTCGACAGGGCGGAAGTGAAAATCCCGGGAGGCACGTTCACCATCGTCGCAGAAAACAACTCCGCGGAGAACAGATACATCCAACGGGTATGGCTCGACGGGCGTCCCTATACGAAGCCCTACTTGTGGCACGAAGAGCTGATGAAGGGCGGAGAGCTGCGCTTCGAGATGGGCGCCGAGCCTAAAGTGTGGTACTGTCCCGACGAACCCGAAACCTATGCAGACCAGCGCCCGGCCGAAGACAAGCGGCTTTTCACTTCCGAAGCGGTCGAAAAAGAGATCGGGCGCGTGTGCGCCCTGCTGACCAACGAACGCCTGCGGTGGATGTTCGCCAACTGTTTTCCCAATACGCTCGACACCACGGTCCACTACGGAGAGGATGAGAACGGCAACCCCGACACCTACGTCTACACGGGCGACATCCCGGCCATGTGGCTGCGCGACTCGGGGGCGCAGGTGTGGCCCTATGTGCAACTGTGCGGCAAGGATGCGCCGTTACAGCGGATGATCGCGGGGGTGATCCGGAGGCAGATGAAGCTCATCAACATCGACCCCTATGCCAATGCCTTCAACGTCGCGCCGACGGGCGAACACAACAAGACGGACTTCCCGAAAACCGACCCGATGGTCTTCGAGCGCAAATGGGAGATCGACTCGCACTGCTATCCCATCCGCTTGGCACACCACTACTGGAAAACGACGGGCGATGAGTCGGTCTTCGACGGGACGTGGACCTCGGCGGTGCGCAACATGCTGAAAACCCTCAAAGAGCAGCAGATGAAGGATGGCCCCGGGGACTACATCTTCCTGCGCACGACAGACCGCCAACTGGACACGCGCTGCCATGTGGGGCGCGGCAATCCCGTGAAGCCCGTGGGGTTGATCGTCTCGGCATTCCGCCCTTCGGACGACGCCACGACCTTCGGTTTTTTGGTGCCCTCGAACTTTATGGCCGTCACGTCGCTAAGGAAGGCCGCCGAGATACTGACGGCTGTAAACAACGAGACGGAACTCGCTGCGGAGTGTACGGCGCTGGCTGACGAGGTGGCGGCGGCGCTCCGGGAATACGCTGTCGTGGAGCATCCCGAATACGGTAAAATCTACGCTTTCGAGGTGGACGGTTTCGGCGGGCAGCAGTTGATGGACGACGCCAATGTACCGTCGCTTTTGGCGATGGCCTATCTGGGTGATGTGGAGCGCACGGACCCCGTGTATGAAAACACACGCCGCTTCGTCTGGAGCGAGAATAATCCCTATTTCTGGCGCGGTGCGGCCGGCGAAGGCATCGGCGGTCCGCATATCGGAGTCGAGATGATCTGGCCTATGAGCATTATGATGCGGGCCTTTACCTCGACCGACGATGCCGAGATCCGCGACTGCATTATCGCCTTGATGACCACCGACGCTGGAACGGGATTCATGCACGAGTCGTTCTCGCGCCACGACGCCGCGGACTTCACGCGTGCGTGGTTCGCATGGCAGAACACGCTGTTCGGTGAGCTTATACTCAAACTCGTTAATGACGGTAAATTGGATTTGTTGAATAGCATTAGATAATTTCGTGCGGCTCTCGGAGTCGTGCGGGCCGGAGTCTCAGGCCGCGGAGGACCGCAAAGCGTGCTCCGCAGACTGCCGGTCCGAGAACGGTGAAACACTATAAAACCATGAAAAGATTTGCAATATTGGCTCTGGCGGCTCTTGTCTCCGCCTGCTGCGGCAAAGCGACCGAGTCGCAGCTGCGCCCCTCGGAATATGTGACCACGCTCGTGGGCACGCAGTCCGACTACTCGTTCTCGACGGGCAACACCTATCCGGCCGTGGCCCTGCCGTGGGGCATGAACTTCTGGACACCCCAGACGGGCAAGATGGGCGACGGCTGGGCCTACACCTACGGCGCGCACACGATTTGCGGATTCAAGCAGACGCACCAGCCCTCGCCGTGGATCAACGACTACGGACAGTTCTCGCTCATGCCTGTGCGCGGGCGCGACAAGATCGACGAAGAGAGCCGCCGCAGCTGGTTCTCGCACCAGTCCGAAGAGGCGCGCCCTTACTATTATAAAGTCTACCTCGCCGATCCCGACGTGCGGGTCGAAATCACGCCCACGGAGCGTGCCGCCGTGCTGCGTTTCACCTTCCCCGAGAGCGCGGAGAGCGGCGTTGTGATCGACGCCTTCGACCGCGGCTCGTGCGTGGAGATCGTGGACGAGAACACCGTGGCGGGCTACACCACGCGCAACAGCGGCGGCGTGCCCGAGAACTTCCGCAACTGGTTCGTCGTGCGCTTCGACAAACCTTTCGATGGTGTCCAGCTCGCAGACCTCGCCGCCAAGTGTCGCGCGGGCGAGCCCGGTGTGCAGTATCCCGAGGCCGGCAAACAGGTCACGGGCGACCATGCCGTGGCGGCCGTCTACTTCGCTACGCACCGCGGCGAGCAGGTGACGGCCCGCGTGGCGTCGTCGTTCATCTCTGCGGAACAGGCGCTGCGCAACCTCGAGAGCGAGGTGGGCGATGCCGATTTCGAGACCGTGAAGGCCCGGGCGCAGGAGCGCTGGGACGAGGTGCTGGGCCGCATCGAGGTCGAGGGCGGCACCGAGGAGCAGTACCGCACCTTCTACTCGTGCCTCTATCGTTCGACCTTGTTCCCCCGCAAGTTTTACGAAATAGATGCCGAAGGCGAGCCCGTGCATTACAGCCCCTACAACGGCGAGGTGCTGCCCGGATACATGTATACCGACACGGGTTTCTGGGACACGTTCCGCTGTCTGTTCCCGCTGCTGAACCTCGTCTATCCGTCGGAGAACGCCAAGATGCAGGCGGGCCTTGCCAACGCCTACCGCGAGAGCGGCTTCCTGCCCGAGTGGGCATCACCCGGCCACCGCGGCTGCATGGTGGGCAACAACTCGGCGTCGGTGGTCTCGGATGCCATTCTCAAGGGTGTGACGCCCGCCGACGATGTGGAGACGCTCTACGAGGCGATGCTCTCGGGCCGCGGCAAGGTGCATCCCACGGTCTCCTCGACCGGGCGGCTCGGACACGAGTATTACAATACGCTGGGCTATGTGCCCTATAACGTGGGTATCAACGAGAACGTGGCCCGCACTTTGGAATACGCCTACAACGACTGGTGCATCGCGCAGGTGGCCGGGAAATTGGGCCGCGGGGAGGATGCCGCCATGCTCGAAAAGGCTTCGCAGAACTGGCGCAATGTTTTCGATTCGGAAACTAAGCTCATGCGCGGCCGCAACCGCGAGGGCGATTTCCAGACGCCGTTCAGCTCCTACAAGTGGGGCGATGCCTTTACCGAAGGCAACGCATGGCACTACACATGGTCGGTGTTCCACGATGTCGAGGGGCTGGCCGATGCTATGGGCGGCAAGACCGGATTCGTGGAAATGCTCGATTCGGTATTCGTCGTGCCGCCGATCTACGACGACAGTTATTACGGCGCACGCATCCACGAGATCACCGAGATGCAGGTGGCCGAGATGGGCAACTACGCCCACGGCAACCAGCCCGCGCAGCACATGATCTACCTCTACGACTACGCCGGGCAACCCCGTAAGGCGCAGTGGTGGGTTCGTGAGGTCATGGATCGCCTCTACTCGGCCAAGCCCGACGGTTACTGCGGCGACGAGGACAACGGACAAACCTCGGCGTGGTACGTATTTTCGGCCTTAGGGTTCTATCCCGTGTGTCCCGGCGCGGACGAATACGCAGTCGGATCGCCGCTGTTCCGCAAGGCCGCCATTCACCTCGAAAACGGCAATACGATCGAGATCGACGCTCCGGAGAACAGCTCCGAGAACCGTTATGTCGGTAAAATGGCTATCGACGGAAAAGTATCGGAAAGGCCGTTCCTTAGCTATTCCACACTTCTGGAAGGTGCGAAGGTGCGCTTCGAGATGGAATCCGAAAAATAGCCTTCCCATGAAGATTCCGAATCCACATGCTGCCTTCATGGCCTTCGCCTGTGCATTGTTTGCAGCATGCTCTCCGCAGCAGCCCTTCGTAACCTCCCCTGACGGGCGCATCGCCGTATCTGTCGAAGCCGATGCAGAGGCGGGCGTGACCTATGCCGTCACGGTCGACGACAAGCCCCTGATACTGCCCTCGGCGATGGGACTCGCGGCATGCGGAACCTCGCTGCAGGGAGCGACGATAACAGGCGTATGGCACTCCTCCCACGACAAGCTGTGGACAGCCCCTTGGGGCGAGAACAAACGGCACCGCAACCGTTACAACGAAATGTCCGTCGCAGTGCGGAAGTCGGATAAAAGCATGGCCTTCACGCTCCGCTTCCGCGCATTCGACGACGGAATAGCATTTCGCTACGAACTGGCGCAGCCCGATTCGCTGGCCGTGACGGACGAACTGACGGAATTCCGGTTCGCAAATGAGGGTCATACGATGTCGTGGTCCATACCCGGCAATTTCGAGACCTATGAACTTCAGTACCGCGAGCAGCCCGTCGCACGGATTACGGATGCAAACACGCCCTTCACGTTCCGCACTGGGGACGGAATATTCGGAGCCGTGCACGAGGCGGCCCTGTACGACTGGCCCGAGATGGTATTGAGGCGCGACAGTGCGGGGGTGCTGAAAGCCGACCTCGCGCCCCTGCCCGACGGCGTGAAGGCGTACATTCCGGGACGCTTCACGACGCCCTGGCGCACGATACAGATAGCAGACAGGGCCGTAGGCCTGATAAACTCGTCGCTGGTGCTCAACCTGAACGAACCTTCGAAGATCGAGGATACCTCATGGATCGTGCCGCAGAAGTATGTCGGGGTATGGTGGGGAATGCACCTCGGAACGCAGGTATGGACGATGGGGCCGCGACACGGAGCAACGACACGGAATGCCATCCGGCACATCGACTTTGCTGCGGAAAACGGCATACAAGGAGTGTTGTTCGAGGGCTGGAACAAAGGATGGGAGAACTGGGGCGGAAACCAGCAGTTCGACTACCTCGAACCCTATGCGGATTTCGATCTGGAGCGAATAGCCGCCTATGCCCGTGAAAAGGGCGTGCAACTGTGGATGCACAATGAAACGGGAGGAAATATTCCTGAGTACGAAGCCGTCCTGGAAGCAGCGATGAGGAGGTATGCCGAACTGGGGGTTCACACGCTCAAAACGGGATATGCAGGGGGATTCAAAGGCGGTTACCTCCATCATTCGCAGTATGGAGTGCAGCACTATCAGCGGGTCGTGGAAACGGCGGCGAAATACCGGATCATGCTCGACGTACACGAGCCGATAAAGGAGACGGGGATACGACGCACGTGGCCCAACATGATGACACGCGAAGGGGCGCGGGGCATGGAGTGGAACGCATGGTCGGAAGGGAATTCGGCAGAGTATCTCACAACGCTGCCCTTCGTGAGGATGCTGAGCGGACCGATGGACTACACTCCGGGAATCTTCGACATCGACTATTCCACAGCGAAGGCCGACAAGGGACGGATCGAGTGGAACGGGCCCAACGCGGAATGCTGCATAAAGACCACGCTGGCACGGCAGATAGCAAACTGGGTGATCATATACTCGCCCCTGCAGATGGCCGCAGACCTAATCGAGAACTACGAAGGGCATCCCGCATTCCGGTTCTTCCGCGACTTCGACGCAGACTGCGACTGGTCGAAGGCATTGCAGGGAGAGATCGGCGACTATATCGTCGTTGCAAGACGGGCCAAAGACAGACACTTTCTCGGGGCAGGAACGGACGAGAAGGCAAGGACGCTCGTGCAGAAGCTCGACTTCCTCGAACCCGGAGTGACGTATACCGCGACCATATATGCCGATGCTCCGGATGCGGGGCGCAATCCGGAGGCATACCTGATCGGGAAGCGGGCGGTGACGGCACGAGATACCATACGCATCGAGATGGCTGAACGGGGCGGGCAGGCAATAACTTTTATTCCGGCAGAGAAATAGAAGATGCCGGTGGCACGGGGAGGCCACGACGGAAAGCCGACAGGGAACAATGAGAAACGGGATCTGATCCATATCAGACCCCGTTTTTCGTATCAGGAACGATGTCGTCTTTTTTTACGCCTTTGTTGCATCTGCCGTTGCTGTTCTTCATAAGCCTGCGTGTCGGCCAAATCCAATACCGTATCGACAATGCCAGAAATAGGATTGGCGGCATGGTTTTGCACTTCATGTTTCTGTTCCACGTGTTGTTCTGCGACCTGTTGCGCCTGTTTCGGTGCCGGATACAATTCATTGAAAACATTGGCCGAAAACTCTTTTCCCAGCACCGATCCGTTGGCGACGATGCCGTCGTTATGGTCAATGAAAGTCACGCCATAGATTCTGCCGATCGGGTTGATGCGAAAGATCGCGTCGATGTTCTCCACTTTGAGCAACTGCCGAAACTCGTTCCGTGTATTGTTCGGACTCATAGCATCCCGGACTGTCTGTCGCAGCCGGTTGAGCGTCCCGTCCTGCTTCAGCGCACTCTTCGACCGCTCGTAATACTTTTGAAGGGCTTTATAACCGACATCTTTGCCGATACGACTCGATTTGAACGGAGTGCCGATGCCATAGCCGTCGTCGGTCAGAGCGCCGTAGACAATACCCGCATAATTTCTGCCGTCGATAGTTCCCGTACGTTCTTCGACAGAAACGTTAAACAGCTCCAACAGGGTGCGGAATTCTCCATACGATGAGCATTTGTAATTTCGCAGGCACGATCTCACGATGGATGAGATCTGCTGTTTGACATTGCCTTCCCTGTAGTTTACCTTATGCAATCCCACCTTGTCGGCTTGCTCCTCTCCCTTGACGCTCGGATGCAGATTATATTTGCGTTCCAGATCGCGTAATATCTCCATCGAACGTCTTGCTTCGAAATCATGCGGCAGCTTATGTCCGTTCTCATCGACGCGCAACGATACGACATGAAGATGCTGTCGGTCGATATCCTTATGTTTGAAAACAATATAAGGCTGGTTGCCGTAACCCATACGTTCCATGTATTCCTGCGCGATGTCCCGGAGCTGATCGTCGGTCAGTCTGTCTTCCGGCGAGGGGTTCAGCGAGGCGTGGAAGACCGTGTTCGTAGTCCGGCGGTTGGCTTCGAGGTACGGCCAAAAGCAATCCATGCAGGCGTCGACATCCATTCGCCCGTGCTTGTCGAACGGTTCCAACATCTTCTGCCAGAAAAGAACCTCGGCTTCATCCTTATCCACTTTCTCCTTGTTGTAATACAACGCTCCGCCGGGCGAGGAACCCGATCTTATATTCGCAACCATTCCTTAGTCTGTTTTGCGAGGTTGAGAATCTCGATACTGAGGGCTTTCAGCTCTCTCGTTCGCTGTTCCAATGCAGCGATCTGATGCGGGATTGCGACGTTGGAGAAGTGCGCATTGATGACCTTTACAATCTGGTTGTAGTTATTTCCCAACTTTTGAAATTGGAAATAAAAGTCATTCAGACGGGCAATAAACTGCACTTTCGAAGGGTCGCGTTTGACGACAACGAACTCCTCGGCGAAGATGCGTTTGACGATAAACCGGCTGCGGTTATGTTCCAATCCTGCCTTACAAAGCATCTGCTTAAAGCGGATATTCTCTTCCGTGGTGAGTTTGAAATTATACCTGTGGACTCTGGGATCTGTCGTTGTCGGGC
>ERZ857757.1085-NODE-1085-length-23110-cov-19.109781_pt1 | contig 23110 bp, 19 predicted proteins | sample MGYA00519764_ERZ857757 | MGnify/ENA primary metagenome ERZ857757 (study PRJEB31778, sample SAMEA3449359) | human gut metagenome | biome: human gut; feature: human-associated habitat; material: faeces | place: United Kingdom | collected 2010/2012 ... | reverse complement strand
AGATATTTATTCTTAAGGGAACGGCAAACTTTTTCTTTCTTTTTATAAATTCTTTACCCTTCCCAATTAAAAATTTTATGATCGTTTCTATTGATTTGTACCAGTATTATTGTCAAACTGTCAGGGTGATATTCAAGTATATGAATATCAATACTATATCACCTGACAATAGATGCTGACAATAGGCTGACAATAAAATACCTCTACTTTTACTGTCAGTCTTATTTTTATCTCTTATGATCCTTTTATGACTTGATAAATAATAGTCTTAGAAGCATGTTCTGAAGTAACGTCGCATTTTAATAACAGCCTCCCAAAGTGATATCTACCTATATAGTTCCATTAACGTGCCTATGTAGTTGCCCTAGAGTGTCAGTATAGTTCTACTGAAGTACCGCTATCTTTACTTTGTCACGGCCGTGGTGACTTCTTCCCACAGCCGTGACGAGTTCCTACCACGGCCGTGGAAAGATCTCGTCACGGCCGTGGAGAGTTAACAATACTGATGCTTTAATGTAACAATACCTACTTGTTAAGTGAAAGATACCAGCTATATATCATTCATTTAATAGGGGGATTCATTTTAAAAAGCTGCTTTCTATGTGGATGGTATGGTTACTGCAGGCGATGATGTCCTTCGGGTGCATCCTGCCCCAAAGCAATCAAAGAACAGGCTGACAATAAAAGTTCTAATTTTTTATTGTCAGCCTATTGTCATGGCTTATTGTCAGCATGTAAACCGATGATAATCATTATACTATCGGGTAAAAACTTTGGTTGACAATAAGAATCATCAAATTTATATGTAGACTTAATATCTGTCTTTCCAATAGTACACATCTTTACAAAAATAGAGGGGAACTTCTGGATGAATCCATTTGTTCCCCTCGAGGGTATTGCTAGCCTTTATCTCTTATATTTTCAAAGGCAAGTAGCAACATCTAAATGTTACGTTTTCGACTTTGCAGTCGTTCGGGTGCCGCTCCATCCGAATTGACTTGCCTTTGTGGTTATTATTAACTTGTTGTTTTACATCTACCGCAAATTTATAGGCACAAAAAAAGCGGAGAGCATTTGCCTATCCGCCAGAGAGGGAGTCGAAGCCCTAAACACACAAACAGGAAACACTCCCCGCATATTGCAAGGAGCATCTATCTGCTTCTCTGTGTGTTTGGAATTTTCGACTTTTCTCCGGCACAGAAATCAGCTAAACGCTTTTTTTCTTAAAACAAACGATACAGTCGCGCTACGACTGATTGTGCAAAGATAACAATTAATTAAGTTATACAGTCTTTCATCCTATGTTTTTTTCTCTGTGCAGAGTGTTTTTGTTCTATGTTCCATAAAATCGTTTGAAATAGTCTGGTTCCCTTGCTATGACTATATCTCATAAGATTCATATCGTTTATTTTATATATTTTCACTAAACCTCTCGGAGTTGTGCGAATTATTGTTATTTTTGCCTCACATAATTTCTAAACAATAATTAAATTATTTATTCGTATGAAAAAGGCCTTGTTATTGTTCGCTCTAGTAGCGATAAGCGTAGTGAGTATCAATGCTCAAGACAACCTGAAATGGGGTGTGATGGCAGGTATGAATGTTAGTAAATACACCATTACAGGTTTTGACAGCAGGATAGGTTTTCACGCAGGAGTTAAAGCAGAAGTGGGATTGTCGCAGGATGCGAATGGTAGTGGTGCCTATATGGATTTCGCTGCATTGTTGACATTGAAAGGTGCTAAAGTTGATGGCGGATCACTTGCAAGCATAACATTTAATCCATACTATCTGGAAGTACCAGTACGTGTAGGATATAAATATGCAGTGAATGATGATTTCTCATTATTTGGTAGTGTAGGTCCTTATATTGCTGTCGGACTGTTTGGAAAAGCAAAAGCGAAAGTGGACGGTGATTATTTTGATTTTGATGAAATAGGAGGCAATTCAGCATCCGAAGATATATTTGGCGACGATGGTCTGAAACGATTCGACCTCGGTCTTGGACTGAAAGCCGGAGTTGAGTTCAGTAAGAAATATCAGGTTGCCATAAGCTATGATTTCGGACTTGTTGAGGTAATCAAAGAAGTAGGAATGAAGAACAGAAACCTGATGATCTCATTGGGATATATGTTCTAAAACCGATTTTGCAACTTTGTTGCATAAATCATTTGCTACCTTTGCATCAACTAAATGATGAATGTTATGGGACATTGTAGTTGTGGCGCTCACTCATGCGCAGCAGAAAAAAAGGTTGATGCAAAGGTTTCGGTATTCCATGAATATGGGAAAGTGATATTCTCTCTCCTGCTGCTGGCAGGTGGAATAATCATGAATGCTCTTGATTTAGCATTCTTCCGTGAAGGATATGTTTCTTTGATATGGTATATCGTAGCCTATCTTCCGGTAGGAATTCCGGTGATGAAAGAAGCCTGGGAAAGCATCAGGGAAAAAGACTATTTCAGTGAGTTCACCCTAATGGTTATTGCTACTTTGGGAGCTTTCTATATTGGCGAATATCCGGAAGGCGTAGCCGTGATGCTATTTTATACAGTAGGAGAACTGTTTCAGGGTAAAGCGGTAGATAAAGCCAAACGTAATATCGGAGCCTTATTGGACGTAAGACCCGAAAAAGCACTGGTACTTAGAGAGGGTAATCTTGTTACTGAAAGTCCTAAAAAGATAAAAGTCGGCGAAATCATAGAAATAAAGGCAGGTGAGCGAGTGCCACTTGATGGAACCATGCAGAATGAGGTTGCCGCCTTTAATACAGCTGCATTAACGGGCGAAAGCGTGCCTCGTAATATTCGGAAAGGGGAGGAAGTGCTTGCCGGAATGATTGTAACCGACAAGGTAATCCGACTTGAAGTGACGAGACCTTTTGACAAGAGCGCACTCGCCCGAATATTGGAACTAGTTCAGAATGCCGCCGAACGCAAAGCTCCGGCAGAATTGTTTATTCGCAAGTTTGCCCGTGTTTACACACCGATTGTTATCATATTGGCCGTATTAATTGTATTGTCTCCATTGGTCTATTCACTTATCAATCCTGCATTTGTATTCACATTTAATGATTGGTTATACAGGGCTTTGGTCTTTTTGGTGATTTCATGCCCATGCGCATTGGTGGTTAGTATTCCATTAGGCTATTTTGGTGGTATCGGAGCGGCATCCCGATTGGGTATTTTATTCAAGGGCGGTAATTATCTGGACGCTATCACTAAGATCAATACGGTGGTATTCGATAAAACAGGAACCCTGACAAAAGGAACCTTTGACGTGCAGGCCTGTAAAAGTGCAGGCGATATTTCGGAAGAAGAATTAGTGAAACTGATTGCTTCGGTAGAAAGTGATAGCACACATCCGATTGCCAAGGCTGTTGTAAACTACGCAAAAGAACAAAACATAGAACGCGTAACCGTTACCGATACGAAAGAATATGCCGGCTTCGGATTGGAAGCAACGGTAGGCGGAATACCGGTTCTGGTTGGTAATTGCCGGTTACTGTCCAAGTTTGATATATCCTTTCCGCAAGAATTGTTGAAGATAACAGATACCATTGTAGTCTGTGCTGTTGGAAACCGTTATGCCGGTTATCTGTTGTTGGCTGATGCCTTGAAAGAAGATGCAAAGGTAGCTATTGACCGCTTAAAAGCTTTAAATATTGAAAACATACAGATATTATCCGGTGATAAACAGAGTATTGTTACTAACTTTGCGGAGAAGCTCGGCATATCGAAAGCCTATGGCGACTTGCTGCCGGAAGGGAAAGTGAAACACCTGGAAGAATTGCGTCAGGATGAGGCAAACCGGATTGCATTTGTCGGCGATGGAATGAATGACGCACCGGTGCTTGCTTTGAGTCATGTCGGTATTGCTATGGGAGGATTGGGCAGTGATGCAGCCATTGAAACAGCCGATGTCGTGATACAGACAGATCAGCCGTCGAAAGTAGCCGAAGCTATCAAAGTAGGAAAGTTGACACGAAGAATCATTTGGCAGAATGTATCACTGGCATTTGGAGTGAAATTGCTTGTATTGATTTTGGGAGCCGGTGGAATCGCTACTCTTTGGGAAGCTGTCTTCGCAGACGTAGGCGTTGCGTTGCTTGCTATTATGAACGCCGTCAGAATACAGAAAATGATAAAATAGGAGAAAGATGGAAGAAGATATTTATTTGGATAAGCTGGTCAGAAGAGACATTAAGCCAACTGCAATAAGGCTCTTGGTGATAAAAGAGATGATGCAGGCAGAGCGTGCAGTGTCATTGCTTGACCTCGAAACATTGCTCGACACAGTTGATAAATCGACCATATCCCGTACCATCGCTCTCTTCTTGTCTCATCACCTCATACATAGCATAGACGATGGAAGCGGCTCGTTGAAGTATGCCGTTTGCGACAACTCTTGCAATTGTGTGGTACAGGATTTACATTCGCATTTTTATTGTGAGAAATGTCATCGTACATTCTGCCTGGAAGGTACCCATATCCCGGTGATTGATTTGCCTGAAGGATTTACTTTGCATAGCATTAATTATGTCCTTAAAGGGATTTGTCAGGAATGTTCTTCCGTGGGAATGACATTGGCAATGAAATAAAAAAGGCCGAAATCCGGAACGATAAAAAGATCGTCAGGTTTCGGCCTTCTGCTTTCGCTAATATTGTTTGATTAGTCAATATTGGGATTCAAAGCATGCCAGTCCTTAATGGCTGGGATGATTCCCATTTCAATCACTTCGTCACGAAGTTTACATAAGTGTTCGTAGCTCTTTTCTAATTCTTCCTGTTCGGCAGGAGTTCCGGCTATTTCTTTATAAGTAACGCCGTCTTTAGTAATTGAAGTTTCCATCGCCATCATGATATGGTCGAATTTGCCATTGGAAACATACGTTCCGGCAGGCCAGCGGAATGGCTGTCCGCCCATAGCAGCAGCAATCATTTCGATAGACAGATAAGCCGGGCTTTGGAAAGAAGAACGGCCGCGCAGGTCGATGATATGTTTTCCACCCTGGATGACACGTACTTTCAGTGCTTCCCATTCCGTCAACGGAAGGCGGGTAGTACCGATGAAATCGGTCAGGGGTTCTCCTTTTATTTTGGTGGTAGATGCAAATACAGCCATTTGTTCTCCATGACCCCCATACGTACGGCAATTCTGAATGTCGGAAGCGGGGATATGGAAGTATTTCACCAGTTCGTTTTGCAGGCGGGTGCTATCCAACGCAGCCAATGTAGAAACTTGTGAAGGTTTCAAACCTGAATACAACAAAGTAATCAAGCCGGTGATGTCTGCAGGATTAAAGATGACAACGATATGTTTTACGTTCGGGCAATATTGACGAACGTCTTTTCCGAATTGAGCGGCAATCTCTGCATTTCCTTTCAACAGATCTTCGCGGGTCATACCTGCCTTACGGGCTGCTCCACCGGAAGAAACAATATAAGAAGCTCCGGTCAGCGCTTCCTTGATATCGGAAGTATAGGTAAGGTTGACACCTTCAAAACCGCAATGATACAGTTCTTCAGCTACTCCTTCCAAAGCTGGTGCGAATGGATCATAGAGACAAATATTCGGAGTGAGTTTCATCATCATGGCTGTTTGTGCCATGTTGGAGCCGATCATTCCGGCAGCTCCCACAATCGTAAGTTTCTCGTTGGTTAGAAATTCCATAATTTTATATGTTTAAAAAGGTGAATAATTTACTCTTTCTTTTTGTCGCTACAAAGTTAACATATTAGAACGCAGATTGTTCATTGCAAATAGTTTTTCTCGATAACGAAAAGTTATAGCTGACAGATTGAGGGATCTATTCAAAATAGATTATCTTTGCTGCTTATATAATATAATAGATAAGAATATGAGCATCGAATTAGGAAAGTTCAACCAGCTTGAAGTCGTGAAGGAAGTCGATTTCGGCGTATATCTCGATGGTGGGGAAGAAGGTGAGATTTTGTTGCCTACCCGCTATGTGCCCGAGGATTGTAAGATAGGAGATTTTTTGAATGTGTTTCTTTACCTGGATATGGATGAGAGGCTGATTGCTACGACACTGACCCCGTTAGTGCAGGTCGGACAGTTTGCTTGTCTGGAAGTCTCCTGGGTAAATCAATACGGAGCTTTCCTGAACTGGGGATTGATGAAAGACCTGTTTGTGCCGTTCCGTGAGCAGAAGATGAAAATGCAGGTTGGACGGAAATACGTGGTTCATGCACATGTGGATGAAGAGAGTTACCGTATTGTGGCTTCAGCAAAAGTGGAACGTTATCTGTCGAAAGAAAAGCCGGAATATGCTCCGGGAGCAGAGGTGAATATTCTTATCTGGCAGAAGACGGACTTAGGCTTTAAGGCAATTATAGATGATATGTATAGCGGTTTATTGTATGAAAATGAAATATTCTGTCCGTTGGAGACAGGGATGGAAATGAAAGCTTTTGTGAAACAGGTGCGTGAAGATGGTAAGGTAGATTTGATTCTTCAGAAACCCGGTTTTGAAAAGATTGACGATTTTTCGAAAACGCTGTTAGACTATATCAAAGAGCACGGGGGACGAATCAACTTAAATGATAAAAGTCCTGCGGAAGATATCTACGACACGTTTGGTGTCAGCAAGAAAACCTTTAAGAAAGGAGTGGGCGACTTGTATAAGAAACGTCTGATAACCTTGCACGAGGATGGCATTGTTCTGGCGGATTCCTAAACAGAATAGGGATTTCCCTACATACGAATAGAGAGAATCATTGGGGTGGGGAGTTTCCTCACCCTATTTTTGTGGTATCAGATTAAAGATATAAATAATAAAAACTAGATAAGTTATGCGTAAGATTATAATAAGTTTCTGCATCCTGTTCGCTGCCCTTTCCTTACAAGCGCAGTCTGTTAACGGAATCCGTATCGATGGCGGGAATACTCCGATACTTGTTTACTTGGGAGGAAACCAAATCAGTTTGCCTACTACTACCTGCTTTATAGCCAATTTGAATCCCGGACATTATACTGTTGAAGTATATGCCACCCGCTTTACCCGTCCGGGAGAGCGAGTATGGAAAGGAGAAAAATTGTATAAAGACTATGTTTATTTCGATGGTAGGGGAGTGAAAGAGATATGGGTAGACGGACGTGATAACGTGCACCCGGAAAGACCCGACCGCCCCGGACAGGGGGGACATCGTCCGGGACAAGGAGAACACTGCCCAGGATATGGTTACAACAGGGTCATGAACGATCAGCTCTTTCAAACGTTTTATAATGAGATGAAGAAGGAGCCTTTTAAAGATGATCGTATAAAGTTGCTTAATGCTGCATTGGCCGGTTCTGATTTTACATCTGCCCAATGTCTCCAACTGACCAAACTTTATACATTTGACGATGACCGGATGGAAATTATGAAGATAATGTATCCCCGCATTGTAGATAAAGAAGCTTTCTTTACAGTGATTAATACCCTGACATTTACTTCCAGCAAGGACAAGATGAATGATTTTGTGATAGGGTATGGTCGGCGTTGATACTATTAACTGTACGGTTATAGAGATATGTTACGCATGTTTATTGAGGAATATTATCGGAATAATAAATGATAGGAGATTGAATTATGAAACGAATACTTTTTTTACTCTTTGCGGTCGGTCTGACTGCCAATATGACCGTAATGGCTGGAATGAGCACCAGCAAGGTACGTAAGGAGACACGTTTTCTTACCGATAAGATGGCGTATGAATTGAGTTTGAGTACACAGCAATATAATGATGCGTATGAGATTAATTACGACTTTATTTATTCTGTCCGTAATATAATGGATTACGTAGCACGTGGTTACGAATGGGCATTGGATGATTATTATGAAGCTTTGGATATCCGTAACGACGATCTTCGCTGGGTATTGAGTGATGCGCAGTATCGCCGGTTTCTCGGTGCCGAGTATTTCTATCGGCCGATTTATGTAACCGGAGGGAAATGGAGTTTCAGGGTGTACATCAATTACCCGAACCGTAGCTTGTTCTATTTTGGTGTGCCTTATCATTACCGTACTTATTGTGGAGCGCATTATCGTCCGCACTTTCACCATACAAGCTACTATCGGGGAAGATATACTAATTTCAACCATTACTCTGCACCGCACCGGGTGAGAGATCAGAGAGTATATCACTCTTATCGTCGTTCGGACTTCGGTTCTGTCCGGTTCCGTCCGAATACTTCCACTCGTCCGCATAATGCACCGACACGTCCGGGTAATTCTTCCCGTCCGGGTTCATCAACAACACGTCCCGGAACGTCTCGTCCAAGCACATCTACTCGTCCTGATACGTCTCGTCCCGGAACGACAACGCGACCTGGTACGTCAACTCGCCCTCGTCCGGAATCAGGAGATAGACCTTCAACTTCTGTCAGACCGTCTACACCGTCCGGAAATGGGAGACCGAATAAAGAGGTTGTTCCTGATAGAAACGGGAATACAAACAGAGTAGAAGGGGATCGTAATTCCGGTCGCCGTCCGGAAACAAGTTCCGGTTCTTCAAGCTCTAATCGCAGGCCGACAAGCGGAAGTTCGACAAGTAGCGGTTCCAACCGTGAAAGTGGAAAGACAAGTAGTAGTTCAAGGGAAAGTTCAAGTAGGCGAAACGATAGTAGTGGTTCCTATAATAGAAATAACAGTTCTGATAGAAACAATAGTTCTTCCAGTCGTGGTAGCTCCGGTCGTGGCAGTTCTAGCTCCAGTCGTAGTTCTTCCAGTCGCAGTAGTGAAAATACTACCAGCCGTAGCAGTAGCACTACCTCTAGCCGTAGTAGCGGTAGTTCGAGTTCTACTCGAAGCAGCGGTAGCTCTACCCGGAGCAATGTTTCCAGCGGACAAACAGAAAGACGCTCTTCTTCCGGAAGCACGAGAGGTAATAGCACTCAAAGCTCTTCCCGTTCTTCTGAAAGAAACAGCAGTTCAAGAAGATAACCTATTCCTTTATTATTTATATCAATCTCATTGCTCCTCATCGGTAGGAGAACTAGACTCCGGTTTTTCACCGGCTAGACTATTCCGGGCGTCGCCCGTAACTTGGATGTCGGGGCGGATACTATCCGCCTCGATTTCACTTATTATTCCTTTCTGTGCAAGACGTTTTGCAATCAGCTTGTAATAACCTTCCATATTCTCCTTTAATTGTCCGCCTTCTGCAAAAGAACTGCGGAAATGCTTGGGTTTCGGGATAATGGAAGCCAGGAAAATACTTTCTTCCGTGGTCAGTTGCGAAGGGCGTTTCTTGAAATAATAAGCAGACGCTTCCTGAATACCATAAACGAGCGGTCCCCATTCTACAATATTCAGATATACTTCGTACATACGTTCTTTGGAAGTTAGTCTTTCATTCTCTATCAGCCACACAATCAATGCTTCTTCCAGTTTACGCGCAAAGTTCTTGTTACGGTTCAGGAATACATTCTTTACCAGTTGCATGGTGATCGTACTTCCTCCGCGTGCAAAGCGTTTCACTTGCAGGTCGTAAATCAGTGCTTCCCGTAAGGCATCGGGCAGGAAACCGCGATGATAAAAGAATGCTCCATCTTCGCTTTGCATGACAGACATTCTTAGAATGGGGGAAATGCTGTCTAAGGGTGTAAAGTGATTGCATGAAGGGCCGATAGGGAAGGTTCGTACCGGCACTCCATTCTCATAAGCTGTGTAAATGAACTCACCGGACATTTTGGAGAGTGAAGTAGCTCCATAGCTTATGATATGGAAATCTTTTTCTTTCAATTCAGATTCCAGTTTGAGACTATCCAGTTGCGCAAAATCAATGTCTAACAGAAAATGATAAGCCAGCTCACCACTTGTCTTGATGCCTTCCAGATTACTGAATAATCCTTTCGGCAGAGAACTGAACAGATCGTCTGCCGGAAACCAGGATTTGTTGACTGCTGCAGTGAAATGCCAGTTTCCTTTCTCCTTCTCGGCCCGTAAATAAGGATGAAACTGGAGTTTGTTGAAGTCAACAATGGTGGTACTGTCCAATTCAAATGAGTGTCCGTTTATGTTCATCTCGTAACAGAGTTGTCCGCGATCGAGATGAATGATTTCAGGAGAGAAGGCTTTATGAAATACGTCCAGTCCGTTCACTCTTGCTTTTCCTTTGAGGAGCAGTTGGGCGGTCGCACGTTTATCTTTAGTCATGCTATAAGATAATGTGTCGAAAGTGACTTCTGCTCCAAAACGGCGGGTAATATAAGGTAGTGAGATTTTCTTTTTCTCCGGAGCAAAGAGAGCTGCTTTTAATGTATAGTCTCTTCTGTTCAGTTCACCCGATGCTTGCCATTGTTGTTGAGGCAGTGTATCTTCTTTTATCTGAATGGTTGATTGAAAATGATTATCCTTAATAACAAAGGAGGGGATGTTGACTGCAACGAAGTTACTATCTTTGCGTTCGGCTATTTTTATTTGGTTGAGTTGGCCGTTTTCGGGCAGAAAGCCGTAAATGAGGTTCAATACCCGGTCGATGCGGTTGGCATAGTTGCTCTCTATGGCAGGCTTTGACTCTGTCTCTTGTTGTCGTTTAAGGAACAGGAAGTCATAGTTGGCTAGGGAATCATATTTGATAAAGTTTATTGCCAGCCCATCCATATGGACATTGCGTACTTCGACTTCTCCTTTTAGTAACTTCCAAAAACTTAGTTTTACGTTGACAGATTGCAATGTCAGCAGGGTATCCCGTTGGTTGGGAATAATAGAAAGTCCTTGTAAAACCACCTTATTGCAGCCTTCCATTTGTAACTTCTGATAATGAATCTGCAGTCCGTATGCCTGTTCGATACGTGTAGTCCGTTTGTCAACGATATGGCATAAAATAATATTGCGGGATATAAAGAGACAAATGAGGCCGGTAAGCAAGATGCCGGTAGCGGATAGAATAATAATTCTTTTTTTGCTGGACGTTTCCATCTTCTTTTTTTTGATATGATAATCGCTGCAAAGGTAGATAATAATTTGGGCAACAAGCGGAGTATTTTCCCATTTTTAGAGTTATATTCATCAGTAGAGAGAAGAAAATACAAAAAAAGGCGCTTTATTTGCAATATTAATCTTTTGTTAAGGTTTGTATTAATCTTTTCGTTTACTCGTTAATGTTACTTTTACGCTCAAAACCAATACTTTTGAAATTATGATGCGAATGAACAAACCGATGACTACTGCAATGTTTTGCATGGCATTATTGCTTGGAGGACTCTCATCTTGTACCACTAATGATGTGGAAGATATACAGGGAGGTGGTGAGCAAGACCTTTATGAAATTAAAGATCGTGCGTTGGGAGAATACCTTGTTTATAACTGTAGCCGTACAGACGAAAACAAGCTTCCTTATGAAATGGCTGTTGCGGAAAATGACAAATTCTACCTGAACACCCAAAAGGCTGCTACCGTAGAAAATCTCTATCTGGTAAAAAACGATGCGCAGATAGCTAAACTGGAGAATGCGGGATTGGCTACAGCTGCAGTGAAGATTGTAGATATGGACGGTTTGCAGTTCTTTACCGCTCTAAAGACATTGAAGATTACTTCCAATTCGGTGGAGCGTATGGATCTGACTGCATTGACCGAGCTGGAAACGGTTGAGATGAATAATAACTCTGTTACAGCACTGGACTTGTCGCAGAATACAAAACTTATTCGCTTTCGCTATGGTGGAAATTCGGCCGGTGATACATCTACCAAACTTTCTACAATTAGCTTTGCAAATAATAATGTGATAGAACATATTTATTTAAAGAACCAAAATCTTCAGGAGAATGGCTTTATTCTTCCTTCAAACTATGCAGCATTGAAAGAACTTGATTTGAGCAATAACCCGGCTGCTCCTTTTGCTATTCCGGAGGATTTAATGACCCAGTTGACTACTGCTGTCGGAGTGGTGGCTGATTCCGAAGGTGGAGGAGGTGAAGACGGTGAATTGTTCGCAATCCCGGATAAGGCTTTTGGAGAGTATCTTTATTATCTTTCAACAGATGCTGGTAAATTGCCACAAGGGCTGGTTGTGAAAGAGGGCAATGAATATCAGTTGGATAAGACGATGGCGGCTACTGTTACGGCGGTAAATGTAGCGAAAACATCAGCCGCTACCAGTGAGTTGGTTACAGCCGGTCTTGAAACGGCAGAGACCCCTATAGCTTCTGTAGATGGCTTGCAGTTCTTTACAGGACTGGTTGAATTTACTGCCACCTCAAATAAGTTTACCGAGGCACTTCCGCTTACTGGACTTAGTAATTTAGAGGTCCTACAAGTGAATACGGCAGGAGTCGGTTCATTGGATTTGAGTGGTAACCCTAAGTTGCGTATTTTGAATTGTAATGGTAGTACGAAAAGTGGATATGGTACGCTTTCGACCATTAATCTCTCATATACCCCCAATCTGGAAACTCTTAATCTGAAAAATAATAAATTGACAGAAATCAATGTTTCGAATCTGGTTAAATTGACAGAACTCGACTTAAGTGGCAATCCTGGTGCAAACTTCAAGATTCCGAGCGCAATATTTAATAATTTGACTACTACTAAAAACAAAGGTGTAGAAGCAGAATAATTCAAATAAAGAATACTATGATGATATATATAGGTGCATTTATAGCCTTACAGGTAATTGTATTGGTAGCTTATTGGCTAATGAAAAAGAATAACCCGCAAGGAGTATTGATGGTAGCCGGGATTTTGATGTTAGCACTTAGCATGTTGCTTGGTATGCATTCGCTAAGTCTGACCGAAACAACGGGGACGCCGGTTTTCGACCTCTTTCGGATTATAAAAGAAACTTTTTCATCGAACATGCTTCGTGTTGGTTTGATGATTATGACTATTGGAGGTTATGTAGCTTACATGAAAAAGATCAAGGCTAGTGATGCATTGGTATATGTGTCTATGCAACCGCTGGCTATTTTCAAGAAGTTTCCCTATATCGCTGCTTCCATTGTAATCCCTATCGGACAGATGCTTTTCATTTGTACACCGAGCGCAACAGGACTTGGTTTGTTGCTGGTTGCTTCTATCTTTCCTATTTTGGTAGGTTTGGGAGTGAGTCGTCTGACGGCAGTATCGGTTATTTCTGCCTGCACTATTTTTGATATGGGTCCCGGTTCGGCCAATACCGCCCGGGCGGCGGAACTTGTCGGTCAAAATAATATGCTGTACTTTGTTGAACACCAGCTTCCGCTGGCCATTCCGCTTACTATTTTGCTAATGATTGTTTACTATCTCACCAATCGTTATTTTGACCGCAAGGATCGCCAGTCAGGACGTACGCAACCAGAAATGATGGATACAAAAGATTTCAAGGTGGATATTCCATTGATTTATGCGATTCTGCCAGTGTTGCCGTTATTCCTGTTAATCATCTTTTCGAAATATGTACACCTGTTCGACCCTCCGATTGAATTGGATACCACTACGGCTATGTTTGTCTCTCTGGCAGTTTCCATGTTGTTTGAGTTGATACGTCTTCGTTCTTTTAAAGCTGTTTTTATGACTATGAAATCATTCTGGGAAGGGATGGGTAAGGTATTTACCAATGTGGTGACACTGATTGTTGCGGCAGAAATCTTCTCTAAGGGGTTAATTAGCCTTGGCTTTATTGATGCGTTGGTTGAAGGATGTACCAGTCTGGGATTCTCTGGCATTTTGGTTTCGATTGTCATTATCCTGATTCTTTTCCTGGCTGCTATCCTGATGGGAAGTGGAAATGCTTCGTTCTTCTCGTTTGGTCCGCTGGTTCCGTCAATTGCTACCAAAGTCGGTATGACTCCCGTAGATATGATATTACCTATGCAATTAGCATCGAGCATGGGACGGGCGGCATCACCTATTGCCGGTGTCATTATTGCTATCTCGGAGATTGCCGGCGTGTCGGCTACCGATTTGGCCAAACGCAATATCATTCCGCTGACAATTACACTGATTGTAATGATAGTTATTCACTTTTTTATCTAACAAGTAATACTGATTATGATGTTCAAACTGATTCAAAATATACATCTTTATGCTCCTGAAGACAGGGGGATGAACGACCTGCTTATTTGTGGTGAAAAGATTGCTTGTATCGCACCCCATATCGATATTCGGGGATTAGAGGTGGAAGTGATCGATGGGGCAGGCATGAATGCTGCTCCCGGCTGTATAGACCAGCACGTACATATCATTGGCGGAGGCGGACAAACCGGCTACTTTTCTTTGGCCCCTGAAGTACCGTTAAGCCGTTTACTGGCTTGTGGAACGACTACGGTAGTCGGACTGTTGGGAACCGATGGTTTCGTGAAACAATTACCGGCACTGTATGCCAAAACGAAAGCACTGTGCATGGACGGTATATCCGCTTATATGCTTACCGGTTACTATGGCCTGCCCACTCCCACATTGACAGATAGCATTGCCAACGATTTGATTTTCATTGATAAAGTGATTGGCTGTAAGATAGCAATCAGTGACGACCGTAGTTCCTATCCTACTAAAACCGAATTGATGCGTATCATTCAGCAAGTACGCTTGGGAGGTTTTACTTCTGCCAAAGGCGGAGTGATGCATGTGCATTTGGGAGCTTTGCCCGGAGGAATTGAGCTATTGTTAGAGATAGCACGGGAGTATCCTTCATTAATCAGCTATATTTCTCCTACTCACATGGGACGTACACACGATTTATTCTTGCAAGGAATTGAATTTGCCCGTATGGGGGGAATGATTGATATTTCCACAGGAGGAACAAAATATTGTGAACCTTATGAAAGTGTACTGGAGGGATTGAATGCCGGAGTATCTATTGACCGTATGACTTTCTCATCGGATGGTAATGCCGGCGTACGTCGTAAGGATCCGATAACCGGTGAGGATAGTTATACTGTGGCGCCGTTACATCGAAACCTAGAGCAAGTGATCCGGCTGATTGTGGACGGAGGCATTGCTCCTTCGGATGCTTTCCGCCTGATAACTTCCAACCCTGCCCGTACAATGAAGCTGAAAGGAAAAGGAGAACTTCGGGAAGGATGGGATGCGGATATAACGCTGTTTGATGACAATTGGAAACTGCAAGGTGTCTATGCCCGTGGTGCGGAAATGATGCACGAAGGTGTCGTGATGCGTAAGGGAAATTTTGAAATGTAATACTAAAACAACATGGATATGAAAAAATATCTATTATTCCTGATAGGGCTATTCTTGCTCCTTCCGGTAATGGCACAGACAGACGAAGGTAGTGATGACGCCGAAATAGTGGAAGCCAGCGATGAAAGTTTATCAGATATCGACAATAAAGTAGTCCTCCATCGCTATAAAATGGGGGATGGCTTAAGATTCACAACACAAGGCGGCAATAAACTGACGGTCAGCGGGATGGTACAAACATCGGTAGAAAGCCGTCGCTTTGAAGACGTGGATCAGATGTACAACCGTTTTCGTGTGCGTCGTGCCCGTGTACGTTTTGATGGAAGTGTCTATCACGATAAATTGCGTTTCCGGTTGGGACTCGACTTGGTGAAAGGTAGTGAGACGGATGATGACTCCGGGTCGTTATTGATGGATGCCTATGCTGCCTATCGCCCTTGGGGCTCTAAACTTGTCATTTCGTTTGGGCAGCGTTCCACTCCTACGGATAACTATGAATTGCAGATGAGTTCTCACACGTTACAGTTTGGTGAACGTAGTAAAATAACTTCTGCATTTAGCACGATTCGTGAATTGGGTGTTTTTGCCGAAAGTTCTTTCCGGCTAGGCAGCAAAGGACTTTTACGTCCTTCCATTGCTATCACCGATGGTTCCGGTCCGATCTCGGAAGGAAAGCGTTATGGTGGATTGAAGTATGGCGGCCGGTTGAATTACCTTCCTTTTGGAGCTTTCCGTTCGATGGGAGGAAGCAGAGAAGGGGATATGGCTTACGAACTGACTCCGAAGTTGAGTGTCGGTGTTGCATATAGCTATGCGGACGGTACATCCGACCGTCGTGGCGGGCGCAGTAACGGAGATATTCTTTATATGAATGACCGTGATGAAATAGATCTTCCCGATTATGCTAAACTGGTGGCGGACTTTGCTTTTAAGTATCGCGGATTTTCGATGTTGGGCGAATATGCAAAGACATGGGGATATGTTCCTTCTTCTATAACGAAACGGGTACGAAACGACGGTTCCACCGCTACCACCTTTGACGTGAACGGAGAACAGAATGTAGAAGCTTACATCAAAAACCGAATGATGTTGGGACAAGGATTTAATATCCAGGCAGGATATATGCTCCGTAGTCTTTGGAGTTTTGATTTGCGCTATACATACCTTAAGCCTGATGAATATTCGTATATGAATAATAATCTGTATTTCAACAGGCATAACTTTTATGATTTCAGTGTCTCCAAGTATCTGACACGCAATTATGCTGCCAAGATACAATTGACTGTCGGACTGGCTCGTAGCAATGGTGAAAACCGTACTCCTGATAGTACATACACCTATAATGGCAATGAGTGGATAGGTAACCTATTGCTCCAATTTAAATTCTGATGAAGCTATGAAACGAATATTATTAATACTCTGTCTTTTATTGTCCGGTCTTCCATTCTATGCCCAACAGACCGGAAAGGTGACGGCGAAGTTTTTCCCGGATCCGCAGGTCGATATTGATACCCCGGCATTTGCCAAGAAACACGGCTTCACCACATATCGTGAGATGATGACGTTCTTACATGACCTGGCTACTACGTATCCGGAACGAGTGAAACTTCAAATTGTTGGTCGCACCCAGCGTGGACGTGAAATACCCATGATAAAAGTGAGCAAGGGAGGAAATGATAAATTACGTGTCCTCTATACAGGGTGTGTGCATGGAAATGAACCTGCTGGCACCGAAGGTCTTCTGTATTTTATGAAACAACTGACTTGTGACTCTCAACTGTCTGCTCTGCTTGATAAAATGGACTTCTATATTATGCCTTCGGTAAATATTGACGGAAGCGAACAGGGAGAACGGGTCACTGCCAATGGTATAGACCTGAACCGTGATCAGACGCTTTTGTCAACTCCGGAAGCACGTACCTTACAACGGGTTGCTTTGACAGTCAAACCTCATTTGTTTATTGACTTCCATGAGTATAAACCACTCCGCGCTTCTTATGAAGAAGTGACCGACGGACTGCTGGTTACCAACCCTAACGACTTTATGTTTTTGTGGAGCAGCAACCCGAATGTGTCTCCGGCATTGCGTACTGTTGTAGACGAATTTTATGTGCCTGAAGCCATTCGCATGGCCGATGCGGAAGGGCTGACACATCACACCTATTTCACTACCAAAAGTAATCGTGGAGAAATTATATTCAATATTGGCGGTTCCTCACCCCGTTCTTCCACTAATATCATGGCCTTGCGTGGAGCTATCTCCATGCTGATGGAAGTACGTGGTGTCGGTCTGGGGCGTACCTCCTATAAGCGTAGGGTATATACTGTTTACAAATTGGCAGAGTCATTTGCCCGTACTACTTTTGAACATGAAGGCCAAATACGAAAAGCAGTGGACGAATCCGCTCATTATAATGGTGATGTTGCTGTGACATTCCGTTCAAAGGCCGCTTCCGGTTATCCATTGACCTTTATCGACATGCTTGCCTGTAAAGAGGTGACTGTGCCTGTTGAGGCACGTATTGCTCCCGAATCGGAAGTCGTATTGACCCGCCAACGTCCTGTTGCCTATTATCTGGATGCGAACCAAAATCGTGCAGTCGAAATATTGCAGCAATATGGAGTTGAACTGGAGCGGCTGGCATCTCCGGAAACGATTGAACTGGAGTGCTATACCGTTACCAAGGCGGTAGAAAGTCATGATTTAGTGGCTGGTATCTTGCCGTTGAACGTGGTAACAAATACCAGTAACCGTACGATTACTCTTCCGGCCGGTAGCTATCGTATTTCCATGTCCCAACCTTTGGCTACCCTTGTGACAGTATTGCTGGAACCGGAATCGGCCAATGGTTTCGTCAACTACCGCGTGATTGATGCTGCAGTAAATAATACGCTGGGCGTCTATCGTAAAATGAAATAGATTAATTAATGACGATAAATAGAATACAAGATATGAAAAAGATAATAATAGGAGTTTTCTCCTTGATTTTGGCTACTGGTCTGTATGCGCAGACAATTGGAAACGAGGCATTTCCGCAACTGAAAGATGGTTTGCTTGACTTGAACTTGAGAGCACCCGGTCAGAAACTGCGTTTTGGCGGTTATCTCCAGGGTTCCGGTTACTATACAGATATAAAGAACGCAGAGTCGGAATATGGATTTGATATCGATCATGCTTATTTGAGCCTGGAAGGTTCGTTCCTGAATGAGAAACTGGGCTTCTTCTTGCAAGCTGATTTTGCCGATTCTTATCCTTTATTGGATGCATGGGTTTCGTATGCTCCCTGGAAACAATTGAAAATCAGTGCCGGACAGAAACAGACCTTTACTAATACCCGGCAAATGATGATGCTCGATCAGGGACTTGCTTTCGGTGAACATTCGTTGATGGATCGTACATTCTCCCGCACAGGGCGTGAATTGGGATTATTTGTTGAAAGCCGCTTGTCACTTGGCAAGTTAGGATTCGATTTAGGTGCTGCTGTTACTTCCGGTGACGGACGCAATTCATTTGGTTCCTCAAGTACTGATCCGGATTTGGGCGGATTGAAATATGGCGGACGTGTCACTGTTTATCCGTTGGGTTTCTTTACGAGCGGTAATGAGTTGGTCTTTAATGACTTTATTCGTGAGAAATCTCCTAAACTGGCTATCGGTGCGGCATATAGTTATAATGTCGGTGCCAGCAATATGGTAGGTGAAGGGCATAATGATTTTCAGATGTATGATAAAGAAGGTGCTGCGGATTATCCCGACTATCGTAAGCTGTCGGCCGATTTACTATTCAAGTGGAATGGCTTCTCGTTGTTGGCAGAGTATGTCAATGCAACGGCGAATGGCTTGAACGGACTTTATGTAGAAAAGGATGAGGGTGCAAAATTGAAACCGCGTCAGATAGCCAATTACTTGGCTTTGGGAAATGGACTCAATGTACAGGCCGGATATCTTTTCCGTAAATTATGGGCACTGGATGTCGCTTATAGTAAAGTGAACCCCGAATGGAAAGAGACGGGGCAGAGTGTCTTGCGTGAGGCGGATAACATTACTTTCGGCGCATCTAAATATTTCAATAATAATACGTTCAAGTTGCAGCTGGCCGGTTCATATACCTCATACAATCAGTTAGTGGGTGCAGGTTCCAAGGAATTTCAGGTTAAGTTGAATCTTCATATTCTCTTTTGATAATGATGCGTGTAGCAAACTTATTGATTTTACTTATTGCCGTATTGATGACGAGTTGTTTTAAAGACGACGAATCAGAATCTTTGGGAGAAACCTCCAAGTTTCTCCCGGGAGACGGTATCGTGACATATTCCGGATATGCGCCTTTGGCTGACCGTCCTGTCCGCATACATTTTCATATCCCTGCCAACGGGGATATGAAAAAGATGCCGATGTTGTTTGTTTTTCCCGGACTGGAAAGGAATGCTGCTGATTATCTGAATGCATGGCGTACAGAAGCGTCCAATAGGAATGTGATGGTATTTGTGTTTGAGTTTCCTACGGAGACTTACTCTACTGCACAGTATATCGAAGGCGGTATGTTTCAGGGAAATACACTGCTCGACCGTTCGGAATGGACATTCTCGCTTATCGAGTCCGTTTTTGATACTGTCCGGAAAGATACCGGTTCTTCGCGGACTAAATATGATATGTGGGGACATTCTGCCGGAGCGCAGTTTGTGCACCGGTATGTGACGTTTATGCCCGATACTCGTGTCGACAGGGCAGTGAGTGCCAACGCGGGCTGGTATACACTACCTGATGTGGATGTTGCTTATCCTTATGGCCTGAAAAATACGGATGTCGCGACTTCTTCCCAAGTAGCATCGTTGCTTGCCCGTAAACTGATTGTTCATTTGGGTACGGCAGATACGGATCGTAACGGACTGAACACTTCAACCGGTGCCGAAGCACAAGGCGCAAACAGATATCAGCGTGGTAAGTATTATTTTTCGGAGGTAAAGCGTATCAGTGCCAAAGGCGGTTATTCGTTGAACTGGGATAAGTATGAGGTGACAGGTGTTGCGCACGAGTATGCTAAAATGGCGGCAGCCGGGGCAAAAATACTCTATTAAGTAAGACCAAAATTTTGAGTCATCAGTTAAATAGCTTATTTTTGTTGACCTATTCATCAGACACAGGTATTTAAAATGTTTCTATCGGCATCGTATATACAAGGCTTCTATTCTTCAGGGCAAAAGATTATATTATTGATATTCTGCCTCCTTTTCACTGTATCCCTGCGTGCTGTGCGTTCAGCAGAAGAGATTAAGAGTGTCAAGGCAGATCAGATACTTGATACCAAGCAGTTTAATTACTTGGATAAGGGAAGTGTCATCACATTGCAAGTCATGCTTCCCGGACAGGATAAAGTGGTGTTTGAGTCGCTGATGCGCATTGAAAGTACAGATAAAGAGTTATATAATCTGATTCTTTCCCGTTCTCCTCAAGCCGGTACCGAATTATTATGGGTGTGCAATTCGGAGGTGGAGAAAGTGCAGGTCAGTTCTCCGGAAGATTCAATCTCAACCGATACCATGTCGGTTGGCTTTTCGGTTTATTTTCCGGCAGACTCCGTTTATATATCCGCAAATGGACATTCTTATGCCTTTTCGTCGCATGGTATCCGTTCGGACCGGGGGTATCGGTTCCATATTCTTGGCGATAAACGTTCTCATTTGAAGTTACTTGAGAGGCACGCTGAATTGTTGTCGGTTGGAAAGGAAGAACAACATCTGTCCGCCTGGTATTGGATTCTGTTGATTATAGTGGTGGACATGATTGTATTTCTGGGGATGCATTGGCGGCGTAGGCGCCAGAAGAGGTTGAAGGCAAGCAACCGGGTTGAAATACTCACTTCATTTGGCGATGAAGGAGAAAAGGTCAGGTTGCCCCGCTATAATGCCGTTTATCTGTTTGGTGGATTGCAGGTTTTTGACCGTAATGGTGAAGAAGTCTCGCAACGTTTTTCTCCGCTTTTGCGTGAGTTGTTTGTTTTGCTGATCTTGCGGTCGGCGGAGAATGGAATATCGTCGGAAGAACTCACTACCATGTTGTGGTTTGATAAAGATGATGTAAGTGCCAAAAACAATCGGGCGGTTAATCTTTCCAAGTTGCGGGTGCTGGTAGAATCTGTTGGCGGGTGTACGATTTCCAAGATCTCGGGTAACTGGCGGGTGCAATTTGAGAAGAACGCTTTTGTGGATTACTATGAATGTCTTCCGGAGCGGATTCGTCCCGATAGCCTGACAACTGAACGAATCAAAATCATTGCAGCACTGACTGCTAAGGGGGGCTTGCTGAATGAATGTGACTATCTGTGGCTTGACGCTTTTAAAAGCCGGATAGCAGACAATCTTATTGAGTCTTTATTAAAGTACGCCACTTTACTGGATGAGCATGAAGCTTTTGATACCAAACTATTAATATCCGATATTATCTTCCGGTTCGACTCCGTGAACGAAGCGGCACTTAGACTCAAATGTGCCACATACGTATTCATGCGTAAGCAATATATGGCTAAGACTACCTATGAACACTTCTGCAGGGAATATAAATCACTGTATGACGAACCTTTCGAACATTCTTTCAATAGCATTATTAGTCAGTAATTTATTTATTTGTTCGTTTTTTAATTGGTTGTTCGATTCTAAGCGTACAACTGTTCATTTTCGTACACCATTCTGTTTTGCAATCTTTCTGATTATTAACTTGTTATCTTTTTGGCACGCTCGTTGCATATCTATAGTCGCAAGCGGACAACGAAGAAACATGAAAAAAGTTCAGAATGTTGCAACCGTTTGAGACACTTGATCCGTCTAATAAACAGAAGAACAAAAAACAGAATGTTGAACAAATAAAAAATATACAATTATGAAAACTACAGTATTATTCAGAATGATCGTTTTAGTTGCTATGGTATTTGCAGGTATCTCTAATGCAACAGTGAAGGCACAAAACAATAACTTCATTACTAATGAAGAAACAGTAGGTGATCTTGTAGTATCGAAGGTGATTTACAGATTAGATGGCTCTCTTTATCGCCACATGAAATATGATTTTACCTATGACGATCAAAAGAGAATGGCTACCAAAGAGGCTTTCAAATGGGATGCTTCCACTGACAAATGGCTGCCGTACTTCAAGATTGATTATACTTATTCTTCTAATGAAATCACTTTGGTATACGCACGTTGGAATGACTCTCACAGAGCTTACGACGCATCTGTTGAAAAGAGTGTTTATGAACTGAACGACGCTAATATGCCGGTTGCTTATATGAACTACAAATGGAATGATAAATGGATTGAAGAATCCGGTTCCAGCTGGGCTATGAATGTGTCTGCTCCGGCAACTAATGAAGCAACTCTGCTGACTGCCAGCAGATAAAAATAAATCGGAGTTGTGAAACTCCTTCTCTCTCTTTTAATTTAACTACATTAAAAACGGTGGATTTCCTTATGGGATAATCCACCGTTCTGTTTATCTGATGAACAGTTATGATTAGCTTTTGTAACTCTTCAATATTTATTTAACGAGTGGTAGATATTCTCCATAACCTTCCTCTTTCATTTTATCTTTCGGGATAAAACGAAGTGAAGCGCTATTGATGCAATAACGTAATCCACCTTTCTCTTTCGGCCCATCTGTGAATACGTGTCCCAAATGAGCATCTCCGGTTTTACTGCGTACTTCCGTACGTATCATGCCGTGCGAAGTATCTTTCTTTTCTGCGATCAGATCTTTTTGAATTGGTTGGGAAAAGCTTGGCCACCCGCAACCTGAATCGAACTTGTCAGTAGAAACAAACAGAGGTTCTCCGGTAGTAATATCTACATAAATGCCGGGACGATGCTCATTCCAGTATTCATTGTGGAAAGCTGGTTCGGTGGCATTCTTTTGGGTTACGGCATATTGTTCCGCCGACAATTCCTTACGAAGGGTTGCATCATCCGCTTTTTGATACACTTTAGCTTTCAGCGC